>SL_5KL_010_SEDDRAFT_10000003_pt1 | contig 132634 bp, 103 predicted proteins | sample SodLakKL_010_SED_FD_9118 | JGI IMG/M metagenome (IMG submission 9118)
ANNAGGTAAAAATTTCAGTTTTTTCTTTTTAAACATGTAAACAAATTCAATTTTTTTGAAATAAAAATTCAATTTAGAAATTTAGGTATAATTATGTTTTGATTTGACTCTAGACTATGAAATTATTTTTTAATATTTGTTAGTGTTGTTAGTATTGTTAGTGTTGTTATTTGTAATTAATTAATTTACTATATTTTACAAGGTTCATAAGACAAAATTAATGTTTTTTTCTAGTCTTAAGCCTTGATTTTATTGATATAAAAAAAATAATTTAACAAAAAACAGTGAAATCGGATCATATAAAAAAATCAATGATATCTGGTTAAAATTTTAAAACCTTTCGTATAATAAAATTATTTTTGCCTGAACACTACCGTAAAATATAAAACCGACAAATGTTGTCAAAAAACACTAACAAGCTGTTATTCAAAACACAAACAATTCTGAATATAATGTTTATTTAAAAAAAATATTTGGTAAAATTTTTAGATTTTTTAAAAAAATTATATTTTTACCATTTATAAGTTAATTAAAGTCAAACAAAACAGGAATTCATAGAAAAAATAAAGTTACAAGACACATTAAAATCAACAAAACATGATATTAATCAAGATTTTTTTACTCATAATTTTGTTGACATGGCTCCCATCTACTTTTAATCCAGGTTTTGAAGCTTATTCAAACAATTCACAACCACCGATGGGTAAAAGCAGCAGTAGTATTAGGGCAGAAAGCCGGTCAACACCTCCTTTTGGTCAGCCCCGCGGGCCTTTAAGGGAATCACTTCGCTCCATGATGCAAAAACAAGATTTTGAATTAGGAATAATAGCAGGCACATCTCATTCGCTAACTAATATAGGAACAGGCAGGCCCTCTTTTATGGGTACTCATTGGGAAACAACCGATCTTAATGCAGGGCTTTTTGCCCGGTATCATTTTCATGATAACTGGGCTATAAATTCAGCTTTTCATTATGCTCGTATTCATTCGGCCGACAGCCTTTCCGGCGAAGGATCGGGCAGATATTCCCGCGGATTTTATTTCAGCAATCAAATTTTTGAATTAAACCTGAAAGGCGAATTTTTTATACCGGAATTGCTTCGAAACTATCCCTGGGATATTTATGGTTATTTAGGGGTTGCTGTTTTTTATCACGATCCTGATCTGCATGTTCCTGACCCTCCTCCTTCCAATCATACAGAAGAATCATACAGCAACATTCAACCTGCTATACCAATGGGTGTTGGTGTTATATATACCATCAACGATAATTTTAGATTTGGTTTCGATATAGGTCACAGAATTACTTTTACCGATTACCTTGATGGTTTTTCAAGGCCTTATAGTGATGGTAATGATGCTTATTTTTTGGGATCATTTAAGCTTAGCTACTTCTTCGGAGAAACCAGGATGATACCTTATTAATACCGGTTACGATAATAATAACTTATTAATTAATAATAAAATCCGGTTAATTAATAAATTTATAAGCGTTTATTAAAAATATACTGGTAAAATAATGATCAGATTGTACCCATTACTTTTTTTAATGTTGTTTCCAACTTTTGCTTTGTAAACGGCTTAGTCAATATACCGTTATAATCATAGCTGTCATGTCCTTTAAAATAATTTAATGAACAATGAGATGATATAATGATAACCGGTATTCTCTTCTTATTTCCTTCAAGGTTTTCCCTTATGTACCGTACAGTCTCAAAGCCATTCATCACAGGCATCTCAATATCCAAAAGAACAATATCATACTCACTGGCAATTATCTTATCTATTGCATCCTGGCCGTCAACAGCCTCATCACAAGTAAAACCCATGCTTTTGAGTAAAGTAATTATCCTCAAACGATTGGTGTACATATCATCTGCTATCAAAAATCTCATACTATATTAATTAATTAATAATTATTTCACGAAAACACAAACCGTTAAAAATAAAAACAGGGGTAAAATTAAAATGTTTAACAAAATAAAATTTTATAAGCATATTAAAAATTTTGTGAATAAATTTGTTACAAATATTTTTTTATTGATAAATTTAAAAATCTGTTAAAAAACACCTGTAAATTTACTATAATTAATATTTAAATACTGTTTGAGTTTAAATCATAAAGAGTTTTTTGGTTTGCCAATAAAGTTTGTAAATTAGGTTATAAGATCATTAAAATAATATTTTTGTATTAAGCATTTAATTCTAAAATAGGGTAATGAACGATAAACATTACAAAAAAATATTAGAAGCGGCTCCTTTTGCTTACGCTTATCACAAAATAATAGTTGATGATAACCTGGCGCCTGTAGATTATGAATTCATTGAAGTAAACAGATCATTTGAAGCACATACAGGACTAAATGCTTCAAAAATTATAAATAAAACTATTACTCATGTGCTTCCTGAGATTACAAAAGATGATTTTAACTGGATAAAATGTTATGGAGAAATAGCTTTACAGGGAGGTGAAAAAGAATTTGAGCAATATTCGGCATCATTTAAAAGATGGTATAAAGTTCATGTTTACTCACACGAAAAGTATTATTTCTCAACTATTTTCACTGATATAACCAAGGAAAAAGCCAGCACTTCAGAGATTGAAAACTTTTTTTCGGTAAACCTTGACCTTTTATGTATTGCTGATATAGAAGGTAATTTCATTAAAGTAAACAAAGAATGGGAAAATATTCTTGGTTATTCGGTAAAGGAGCTTCAAAAAAGAAAATATCTTGAATTTATTCATCCTGATGACATGAGCGCCACATTGCAAGCAATGAAACAGTTGAGTGACCAAAAAGAGATCATAAATTTTGTTAACCGCTTTAAAGCCAAGGATGGTTCTTATCGATTTATTGAATGGCGATCCAAGCCTAAGGGAATTTTAATTTATGCTGCGGCAAGAGATATCACAGACCGAATCAAAGCCGAAGATGCTTTAATTAAAAGCGAAAAGAAATACCGGTTATTTTTTGAAAAATCACCACTGGGTATTTTACATTTTAACAACAATGGGCATATAACCGAATGTAATGATAATTTTGTTAAGATTATCGGTTCTTCAAGAGATGTATTACTTGGAAAAGATTTGACAAAATTGCCGGATAAAAGAATTACATATGCAGTTAATAAAGTTATTAAAGGCCATGCCGCCACATTTGAGGGAAATTACAGCTCAGTAACTGCCGATAAAACCACCCCGGTCAGGGTTTTGTTTTCGCCGTTAATAAACAAAAATAAAAAAGTGGAAGGCGGAATTGGACTTGTAGAAGACCGCAGCGATCAAATAAAAAAAGAAAGCCTGGAAAAACAAGTAGCAATAGCAAAAGAATCAGCAAAATTTAAACAAAATTTCCTGGCAAACATGAGCCACGAAATACGTACTCCTCTTACCGGAATTATAGGCCTAATAGAGATAATTGAAAAGACCAGCCTAAACTCACAATTGCAGGAATATATAAAAATACTTAAAACCTCCAGCGAAAACCTTAATGAAATTATTGACCAGGTATTAGATTTTTCTAAAATTGAAGCCGGAAAAGTTAAATTAAAATTAAAGCCTTTCCAACTTGATAGCTTGCTTGAAAATGCAAAAGTTTTATTTAATACTTTATGCGATAAAAAAGATATAGAGTTTCATACAATCAGAGATAAAAATTTGCCTGAATTTATCAAAGCTGATGACAAACGCATCACACAAATTATAAATAACCTGGTTTCTAACGCCATAAAATTCACCAATAAAGGAAAAATTGTATTGAAGGTTGAACTGGATTCTTATTTAAAAGAAACTGACAGTTTGGTTATAAAAGTTATATTAAGTGATACAGGCATTGGTATTCCGGCTGATAAACATAAAAATCTTTTCGCTCCTTTTTCACAAATTGATAAGCACGACACACGGCTCTATGAAGGAACCGGCTTAGGACTTTCAATTTGTAAGGAATTAGCAGAATTGCATGGAGGCAAAATAAATATGAAAAGTAAACCAAATAAGGGAAGCTCCTTCTGGTTTACTTTTATTGCTCAAAAAGCAACAAGTATAACTGAAACAAAAGAATATAAAAAAGAGTCCTCCAGGCGGGGCAATTTAAATATACTTTTTGCCGAAGACAAACTTACAAATCAGAAAGTGGTTCAGCTAATGCTTAACTCAATGGGTCACCAGGTTACTATTGCAAAAAACGGCCAACAAGCAATTGACCTTTATAAACCGGGCGTATTCGACATAATTTTAATGGATATCCAAATGCCGTTAATGGATGGAATCACAGCAACCGGGAAATTAAAAAAGAAATACAAAGACCTCCCTCCCATTGTAGGACTTAGCGCAAACGCCTTTGAAGGTGACCGTGAAAAATACATGGCTAAAGGATTGGATGAATATCTTACAAAACCCGTGAAAGAAGAAGATTTTATAAAATTGTTGAAAAAACTGGATATGATTTAGATTTTGCGTTGGTGTGAAAATTGAAAAATTAAACAAACTAACAAAAAACAACATTACCACATTTACAAATTAACACCAAACTCATATGACTCAAGCCCATCATAGCAAAGCAATCAAAAACGCCCCTTTCGGATATGCATATCATAAAATTATTCTCGACGATAACGGTAAGCCTGTTGATTATATCTTTATAGATGTTAACCCTGCTTTTGAAAAGCTTACAGAATTAAAAGCAGAAACTATTATTAACCGTAAAGTTACAGAAGCTATACCCGGAATGGCTAAAGAAGGAGATTTTGACTGGATTGGTTATTACGGAGAAATAGCTGTTAATGGCGGTGAAAAAGAATTTGAACAGTATTCCGGGCCACTAAAAAAATGGTACAGGGTTAATGCATACTCTACCGAGAAGCACTATTTTTCTACTATCTTTACTGATATTACACAAGAAAAACTTATAGCCGAAACATCAAAATATTTTTTACAAAATCCGGAAAAAGAGCCTGATTATCAAAAAATTTGTAATGACCTACTGGCTATAACAAATGCTAAATATATTGCATTAAATATTCTTGATGACAACGGTAAAGACTTTACAACTGTTGCAATATCCGGTATTGACAAACATATCAAAAAAGTATCTGAGCTTCTTGGATTTGAGATTGCCGGGAAAAAATGGAAGTACGACCCGGTAAGAGCAGAAAAAATTAAAAACAAACAAATTACAAGGTTTAAAAGAATCAGTGATTTAACAGGTGATATTTTCCCAAAAAAAACCATTACCCTGATTGAGAATTTTTTTAAAGCCGGTGAAATAGCGGTTATAAAAATAATGAAAGAAGAACGGTTTTTAGGGGATTTTACCGTTATAATGCATGAAGGCGAAACATTAAAAAACGAATCGTTATGGGAAATTTTTGCTCAGCAGTTTGGTATGTTCTTACAAAAGCTTGGTGCGGAGAAAGAGTTTAAGAAAGAATCAATATTACGTAAGCAATTACTCGACCACATACCCGGCTACCTGGCTTTAGTTCTAAAAAAAGACATTCGTGAGATAGTAGCCTCAAACAAGGCAGCCATAAGTGTTGGAGCTGTACCCGGCAAAACTTGCTTTGGTACCAGTGCTATGCGTAATGATCCTTGCCCTTTTTGTCTGGCTGACGAAATGTGGAAAACCGGTGAAACACAAAACATTGAAGTAGAATACAGGGGAAGATGGTATGAAGGTCATTGGGCTCCACTATCTGATGATTTGTACATGCATTATATAAAAGATATTACAGAAACCAAAAAAGCAGAAGAAACCTTAAAAACTTATGAAAAAATATTTTTTAATACCAATGATATGCTTGCTATTATTGGTTTCGACGGCTACTTTAAAGATATTAATCCCTCATGGCATAAAAATACAGGATGGAGCAAGAAAGAATTAATGTCAAAACCGTTCCTGAAATTTATTCATCACGACGATAAAAACCCAACCATTAATACTTTCAATAGCGCATGTAAAGGTTCTAAAATACTTTATTTTGAAAGCAGGTTTATATGCGCTGACGAAACAGAAAAATGGTTCTTATGGGACTTCATACCCTATACAAGCGAAAATATATTGATTGGCGTTGCCCGTGATAATACAAGAACCATAATGCTCGAAAAGGAAAAAGATATATTTAATACATTATTAGTAGAAAGATTAAAAGAGCTTACCTTTTTAAATAATTTATCAAAAACCGTTTACGACTCAGAAGCAGAAGTTTCCCGGATATTTAAACATATTACAAGTTTAATGCCACATGCATTTCAAAATCCTGCAAGAACCTTCGTTAAAATAAGCAACAACAAAATATCCAGGCAAACAAAAAATTTCAAAAAAACGGAATTTGAAATATCCCAAACATTCAAAACCGAAACAAACGGAAATATTAATATAAAAGTATATGCAGATTTTCAACCCGGGGAAAACTCGAAACCCTTCTTTAATGAAAAATATAAATTACTTAAAACTGTAGCTGATATACTTAATAACTACATCCAAAAAAATGAAGCCATTGAAAAAGAGCAACTCTACTACCGGAAATTTGTCGAATTATTTAATAATGTAAATGATATTGTTTTTACATCCGATCAATATGGAAACATTTTAAATATTAACTCAGAATTTGAAAAACAGTTTGGATTTAAAGCTCAGCCCAAATTAAATGTTTTCTCCATCTTATTGCCGGAAAGCGCATTCGCAATAAAACAAAAAATGATAATAAACCTCAAAAACAAATCCAGGCAAGACTCTTTTGATGTTGATATCATAACAATAAAAGGCAAAATATTCACTTGCGAGGTTAGGTTAAATATAAAATACAAAGAAAACAGAATTTATGAAATATTTGGAATAGCACGAAATGTAACCGATTTACGAAAGAGCCAAAAAATATTGATGCGAACAATCATTAATACAGAAGAAAAAGAAAGGAAGCGTTTTGCAGAAGAACTACACGACGGTATAGGGCCATTACTGTCGGGAATAAACATGTATATAGAAAAAATTAAATCACAGGAAATAATTTCTACTGAAAACCAAAAGTTGTTAAAGTATTGCAATGAACTTGTCAACGATTCTATAAGCCAAATCAGAATTATCTCTAATGACCTTATGCCCAGGCTTCTTGGCAAACATGGCCTTACAAAATCATTAAATTCTTTTATAGGCAAGATCAATCATCTTAAAAGTATTAATATTAAACTTTCAGGAGACGAAATTGAAACAGATGACATTCAACATGAAGCCGGCATTATATTGTACCGTGGCATTACTGAGCTTATAAACAATACTTTAAAACACTCCAATGCGAAAAATATAATAATTGATATAACCAAAAAAGAGAATTTCATAGTTGTTAATTATTCAGATGACGGGAAAGGAATTTCATTGAAAAAAATCCACCAAACACGTAAACATGCCGGACTGGGAATAAAAAATCTTATCAGCCGCGTAAAATCCATTAATGGTACTATAAATTTTGCAGATAACAACCAGCAAGGTTTTTCAACAGAAATTATTATACCATCTTAAATAATACTGTTAATCATATAAGGCAAACAACCCGTTTAACAAAACTAACACCAAAACTCCAGGATTTTTACTCTAAAAAAATCAACCTTCCGAAGCATAAAAACAATTAATTATTTGTATTTTTATATGTTTGTTATTACTTTTATAATAAAAATAAATTATTGCTTAACCATTTGTTACTTTTTTTAAACTATAAATCATTTCAATTCATATTATAAGATAATTTAAGTATCAATTTGATAATTAATTTGCAATATTTGCAGGATTCAACTTTCTAACTGTGAACAAAACATTACTGCTTTATAATAAATTTTTAAAACAGATTAAGTAAACTCTCACAAATGATGGCAAAAACATTTATTGTAGATGACCACAAAATTTTCAGGAACGGACTAAAGCTTTTGTTAAAAGAGATCCCCGGTGTTGAAATAATAGGAGAAGCTTCAAATGGCAAAGAGTTTATTGAAAAAATTAAAAATAATATTCCCTCAATTGTTTTTATGGATATCAAAATGCCTTTAATGAATGGTATCGAAGCCACAAAAAAGGCTTTAAACATATACCCATCAATTAATATAATTGCATTAAGCATGTTTAATGATTACGAATACCTCGAAGAAATTCTTGATGCAGGAGCTGTGGGATATATGTTAAAAAATATAGGTAAAGCCGACCTGGAAAATGCAATCAATAATATAAAAGAAGGCAGAGGTTATTTTTGTGATAATATGATTATGGTTGCAACAAAAAAAGTAAAAAAAATTAAAGAAGACAATGAAAAACAAAAAATAATTAAAAAGCTATCAAAACGTGAATTAGAAGTTCTTGAACTAATATGCAAAGGTTTATCAACCAAAGACATAGCTGACACACTCAACGTAAGCCCCAGAACCATTGACGGGCACAGAAATAACATGATAAAAAAAACCGGTTTTAATAATACTACAGCACTTGTAAGTTTTGCGATAAACAATAATATCGTCAATATATGATTTTTTTATCATAAAAATAAATCATAAAAGCAATTAACCGTTTTTAGCCTTCAACTTTATGCTCTTATCTTAAAACATTACTTTATATCTGCAAACACCCGGTTTGCTTATATAATAACCAACCCTATATTACTCTCAAACAATTCGATATAATAGAAAAAACCTAAATAAAACAGGTAAAAATGCCTATATGGATATGGCAAATAAACTGACTTATTATTTTTTGAATAGGCTTTTCTTTGTTTTAACATTTTTTACAACTACTGAGCACAATAAAAAAAGAAACAAGAATAACAGGGCATTACACTTATAAATATAACATTATGCAAATAAACAAAACCAATTCGGGCGAAAGCAAAAAAGCATCACTGGCAGAGATACTTGACATTTTCTCACAAATCGACTTAAAAATTATTGACCTGCATAAATGTTCCTCTGATGATTTTTTGGCATTAAACAGTGCTTTAAAAGATAATTATAAAAAAGCTAAACTTATTACAGATATAACTACCAACACCTTCAACAAAATAGGAAAATCAGGCAATATAAATACTTTAAAACTTGTAAAACAAGATTTTTCAAAACTAATTAAGCAAATAAAAAATCTTGAAAAAAAAATTGACAATTCACTTGATCATCTTGACATAATGCTGGCTAAGCTCAGCATGATGCCGGTTCCGTTAAATAATTTCATGCAAAACTTATCTGTTCTGAAACTTTTGTTCTCAAATATAAAACTCACTAATTCATTTTATGATAACACGGATAAAAATTTCAGCAAAGCAGAAAACCAAAAAATTGAAACAACTATAAAAAATATAAAAGAAAACTGCCAACCCCTGGAAGAAAAAAATTCAACAGTTCAGTCAAGCATAAAATCATTATATAATAAATTATCAGCCATAAAAAAGGATTTTCTGGGTAATCTTATTCAAAATATAGAAAAAGCACAAAACGATTTGAATGTTATAGAAAAGCATAACAAAAATGCTATAAAAAGCAGCGAACAATTAAATGAATTATCAAAGCAATGTTCTGCTAATGTGGAAAGCATTATTACTAATTTGCAATATCATGACATTATCAGGCAAAAAATGGAACATATTCAAAAAACCCATCAACTCATTATTGATGAATTAAACAGCCTGAACAAAACTAACGAAGAAGAAAAAAAAGAAGCTTCAAAAATATTTTCTTATGTAATACAGATACCCCAAATCTCGGAAATTCAAACTGCTCAATTGCTCCATGCCAATAAAGAGTTTCAGGATGCAATCGACCTGATTACCGGCAAGATGAATGAAATAGGCCAGAATATGAGCCAGGCTGCAAAAATATATAAATCACTGGCTATTTTTAAAGATATAGGTGAAGAAATAAGTATTGACAATATTGATGAGGCTTTTAATAATATACTTCTAAAATGCAGCAGAAAAAACAATATTGTTGAACAACTTAATAAAGAAGCTGCTGATGTTAATAATGCCGTACTTAAAATGAAAGAGTATTTTGTTAATATAGACTTTAGTGATAATTCAATAGAACAAATGGCTATAGAAAAAATAAATGCCGGTAATTATCTTAAAAGCTCAAGTAAAAAAACTGCCTCTCAATCACAACAAATAATTAAACTATATGCCGATAACCGTTATGAAAAAAATAAACTTAAAGATCTGTTTGCTCAAACTTTAATACACCTAAACACAGTAAATAATAATAACTCCTCTCTTACCGGAAAAAAACAAGGGTTAAGCTCTTTGCAAAATATTGCTGATAAGGCTAATGAAAAAATATTGAATATCAAAGAATTCTTTAATTATTTAAATGAAAATAAAGACCTGGTCGAAAAGAACAGTAATGAAATTATTCGGCAAAACAAAAACGCTGTTAAAGAGGCGAGATATTACGCCTATTTTGAGGAATCAATTGATGAGATAATTAAAAAATTCAACAAAATAAGCAACATTGTTAAAAGTGGAAAACTGGCCGAAATAAAAACAGAAAGCGACGAAAAAGACCTGAAACAACTGGAAGAATACTACACCATGAAAACCGAAAGGATAATTCACAATCAGACTTTATCTGATTTGATGAAAAATCAAGATCAAGCTTCGGAAAAAATAAGCAATGAAGACCATGGTAATGATGTAGAGTTTTTTTAAATAACTAAACCACGGCTTTTCAAAAAAATCAGACAACGGTTGTATTGAATCATTAAACAAAAAATTATAAAAACCAAAAAAACCAGGTGATAAAAACAGGGAATAAATAAACATAAATTTTAAAAATAATACAGACAGTAAAATAGAATATGATGAATAATATAAAAGTAACTAAAAATGTCCCTGAAAAAAATAAAAATCATGCTGAAATAACAATTGAAGGAGAGCTTATTTTACAAAATGCCGGTGAGCTTAAAAAGCTGATTCAAAAGAATATATCAGGCCTCGATAGTGCAAAAATAATTATTAAAAATGTTGACCAGACCGATATAACATTTATTCAGATTATTGAAGCTTTAAAAAAGCAATTTAAAAGCCATGGACAAAAATTGACAATTGAAACAGAGTATCCTTATGATGTTAAGAATTTATTGACAAATGCCGGATTTGAAGCAAAAACAGGGAAGCAACAAGTGTAATGATTGCACTGAGCAATAATAGGATGAGACTGTAAAAAAATGGTATTCAACAATCAGTTATCAGAAACCAGTAAATAGTAACTAATTACTACTAATTAAAAATATGCGGATAATATGAAAAAGAAAATTTTAATACTGGATGACTCGGAAAGTATACGTGAAGTTGTATTATTTACCCTTGAAAAAGACGGGCATGAGGTTTTGACAGCTGTTGATGGAAAAGATGCAATGAAATATCTTGACGGCAGGGAACTGGATTTGATAATCACAGATTTATACATGCCAAATATAAACGGGATTGAATTTATCAAAGAAGTAAGAAAAATAGAAAAGTATAAATATACTCCTATACTTTACCTGACAACAGAATCGCAACAAAGTAAAAAAAAAGAAGCAAAAGAAGCTGGTGCAACAGGCTGGATCGTTAAACCATTTATGCCTGAAAAACTACTTGCAGCAATTTCAAAAATACTGAAATAGGTAGTTACCATTAACCGGTTTGTAAAAATAATAAGTTACTTAAAAATAAACAATAAACCATTAAAAGTTTCAACGATTCAACAATAAATAAAAGTCACTATGGAAAAAAACATCGTAATAGTCGACGATTCAGAAAGCATCCGGGAAGTGGTTGAATTCACCCTAACCAATGCCGGCAACAAAGTAAAAGTTGCTGTTGACGGTAAAGATGCTCTAAAATATTTTGACGGCAGCAAGATCGACTTAGTTGTTACTGACTTGTATATGCCTAAAATGGATGGAATAGAATTAATAAAGCAGATCAGGAAAAAAGATGACTACAAGTTTGTGCCAATAATATTTTTAAGCACAGAATCACAACAAAATAAAAAAATGGAAGCCAAAGAGGCCGGTGCAACAGGCTGGATAGTTAAACCTTTTGTACCTGAAAAGCTCCTTGCAGCTATGAACAAAGTTATCAGGTAATGGAACAGTTTAAAAAGAAATTTCTGGAAGAAGCAGCTGACCTAATTGCTGGCCTTGAAAAAGCATTGCTGGTCCTGGAAGAAAATATGGATGATAAGTCTGTCAATGAGGAAGTCTTTCGTATTATGCACTCTCTGAAAGGGGGAAGCAGTATGTTTGGATTTCACAAAATGGATAGCTTCACTCATAACCTGGAAAACATATATGACCTTATCAGAAACAATAAACTAAAGCTAAGCAGGGAAATTCTCGATATTACACTGGAAGCTGTTGACCACCTCAAAATATTGTTGGAAAACGGTGATGAGCTAAGTAAAAGTGATGAAAAAACACATAACGAGTTATCCGGTAAAATAAATAAGATAACCCAAAATATACAGCAAAGCAGTAACGAACCTCCAGCTAAAGCTGAGGCGAAAACAAACGAACAAAACAAACCGGCAAGTGATAATTTACCGGCAGTTGATGAAATTCCTACCTATCACATTATTATAAAGCCTTTTGAAAAAATATTTAAAAACGGAACCAATCCTTTACTTTTTATTGATGAACTAAGCTCCATGGGGCACTGCAAAGTATATGCAAAAACAGGTAAAATCCCCCTGTTTGATAAAATAAACCCAGAGCTGTGTTATGTTTCATGGGAGGTGTTTTTAGCTACTGACAAATCAACCGATGACATAAAAGATGTATTTATTTTTGTCGAAGATTCGTGTGAAATAAAAATATCTAAAATAGCTGATATAAACTTGCCTGCTAAATCCTTATTTGTAAAAGACCTGGATAACTTAATGCGCGATGATGATTTTTGCGATACATACAAGCTAAAGGAGCTGGCAAAGACAGTTGTTGAAAAAGAAAAACCAGATGATGAGCTTGAGCTTACCAAAGCAAAAAATGTAACTTCTCTTGCTAAAAAAACAGCTATTAACAACATCAGGGTTGCATCAGACAAGCTTGATAACCTTATGAATCTTGTAAGCGAGCTTATTACCACACAAGCCAGCCTGAGCCTGTATGCCGAAAATAATGAAAATACAGAGCTAACAAGTATTGCCGAAAATATAGAAAAAATTTCCCGGCAACTTCGCGATAATACTTTTGAAATATGTTTAATACCCATAGACACAATTTTAATAAGATTTAAGAGGCTGGTCAGGGATTTGTCGCAAGAACTGGAAAAAGAAATTCAATTTACTGCCGAGGGTACAGAAACTGAATTGGACAAAAGTATTATAGAAGGCCTTACCGAACCTATAATGCACATATTTCGAAATGCCATAGACCATGGAATTGAAAGTGCTGATGAGAGATTGAAAAAAGGAAAGCCAAAACAAGGGAAAATAACCCTGAGTGCTTTCTATTCAGGCACAAACGTATATCTGCAAATTAAAGACGATGGAAGAGGGCTGGATGCCGAAAAAATAAGAAAAAAAGCTATCAACAGGGGGTTTATATCGCCCGATGCAAATTTGTCATATAAAGAGCTGTTAAACCTGGTTTTTCTGCCGGGCTTTTCAACAGCTGCAAAAGTTACAGAATTGTCAGGCAGAGGAGTGGGATTGGATGTGGTAGTGAAAAAAATATCTGATATACGTGGTGAAGTCGAAATTGAATCGCAATTAGGGGTAGGCACCACTATTACAATTAAGCTGCCGCTGACAATGTCAATCATTGACGGCCTGCTGGTAAAAATCAATGAAACTTATTTTGTGCTTCCCATGACCGCTGTTGATAAATGCTATGAAGTTAAAACCGAAAAACTTCAAAACAACTTCAATAATAAAATAAAGCTGGATGAAAACCTGGTACCATATATAAATCTGCGTAAAGAGTTTGATATACAAGATAATATGCCTGATGTTCAACAAGTAATAAGAGTAAAGCATGAAGATCAAAATGTAGCACTATCAGTAGATAATATAATTGGAGAATACCAGGCTGTTTTAAAACCGTTGGGACAAATGTTCAAAGACCTGGAGATAGTTTCGGGAGCAACGATACTGGGAGATGGAACAATCGCCCTGGTACTGGATTCAGGCAAAATTACAAACACATTTGACAGGGAAACAATAAAGAAAAGAGAGGAAGTGCTTAAAGCAAAAATTGACAGAGAGAACTTAGAAAAAAGTTAAAAACTAAAAATTAAAAACTAAAAACTAAAAGTTAAAAGTAATCAGTCACTAGTTACCAGTTACCAGTAACCAGCAACCAGCAACCAGCAACCAGCAACAATGAACATCACTTTTTAAACCGATTTATAAACTAAAAATGTAATATGAATATGAGTGAAGAGCAAACAACGGGCACATTGACATCATATCTTTCGTTCAAAATGGGCGAAGAAATGTTTGCTGCCGATGTTGGCAAAGTATTGGAAATACTTGAGCTATGCCCTATTACAAAAGTTCCAAAGTCACCCTCGTATATGCGTGGAGTGATAAACCTCAGGGGAAAGGTTTTGCCTGTCCTCGATACCCGCATAAAGTTCGGGTTGCCTAAAACCGAAGATGATGTTGATACTTGCATCATCGTTCTGGATGTGAATATGGATGGAGAATCATTGCACCTGGGTGCTGTGGTTGATTCTGTTGAAGAAGTACTTGAACTTGGCAAAAAAGATATAGAACCGCCACCATCACTGGGAAATACTTTTAACCCCGAATATATTCATGGAATGGTAAAAAGAGAAGATACATTTATCATGATCCTTGACGTTGATAAGGTTTTCTCAACAGATGAGCTGGCAGTTGCTAAAGAAGCTGCAGAACAAAAAAACAGGGAAGAAAAAATTGAGGAGAAAAAAGCAGAAAAAGAGAAAACCGAAACTAAAAAAACTGAAAAGGCAAAAAAATAACATTTATTAATTAAAACAGGATAAAAATATGAATTTTAAAAACTTAAAAACAGGAACAAAAATACTAACCGGCTTTTTGCTGGTTGTATTGATAGCCGTAGTTATTGGCGTTATAGGGCTATTAGGCCTTAGAAACGTGGGCAACTCTTTTCATGAGGTATCTCATGTCAGACTGCCAAGTGTTGAGTACCTTGGCCAAATGAGAAGCAACCTGGAGGCGCTTCAGAGGGGATATGTTCAGTTGCTTGATGACAATTTAACCCGTGAAGAAAGAGAGCAAATCATTAACGATATTGAAGATTACAGAAGTCAATATCAACATTACCATGAGCTGTTTATGCCTTTAGATCAAACAGAAGAAGAAGCAAGAGTATATGAAAATATGATTCAGGAACTGGAAGATTGGGCTGATATAAACATGCAAAATGTTGACCAGGAGCATGATAGATTATTAGATCTTGATATCTTGCACCCAATGGAACTTGACAGAAACATGGAAATGTTTATGAAAGATCATTATGAACTGCAAGTTCAAACTTTGAACGCAATATTAAACATGGAACCGTTTGAAGGAGGAGATGATCATACACGCTGCAATTTCGGGCAGTGGTTACCTGAATATGAAACAGACAACCGGGAATTTAACAGGTTGGCTAACGATATGGATCAGGACCACCATGAATTTCACGAAGCAGTTGGCATAATACAACAACATATACAGGCAGGAAATCAGGATGCAGCAATGGATCATTATATTGAAAATATGATGCCGGCACAGGAAAATGTATTTAGCTATTTTAGTCTTTTAGGCCAGGAAACAGGCCAGGCGATAGATCAATTTAATCAAATGAGCGATGTTATTCATAATGAGTCCCTTGAAGCTCATCAGGCTACTATGAGCTTGATAGATGATTTGCAGGAAATAAATGTAGATGTTGCTGACGGAGAAGTACAAGCAGGAGATAATACCATAGCCCAAAGTAATGTAATGGTTATTACAGGAATTATTTTAGGAGTGATTATAGCTATTACACTAGGGATTTTTATCACAAGAATTGTTACATCAGGAATAAACAGGGCAGTAAGCTTTTTTGAATTAGTAGCAGACGGGGATCTTAGTAAAGATGTACCTAAAGAAGACCTTGCATTGAAGGAAGAAATTGGACAATTGGCTAATGCTGCACAAACAATGGTTTCAAAATTCCGCGAAGTTATAGGCAACGTTATCACAGGCTCAAATAATATTGCTTCAGCCAGTCAGCAAATGTCTTCAACTTCCCAGGAAATGTCACAAGGAAGTACTGAGCAGGCATCTTCAGCAGAGGAAGCCAGCTCATCAATGGAAGAAATGGCAGCTAACATCCAGCAAAACACTGATAATGCTAAAGAAACAGAAAACATATCCAAGAAAGTTTCTGATGGCATAGAAGAAGTCAGCACTGCTGCTAATCAAAGCCTGGAATCCATAAAAACTATTGCTGATAAAATATCTATTATCGGTGAGATATCAAGGCAAACTAATATTCTTGCTCTTAACGCCGCTGTTGAAGCAGCACGTGCAGGCGAGCATGGTAAAGGATTTGCCGTAGTAGCAGCTGAAGTACGCAAATTAGCCGAAAACAGCAAAGTAGCTGCCGACGAGATCAATGACCTGGCAACGCAAAGTGTAGATGTTACAGAAAAAGCCGGTAGCCTTATGCAAAACCTGGTACCTGAAGTAGAAAAAACCACAAAACTTGTACAGGAAGTAGCTGCTGCCAGCATTGAACAAAACTCAGGCGCCGACCAGGTGAACTCAGCTATACAACAACTAAACCAGGTTACGCAGCAAAATGCCGCTGCCAGCGAGGAAATGGCTACTTCAAGCGAAGAGCTTGCAAGCCAGGCTGATCAACTCCTGGAATTAGTAGAGTATTTTAAAATTGACGAAGGCAAAGCCAAATCAATGAGAAAATCATCTGATAAGGATAACACTACCAAAAAAATAGCACAACAACATAAAACCGGAGATGGTGATGGCGGACAACAGCAACAGCAAAAGCAACAAGCTCCCGCCCAAAATCAGGCGGCACCTAAACCTGCACAACCTGCTGAAAACAAAAAAGCAGACGAAAATAAAGGTGTAAACCTTGATATGGGTAAGGCGAAGGATGAGGATTATGAGAAATTTTAAATAGGTGACAAGTGACGGGTAACGAGTGACGAGTCTTTACCCGTTACTCGTTACCCGTTACCCAATAATTATAGATTAAAACTTTTAATAACTCATTCACAGATGGAGCAATTCTACAATAAAGAAAAACTTATATTTAGTATTATACTCTCAGCAATCATATTTTGCTTTACTCCAATAGTAGTATTTGCAAATGATGATAATGATGATTCGATGTTTAAACTTGGATTTCATGGGTTTGTTAATTCTGAGGTGAGTTATGATACACGACAGGTCGTAGCAGGCAGACAGGGAAATATACTTTTGTATCCGGCTCCTGAAAATTTTGATCCTGACGGTAATGATATTAATGACAATCCCGACCTGACTTATTTTGCCATGTCAACCAGGTTGTGGACAAGCATTCATGGACCGGAAATACTTGGTGCAAAGTCTTATGCTCATATAGAAGGCGATTTTATGGGAACAGCTCCTGATATATTTCATCATATTAGGTTGCGTCATGCTTTTATTAGGTTAAACTGGGAAAATTCGGAAATTCTAGCAGGGCAATTTTGGCATCCTTTATTTATAACTGATTGTTTTCCGGGGGTTATTAACTTTGGTGCTTCGGTACCTGTACATGTATTGAATCGTGCCCCGCAGTTGCGTTTCAACTATAACTACGAAGGTCTTAGTTTTATTGGCACCGTTTTAACTCATAGTGATTTTGCTGCAACAGGGCCTGATGGGCCGGGCACAAAATACACCCGTAACAGCGGTGTTCCTGAATCATTTTTTCAGACAATTTATACAGGCAACACCCTGACTACAGGTACTTCAATTGGCTATATGACTTTAATGCCCAGAACAGAAACCCCAAGTGGTTATAAAACTGATGAAACAATTGGCAGCCTGATGGGTAACTTGTTTTTAAAACTTGATTTATCATCAGTAAGCATCAAAACCCAGGGTATTTATGGAGAAAACATGACACATCTTGTTATGCTTGGCGGATATGGCGAAACGGACTATATAGATGAAAGCAGGCAAATAAGAGGATATTCAGGAATTCGTACTATGTCGCTCTGGACGGATGTTGAAACCACCGGTGATAATTGGCGATTTGGTTTATTTGGTGGATACACCGAAAACTTAGGCTCTGAAAAAGAAATAACCGGCGATGACTGGGGACGGGGAACCGATATTGAATATGTCTATAGAGTTGCGCCCCGTGCAAGATGGATACACGATAACTTCAGCCTGAACCTTGAAGTTATATATGATGTAGCGGCTTATGGTGAGCCTGATAATAAATTTAGGTTTGAAGAAACAAATGAAGTAGGCAATATACGAACATTATTAACTATGAGGTACGACTTTTGAAAAGTTTGCCAGTTACCGGCAACCAGTAAACAATAACCAGTAACCAGCAAAAGCTCAACTATATGAAAAAAAATACTACCATACTCCTGGTTGAAGACGAAGAAATAACTGCTCATATGCAATCAAAGCAGTTAGAAAAAAAAGGTTATACTGTCAAGCATTTTTTAACAGGTGAAGAAGCCATCGAGTTTACTTTAAAAAACAGGGCTTCACTTGACCTTATTTTAATAGATATTGATTTAGGTGATGGTGTATATGGTACTGATGTTGCAAAACAGATACTGAAAAAAACAGATATCCCGATTGTATTTCTTTCAGGCCATACTTCCGGTGAAATGGTTGAAAAAGCCGAAAAAATTTCAGCTTATGGATATATTATTAAAAATGCAGGCATTGCAGTCATTGATGCTTCCATTAAAATGGCTTTAAAACTGTTTGATGCAAAAAAAGAAGCAGAAGAAAACAAAAAAAAATTAGCAGAAAGTGAAAAAAAATACCGCAAGCTAACCGAAAATACTGAAACAATATTATGGGAATTTGATATCCTGTCAGACAAATGGACCCACGTGTCACCCCAGGTAAAAAGAATTTTGGGCTATGAGCCCGAAGAATGGACAAACCTGGAATTCTGGACAAAACATCTTCATCCGGATGATCGTGAGTGGGCCGTAAAATATTGTGCAGAATGTACTCAAAAAGGAGAAGACCACATTTTTGAATACCGCTTTCGTAAGAAAAGCGGCAAGTATGCCTGGCTACATGACGAAGTAAAAGTTGAAATGAAAAAAGGCAAGCCTGTAAAAATGTGGGGAGCAATGCTTGATATTACCGAAAAAAAAGAAGCAGAACTGGCTTTAATGAAAAGTAATATTCTGTACGAGCAGGTTTCTGAGCAAAGCCGCACTTTCACATGGGAAACAAATTCAGAGGGAGTTTACACTTTTGTTACACCTGTAGTTGAAAAAGTATTAGGCTATCATCCTGACGAACTTATCGGGAAAAAAACCGTATGGGAGTTGCATCCTGAAAAGGGGCGTGAAAAGTTTAAAAAAGAAATTTTTGAAAATTTTAAAACCAGTAAAAAAATATCCGGGCTGGAAAACCCCATGATAACAAAAGAAGGCAAAACTATATGGATAGAAAGCAGCGGAATCCCGGTTTTTGACAATGAAGGTAATATAATAAAACACAGAGGCTCAGATACCGACATCACTGAACGTAAAAAAGCCGAAGAAGCATTGCGAAGCAGTGAGCAAAAATACCGGACATTACTGGAAAATGCTTTCGACGGAATATACCTGCTAGAAGGAAGAAAATACATATATGCAAATAAGCAGTTTTGCAGATTAACCGGTTATACCTACGAAGAAGTTATATCAAATGATTTTGACTTTTCACAACTGCTAACCGAGGAATCGAAAGAACTTGTAGAGCACAGATATTCAAGCATAGAAAAAGGGGAAAATATCCCCAATGTCTACGAATCTAATATAAAAACCAAATCCGGACGGATTATAGATGTTGAAATCAGCACTACAATCATTAAAAGAAAAAAACAGCCGTTTGTATTAGGAATAATCAGGGATATTACAAAACATAAACAAGCTCAAAAATTAGAAAGAGAAATACTGGTTGCAAAAAAAGCAGCTGAGTTCAAGCAAAAATTCCTGGCAAACATGAGTCACGAAATCAGAACTCCGCTCTCAGGAATGCTTGGATTTATAGACTTACTTGCAGACACAAATCTTGAACAAGATCAAAAATTGTTTGTTGACAGTTTAAGGCATTCAGGAGAAAACTTAAAAGAAATAATAAATCTTATTCTTGATTATTCAAAAATAGAATCCGGAAAAATTACACTCAAAAATGAAACATTTTCATTAAAATATCTTTTTGAAAATCTTGCCGGCCTTTTTTACTCTATTTGTCATAAAAATATTAAGCTGAATACATCTATAAGCTCAAAACTTCCCGAATACATAGTAACTGACAGGCAACGACTCTACCAGGTTCTGTCAAACCTGGTTTCTAATGCCGTAAAATTTACTGAAAAAGGTGAAGTCTCTATTAAAGCTAAACCTGCAACAACAGGCGAACAATTAAAAAAATCATCTGATAATAATTCGGTTATAATAAAAATAGAAGTTAAAGACACCGGTATAGGTATTAAGCCCGAGGGCATAAAAGACCTCTTTAAACCTTTCTCACAAGTTGATAACAGTGAAGTACGCAATATTGAAGGCACCGGCCTGGGACTTTCGATTTGCAAAGAACTAGTAAATATGCTAGGTGGTGAAATAGATGTTAAAAGTAAACCGGGAGAAGGAAGTAATTTCTGGTTTACTTTTAAAGCCGAAATAGCTGAAAAATCAAAAATAGATCAAATAAAACAAAATCGGCAAAAAGAATCAAAAAAAACAAACACAATACCTTCTTTAAATGTCCTCCTGGTTGATGACAGAAAAGTAAACCTGACAGTTACCAATTTGATGCTTAAATCAAACGGGCACAATGTAGATCTTGCCGAAAATGGTGAAGAAGCTATTAAAAAATTCCGCCCGGGTAAGTATGATATTATACTTATGGATATTCAAATGCCTGTAATGGATGGTGTAACAGCAACAAAAGAACTTAAGAAAAAACATAAAGATATTCCTCCTATAATAGGCCTTAGCGCACATGCAATGGAGGGCGACAGGGAAAAATATATGCAAAGAGGTATGGATGAGTATATCATTAAACCTATAAAAGATGAAGATTTTGAAAAGGTTGTAATAAAACTTGGATTAACAGAAAGTTAAAACTGCAAGAGTGCAATATGATGTGAAACGTAGAGACTAAGAGATTTAGAGCATAAATTAAAAGGTAAAAGTGAACGGCAGCTAAACTTATAAACAAAAATGGACAGAAATAATCAAAAAAATGAAAACGAAAACCTGAAAAAGTTTAAAGCTTTAGCCGAAAATTCCTTTGATGTGTTAACTATAATTGATTCAAATGGGGTTATTCTTTACGAAAGTAAGGCAACAAAGTCTGTCTTTGGTTACGAAGCCGGAGAACGTGTCGGGCAAAATGTCTTTGATTTTATCCATCCCGACGATTTTAATATGGCATCCGAAAAGTTTGAAGAATTAATAAAATCTTCACCGGAAACTTCGGTAATGATAGAATTTAGATTCAGAGATTCAAACAATAATTGGATCTGGTTAGAAACAAGTGGAAGAAATTTTTTGCATGACAATGATATTAATGGAATAATTACTAATGCAAGGGATATTACCGGGAGTAAATTAAACAAATTAAAACTACAGGAACGCAATAAAGAGCTTAATGCTTTTTATGTTCTATCAGAATTAAGTGAAAGAAAAGATTTAAGCATTGATGAAATTTGCCAAAAATTTATTGATACTTTCCCTGAAAGTTGGCAATACCCTGACAAGGCTTATGCAAGGCTTATTGTCAAAAACAAGGAGTTTTGTACTGATAATTTCCAAAATACCAAATGGAAACAATCTGCTACGGTAAACGTATTTGGCTCTGAAGCCGGAAAAATTGAAGTAGGTTATCCTGAAGACATATCCCAAAAATACGAAAGCTTGTTTTTGGAAGAAGAAAAAAAACTTCTTAAAGCTATTGCCGAAAGAATTGGAAAAATCATTGAAAACAGGCAAGCAGAAGAGGATATAAAAATTGCTAAAGAAAAAGCCGAAAACAGCGAAGAAGAATTACAGAAAATGTATAATGACTTGCAAGCCACAGAGGAAGAATTACGTGCAGCAAACGAAGAGCTTGTCGTAACATCAGATGCATTAAAAGATAGCAATGATAAATTATTACAGGCAAAAGAAAAAGCCGAAAAAAGGGAAAAATCAATTTCAACTATTCTTGAAAACATTCCCCATGCTGTTTTTACTCATGATATGGATGGAAATTTTGTATTTGTTAATAATCGTGCAACACAATATACAGGCTATTCGAACGACGAGTTACTGAAAATGAATGTGTCGGATATTGATAAAAATACACTTACTAAAAATTACAGAGAAAATATTTGGAGGCAATTAGATAAAACAGGACATCAACAAGTATTAACCGAGCATACCAGGAAAGATGGTTCTGAATATCCTGTAGAAATATTTGTATCTGCGATATCTATTGACAATAAGCCCATTTTTTTAGCTATTGGCCAGGATATCACTGAACGCAAGAAAGCCGAAGAAAAGTTGCATCGTTTCCGGGCTGCTTTGGATAACAGCGCAGATCAAATATTTATTATTGATTGGGACAAAATGCTATTTATTGATGTAAATGAAACTGCCTGCAAAGATTTGAATTATTCGCGCAGTGAATTGCTTGCAATGGGACCACATGATATTAAGCCATATCACTCAGCCGAGACACTTAAGGTCGAATTCGATAAAATTATCAGGAAAAAATCCAGGTTTGGAGTAATTGAAACCGTGCACAGAAAAAAAAGAGGTGGTGACATCCCTGTGGAAGTTAGGATGAAGATGCTTGAACTTAATGAGAAAAAACTATTTGTCGCTTTGGCTCGTGATATAACCGAACAGAAAAAAGCATTTGATAAAATCAAGATGAATGAGAAATTAAAAACACTCTCAACAGAAATTTTATCTGTTCTTAATAACCCTGACAACTTAACGAAAACTCTCAGCCAAATAGTTTCTTCAGTAAAAAACGTTATGGATTTTGATGCTGTTGGTATAAGGCTTAATAAAAATAGTGATTTCCCCTACTTTGTCCAGGAAGGTTTTTCTGAGGAACATTTGATTAATGAAAATGAACTTATTGCTACCGATGAAAACGGAAATATTATAAAAGACAGAGAAGGTAATAACCGGCTGGAATGCACCTGTGGTTTAATTTTATCGGGTTATACCAACACAAAACTGCCGGTCTTTACAAAAAGCGGAAGTTTTTGGACTAATGATTCAGCAAAGCTTTTAGAATTGCCTCCCGGAGAAGACCCGCGTTTAAACCCACGTAATAAGTGCATATTTGATGGCTATAATTCCATGGCACTTATACCAATTAAAGCTAACAATCAAATAAAAGGCTTGCTACATCTTAATAAGAAAAATAAGGGTGCATTTAATCGTAATTTAATAGAACAGTTTGAAGAAATATGCTCAAAGATTGGAATGGCATTGTTTCGCAACCAGATCGAAGAACAATTGCGGCTCAGTGAGAAAAAATTCCGAGACCTGTTTGAAACAGCTAACGATGCTATTTTTATTGCTGAAAAAGACACGGGTATAATTATAGATGTTAACAGTAGTGGTGAAAAGCTAACCGGTAGATCAAGAAATAATATAATTGGGATACATCAATCCGAGTTACACCCCAGGTCAGATGAAAATACGGCAAAAAAGGTTTTTAAAAACACTTCCGCTACCAAAAAAGCTTTATTTGAATTTAAAGTAGTACATAATAATGGTTCAATTATTCCTGTTGAAATTTCTGCAAGTGCTATGCACATAAACGACAAAAAATTTGTTTTTGGATTTTTTCGTGACATTTCTGAACGCAAACAAGCTGAAGAGCTTATAAATATGAGGTTTAAACTATTAGAATACGCAACAACCCATTCTTTAGATGAAGTTTTACAATATACCCTCGATTTAGTTTGTAACCTTAGCCACAGTGCTATCGGTTTTTATCATTTTGTTGATCAGAACCAAAAAACCCTTTCTTTGAAGGCCTGGTCAACAAATACACATAAACATTGCCATATCAAAGGTGAAAAAATGCAATATTCTGTTGATAAGGCCGGGGTTTGGATAGATTGCATCAAAGAACGAAAACCAATTATTCATAACAATTATGATGAATTATCACATAAAAAAGGATTACCTGAAGGACATGTTCCTGTAAAACGACAATTAGTTGTACCTATATTTAGAAATGAAAAAATTGTTGCTATACTAGGTGTTGGAAATAAACCTGAAAATTACGAAGAAAAAGATACAGATATAGTAGCCTACTTTGCAGACCTGACATGGCAGGTAGCAGAACAAAAAAAGACAGAAGATGAATTAATAAAAGCAAAAAAACTAGCTGAAAAGGCTAATAAAGCAAAATCTGAGTTTCTGGCAAACATGAGCCACGAGATAAGAACTCCCCTATACGGTGTTATAGGTTATAACGAACTATTAATGCAAAATACTGAATTAACTACTAAACAAGAAACTTATGTTAAAAAATCGAATGTTTCAGCAAAATTGCTAATGGACTTAATAAACGATATTCTTGATTTCTCTATAATTGAATCCAACAAACTAGAACTTGAGGAAATTAAAACTGACATTATCGAGCTGGCAAAGGATGTTTCAAATGTGATTGAATCTAAAGCAGAAGAAAAAAACATTGATATTAAGCTTAATATTGATGACAATATACCGAGATTTGCTTTTATTGACCCTTTAAGGCTAAGGCAAGTGCTTATAAACTTGCTTGGTAATGCGGTAAAATTCACTGAAAAGGGAGAAATAGAGCTTACTATTAGTTTCACAAAAGATACCAGGAAATATGAAAAAGGAAAATTCCATTTTTCAGTGCGGGATACCGGAATCGGTATTTCTCAAGTTAATCAAAAAAAGCTCTTCCAAGCATTTTCACAAGCCGATACTTCAACAAAAAGAAAGTATGGCGGTACAGGACTTGGACTGATCATTTCATCGAAAATAGTCCAGAAAATGGGCTCGGAGCTACAAATGAAAAGCAGGCCGGGTAAAGGCTCCACATTTTATTTTACAGTTGAAAAACATTATGAATATAGCGAACCTGTTAAAGCTAAAAAAGAAGAAAAACAAGATATAAAGATAACCGAAAATACACCCGTAATACTTCTTGTTGAAGATACAGAGATGGTTATGTGCCTGGTAAAATCTATTTTAAAACAATCCATACCCAAAGTATCAATTGTAGAAGCAACCAATGGTGTGGAAGGTGTAATCAAATATAAGGAATCTAATCCTGATATGGTTTTACTTGACATTCAAATGCCTTTAAAAGATGGCTACACGGTTGCCCGGGAGATAAGACGGTTTGAAAAAGAAAATAACCTGCCACGAAAACCTATAGTTGCTCTTACAGCAAGAGTGATTAAAAGCGAGAAAGAAAAATGTTTGAAAGCAGGTATGGATGATTATTTGCCAAAACCCATAGATAAAAAAGAACTTACTTATACTATTGAAAAATATATAACAAAAAACATCGCAAAAAGCGAAAAAAATACCGGTGGAAATAACTATATACAAAATGAAAAACAAGTTAAACACTTTGATAAAGAAAGCCTTCTTAGAAGATTAGATTATGACCATACGGAATTGGAGAAATTATTAAGAATGGCACTATCGAAAATCCCCGTGTATATTGAAAATTTAAAAAATGCTATAGAAAAAAACAGCTCAAAACATATCGCACAGACCGCTCACAAATTAAAAGGAGCTGCTCTGTTTATCAGCTTCGACCGTTTGGGGAAATTGGCAGAAAAAATAGAATATAAAAACGAAAAAGAAAAATATTGGATTAAAGAGATTTATAATGAAATTGAAAAGGAATTACAGGAGGTGAGGCGAAAAGTAAGAGGCAAATGAGCGAAAGCGATAGAATACTAACGAACTGTAACAAACAATTAAGCAAAAAAAGAAGCAAAGATTGATGTTAAGCCTTAAGCATTGTGAGGTAACCGGTAATCAACACAACTCAACTAATGACCAATTACCAATGAATAACAAAAAACAATGAAAAAGAACAGAAATATAAAAAAACAACCTGCAATACTTATCGTAGAAGATATGGAAATAATAATGTATCTTCTGAAATCTTTTATAAAAAAAACAATACCCGGTGCTGAAATAATTGAATCTGCAAATGCTGATGAAGGTGTATACAAGTACAAAAAATTTAACCCTGATATAGTTTTGTTAAATATTCAATTACCTGAAAAAAACGGATACTATGTATTAGAAGAGATAAGAAATTATGAAAAAGAAAATAATTTTAATAATAAGCCGGTAATTGCCATAACGGCAAGAAACATAAAAGGAGAAAAAGCAAAATGTTTAAATGCAGGAATGAACGACTTTCTTGCAAAACCTATTGACAAAGACCTTTTAAAATACACAATCATAAAAAATTTATCCTCAAAAAGTTATTTTTATAAAAAAAAGCCGGCTAATGAATGGTATAAGTCAGAAAAAATTGAATCCAACCATTTTGACAAACAAGGCTTAATTAAAAGATTAGATGGCAATACAGATCAATACAAAAAATTAATTTCAATGGCTATACCACATATTCATGAATATATATTAAATCTGAAAACTGCCATTAATAATTATGATTTTGATGACATTGAGCTTAAAGCCCATAAACTCAAAGGAGCAGCATTGTTTATGTGTTTTTACCAATTAGCTGAAATAGCCGAAAAAATTGAATATAACATTGAACCAAATATTATAAAAATAAATAAGCTCTTTTCACAAATCAACAATGAGTTTGAAAATGTTAAAAGAGAGGTAAAAGGCGAATAATGAGTAATATATGATTGGCAGTAAACAAAAAAACAACAATGCAAACAATTATTAATTACCTGTTGAACGATTATTAAATCCAGGCCCTTTGCGGGTTTGCTAATTACAAACAACTAATAACAAATATATAAAAATGCAGGAAGAAAAGAAAAAAAATGATGTAGCTACTGTATCGGCAGTATACAAATTGCAGATGCCTGATAAAGTTTTTGACAAATTAAGCCATTTTATCTTCACACAATACGGCATAAAAATGCCAAAAGCAAAAAAAATCATGCTGCAAAGCCGTTTGCAAAGACGGTTAAGAGAGTTGAACATGAATTCCTATGATGAGTATTGTGATTTTGTTTTCAGTAAAGAAGGTGAAGCAATGGAAGTAATACACATGATAGATGTAGTTACTACCAATAAAACAGAGTTTTTCAGAGAACCGGCACATTTCGACTTTTTACGGGAAATTGTACTACCCGAGTTTATACAAAAAAGCAGAAAAAATGATACACTAAAAATCTGGAGTGCAGGTTGCTCCAGTGGAGAAGAACCATATACACTGGCAATGGTGATCAGCGAATTCCAGGAAAAAGAAAAAAAATTTGATTATCATATCACAGGAACTGATGTTTCTTCAAGAATATTAGCAGGTGCTGTTGATGCAGTTTATAAGGAAGAAAGAGTAGCCAATATCCCAATGGATCTTAAAAAAAAGTACCTGCTCAGATCAAAAGACAGATCCAAACCCACTGTGAGAATAGTACCGGAACTAAGAAAAAAGACATCTTATAAAAGACTAAATTTTATAGAAGAACAATATAATGAAATAAATGACACATTTGATATAATTTTTTGCCGTAACGTATTAATATACTTTGAGAGGCCAACCCAGGAGAAAGTAATCAACAGGTTATGCACAAAGCTTAAAAAGGGAGGTTATTTTTTTCTCGGACACAGCGAGTCAATAACAGGATTAGACGTGCCGCTGGTGCAATTAAAGCCAACGGTGTTTATGAAAACGTAAGATGAATGATTGAGAGGTTGAGATTTAAGATAAAGTTACGGTTAAGGTTGGAGTTAAGAGCATTTATAAAACAATTTTCCATTAGATAAAATATACACGCTATGCAAAATCTAACAGACGATCAAATTCTGCAGGAACTAGAGAAAAGGTTCAGGCAAAGCAAAAAGTCGGTACAGAAGCTTAAAAAGCTAACTAACGAGCTGACAGAAGTCAACAAAAAGCTTGAAGAATCCGAAGCAATGAAATCACATTTCATTTCAAACATTACAAACGAAATAGTAAACCCATTTGCGGCTATTTTAGGACTTAGTAAAAATATACTTGAATCTGAAGGTGAAGATTGGGATAAGATAATATCAATGGTACAACTGATTCATTCGGAAGCATTTAACCTTGATTTTCAGTTAAAAAACATCTTTGCAGCCGCAAAAATAGAAGCAGGTGAATGGGCACCAGAAATTACAAATGTAGATATTAACCAGCTTATCAAAAATGTTATTGAAAGTTTCAGATATGAAGCAGAAAAAAAGCAAATCAACATCAAATATTCTTTTGATATATACCCGGGAGTTCAAAAAAGCTTCTATTTCCCGACTGATCCGGAAAAGTTAAATATCATCTTAACAAACCTGATAAGTAATGCAATAAAGTTCAGCTACGAAAAAGCTGATATTATTGTTAAAGCTTTTCTTAAAAACGAAAGTCTTGTATTATCGGTTACCGATTTTGGTGCCGGGGTTTCTGAGGAGAATAAAAAAGTCATATTTAACAGATTTAAAAAAGCAGATACGGGAATTAATATTATTAATCGCGGGCATGGACTCGGGCTTTCAATAAACAAAGCTATTATAGATATGCTTAACGGAAATATTGATCTGCAAAGCAAACCGGAAGAAAAAACAGTATTTAGCATAACAATACCTCCCGGTGAAGTGATTGACGAAATAGAAGGATTTGCTTCAGACGGTAATGAATTTATGTTTAATGATAACGATGATGATAAAGAAGTTTTTTAATAAATAAATTAGGTAAACAGCCGCTTTAATTGGCCTTAAAGAGATTTAAAAGGTTTTATTGGCTAATCAAAACCATGAAGGTTTTTAGGCGGTTTATTTGCAATAAAAAAAACATGGAACAAAAAACTCATTTTTTATATCCTTCTACTTTGTTTGCCAGTCGTGACAGATACATTGTCAACACAATACTGGGCTCATGTGTAGCTGTTTGTTTATACGATCCGGTTTTGAAAATAGGGGCAATAAATCACTTTATGCTTCCTCTGTGGAATGGCCAGGGCCTTGCTTCAACCAAATATGGCAATATTGCCACTGAAAAATTAATTGAAAAAATGACCGGATATGGATGTTACAAAAATAAAATTATAGCTAAAGTGTTTGGAGGTGGCGAAGTTATCGATACCAAAATAAGTCAGTTTTTGATTGGCGAAAGAAACATAGAGATTGCATTGAAAATACTAAAAGAACATAATATAAAAATAAAAGCTCAGAGTACAGGGGGGCAATACGGCCGTAAAATCATATATAATACATATACCGGTGAAGTGATTCAAAAAATAATAAAGAAACAAAGCATAAAGCAAATAGATAAGTCAGTTGGTTTAAGATAATATCGCAAAACAGATGAGAAAAAAAATAAAACTGCTTATTGTTGATGACTCTGCAGTTATCAGGCAAACATTACGTTCAATTTTTGAATCTGACAAAGAAATAGAGATTGTTGGTACTGCAGCCGATCCATACCATGCAGCTCAAAAAATGCAAAAAGTAGCACCTGATGTTATAACTTTAGATATCGAAATGCCCAGGATGGATGGGCTTACATTTTTAAAAAAAATAATGGCTCAACATCCTTTACCTGTTGTTATTATTTCAAGTCTTACCGCTGAAGGAACTGACACTGCTTTAAGAGCTCTTGAATATGGCGCTGTTGAGATAATAACAAAACCACAATTGGATACTAAAAAGTTTTTTGAAGAGTCAAAAATACGCCTTTGCGATGTAGTTAAAGCTGCTGCTAACGCAAAAATTAAAACCCTGAAAAAACAAACAAAACCACCTAAAGAGCCAATAAAAATTACCCCAAAATACTCAGCAGATGCTGTAATACCATATTCTAAAAAAGAGCTGAGCATGATCAAAACAACTGAAAAAGTTGTTGTAATCGGTGCTTCGACAGGTGGTACAGAAGCTCTAAGGGAATTACTCACTGCTTTACCGGCCGATTCGCCAGGAATGGTCGTTGTGCAACACATGCCGGAAATATTTACACGCTCGTTTGCTAAAAGACTTAACGAAATATGCCAGGTTACTGTTAAAGAAGCGTCTAACCAGGATACTGTGTTAAAAGGTGCAGTTTTTATTGCTCCCGGAAACAAACATACCCTGGTTAAACGAAGCGGAGCCAGGTATTACATAGAAGTAAAAGACGGACCGCTGGTAAACAGGCACAGGCCTTCGGCAGATGTATTGTTTAGGTCTACAGCCAGACACGCCGGAAGAAATGCCATAGGGATAATTATGACAGGTATGGGATCAGACGGCGTAAAAGGACTCCTGGAAATGAAAGAAGCCGGGGCTAAAACTGTCGCACAAGACGAAAAAACAAGTGTGGTATTTGGTATGCCTAAAGAGGCTATTAAAATTAATGCTGTACAAAAAGTTTTGCCGCTTGATAAAATGGCGGAATATGTGATTAATAATCAGTCATAATTAATGGTAAAACCTTTAATGATTATTTTCAGTTTTGAGGTTCAGCATTAGCCAAATCAATCAAAAAAGCGTATTCCATGGCTACTTCCCTGAGTCGCTCAATACGTCCGGGAGAACCCCCATGCCCTGCTTCCATGTTTGTATACAACAATATTTTATTGTCAGAGGTGTTGTAGTCTCTAAGTTTTGCTACCCATTTTGTCGGCTCCCAATACTGAACCTGTGAGTCGTGCAAGCCTGATGTAACCAATAAATTAGGGTAATCTTGTTCAGTAACATTATCGTAAGGCGAATAAGAGAGCATATATCCATAATAATCCTTTTTATTGGGATTGCCCCATTCATCATATTCGGCTGTTGTTAGTGGTATAGACTCATCAAGCATGGTAGTAACAACATCAACAAAAGGTACTTTTGCAATTATCCCTTCAAATAAATCCGGTCGCTTGTTTGCCACTGCACCAACAAGCAATCCTCCAGCACTTATGCCTTTTGCAAAAAACTTTTCCGGGCTGGTATAGTTCTCTTTGATAAGAAATTCAGCACAATCAATAAAATCATAAAAGGTATTTTTTTTATTAAAAAGTTTGCCATCATCATACCATTGACGGCCCATCTCCTGTCCTCCCCTTACATGAGCAAGTGCCACAACAAACCCCCTGTCTAAAAGGCTCAGATAGTTTTTGTTAAAGCGTGGGTTAAGGCTGGCGCCATATGATCCATACCCGTATAGCTTTGTTGGATTGGAACCGTCTTTTTCAATGCCATTTTTATAAACAAGTGTTATGGGAATTTTTGTACCATCACGGGCTGTTGCATTATAACGACGGGTTTTGTATTTACCGGGGTCAAATTCTCCCATAACTTCCTGCTGTTTAATTAATTCCTTATCACCGGTTTCCATATTATAATCATATACGGTTAGTGGAGTGGTCATAGATGTATATGTATAGCGCAAAATATTTGTATCCATATTAGGATTGCGGCCTATTTGCGCAGAATATGCCTCCTCGGGAAAATCTATAAAATGCTCTTGATTTGTTGATTTGTCAATTATTTTTATATTTCGCATCCCTTTAACTCTTTCCTGCAACACCAGGTGGTCGTCAAAAACATCAATATCTTCAATAAAAACATCTTTGCGATGAGGAATAACATTTGACCAATTTTCTTTTGTAGTATTTTTATCGTCGGTTTGCATTAACCTAAAGTTTTGAGCATCCCAATTGGTGAGCACATAAAACCTGCCGTTGTCATGCCAGACGCGGTATCGTAAATCTTCCGTCCTGGGCTGAAATATTTCAAACTCCCCATCAGGGTCATCGGCATCCAGAATATGAATTTCATTAGAAAGCCTGCTGTTGGATGAAATAACCAGGTAACGGTCATCCTTGGTTTTTTCAATAGATACATGATAGAAGGTTTCATCTTCCTCATAATAAACCTCTTCATATTCTCCATTTGCAACATCATATTTATAAATACTCTCATACCTTAATGTTTCAGGGTGTAAAGAAGTGTAAAAAATAGTTTGATTATCATTTGCCCATACAACCCTTCCGCCACAATATTTTATGCCGGTATCATTAACTTCACCGGTTTCCAAATCTTTAATTTTAACCCTGTATTGGCGACGCCCAAGTGTGTCAACAGTATAAGCAATCATTTTATTATCAGTACTCACATCATAAGTGGCAACATTATAAAAAGAATAGTCTTTCGCCATTTCAGGAACATTGAGAATAACCTCTTCTTCAGAATCCATACTTCCTTTCTTTCGGCAATAAATAGGATATTCACCCCCCTCCTCATACCTGTAATAATAATAGTATCCGTTATCATAATAAGGTGCCGACTTATAATCTTGTTTAATTCGCCCGGTCAGTTCATTAAAGAGCTTTTCCTGTAATGATTCTGTATGTTTTAACATATTGTCTAAATACTTATTCTCTTTTTCAATATATGAAATTACATCGGGGTTATCACGCTGATTCATATAATAATAAGGATCAATCCTGGTATCACCATGCATTATTAATTTTTTTTCATCCCTTTTTGCTTCGGGTACTTCAACATCCGATTTTTCAACTCTTGGACCGCAGCCTTGAAAAAAAAGAATAGAAGCTGCCAGTACCGATAAAATAACTTTTTTTTGCATCTCTTATAATGATATTTAATTAATATTTTTAATAGTCTGAATTATTTACCTTAATATTTTATTAAAGCCCATAAAATTAGTAAGAATTGTTGTAATTCATTGTAATCATAAAACTTTTTAGTTAATACCTTAATGTTTTTAAAATAAATCTAAAACCCTGAGCAAATTTTTCAACCATTTCTTTATGTAAGAAACGTTAAAACAACATTTTTTGTGCAGAAAAATATCAACATTACTAAATGTTTTTGTTATATAAGTAATTACGTTAATTATCGCCAAAAATCCTCTGACGGAAGTTTCATGGCAATAGTTCTGCATGAAATGCAGGGAAAATTAGTGATATATTGTAATTTTTAAATAAATTTGAAAAGTTATATATTTCATAAACATGTTTTGCATTAAATAATAAAAAATCATTAACAGTATATATGAAAATTTTATGTATTGGCAGAAACTATCGTGCTCATGCCGAAGAGCTTAAAAGCGAGATCCCCAAAGAACCCGTCTTCTTTATGAAGCCAGAAACTGCTATTATACGCAATAATTTGCCGTTTTTTTATCCCGGGTTTTCGGAAAAGATACACTATGAAGTTGAGTTGGTGCTCAAAATATGTAAATTGGGCAAACACATTTCAGAAAAGTTTGCTCACACTTATTATGATCAAATAGGCATAGGACTTGACTTTACTGCAAGAGATATACAGGAAAACTGTAAGAAAAAGGGCTTGCCCTGGGAAATTGCCAAGGCATTTGATGGGTCGGCCGCAATAAGCAACTTTGTTGATAAAAATAAGTTTAAAGACCTTAATAACATTAATTTTTCATTGAATTTAAACGGGAAGACGGTTCAGAAAGCTTCATCATCGCAAATGATATTCACTTTTGACCAACTTATTTCATACCTTTCAAAATTTGTTACTCTAAAAATAGGAGACCTGGTTTTTACAGGTACTCCCTCCGGTGTTGGAGAGCTGCATATAAACGACCAACTGGAAGCATATATTGAAAATGAAAAAATTCTCAATGTGAATGTCAAATAGAGGCAAGATATTCTTTTGCAGGTATTTTTTAGTAAAATAAAACCAATATATGCGGAAATCCCTAAGAAAAAAATATTATTTTAGCAACAAAAGTTCATAGATAAATTAAAAATAATTATTATGAATGATCGCAGCAATAAAAGCCTAATCAGCCAGTTCGTTTTAACCGGCTTTTTTTTGGGGCTTATATTTCCAATTATTGCAATAGTAATTGATCTATTGACAAATGATATGGCTTTTACATTTGGTAATATTGCCAGGGCTCATAATAACACTCCTGTATTATGGATAATAAACACTGCCCCTTTTGTTATTGCTGCCACAGGCTATTTTATTGGCAAAAGGTTTGCCAGTAAATCCCATGAAATAGAGCGTGTTGCCGGTCAGGAAAAGAAGAAAACCGAGAAAATACTTTCATTTACAGAGAAGCTTGCCAAAGGTGATGTAGATATAGAATATAAGCCAGACCCCGGAGAGGAATCTGTTGACAAAATAGGTCAATCGCTAATTCAATTACAAGAATATCTTAAGAAAAGCAAAGAAGAAGAGGAGTTACGTAAAAAGGAAGATTATCAACGCAGCTGGATAAACGAGGGTTTAGCAAAATTTAGTGATATTGTAAGGCAAAATAACGATGATCTGCAAGAGTTGTCATACAACATAATATCCAGCCTGGTTGATTATGTGGACGCCAAACAGGGTGGTGTATTCCTTATAAATGATGACAACCCTAATGACAAACATTTTGAGCTTACTGCATGTTATGCTTACAACAGAAAAAAATTTCTTGAAAAACGTATTGAGTGGGAAGAAGGGCTTGTAGGTGCATGTGCCCTGGAACAGGAAACCATATATTTGCTTGATATACCAGAAGAACATGTTACCATTACCAGCGGGCTTGGAGAAACGAAGCCAACAGCATTATTAATTGTACCCTTAAAAGTAAATGAAGAAATTCATGGGGTCATGGAGCTTGCCTCTTTGAATAAATTCGAAAAATATCAAATCGAATTTATTGAAAAACTTGCCGAAACAATAGCATCAGTAGTTTCAAGTACAAAAATAAATATTCACACTGCTAAACTTTTAGAAGAATCCCAGGAAAAAGAAAAAAAGCTTAGGGAGCAGGAAGATGAAATGCGCAAGAACCTTGAAGAGCTTAATATAGCTAAGGAAGAAGCCGCAAGGCAAGGAGAAATGCTAAGTAATTTCACTAATGCTGTTAATCATACACTTGTAAGAGCTGAATATGAAACAAGCGGCAAATTAATATACGCCAACACAAGGTTTTTAAACAAGCTTGGGTATAGCAGCAATAAAGAAGTTGAAGGCAAGCACATATCTATGTTTATCAACAAAAAAGACGAAGACTGGTTCTTTAAAATTTGGGACGGATTAGCTAAAGGCGGCAAACACTTTGAAGGTGATATGAAGCATGTGACCAAGCAGGGACGAGATTTCTGGTCTATGGCTACATATACCTGCGTCAGAAATCCCGACGGAAGCATAGAAAAAATTCTTTTCCTCGGTATTGATATAACCGAACAAAAGAAACAAAACCTTGACTATGAAGGGCAAATTGATGCTCTTGACCTCTCAAATTTAAAAGCCAATTTTAATCCTGAAAGTTATCTCACCGGTGCCAACAAAAAATTTATAAATATATTGAACCTCGATCCTAAAAATTTAAAAGACTTAACTATTTTAGATCTTCTAAAAGATGATCATAAAAAAAGTATTAAGTCTGCCTGGAACAATATTCTTAAAGGGATCCCTTTTGAAAGTCAACTTAAGTTTCAAACTAAAACAGGGGAAGAAAAATGGCTTCATGGTAACTTTACCGCCGTTAAAGACATGTATGGTGAAGTTGCAAAAGTAATATACCTGGCAACTGATATCACAGAACGTAAACTTATGGAGCTTGAGAATATAAAACAAACCAAACAACTTCGCAAACAAGAAGAACAATTGTTAAAACAACAAGAACAAATAAAAAAGCAGCATGAAGAGTTTAAAAAGCAAACTGAAAAACATATCAAAGATATCGAAACCGTTAAAGAACGAAATGAAAAAACATTGGAAGGTGCTCTTGATGCAATAGTAACAATCAACCACAATGAAGAAATAGAGTTGTTTAACAAAGCTGCTGAGCAACTATGGAAAATAAACCGCAGTGATGTTCTTGGTCAAAACGTAAAAAAAATCCTGCCGCCACCTCATAATAAAGTAAAAAATGGAGAAGTAATAAAATTTCTGCAATCACCTGACAATAACCTTACAGGTAATAGAACAGAGGTCAATATTATAGATTATAACGGAGAAGAAATACCTGTTTTGCTTACATTATCAGGCGTAAAAGTAGGCAATAAATATACTTATACAGCATTTATACAAAATATATCTGTAGAGTTGTTCTAACAATGAAATTATCACAGCAGTTCTACATAAATGAAGATGTAGTTACCCTGGCAAGGAAAATGCTCGGCAAATACCTTTTTACAAACATAGATTCCCATACAATAACAGGCGGTTTAATCAGTGAAACTGAAGCTTATGCCGGCATCAATGACAAAGCTTCGCATGCATACAATAACAAGCGGACAAAACGCACCAACACCATGTATATGGAAGGTGGCATAGCATACGTTTATCTTTGTTATGGTATTCATGCCTTATTTAACATAGTAACCAACGATAAAAATGAACCACATGCCATACTTGTCAGGGGTATTATACCAACCCACGGCCTTGATAAAATTAAACAACGCACAGGATACAACAAAATAACCAAAGATTCACTAAACGGCCCGGGAAAAGTTACAAAAGCACTGGGAATCAATACATCCCACGACAAAACACCACTTACTGAAAATAAAATCTGGATAGAAAACAGCAAAATAACAATCCCTGAAGAAAAAATAATTACAACCAAAAGAATTGGTATTGATTATGCCGGCAAAGATGCCCTCCTGCCCTATCGTTTTATCTTAGATTACAAATATGATAATCTAAAAAAAAACAATAAAGATTAATATTGGCAAAAAGAGGATCTGAAAAGTTATAAAAAACCTACTCTTCACTACTGTCAATTCACTGAAGTAGCTATAAATAAAACAACTTCAAACTAAGAAAAATTTCGGAAACAAGAATGATTTATGCATGCTACAAATGCATTATCTCTTTATTTAACAATTTTATAATTTACATAACATAATAATATTTTCAACTGTTAAATGCTAATCTATAGTTAATTAGCCAAAAAATTAAAAAAATAAGCAAATTATTTTTTTAATTTTTATAATAAAATTATTTATTTTTGAATAAACCCAATTAAGCGAATATAGTTATGAAAATACTGATTTTGTGTACCGGCAATTCATGCAGAAGCCAAATGGCTCACGGCTTTTTAAAAAGCTTCGACCCCATGTTAAGTGTCTATTCAGGTGGAACTAAGCCCGAATCTAAAGTTAATCCATACGCAGTTAAGGTTATGAAAGAAGCCGGCGTCGATATAAGTGATCACCTGCCCGTAGATGCAGCCAAATATACTGACACTTCGTTCGATTGGGTTATTACCTTATGCGATAAGGCAAAGGAAACATGCCCGGTTTTTAAAGGAAAAGTTGCATGCAAAATGCATATTAGTTTTGATGACCCCTCTGCTTATAATGGTTCAGAAGAACAAATACTAAAAGAATACCGCCGAATACGCGACCAAATTCTGGAAAGATTTAAAGCATTTTACAATAAAAGAATCCTGCAGGTAGATCAAGAGGGATAACACCTAATAAACCAGAATATTTGTTGCTGTTTTATAAAAATTTTACAATAACACTCTTTTACATTCTTACTGATTTTGTAATTAATTAAAAAATCATTTTTTGTATATTTAGGTCAGGTTTTGAGTTTTATGTAACTTAAAGCTATTTTAATATATGACAACAAACAAAACATTTATTTCTAAATATTTAATCAGTTTTTTCTGGATAAACCTCAATTTTAATTTGAAAAATATAAATATATGCATGAAGCACAATTTTATATCTCTCTCGAAGAAAATAAATTACAATGTCAACTTTGCCCCCATGTTTGTATAATAGGAGAAAACCGCCGGGGTAAATGCAATGTACGTATCAACAAATCAGGAAAGCTTTATAGTGAAAACTATGGCAAAGCTACAGGTATGCATTGCGAGCCGGTTGAAAAAAAACCCTTATATAACTTTTATCCCGGCCGCAAAATTTTTTCACTAGGCTCATACGGATGTAATCTTGATTGTAGTTTCTGTCAAAACTATCACTTATCAAAAGCTTCATATTATAGTGTTATTTCTGCAAGCAATGCAAGTGTTAATGATGTAGTTGACAGGGTAATAAATTCGCCAAATAGTTGTGGTATCTCATATACTTTTAACGAACCTTTTGTATGGTATGAGTATATGATAGATATTGCCGTTAAGGTAAAAGAAGAAGGTTATGCAAATGCAATTGTTTCAAATGGATACATTAATCCCAAACCTCTTGAAAAACTTCTTGATGTTATAGACGGTTTTAATATAGATTTAAAATCGTTCACCGATGATTTTTACAAAAAATATACAGGCGCATCATTGGAGCCGGTAAAAAAAACTCTAAAAACCATAGCCAAAAGAAATATTCACCTCGAAATTGCCAACCTGGTAATTCCCGGTTTAAATGATGACACAAAAACATTCGGTGATATGATAACCTGGATTTCTGACGAACTTGGTAAAGATACACCATTGCATATAAACAGATACTATCCTTCATATAAAATGAGTATTGAACCAACTCCCCTTGAAACAATTGTAGAGCTAAGAGAAACAGCCCTTGAAAAACTTAATTTTGTCTATTGTGGTAACGTACCCCCGTTAAATGGCTGTAGCGATACTACATGCCCGGGATGCAGCGAAACAGTTATAAAAAGAACCGGTTATAAAACACTTGTTGATAATATAAATAAAAATGGTCATTGCGTGCATTGTGATTATAAAATTGCTATTTGTTAATTTATTAGTTTTGATGAAATTAAATCAGATTATCAGTTATTTGAAAATTATATTGAATTCAGGTTTATTATTTTGTAAATTGTCAATATTCGGTTGGTTATTAATCTATAAACTTATAAATAATTATTATTTATGTCAAAAAGCATTAGAAAACCTGCGGTATCAGGGATGTTTTATCCATCAGGCAAAAACGAGTTATTAAATTTAATTAAGGAAATTGATCGTCAGGAAGAATCAAGATTTGAAACCGTTTTTGCACAGCATAATATTATTGGTGGCATTGTACCACATGCCGGCTATATGTATTCCGGATACCAGGCTGTTCATTTTTTTAAAGTCTTGCAAAATGCCCGGCAAACTATTGATACAGTAGTTATTTTAAACCCTAATCATAGTGGTATAGGCCCCGGAGTTGCATTAGATGAAAATTCTTTATGGGCAACACCTTTAGGGCATGCAGAAATAGATGATGAATTTTACCGTGCACTTGATATACTCGCCTCATCTATCGCGCATGATAACGAACATTCAGGCGAAGTTATGGTGCCATTTTTACAATATTACCTGGATGATTCAAAAAAAATAGCGCCAATAAGCATGTCTGACCAATCATATGAAACTGCTGTTGAAATAGCACGCAAAATCAATATCGCAGTATCAGAAACCGGGAAAAAGATAGTTATGATTGCCTCAAATGATTTTTCACACTTTGTCGAACCGAGTGAAGGATACAAACTTGACAACCTTGTTTATGAAAAAATAGAAAAACTTGACGCCAAAGGTGTTTATGACACTATCAGAAAAAACAATATAAGTGTTTGCGGTTATGGGCCGATTATGGTTATGATTGAATATTGTAAACAAAAACATCCCGGTGTAAAAACAAAGCTATTGAGAAGAGGTAATTCCGGTGATATATCCCCTTCAACAAGTGTGGTAAACTATATTACTTCTTTATTTTATGAATAAAAAGCGGGTTTTAGAATAAAACACCCTTATTATTCAGAGAGTATAAAATAATAATACGCCGGAATAATAAAAGAATATGAGCTCAAAGATAGAATATCCTGGAAAAAATTTTTTACCCACATCAAGGCATGAAATGGAAGAGCTTGATTGGGAACAGGCCGATATAATAATTGTAAGTGGCGATGCCTATATTGATCATCCATCATTTGGCTCAGCAATACTAGGGCGGTTAGGTGAAAAAATGGGGCTAAAAGTGGCTATATTACCTCAACCTAATTGGCGTGATGATTTACGTGATTTTAAAAAACTTGGTAAGCCACGTCTTTTTTTTGGGGCAACAGCAGGTAATATGGATTCAATGATAAACCATTATACTGCTCTTAAGAGGCTTCGCTCAAACGATAATTATACCCCCGGTGGAAAAGCCGGTTTCAGGCCTGATTATGCTACATCGGTATACACTAAAATACTCAAAAAAATCTACCCCGATACACCTGTAATAATCGGTGGTATTGAAGCTTCAATGAGAAGATTAACTCATTACGACTACTGGTCTGATTCTGTTAAACCATCTATATTGTCGGAAAGCGGTGCAGACATGTTGATTTACGGCATGGCCGAACAACCATTTATGCAAATAATAAAGCTGCTAAATCGCGGAGTACCATTATCATCATTACAAAATATTTTACAAACTTCTTTTCTGGTAAAAAACAAAGAAAACCTGCAAACCCTAAAAAATACTGACAACATAACTCTACCTTCTTATGAGCTATGTAAAAAAAGTAAAAAAACTTTTGCAGATGCCTTTAAAATAATTGAAGAGTCGTCAAACCTGGCAACCCAGCCAAGGTTATTCCAAAAAACAGGTGAATCTTTTGTTGTAGTCAATCCCCCCTACCCTGTCGCCAAAGAAAAAGAAATTGATGAATTTTATGATTTGCCTTTCACAAGAATACCTCATCCAAGGTACAAAAGCAAATCGCCAATACCCGCATATGAAATGATCAGGCATTCTGTAACGCTTCACCGGGGGTGTTTTGGAGGATGTAGTTTTTGTACCATATCAGCTCACCAGGGCAAATTCATCGCCAGCCGCTCTGAAAAATCAATATTAGCCGAATTAGAGAAAATCACAAAAATGGAAGACTTTAAAGGTCATATAACAGATCTGGGCGGGCCAACAGCCAATATGTATAAAATGTCGGGTTTTAATAAAACAGCCTGCATTAAATGCATAAGAGCATCTTGTATATTCCCCGACACCTGTACAAACCTGAATTTTGATCACAACACCTTGATCAAATTATATAAAAAAGCCTCTTTAATAGAAGGTATAAAAAAAATTACAATAGGAAGCGGAATCCGTTATGATATGTTGGTTAAAAAAAACAAAGAGCAAAACAAAAAATTTGCCCTGAACAAATATGCCAGGTTATTAATTAATAATCACGTTTCAGGAAGGCTAAAAGTAGCACCGGAGCATATTTCAGCCAAGGTTTTGCAACTAATGAGAAAACCTTCCTTTGATTATTATAAAGAATTTGATAATTTATTCAGGAAAATATGCAAAGAAAATAACTTAAGGCAGGAATTGGTGCCTTATTTTATCTCAGGACATCCTGGAAGCAGTGAAAATGAAATAAAAAAACTTAATGAGGTTGTAGCCGACTGCAAACTTGACTCACGGCTGGTTCAGGAATTTACGCCCACTCCAATGACATTGGCAACGACAATATATTACACAGGCATTGATCCTTTTACCGGTAAAAAAATATATACACCTAAAATTAGCCATCTTAAGCGAAAGCAAAAAAATTATTTTATGACCTCATGATACAAAAAATAAAATTTAAACCACCTACTAAAATAACTGTCGACTAAACTATATATATTGATTAATTTGATTTAAAATAAATAAGCCGGCCACACGAGTTTTATAAATTTCACTTAAATAAAACTATTGCTGCCTGTCTCTCCTTTGCTTGCGGCGCATTTCACGAAACAAGTGACGTTTGAAGTCTTTTTCAGCCTCGTATAACAATGCCACTTTTTTGACTGATAAAACATCAAGATATTTTTCGTGGTATTCTCTTCTCAGCTTTGCCATCTCTTCAATCCTGCGAATTTCAAATTCAGCATATTCGGCAGCCTTCTCTTCAGAAACATCTGATAAAGATTTATCACCATTTTTAATTTCACAAACATATTTTTCTCTTATTTCCTGCATCTCCTCATTATACTTATTATAAAGAGGCCAAAACTGCTGAGCTTCTTCACTTGTTAATGAAAGCCGATCAGTTATAAAAGCAATCTTCATTGAACGAATATTTTCATGGTGCTCAGAATCGCGAAACTGACCACGCCAGGGCTGAGAAATAGAAGGGTAAACTATTACAACAAGACAAAATAAAACTATTAACCTTTTTATTTGTATATTTTTCATTTCTTCTAAAAATTTATTTAACCTGATTAATGTTTCTGTAATTTATTAATAGTTAATCAAAATAAGCAATATCTTCAGGCGAATACTGATATAAATCCATATAATCCAACAAATATTCGAAATAAGCATCATCTTCCAATTCATCATCCATTGTAAAAAAATCAAACGATCCTTCAGGATATTCTAAATGTTCAATCTCTTCAGCCGCCAAAATATCATAATATGCTGTTTCATCATAATCTGCAAAATACGAAAAATATGATTCAAAAAGTTCATTATCAGCCTCTGAGTATAAATCGATATCGTTATTATTTGTAAAAAACAAGATTGATATTCCAAAAGATATCAACACTAATAATGCTGATGCATAAGCCAGTAGTTTCCTGGGTGAAATGCTTAAAACTCCGGCATAAACTTTTTGCGGCTCACTATTTTTTAAATTTTGTACTTTCTCAGGCAAACCGGAAAAATAATTACCCGGAACATCGAATGGATTATCTTTTGAAACTTCTGATATATCGGGAGCTATATCATTAAGTTCTTTTTTCAGTATGTCAGGCTTTTCTTTTTCCATTTTAATTATTACATTTTTTTATTAGATTAAAAAAAAGCTCAGATGTTTAATCGCTTTTCAAAAATTCTTCTACTTTTTTTGCAGCAATATGATAAGATGCTTTTAAAGCACCGGTTGATGTATTTAATATTTGTGACATGTCCTCATATTTCATCTCATCAAAATAACGTAAATTAAAAATTACCCTTTGTTTCTCGGGCAATTTTAATATGACTTTCTGCAATTTTTTCTGAATTTCGTCGCCTTTAAAAAAGTGGTCTGACTCAATTTTTTCTGACAAATTAGCTTCAACATCCACCAAAGGTATAAAAAATCTTTTTTGCTTTTTTTTTAGAAATGACAGGGCTTCATTAGTAGCTATTCTGTAGAGCCATGTATATAATTTCGAATCTCCCCTGAATTTACTGATATTTTGCCAAACTTTAAGGAACACATTTTGTACAACGTCGTTTGAGTCATCATGATCAATTAGAAGTCGCCGCACATGCCAGTAAATATTCTGTTGGTATTTACGCATAATGAGATTAAATGCATAATCCGGATTACCGGACTTAAACATTTTCAGCAATTCTTTGTCATCAAGATGATCCATATATTATTTGGCCGTCAAAAGTAATAGTATAAAACAATTATTTTTATTATTTAAGCCACAACTTGTAATCAGCAATCTGCAATTAGTAACCTTTTAAATTATAAACTTCGTTTTATGATTGTGATCTTTTATTTATGGTCTAAATTACCTGAAGCAAAAAATGAATAACGGTTTCAAACAACTAAACTGCAGGGTAGGCTTAAATAGATATTAATTTGGTAATATGACCTTAATAATTCTATTTAACAAATCATTTTTCTTATTATTTATTTCCGTGAAATGACTTTTTGTGCAGCTTTGACGATATTTTCGGCATCAAGGCCGTATTTAACCATCAACTCATCGGGTTTACCGCTTTCTCCAAAAACATCTTTTATACCTATCATTTCCAGGGGTTTAGCACAGTATTTTGTCAATAATTGTGCAATGCTTTCACCCATTCCGCCATTTATCTGATGTTCTTCGGCAGTAATACCGCAGCCGGTTTTTTTTATTGATCCTAAAATTGTATCAACATCAAGGGGTTTAATTGTATGAATATTTATTATTTCGGCTCTTATACCTTTCTCAAAGAGAATTTTTCCTGCCTCCAGGGCTTGCCAGACCATATGCCCGGTAGCAAATACTGATATATCTTTGCCTTCATTAAGTATATCAGCCTTCCCTATAATAAATTCCTGATCTTCACTGGTAAAATTAGGCACTTTTGGTCGGCCAAATCGCAGATAAACAGGCCCTTTATAATCAGCTATTGCAATAGTAGCAGCTTTAGTCTGATTAAAATCACATGGGCTTATTACTGTCATATTGGGTAACATCTTCATCATACCAAAATCTTCAAGCATTTGGTGAGTAGCTCCGTCTTCTCCAAGAGTTATACCTGCATGAGATGCACAAATCTTAACATTTTTATTTGAATATGCTATAGATTGCCGTATCTGGTCATAAACCCTACCTGTTGAAAAGTTAGCAAATGTACCGGTAAATGGAATTTTTCCTCCTATAGTTAAACCTGCAGCTATACCCATCATGTTGGCTTCTGCAATACCGGTTTGATAAAACCTTTCGGGAAATTGTTTTTGAAACTTGTCCATCTTCAATGAACCGGTCAGATCGGAACATAGTGCAACAATTTTTGAATTTTTATTGCCAAGCTCAAACAACCCCTCACCAAAACCAGACCTTGTATCTTTCTTTTCTTTATATGAATATTTTTTCATCTTAAGTTTATTGTTTATTTCATTCTCTATTGTCATATAATCGAATATTTAATTCAGTACTTAAAAACCGGCTGCGATTTTTCTATATCATTTAAATCGGGGCATATACAATTTATATATTCAACTCAACAGTTGATTGGTTTGAGTCAAAATGCTTGATTTTGAAATCAATAATCGCCGAGTGTTTCTTCAAAATTGGATATAGCTTTATTAAATTGCTCTTCATTTGGTGGTTTGCCATGCCATTCGTGAGTGCCCATCATAAAATCGACTCCATAACCCATGTCAGTATTCATAATAATTACAACAGGTTTTTTTTGACCGGTTTTTTCTATGGCTTTAGGTATTATCTTAACAATATCCTCCATATCATTGCCATTCATTTCCAATACAGACCATCCAAATGCTTTCCATTTGGCATGAAGATCACCAAGTGGCATCACTTCGCAGCATGGCCCGTCAATTTGTTGCCCATTATAATCAATTATGCCTATAATATTATCAACTTCCCTGCCTGCACCAAACATAGCAGCTTCCCATATCTGCCCCTCTTGCTGCTCACCATCACCCATAAGGCAATAAACTAAATGATTGTCATTGTTTAATTTTTTAGATAAAGCAGCTCCCAAAGCAACGCTTAATCCCTGTCCCAGTGAGCCGGAAGCCACCCTGACGCCGGGTAAGCCCTCTTCTGTTGCCGGATGCCCCTGGAGACGAGTGTTGAGTTTGCGAAAAGTTGACAGCTCTTTTACAGGAAAATAACCAGAGCGAGCCAAAACACTATACCAGGCAGCAGATAAATGACCGTTGGAAAGAAAAAATAAATCTTCCCCAAAACCATCCATAGAAAAACCACCGGGATCATGTTTTAAAATTTTAAAATAAAGAGCAGTAAAAATGTCAGCACATCCTAATGCTCCTCCGGGATGACCCGACTTGGCATCATAAATCATACGCAAAATATCCCGGCGTACCTGCGTAGCAACTTGCTTCAATTCATCAATTTCAGACATATATTAATAATTTTAAAAAAACAAAATTATAAAAAATCACTTTTGACATAAATTGAATTGTTATTTATTTTCTAACATTCACAATTTCAAACTTTGTAAAATATTTTTTTTTGAATAAACAAATAATATCAAACTTGCATGTTTGGAGGTTTATTTGCTAATTATTTCAGAAGGTAGCTGGTTTTTTTTAAGAATCATTTATTTTCATCCTCCAGCTCCATTTTTATCAAAGCAAAGACAGCATAATTAATAATATCATATAGGTTTGCGTCTATACCTTCTGATGTTGATGTTTTACCTTTGTTGTTCTCGATTTGTTTAATCCTTAGTAATTTCATCAAAATAATATCTGCAAGTGATGAAATGCGCATTTCCCGCCATGCTTCACTGTAGTCATGATTTTTATTTTGCATCAGTTCAAATGCCTTCTCATAGTATTTATCATAAAGATCCACAGCCTCTTCGACTGTTAGGTCAGGTTTATCACTATGACCCTTCTCAATCTGGATAATTGCCATAATACAGTAATTAACAATACCAATAAACTCAGGCTTTATACCTTCATCAATTTTTTGTTTACCTTTGTCCTGCAAAGAGCGTATTCTTTGAGCTTTTATGTATATTTGATCTGTCAATGAAGGAGAGCGTAAAACCCGCCATGCACTGCCGTAATCTTTCATTTTGGCAAGAAAAACTTTCATGCAAAGTTCCTTTATCAATGGAAACTGTTCTTCAGTATTTGATCGCGATACTTTATTCATTTTTTATATTTGTAATTTGAAAAAAATAAGATGGCGAAAGATAATTATTTTAATACAAAACTAACTATAAATTGCCTGGGTAAAGTTATAAATTTATCTTCACCTGTTGTAATGGGAATTATTAATCTTTCCCCTGATTCTTTTTTTGACGGCGGCAAATACAAAAGCAACTGGGATGTTATAAAACAAGCTGAAAAACTTTTATATGAGGGTGCAACTTTTATTGACCTGGGAGCTGTATCAACACGACCGGGCGCTAAAATAATTTCGCCGGGCGAAGAGCAAAAAAGGCTTTTACCTGCTTTGGAAGCTATATTGAAATATTTTCCTTCAGCACTAATTTCAGTTGACACATATAACTCCTCTACGGCAAGCACAGCAATCGAATATGGAGCTCACATGATTAACGATATCTCTGCAGGCAACTTTGACCCAAATATGTTTAAGACTATTGCAAATCTTAATGTTCCTTATATAATAATGCACATAAAAGGAACACCCGAAACCATGCAAAAAAACCCTGTCTATGACGGCTTGCTTGAAGAGGTAATCACTTATTTTTCAGAAAAAATTGAAAAATTACATCAACATGGGGTCATAGATATAATTATAGATCCGGGGTTTGGTTTCGGCAAAAATTTAGATCATAATTATGAATTATTAAGCAAGCTGGAATATTTGAAAATCTTAGAATTACCAATCATGGCAGGAGTATCAAGAAAATCAATGATAAATAAAGTTCTTGACATTAAACCCGATGAAGCCCTGAACGGAACCACTGTTATTAACACTATAGCATTAACAAAAGGAGTTGATATACTGAGAGTTCATGATGTAAAACAAGCTATGGAAGCAATTAGTCTTGTTAAAAGATACAGGGAGATATTATAATTTTGTTATTTGTACCTTTGGAAAAAATATTGGGTTTTATTATCAATATTTTATATTTTTCTGAGTGGTATATTACTCATATTCATCAGAAAAACCAAATAATTGTAAAAGATAATGAAAACCGGCAACAAAGATTATTTCATTTGTATAAAATGTATTTAAAGTATAGATATTTAAATTTTTAACGACAGGTAATCCCGGAAAACAGGGGTTTCGGTGCCGCTCAACGGGTACGGGGTTTTACGTAAATTGACTCATAATGAATCTATAAAACAAGAATTGTATCGGGACATAATTATTAGATCTGTCATTGTTATACCTCACCCGTTACTATTATGTCGTAAGATCGCTGACGCTAAGTTCATATTCTTTTATGAACCTATAGTTAGGGTTATGTGTAATTTTTGATTTAAATTGTTAAGAAATTATTTAAGTTCTTTTTTAACTTTTTTGAATTAATATGTTTTTTCGGTTTTTAATATTATTCACACAACAAACAAATAGATCATGATTATTGGTTCATTACTACCATTTTTAGATATAAGGTTTCTGGATATTTTGGACATCTTGCTTGTTGCTTTTTTACTTTATCGTCTTTATTATTTGATTCGGGGTACGGGAGCTTTATACATATTTCTGGGCATTTTATCAATATATTTATTATGGTGGGTAGTTCGCATCTTTGAGATGGAGCTTCTCACTGAAATACTTGGTCAGTTTATGAGTGTAGGGGTTCTGGCTCTCATTATTGTATTCCAGCCCGAAATACGCAAGTTTCTTCTTATGATAGGAACAAGATCCATTATTAATAAGGGATCTAAAAGCATTTTTAAAAAATTCTGGCAATTTGGCGAGCAGTTCTCCTTTAACTTAACACCAATTGTAAACGCTTGTGAAACATTTTCGCAAAAAAAAACCGGTGCACTTATAGTATTCACAAAAGAAAATAATTTAGAATATTATATCGAAACAGGTGAGATTCTCGATGCAAAAATCTCTGAAGATCTTCTTGAGAACATTTTTTACCGAAACAGCCCGTTACATGACGGTGCTGTTATAATAACAAATAACAAAATAGCGGCTGCACGTTGTGTACTGCCGGTATCAGATAACCCTTCATTTCCTACCAACCTGGGGCTAAGACACCGGGCAGCTCTTGGCATAACAGAACATTCTGATGCAATAGCCGTTGTTGTAAGTGAACAAACCGGACGGATATCGTGGTTTAAAGATGGAAATATGAAGAGAAATATTAAACCTGTGCAATTGAAAGAATTTTTAGCTAAAGAATTTATGTCATAAATCAAATTACTACTCATGCAATTAATAGCCGACAGTGGAAGTACAAAAACTGACTGGGCAATACTGAATAACCACATCATTGAAAAACAATTTCAAACTGCCGGCATAAACCCTTATTTTATGACGGGCAAAGATATTTATGATGAATTACATAGTGTGTTTATCAATAATTTCGACCCTCAATCAATAAAAAAAGTTATTTTTTATGGTGCTGGTTGTTCATCACAAAAAAAAGCAGCCAAAATCAAAAATTCTATAAAACAAATATTACCTTTTTCAAAAATTTCAGTAAACCATGATATACTTGGTGCGGCAAGAGCTCTTCTTGGAAACAAGCCCGGGATAGCATGCATTTTGGGTACAGGTTCAAACTCTTGCCTGTACGACGGAAAAAATATTATCGAAAACCTGTTTTCACTCGGGTATATGTTTGGTGATGAAGGTAGTGGGGCACACCTGGGAAAAACATTTATCAAAGAGCATCTTAAAAAACAAACACCTGACGAATTAAGTGAAGCTTTTACTAACAAATATAATTTGTCTGATGAAGAAATTCTCACAAATATTTATCAGAAACCCAATCCAAATAAATTTCTGGCATCATTCACGCATTTTTTAAAAGAAAAAATACAACATTCTTATATTAAAAATATGATAGAATATTGTTTTGATGAATTTATTAATGAACAGGTTTCAAAATATTCAAATTATAAGCTATATACTACTTGTTGTGTAGGTTCAATAGCATACCATTTTAAGGATATATTAGTCCTATCCCTTAAAAAACATAACATTACTCCCGGGAAAATAATCAACTCACCTATGGAAGATTTGATCAAATATCATAGCAAAGAGCATAATATATAGACCATAGAACCACGCACTTTATCAACCGGGCTAACCAAAAATATTCTATAACCTTATTTTATTTTCAAAAACAAATTAGATGAACTTTATTATTTTACTTACGCCATACTATCTATGGTTCTCATGATTTTTTCTTTCTCTCCCGGTTGGTCAATTGAAATCCATTCAGCATCATTATATTTTTTAAACCAGGTTAGTTGCCTTTTTGCATAGCGACGTGTATTAGTTTTTATTTTTTCTATAGCTAAAGACAAAGAATAATGATTGCAAAAGAAAGCAAAAATCTCCTTATAGCCAACCGTATTGAGAGCATTATAATCTTTGTATAAAAACAAATCCCATGCCTCTTCAATAAGGCCTTGTTCAATCATATCGTCAACACGTTTATTAATACGTTCAAAGAGCTCTTGTCGCGGCCGGTTGAGTATTATGCGAATTATTTTGAAAGGACGCTGCATGGGTTTACTCAAGGAGTGGAACTCTGAAAGATTCTTGCCTGTTTGCATATAAATCTCAACAGCTCTCATAATCCGGTTTGGATTAAACAAATCTGCTTTCCGATAATAGGCGGGATCAGCTTTTAGAAGTATCTTTCTTAACCCTGCCAATCCTTGTTTGTCATATATATGTTTAACATTTTTTCTTGTTTCTTTATCTACATCAGGCAAGTAATCTATCCCTTTACACACAGCATCAATATACAAACCCGAGCCACCCGTTAACACAACAAAATCTTTGGAAGCAAACAAATCTTCAATCACTCTCAAAGCATCTTTCTCAAACATGTATGCATTATAATACTGGCTTATTGAAAGGTGGCCAACGAAGTGATGCTTTACCTGGTTAAGCTCCTCACCCGAGGGTGTAGCTGTACCTATTTTAAGTTCTTTATAAAACTGCCGTGCATCTGCAGAAATTATTTCAGTATTAAGCTCCTTTGCAATCTCAATACTTAATTTGGTTTTACCGACGGCGGTAGGCCCTGTTATAACTATCAGTGTTTTATCATTATTTATCATTATTGATCATCATCCGGTTCAAACTGCTCATTAGAATTATCATCTGTTATATTCAAATCATCATCATTATCATATTTAATATTCAATCCTTTAGTATCATCATAAGAATCCCCTTCACTACCGCCTTCCTGATCCTTATCAGGATTATCTTCACTATTTATTGAATCAACCTTTTTTGGTAAAAATTCCTGTGGTATACCCCCGCTTTGTTTAATAATTTCAGGATAACTAACCTGCGGCTCTGCAGGAATGATTTTTAACAATTCAATATAAAAAGTCCAGTTATTCTGAAAGTCATAAACATATACAAGCCTTTGATGCGGATCATCAATAAGATCGCTAAGCCTGTGATCTCTCATAATTAAAGCTTGCCTGTTGTTTTCTTCATTTTGATCATCCGCAACACTGTCTTCTGAAATTTCATCATCAACGATTTCTTCAGATTCCTGATTATTGGTGCTTTCAGGCCGATCCATAATAATTTGCTTTTGCTTCCTGAATTTATAATTGCTTAAAAAAAAGGCTGCTGACTTTGTTTTGTCAAGCTTTAAATTTTCAACAATAAAATTGTGGAAATCTTCAAAGTTTTGATTTGAACTAAAAACAACCTCTCTTAAAAAAGAGTCATTATTTTCGAATCTTATTCTGAATCTAAAAGCAAACATTAAAACATTAAAATTAAAAAAGTCACAAAATTTTTTACTAAATTAATTGTTTTGTATTTTTTTTAATCATTTTTTGTTTATTATTGACATAAAGATATTATTATTACAATATAAAATTTATTTTGTTATTAGAAAATAATACCCAATAAATATAGAAGTTGTTATATAATTAAATAATCATTTACTCATATTTTTATCTATCAGTATTATCAGGTTCTTCAAAGGGTTCCAGGCCCAGCTTTTTGCCTTCTTTAAACATAAATTTTAACGCTTCTTTTCGATTATTTGGAATAATACCATCTAATATTGCTTCCCTGATAGCATTTTTAATAATGCCCACTTCTTTGCATGGCAAGATATTAAAGCTGCGCATTATGTCATTTCCGGTAACAGGTGGTTGCCAATTCCTTATCCGGTCTTTTTCTTCAATTTCTTTTAATTTTTCTTTAACTTTTTCAAAGTTTTCAAGATACTTTTTTACCTTTTCGGGATTTTCGGAAGTTATATCAGCTTTACAAAGCATCATCAAATCATCTATATCATCGCCCGCATCAAAAAGCAGTCTTCTTATTGCAGAGTCGGTAACCTGATTTGTAACTAATGCTATTGGCCTAAGATGCAAAAGCACAAGCTTCTGGACATATTTCATTTTTTCGTTTTGCGGAAGTTTCAGCCTTTTAAAAATTTGTTTTACCATTTTTGAACCCAGGTATTCATGCCCATGAAAAGTCCAGCCAGTATTATTATCCCATTTTTTGGTAACCGGCTTAGCAATATCATGTAATAACACAGCCCAGCGTAACCAAAGGTTGTCAGTCTTCTCCGCAATATTATCAAGAACTTTGAGTGTATGATAAAAATTATCTTTATGTGCTTTCCCGTCCTTTACCTCAACACCATAAAGATCATCCAGCTCTTTAAAAAAATACTTTAAAAGCCCTGATTCACGCAGTAATTCAAGGCCTTTTGACGGTTTGCAGGATGCAATAATTTTGTTAAACTCATCAGTTATTCTTTCAATAGATACAATATTTATTCGATGAGCCATCTCGCTAATTGCTTTAAACGAATCGGGATGTATTTCAAAATTCAACTGAGCAGCAAAACGCACAGCTCTCATCATTCTTAACGGATCATCCGAAAAGGTGCTTAATGGATCAAGTGGTGTGCGAATTATTTTGGATTTCAAATCTTTCATTCCATTAAATGGATCAAGAAAAACCCCTTTAATATTGCCATTAAGACCAACAGCCAAAGCATTTATTGTAAAATCTCTTCTTTTCTGGTCATCAATAAGTGTACCGTCTTCTACAATGGGCTTTCGTGAGTTCGACCGATAGGATTCCTTACGGGCCCCAACGAATTCAATGTCCCATCCTTCCCAATGTAAAAAAGCTGTTTGAAAATTTTTGTAAACAGTAAGATTACCGGAACAATCAACCATTCGAGCAAAATTCTTTGCTAATTCAATGCCCCTGCCAATTACAAGAATATCAATATCTTTAGAATGACGACCCAGCAGATAATCACGAACATACCCACCAATGATATATGACTCAACATTTATCTCATCGGCGGCCTCTCCAACCAATTTAAAAACAGAATTATTTAATAGCTTTTCCAAAAAAATCAAGATTTGCTTAAATGTAATTTAAGTTTTTTTCAACTTTTCAGCTAACAAGGCTTTATAAAAATCATAGCAAAAATAATTAATTCCTGACAATTTCAATTTCACCGTTATCTTGTATTCTTATAATCGTAGAAGGTCTTGGCCTGCTAATAACAAACCTGTCGCTTTTAACAATATAATCAACAGAATTTTTAATTTCATCAGATACCCTGCTATAAGATAATGGTGTTGAATCACCTGAAATATTTGCTGATGTTGAAGTTATTGGTTTTCCGAAACTTTTGAGCAACTCAATGCAAAATTGATTTTTGGGAATCCTGACAGCAATAGTACCATCAGGTGCAATAACATCTTTAGCAAGATTTCGTCCCTTATTATATATAATGGTTAAAGGCTCTTTTATATTGTTTATTAAGTCAATAGCAACCTCCGGAACATATTTGACATATTTTTTAAGTTGTTCTGTATCTAAAACAAGTATAATTAAAGATTTATAAGGTATCCTTACCTTTATTTTATAAATTTTGCTTACGGCAATATTATCCGTAGCATCACATCCTATCCCCCATACCGTATCTGTAGGGTAAAGAATGGTGCCTCCAGAATTCAAAACCTCAACCGCTTTTTTTACTTCCTGATCCATATTAAAATAGTATAATAAAAGTAAATATTCACTAAAACATCACTAATTAACCATTAAGAAAAACAATTGATTCATCTATTTTATAAAACGCAAATTTATAAACAAATAACACAAGAACTGTTCCATTCAAAAAAGATTTTTTAATGATAAATCATAATTAAACAAAAAACTTAAACAAAATTGCAAGACTGTTTGCGGTAAGTTAGCGATTTCCAGAACAATAGTAACAATAATTTTAACCGGACATTAGTAATCTATAAGCTTTATTGAATAGATTAATTGACACTTTTTTATATCAAAGCCCTTATTCTTTTTTATAATTTAAAAGAAATTTTCAATATTAGAGATGTATCTTTGCAAAGTAATATAAACTCAAAAGTTAATTTAATCCGTTTTATTTATATAAGATCAATTATTTATGTATTTTAAAGACATCATTGGTCAAGAAGAAATAAAAAAACAACTAATTAAGAATGTAGGCAGCAACCGTATAAGTCATGCATATTTATTTGCTGAATCGGAAGGGAGAGGTGCATTGGGAATGGCCTTTGCTTATGCACAATTCATTAACTGCCTTGATCAAACAAGGTTAAAAGACAGTTGCGGAAGATGCTCTTCATGTCTTAAGTTCCAAAAAATTGCCCACCCCGATTTACACATATTTTTTCCAACTGCTACCTCGTCAAAAGAGAAAAAAAACATAAGCAGTAAAACATATATCAATCAATTCAGGGAAATAATACTTGAATCACATTACTTATCGCTCTCACAATGGTATGATAAAATAGGTGTTGAAAAAAAACATGCCATTATTAATGCAGATGATTGTAACGAAATAATAAATAAGGCTAGCATTAAACCTTATGAAAACAAGTTTAAAATATTTATAGTTTGGATGGTCGAAAAACTTTACCCAAAAGCGGCGCCAAAGATTCTGAAAATTGTTGAAGAACCGCCTGAAAACACTATTTTTATTTTCATTACACATAACCCTGATAAATTACCTGAAACCATATTATCACGTTTGCAATTAATAAGGTTTCCTCCTCTTTCCAATTTGGAAATAAAAAACGCGCTTATTAATAAATATAATTGTAACGAAGAAACAGCGTCAAATATAAGCTTTATGGCTTCAGGCAATTTTACTGAAGCTTTGCATAAATATTATTTAACCCAGCCGGATGATATATTCTATTTTTTCAGAGATTGGTTAAGATCATGCTATTCGCTGTCAACCAAAGAAATATTTTCGCATGTGGAAAAAATTTCTTTGCTGGGGCGCGAAAAGCAGAAAGCTTTTCTAAATTACGGATTAAAAATAATTAATGAATGTTTGCTGATAAATTACAATGCCAATAAACCGCAAAAGCTATTTGAAGAAGAGGCTGATTTTTTGTTAAAATTTTCAAAATTCACCAATCATAAAAATATTATATCGGTTACCAACCGTTTTAATGAATCTATAATCCATATTGAAAGGAATGCAAACAGTAAAATTGTATTTGCCGACCTTTCTTTTAAATTGCATAAATTATTAAAATACGGTTCAAAATAATTAATTTTGTAAAAAAACAAGAGTAGTTTTGGATAATAACAGTTTTAAATCAAGAGGGTGTAGATGTTCACCTGATCCTTATAACAAACAATGGAAAGTCCATTCTCAGTCTTGTGCTAAGCTAAATGCACAAAACTGGTTAAAAAATATACATCAGCCCGAGAGCATAGAGGAAAAAACAGATTATGTGGAAGTCAGGTTCAAAAACAGCAGCAAGGATTTTTTCGAGGCATCGTCGGATCTGAACCTGGTAGAAGGTGATATTGTAGCTATTGAGGCTTCACCCGGCCATGAAATCGGTATTGTGACTTTAAGTGGTGAAATAGTAAAGCTTCAAATGAAAAGCAAAAATATTGACCCTCATAATCACGAATTAAAAAGGGTTTATCGCAGAGCCAAAGTATCTGATATTGAAAAATGGATGGAAGCCGTTAAACTCGAAGACAATACCATGTATGAATCAAGGGGAATAGCATCATCTTTGGGTTTGTCTATGAAAATAAGTGATGTGGAATACCAGGGCGATATGACTAAAGCAACATTTTATTATACTGCCGACGAAAGGGTTGATTTTCGCGAACTAATAAAAGTTTTAGCAGATACCTTTAATGTAAAGATTGAAATGCGACAGATAGGCATGCGACAAGAGGCTGCCCGTCTTGGAGGTATAGGATCGTGCGGGCGTGAGCTTTGCTGTTCGAGTTGGTTGACAAACTTCCGTTCAGTTTCAACAAGTGCAGCCAGAGATCAACAACTCTCGTTAAACCCGCAAAAATTAGCAGGCCAGTGTAGTAAGCTTAAATGCTGCATTAACTTTGAAAAAGACTGTTATGCTGATTATGCCAAATATTTACCTGACTCTGATATAAACCTGGAAACAAAAAAAGGTGTTGCAGTTTACAAAAAACCCGACACTCTTAATAAGCAAGTTTATTATGCCTACGAAGAATCAGCCGAACAGATGATAAAAATTTCATCCAAAAGAGCATGGGAAATTATTTCAATGAACCAAAAAGGAATAATACCTGATGACCTTGAAGAAACAATAACATCAGAAGAACTTGATTCAACTCCTGACATGATCAATCCAGAGGAGGATAATTTAGAAAGATTTGACAAACCAAAAAAACAAAAAAGAAGACGCAGTAAAAAGAAAAAAAAACAAAGCAAATAAGGTCTTAATATGAATAAATTAATGTAATAATTCTATATTAAAAGATAATATACAAATAACTTGTGAAATATTAAGATACAAAATTACGGGCTATTAATAACTAATGATTAAAAGGCAGGATAACAAAAAAAATTTATTTGAATTTTGCAATACAATCAAATAATAAATTTACCTTATGACCAAATACCTTTTCCATCGAGCTGTTTTATTTTTGTCTTTATTAGCTTTTTTTGTCTCTTGCGACAGAAATATGGTTTTTGAAAAAAATAAAAAAATACCAGAAATGAAATGGCATTATAAAGACAAAATTACATTTGAAGCAGAAATAAATGACACATCCAATTTACATAATATTCACATCAATATACGTAACAGTGTTGATTATAAATATATGAATTTTTATATGTTTCTCGATACGAAGTTACCTGATGGAACTGTTGTGCGCGACACATTAGAGTGCCTTTTAGCTGACAGCCATGGCAAATGGTTGGGAGATGGATACGGAAAAATCCGAACCAATCAGTTTTTGATGAGAGAAAATGTATGGTTTCCCGAAAAAGGCAATTATACTTTCAGCTTCAAGCAAGCTATGCGTGAAGAAGAACTTGAGGGAATATCCGATATAGGAATACGCATTGAAAGAAATTAAAAATATTATAAAGAATATATCGTTAAAAAAAATACAAAATAACATTAAATATCGGCAAATAAAATATGAGTAAAAAACAGGATAACAAAAAATTAAAAAAGTATATAAAGAGATTTTGGATTATATTTTTCACTCCTATTATACTTGTTTTTTTATTATTTTTTTCGATTAATATAGGGCTTTTTGGACCTATGCCTTCATTTGAAGAACTTGAAAATACCAGAAGCAACCTAGCCAGTGAGGTTTATTCTGCCGATAGTGTTTTGTTGGGTACTTATTACATCGACAACCGTACCAACATCAATTACGATGATCTCTCTCCTGAAGTTGTAAATGCGCTATTATCAGCAGAAGACATAAGATTTCATTACCACTCGGGTGTTGATATACGAAGTGTATTCAGGGTCCTTTTCCGCACAATAATTGCCGGGCAGCAAAGTGCCGGTGGAGGCAGCACAATAAGTCAACAACTTGCCAAAAATCTTTTTCCAAGACAGGAAGACCCATCTACATTGCAAATAGTAATTATAAAACTTAAAGAATGGGTTACTGCCATTAAGCTTGAAAGAAATTACACTAAAGAAGAGTTAATAGCCATGTATTTGAACACTGTGGATTTTGGAAGCCACTCATTTGGAATAAAAGCTGCATCAAATACTTATTTTAACACTACACCCGATTCGCTCCAAACAGAAGAAGCCGCATTGCTTATAGGTATGCTAAAGGCACCATCCTGGTATCATCCGGTCAGAAATCCGGACAGGGCGTTTTCAAGAAGAAATGTGGTTTTACGACAAATGGCCAGATATAATTATATTGAACCTCACGAATATGATTCTTTAAGTACCATTGATATAGATATGTCAAAATTTCAGATACAAGATCAGCATTCAGGGCTGGCAACTTATCTGAGAGAATACCTAAGGAGGGAACTTGTTGAATGGAGTAAAAACCGATATAAACCCGACGGCACTCAATATGACATTTATCGTGATGGGCTTAAGATATATACTACAATAGATTCGCGAAAACAAAAATATGCTGAAGAAGCTGTAAGAGAGCATTTAGGCGAATACCTGCAACCATTATTCTTTGAACACTGGGAAGGCTTTCCAAATGCGCCTTTTGGATGGGATTTAAGCCCTGCACAAATAGAAAGAAACTACATGCTCTCAATCAGGAGGTCTGACAGATACATTAATATGAGGAGGGAAGGAATACCAGAGGATTCCATAATGAAATCATTTGACAAGCCTGTTAACATGAAGGTTTTTTCATGGGATGGTGATATAGACACAGTGATGACCCCTATGGACTCCATAAAATATTATAAACATTTTCTCAATGCCGGATTGATGGCTATGGATCCCCATACGGGAAATGTCAGAGCCTATGTTGGAGGAAATGATTCAAGGTACTTCAAATTTGACCATGTTACTTCTATCAGGAGGCAGGTCGGCTCAACATTCAAACCATTTCTTTATACTTTAGCCATGCAGGAGGGCGAAAGCCCATGTACCAAAGTACCAAACACACCGGTAACTTTTCGCCTTGAAGATGGTAGTAAATGGACACCAAAAAATGCAACTGATGCCAGGGAAGGTGAAATGGTAACTCTAAAATGGGGGTTGGCAAACTCAGTTAATACCATCTCCGCTTTCCTGATGAAAAGATATAACCCGCAGGCTGTAATAAATCTCATCAGAAGAATGGGCATAGAAAGCCATATTGACCCCGTACCGGCTATAGCATTGGGCACGCCTGATCTTTCTGTTTATGAAATGACGGGGGCAATGTCGGCCTATGCAAATAAAGGTTTTTATATTGAACCAAACTTTATTACGCATATAACCGATAATAATGACAATCTTATTGAGTCTTTCGTGCCATATCAAAAAGAAGCCATGAGCGAACAAACTGCATATCTTATGTTAGAACTATTAAAAAATGTCGTAGACGAAGGTACGGGAAGAAGATTGAGACACAGGTATGAATTTGAAAATACTATAGCAGGTAAAACCGGTACAACACAAAGAAACGCTGATGGTTGGTTCGTAGGTATTACACCCGACCTGGTAACAGGTATATGGGTGGGCTGTGAGGACAGAGGAGCCCGATTTAGAGAAATGTCACTGGGGCAAGGTGCTAATACTGCTCTGCCTGTTTGGGCAAAATTTATGAAAAAAGTATATGAAGATGATAACCTTGATATATCAAAAGATGATTTTGAAAAACCGGCGCAGCCATTATCAGTAGAAATAGATTGTTCTGAATATGAACAAACTGAAGACTTTGATGATGTCTTTAGCCCCGACATATTTTGATAGTAAAAATTAAATCTATGACAGGAAAGCAGATAAATTTACTTATCTTTAAATACCTCTGTTAATTATCTACACTTCGCTGAAAAAAATAACTTTTTTAAAAATGTGAAAATAATAATAAAAAATAATTATTTTTGCGCCCTGAAATTTTGATCTGTTTGGGATTCAAGGCATCTTCTTCTAAACTTATCGAATTTTATTTGTTGATAAATTTGTTGAAATAAAATAATAATTTTACCTTTGCAGCCTTATTTTAATATGGTTTATGCAATAATATTAATATTTATTTGATTTTGAAAAAGGATAAAAATAAGTAAATAATGGATACAACGAGTTATAAAACAATTTCTGCAAACAAAAACACGGTTAATAAAGAATGGTTATTAGTAGATGCAGAAAATGAGGTACTTGGCCGTTTAGCCTCCAAAGTAGCAAAAATTTTAAGGGGCAAGCACAAGCCTGATTTCACTCCTCATGTTGATTGCGGTGATAATGTAATTATTATCAACTCTGATAAAATCAACCTTACAGGCAAGAAATTTTTCCAAAAAGAATATGTTCGTCATACGGGTTATCCCGGCGGGCAAAGATTTAAATCAGTAGAAAATATGATGTCTAAAAAGCCAACTTTTGTTGTGGAAAAAGCTATAAAAGGAATGTTGCCCAAAAACAAGCTTGGCAATAAGTTGTTTAATAATTTGCATGTTTATGCTGACAATAATCATCCCCACGAAGCGCAAAAACCAAAAAAAATCAACATTAATTCAATAAAGTAATTATGGATATTATAAACACTATAGGCAGGAGAAAAACTGCCGTTGCACGTATTTATCTTCAGCCGGGTAACGGAAGTATTAATGTAAACGGCAAAGATTATAAAGAATACTTTCCGGTAGAAACACTCCGCTATGTGGTTACTCAACCTTTAGACTTAACCAATAATTTAGATAAATTTGAAATAAAGGCTAATCTTAAAGGCGGAGGTATCAAGGGTCAGGCTGAAGCTATAAGGCTTGCTATTGCAAGAGCTTTAGCCAAATCAAACAATGAATTAAGGCCAACACTTAAAGAAAAGGGATTGCTTAGCCGTGATCCAAGGATGGTTGAAAGGAAAAAACCGGGACTAAGAAAAGCAAGAAAAAGAGATCAGTTTAGTAAGCGATAAATTTTATTATAGTACAGGAAATTATATAAAAATAATATGGCAAGAACAAACTATAAAGAATTATTAGATGCAGGAGTACATTTCGGACATATGAGAAGAAAATGGAATCCTAATATGGCTCCATATATTTTTATGGAGCGCAACAGTATTCATATCATTGATCTGAATAAAACCATTGCAAAAATTGACGAGGCAGCTGCAGCTTTGAAACAAATTGCCAAATCAGGCAAAAAAATCCTTTTTGTTGCTACTAAAAAACAAGCTAAAGATGCAGTCGAACAACTTGTTAAGCCAATAAACATGCCCTATATTACTGAAAGATGGCCGGGGGGTATGTTAACCAACTTTGCTACTATTCGCAGGGCGATAAAAAAGATGGATGCTATTGATAAAATGGCAACCGATGGTACTTTTGACAATATGTCAAAAAAAGAAAAACTTCAAATAACGCGTCAAAGGGCAAAATTAGAAAAGTTGCTTGGTAGTATAGCAGATCTTAACCGATTACCTGCAGCCCTTTTTGTTGTTGATATAACGAAAGAACACATTGCAGTGGCTGAAGCAAAAAAACTCAATATACCTACTTTTGCTATTGTTGATACAAATTCTAATCCAAATAATGTCGACTTCCCTATTCCTGCTAACGATGACGCAACAAAGTCTATTCATGTTATAGTCAAAAAAATTGTTGAAGCTATCCAGGAGGGTATGGAAGAAAGAAAATATGAAAAGGATAAGTCAACAGAAGAAGATGATTCTAAAAAAACTGAAGAAAATAAAAAAACAATAGAAGAAAAAGATGATAGTATTGAGGAAACTGTTGATGAAGGACAGGAGATTGAAATAAAAAAAGCAAAAGCCGGCAGAAAAGCTTTAAAAGAAGATGAAATTTCTCACGATAATAAGGATAAAAAAGGCCTTAAAAGTCCGCGCGGATCTGCAAAAAAGAAATACAATAAATAATATAAATTAAGTTATAATTTTCATAATCAAAAAAATAAGATACCTAAGAAATGACAAAGATAACTGCTGCAGAAGTTAACAAACTTCGCCAATCAACCGGAGCCGGGATGATGGATTGCAAAAAAGCTTTGACAGAAGCAAACGGTGATTTCGACACTGCTGTTGAAGTATTACGCAAAAAAGGTCAAAAAGTAGCTAACAAGAGAGCTGATCGCCAGGCCAACGAAGGAGTTGTGCTGGCAAAAATTAATAATGATGCAACCAGTGCTGCTATAATAATGTTAAACAGTGAAACCGACTTTGTTGCCAAAAACGAAGAGGTTGTGTCGTTGGCCCAAGAGATAATCAAAACGGCTGTAGAAAAAGAACCCGGCACACTTGAAGAACTAAAACAAACCACAATTAACGGGCGAACAATAGAAGAAAAGATAACCGACATGATAGGTAAAACGGGCGAAAAACTTATTCTTAGTTGCTACGAAAAAGTAAAAGGAACAAAAGCTTTTGCATATACTCATTCAAATAACAGAGTAGCATCAATAGCAACTCTTAACAAGGAAAATGTCAGTAATATAGATCAGGTCGGAAAAGATATTGTAATGCAAATCGCTGCTATGTCACCTGTTGCAATAGATAAAGACGATGTACCCCAGGAAATTATTGACAGGGAAATAGAAATAGGAAAGGATCAGGCACGACAGGAAGGCAAACCCGAAGAATTGCTTGAAAAAATAGCAATGGGTAAAGTAAACAAATTCTATAAAGAATCTACTTTGCTTAACCAGGAATTCATTAAAGACAGCAAAAAATCCGTCAGGCAAATGCTTACCGAAGCTGATAAGGATCTTACAGTTACGGAGTTTAAAAGACTGGCGCTTGGAGAGTAAATAAACATAAAAAATAACACATCACAAAAAAAAGCTGTTACCCCTTAAGTAACAGCTTTTTTTACTATGAACCAAAATATCTTACATATAATCAAAAAATGAATTATAAAAAACTATTTGCTTATTATAAGTTTTTTGGTACTTACCACCGTGTTGTCAATTACAAGCGAATATAGGTATATACCATCCTGAAAAGATGATGTATTAAGCCTGTAATAATCGCTAAAGAGATCAAGGGTTATTTTTTTTACCAACAAACCATTTATGTTGTTTATAACTATTGAGGCATTACTTGCACCATCGGGTAAATTATAAGAAATATGAGTAAAATCAGTGGCAGGATTGGGTGCAGGGCCAGACAGATGATACACCGGGGCTTTTGGAAGCTCAACGCTGGAAGTAGATTCTGTATCAAAAACTATTGTCACATTGACCGCTTCAAAAGAATCATCCTCTTCGCTAAAAAATTCATAATTTATGATGCTTATACCAGAATTTCCATTTGGAATATACTCGGCATAAAAATCATCATCTGCCGAAGTTTCGCCCGGCCCCAATATTATCGGCTCAGTAGCTTCATAAACATCAGGGGGAAAACAAAGCCCATTCCAACAAAAAGTATTCATTGTGCCAGGCAGGATTTCTATTTCTTCTTTTCTTACAAGTACCTCAACATCTTCACCTGTATTGTTATGAAAAAAAACTTCACCTTTTATGATACTTTCATCCGGCGAACCTCTTACATGCAGCGTATCACCTGTAATTTCATTATCTTCCGAATCAAGTAATATCAATCCTTCCCCCAAAGAAATTGAAGGTATAACAAAAAAACTTAAAATAAAATATACTAATTTGTTCATAAATGAAAAAATATTTAAAAATTATATAACGCTTGTAAACTATTCTTTTAGGATAGTTTTTAATAATCCCATAAAAACCTTAAATAATAATCCCGGAGCAACCGGGATTATTATCTTTAACGAGCCACTTGCACTCGCTTGGTTATGATACTTTCTTTGGTATGTATTTGAACAAAGTAAATACCCTGATGCAAATTACTAACATTGATTTCTGAGCTTAATGCATCAACTGAAATCTCTTTTACCATTTGTCCGCTGACATTTATCAGCCTGATTTGTTTTATCAATTCATTTGATTCAACTGTAAGCCGGTTGCGTGCGGGATTGGGAAATATTACCATATCAATGGCATCATGTTTTTCAACAGAAGTAACATCATTAAAGTTAGCAACAATTTCAACATCACCGGCCGGCATAGTTACAGTAGCTGTTTCCGATTCTGGGTCATCAATATGCTCTGTATCGCCCGACCAGTTTACAAACTCATAGTTTTCATTTGCTTCTGCAGAAATTGTCACTTCTTCACCAAAATAATATTCACCTTCACCGTCAACACTACCACCTTCTTCTGGGTCTGCTGAAATATTAAGACTATATAATATCGGTTCCATTATTACATTAACAGTTATATCATCATCAACATCAACACTTCCTTCATAATCAAGATGATATTCTGCTTCTACAAGGTAATCATATTCTCCGGGGATAACTATAAACTCGTAGTCGCCCGCTTGGTTAGTCATATCACCTAAAGTAATGACGGCATTATCGATTACGTAGCCATATTCATTTTCCACCTCGAAAGTAACTGTATACTCTTCGCCGGATTCAAGTTCAATTTCTACTGTTGTATCTTCAGTTATTTCAATATCTCCTGATTGAGTAAGATAATCTTCTAATGAAACGCTCCATTCATAAGTACCTTCAAATACTTCATCAAAAACTATTATACCGTCTTCATCGGTTTCGCCTTCGTGGTCACCCAGTTCAACCCAGGCTCCTTCAAGGGGATCTTCGGTTGTTTCGCAAGTCACGATAAAAGTAACTTCATAAGCCTCTTCAAGCACTATATTTATTGTCATATCATCATCAACAGTAACTTCATCTACAACGGTTTTATATCCGTCTTTTTCTACCTTATATTGATAATCACCCCCCGGTATATTGTTGAAAGAATAATCACCCGGACTGTTTTTAAAAACATCGAATGTTACAATTGCATCAGTTATTTCATTACCATCATCGTCAAAAACATCAAAAGTGACTTCATGAAAGTCGGCCTGAAGATGAACGATATTAGCCTGAAATATTTCTTTGGAAGGTACATCCTGAACAAAAGCTATCACACTCATATTCTCTTCCTCCCAGTTTTGATCCAGGGTAAAACTTAAATCAACCACTTCAACATCATTTGATGAAAAGTCGAGTGAAGTACCAAACTGATCAGGCGCCATAAGACGAAGCGCATCTTTCACATAGTTCTGGTTTTGCCAGTTATAAGGGATATCTGTTTCAGTAACAGCAAAATGTAAAACAAGGTCATCAGCATCATAATCGTCTGAAACTTCTGTTATCTCAATACTTGCATCCCAGTCTAAACCTCCTGTGTTTTCAAAATAAATAGCAACAGTAAATGGAGAAGGAACATCAATTCTTTGATTATAGTAATTTAAATATACCGGATAAAGACTTTGGTTTGTACTTCCTCCCGCATGTTCCAGAATACCATCAATACGGGTATTAGGATAACCGGAAACCCCATAATAGCTGTTCCTGGCATTGGAATACACATTAGCAAAAGCATCTCCATTATGATTTTTAATGATTGCTACTTCATGGCCATTTTCTATCAAATCATCGGCTCCCATTGCAGCACCAACACAAAACGGACACCAGGTCCCGGTTCCTATTTCAAAAACGACTTTTTGCCTTGAAACAGGCTCACCATAGGCTGTTAAGCCAAAAAAAATCACAATTAAACTAAGTATCGCTTTTTTCATAAGTTTAGGTTTTAAATTAATAATTAGATGTTAGTAAATATATTTTAATTTCCATGTTATAACAAAAACAAAATTATGTTTAGTTTACTATCTGAATAATTTCGTTTATTATACTTTCTTTAGTAAATATTTGCATGATGTAAGCCCCGTTTTTTAAGTTACTCACATTGATTTCTGAGCTTGAAGCATCAACTGAAATCTCCTTTACCATTTGTCCGCTGGCATTTATAAGCCTTATTTGTTTTATCAATTCATTTGATTCAACTGTAAGCTTGTTGCGTGCGGGATTGGGAAATATTACCATATCAATGGCATCATGTTTTTCAACATAAGTAACATCATTAAAGTTAGCAACGATCTCAACATCACCGGCCGGCATGGTTACAGTTGCTGTTTCCGATTCAGGATCATCAATATGCTCTGTATTACCTGACCAGTTTACAAACTCATAGTTTTCATTTGCTTCTGCAGAAATTGTCACTTCTTCACCAAAATAATATTCACCTTCGCCGTAAACACTTCCTCCTTCTTCAGGGTATGCTGATAAACCAAGGCTAAAGAATTCCAACTCTTCCATAACAACCTCCAAAGTAACTTCATCATCAACAACAACCTCATCTTCAATGGTTTTATACCCGTCTTTTTCTACCTTATATTGATAATTACCCCCTGGTATATTGTTGAAGGAATAATCACCCGGATTGTTTTTAAAAACATCGAATGTTACAATTGCATCAATTATTTCATTACCATCATTGTCAAAAACATCAAAAGTGACAGTATGGAAGTCGGCCTGAAGATGAACAATATTAGCCTGAAATATTTCTTTGGTTTGTTTATCCTGAACAAAAGCTATCACACTCATATTCTCTTGCTTCCAGTCTTCATCCAGGGTAAAACTTAAATCAACCACTTCTATATCATTTGATGAAAAGTCGAGAGAAGTACCAAACTGATCTGGTGCCATGATGCGAAGCACATCTTTCACATGCGTTTGATTAAACCAGTTATGAGGAATATCAGTTTCAGTAACGGCAAAATGTAAAACAAGGTCATCAGCATCATAGTCGTCTGAAACTTCTGTTATCTCAATACTTGCATCCCAGTTTAAGTCTCCCGTGTTTTCAAAATAAATGGCAACAGTATGTGGAGAGGGAATGTCAATTCTCTTATCGTAATATTGCTTATAGGCCACATATAAACTGCTGTCCGGACTTCCCGAAGAATGTGTAAGCACGCCATCAAACTTAGCTGTTGGATAGCCCAAAATTCCATAATAATCTATACGGTGTGTATGGTAAGCATTAGTAAATTCATCGTTAAAGTGATATTTTAAAACAGCCACATTATGCTGGTTTTCGATCAAATCTGCAGCTCCCATTGCAGCACCCGGACAGTTGTAACACCATACATCGGTAACTATTTCTACAACCACATTTTGACGTGGTATACCCCTACCATAAAGAGAATTAAGCCCAAGTAAAATGAAAATAAAAAAAAATATTCCTTTTTTCCTAATTATTAACATGTATTCTATCGTAATATCTACAAATATACATCATTATATTTTTCTATAAAAATTTTTGGTCTAATTTTTCAAAAAAAAATTTAACTTTGTTATTATAGGGCGGATAATTAGATTATTACATGTAAATTTTGTCTTATTACTGCATGTAAATTATTATATCAATTAATACGAAACTTGCTAATTTAAGAAGAGAAATCCCAAAACTCACATAATAATTATTTATATCTTTGTAAAAAACCTGTTATTTTATGAGTAAAGTATTAATTATTGGTGCCGGAGGTGTTGGCAATGTAGTTACACGCAAATGTGTTTCTAACCCTGAAATATTCAGCGAAATAATGCTTGCCAGCAGAACCCTGGAAAAATGTGAAAAAATAGCTACAGATATTGGTAGCAATCGTGTTAAAACAGCAAAAGTTGATGCTGATAATTTGGGAGAATTGGTTTTTTTGATTGACAAATTCAACCCCAAACTAGTTATTAATGTGGCATTGCCATATCAGGATCTGACTATCATGGAAGCCTGTCTTAAAACCAAAACACACTACCTTGACACAGCTAATTACGAGCCAAAAGATGAAGCTAAGTTTGAATATAAATGGCAATGGGCATATCATGATAAATTTAAAAATGCGGGGATTCTGGCATTACTAGGCTGCGGATTTGACCCCGGCGTTACAGGTGTTTTCACAGCTTATGCTTCAAAGCACTATTTTGATAAAATGCATTATCTTGATATTGTCGATTGTAATGCAGGTGATCACGGCAAATTTTTTGCCACCAACTTTAATCCTGAGATAAATATACGTGAGATTACACAAAATGGGCGTTACTGGGAAAACGGCAAATGGATAGAAACAAAACCTATGGAAATACATAAGCCTATTGAATATCCGGGTATTGGTAAAAAAGAATCTTACCTTTTGTATCATGAAGAATTAGAATCGCTGGTAAAAAATTTCCCGGAGATCAGGCGGGCAAGATTCTGGATGACATTTGGAGAAAGTTATTTAACTGCACTTAATGTTTTGCAGGAGGTTGGGATGACAAGCATAAAACCTGTTAAGTTTAAAGGTATCGATATTATTCCACTCGAATTTCTTAAATCAATATTACCTGAACCATCAAACCTGGGCGAAGGATATAAAGGGCAAACTTCCATAGGATGCCAGATAAGAGGCATAAAAGATGGTAAAGAACGTACATACTACATATGGAATAACTGTGAACATGAAAAAGCTTATAATGATTCCAAAGCCCAGGCTGTTTCATTTACAACAGGAGTTCCGGCTATGATCGGTTCAATGATGATCTTGTCCGGAAAATGGAATGGCAAGGGTGTTTATAATGTTGAACAGTTTGACCCGGATCCATTTATGAAAGAATTGCCAAAATATGGTTTGCCATGGCATGAACAAATAGATCAGCCCTTACCTGTTGAAAAATAGCCGATATGAAAGTTAATTTTTCGAAAATACCCTCCCCATGTTTTGTTTTGGATGAAGAATTACTAAAGATCAATCTTCAGATACTTGATATTATTCAAAAAGAAGCTGGAGTTGACATAATATGTGCATTAAAAGGTTTTGCTTTTTGGGATACTTTTCCTTTAATTGGCCGATACCTTAAAGGGGCTGCTGCCAGCTCGCTTAATGAAGCACGGCTTGTTTACGAAGAAATGGGGGTTAAGGCTTATACTTATTGTCCTGCTTTTGATAAAAAGGAGGTCAAAGATATTGCCAAATACAGTTCACATATAACCTTTAATTCTTTAAGCCAATACGAACAACTGCTGGAAAAAATTCACAAATATGATTCAAATATAAGTTGCGGTTTAAGAATTAACCCAGAATACTCTGAAGTACAAACCGATATATACAACCCGGCTCAGCCCGGATCGAGGCTTGGTATAACTTCAACCCAGATTGGAGATAGTTTACCACCCGGTATTGATGGTTTACTTTTTCACCTATTATGCGAAAACGACTCATTTACTCTTGAACGAACATTACGGGAAGTTGAAAAACGCTTTTCTCATCTTATCAAACAGGCTCGCTGGTTCAATATGGGAGGTGGCCATCATATTACACGTAAAGATTATGACGTAAAGCACCTTGTTAAATTACTAAAAGACTTTAAAAACCGTTATCCCAACCTTGAACAAGTGATCCTGGAACCGGGAGAAGCTATCGGCTGGCAAACCGGGTACCTGCTTGCAACAATTATTGACATAATTGAAAACAATAATATTAAAATTGCAATGCTGGATGTAAGTTTTGCCGCCCACATGCCCGACTGCCTTGAAATGCCATATAAACCGGAAATAATTGGAGCTTTTGATCCTGCTGATAAAAATGATGGCCACATATATCGGATGGGAGGCACAACATGCATGGCAGGCGATTTTATGGGAATGGGTGACTATGCTTTCCAAAACCCATTAAAAATAGGAGATAAAATTATTTTTGATGATATGATCCACTACACAATGGTAAAAACAACATTTTTTAATGGCGTGAAACACCCTTCAATCGGAATATGGAGAAACAACGAATTTAAAATGCTCAAACAGCCCGGTTATTTTGATTATAAAAATAAACTTTCCTGAATTTAATAATCAATTCAACTTTTCCGATAGTTTTGAAATTTCTTCGGAAGGTAATTTACCTTTATACAATATATTATAAACTGCCTCTGTGATTGGCATATTTAAATGCAACTTAATACTCATATCATATATGCCTTTCACAGCATAATATCCTTCAGCAACCATTTTGGTTTCGTATTGCGCTGATTTTACACTATGCCCTTTACCTATCATATTTCCAAACATCCTGTTGCGACTAAATTGCGAATAACAGGTAACTAACAAATCACCAAGATAAACCGTATCATTAATATTTCTATTTAAATTAGACTGGGAAGCAAGAAAACAATTTATTTCCTTTACAGCATTGGAAATAAGTACAGCCTGGAAGTTATCACCATAACCCAAACCATTACAAATACCGCTGGCAACAGCAATAATGTTTTTTAAGACAGGCGAATATTCAGCCCCTACAACATCATTGGTAATTGATGTTTTGATATATCTGCAATCAAATAAAACTGAAATTTCTTTTGCCAAATATTTATCGGATGAAGCAATGGTCAAATAGGTAAGCTTTTCCAAAGCTACTTCCTCTGCATGTGAAGGACCCGTAGCAATTGCAACCCGGCTTAAATCAACACCATAATATTTCGTTAAATATTCTCCAACAACCATATTATAATCCGGTATTATACCTTTAATAGCACTAACTAAAATCTTATCTTTTATTAAGTTGTAATCAATATTTTTTGTTGTTTCATAAAAATATACTGCAGGCAGGCAAAAGATAATTATTTGGGAATCTTTAATTGTTGAGCCAAGATTGTCATACAAATTGATTTGTTTTTTATCAAATTGAACCGAGCTTAAATAATAAGGATTATGATTAAACCTTTTCAGATGATTTATTATTTCCGGTTCACGTATCCACCAATTGACCTTTTTAACATTATTGAGTAAAATTTTAACTATAGCAGTAGCCCAGCTTCCAGAACCTATTACTGCGATCTCATTTTTTTGCATAAATAAAAAATTTTTATGTGCAAATATAGCCCTTAAATCAGCAATTTACCTAATATTTTGCCCTACCTGCTTAATTTTTTCACAAAAAATATATCCCACTTTTATACTTTCTCTGCTATACAGCTTTTTGGTATATTATTTTAAGACCTGGTTTTACAATAATTTTGCCGTTTAATAAATTTAAAACATTACCACTCTGCAAGCATCAACTACTGGTTTCGTTCAAAAATTTAAATTAATAACAGAAAATTTGAAACAAACCATTAAAATAAAACTCCGGACTTAATATTCAGCAATATTATGGAAGCTGATTTGAATGACCAAATAAAGTTATTATTTGAAAAACCCGTCTTAAAACTGGTATTTTCGGTCATTACTACTGATTGGTTATTATGCTTTTGAGGGTCGGAACACAATAGCTTAAAACGAAACTTTAAACCAGGTAAAATAACAAACTTTAGAATTAAATTTGTTCTTTTTCGAAAACCTTTTTATATTTGTATTTAATTAAAATTTAAAATCCTTCTTCCTAAAGAAGGATTTGATTTATAAAGAAGAGCTGAGAGAACAGGCTCTATGAAGCTCTAGCAACCTACTTACCGGAGTAAAGGTGCTAAAACCTGCCTTAAAGGAATTATAAACTCAAAATTCAATTATCATGAAAAATTTCTTTTCTTGTTATGTTGTTCAGGCACAAGGGCTTTTGCCTTTGGAAAGTAGTTTATCCTCTCAAAATGGAATTTTCGGATTAACATCATGTTCATTTATGTTGATGTTTATGCGCGTATAAAAACGCGCCATCTTTAAAATTCGCTTAATATCCGGGGTTTTTCACACCTAAATTCTAAATCTCGAAAAGGTAGTATTCAATTTTTGATTTTTCATGTGAAGTATTACAGCATGCTCTCACAACAAGTTACTACCTAATATTCCGGATTTTTGTTGGTAAATGTGGATTATAGGTAGAAACACCGGGATATATTATCAAATAAAGTATTAAATAAAAAAACAGGGAACTAAATAAATATATTACTTATGTTATTAAAAAAAATATTAAAAGAACGCATTCTTATACTTGATGGTGCCATGGGCTCGCTCATTCAGCACAATGAGCCTAAAGAGTCAGACTACAGGGGCAGTAAACTGAAGGATCATCCAATAAAACTAAAAGGAAATCACGAGTTGCTCAACTTGCATTGTAAAGATTTGGTTTATGATATTCATTCTTCTTATTTGAAAGCCGGGGCAGATATTATAACGACCAATACATTTAATGCAAATTCGTTGTCACAAAGTAATTATAAAACAGAGCATCTATGCTACGATATAAATCTTAATGCAAGTCTAATTGCCGTTAAAGCTGCAAAAAAATATTCGACCGGTATCAAGCCCAGGTTTGTTGCCGGGTGTGTTGGTCCAACATCCAAATCATTATCAATGTCATTGGTTTCAAAAGTATCTGAAGAGCAAGGCTTATCTTTTGATAAGCTTGCAGATGCATATTCTGAACAAATAAGCGGACTTATTGACGGTGGGGTTGATATACTGATGATAGAAACGGTTTTTGACACCCTTAATACTAAAGCAGCTATTTATGCTGCAAAAAAAATATTACACGACAGGGCCAAAAGCATTCCTTTAATGATATCAGCAACAATTGCAGGAAAATCGGGGCGTTTACTTTCGGGGCAAACCATATCTGCCTTCTACCACTCTGTAAAACATGCTAATCTATTATCTATAGGTTTAAATTGCAGCTTCGGTCCGGAAGAGTTGAAACCATTTATAAAAGATCTTCAGGAAGAAGCTGAATGTTTTATTTCTTTTCATCCAAATGCCGGAATGCCTGACCATGAAGGTAGTTACACACAAACACCGGGGCAGATGGCAAAGAATATTGAAAATATTTTGCAAAACATTAAAATAAATATAATTGGAGGATGTTGCGGCACAACACCCGAACATATAAATACTTTATCGAATGTTGTAACAAAATTCAGCCCTAAGCCACCAAATATAAAAAAACATTCAACAGTTTTAGCAGGTCTTGAACCTTTAAAAACAAATGATAGCAACGAGCTCATTTATGTTGGCGAAAAAACAAATGTATCCGGATCACGAAAATTTGCGAAATTAATAAAATCGCAAAACTACCGTGAAGCTGTTATTGTTGCAGAACAACAAATTGAAGAAGGAGCAAGAATCCTTGATATTTGCATGGATACAGCAGGAGTTGATTCTGCATCAGCAATAAAAGATTTTTTGACACATTTAAACGCTAATCCGCATCTTTCGAAGCATCCTGTAATGATTGATTCTTCGGATTTTCAAACAATCAAAACTGCCTTAAAATGTATTCAGGGCAAACCCATTGTCAACAGCATTTCACTAAAGAACGGGGAGCAAGATTTTATTAATAAAGCCACCGAAATAAAAAACATGGGTGCATCAATTGTAGTTATGTTATTTGATGAAAAGGGTCAGGCAGATACAACCAAAAGAAGGAAAGAGATAGTTTCAAGAAGCTACGAATTACTAACCAATAAAGCAGGCCTGCCTGCCGAAGACATTATATTCGACCCAAACTTAATGGCTTTAGGAATAGATGTTAATGATTCCGAAAATCAAGCAATAAGCTTTTTAGAAACCTGCAAGTATATTAAGTCTAATTACCCGCAAACAAATATTACAGGTGGGGTAAGTAATTTATCTTATGCTTTCAGAGGGGCAAACCAATCGCGCAGAGCTATACATCATGTTTTTTTAAAAAAGGCACTTGAAGCAGGCTTTAAATTTGCCATAGTAAATCCCTCTATGATCAATAATAATGACATACCAGATGAGTTATTAAAATTAGCCGGCGACGTGGTATTTGAAAAAAGACCTGCAGCTATAGAGCATTTATTAAACTACATTAAGCCTGAGTCAAGTAAAAAAACAAAAGAAAAAAAGAGCTCGTGGCGTGAACAAAATATCAAAAATCGTTTAAAATATGCACTAATTAATGGTATAGGTGATTATCTTAAAAAAGACGTAGAATCTGCTATTAAAAAGCTTGATAACCCTTACAAAATTATTGAAGAGATTCTTATGCCTGCTATGGATGAAATTAGCAACAGGTATGACGAAGGAACCCTGTTTTTGCCACAGGTAATACGCAGTGCCACAATATTTCAAAAAGCTGTCGAATATATACATCCTTATCTAAGCTCTAAAAGCAGAAATACAAATGATTCAGAGCAGGTAGTTGTCCTGGCCACGGTTGAGGGAGACGTTCATGATATCGGTAAAAACATTGGATCAATTGTTTTTGAATGCAATGGTTTCAAAGTAATTGACCTTGGTGTTATGGTTCCGGCTCAGAAAATTATTGAAACAGCAAAGAAAAATGATGCCGCCATGATTGGCTTAAGCGGCCTTATCACCCCATCACTGATGGAAATGGCAAGGGTAGCTGAATTAATGGAAAAAAATAAATTAAAAATCCCTCTGCTTATTGGAGGAGCAACAACTTCAGAAAAGCATACCAAAGAAAATATATCTGTCAAATATAATGGACCGGTAATACATATAAAAGATGCTTCAAAAATTGGTGCAATTTTAAAAAAATATCATGAAAACAATGCCATTAATAATGTTTGCAGAAAATAAAACAACCCATACACACTATATTACCTAATATATTTTATACTCCAAATCAAAATAGACCGGTAATATTACCATCATTATCTATACTGATTTTTTCCGCTGATGGTTTTGCGGGCAAGCCGGGCATACGCATAATAGTACCGGCTACAGGCACGATAAATCCGGCACCTGCAGCTATTTCAAACTCGCGGATTTTAATGACAAAATCTCTGGGTCTGTTAATTTTATTTTGATCATCGGAAAGCGACTTTTGTGTTTTTGCAACACATACAGGGAGTTTATCCAGTCCGAGTTTTTTGAAATTTTCTATCTGTGTCTTGGCTTTTACAGTATATTCAACGTGGTCGGCTCCATATAATTTAGTGGCTATAGTATGAAGCTTTCTTTCAATATCCCAGTTAAAATCGTATAAAGGATCAAAACATGTAGTACATTTTTCAGCTTCTTGTTTGACTAGTTCAGCAAGCTCAATTGCTCCTTCTCCTCCTTTTGCCCATGATTCACAAACTGCTACTCTGACACCGAGACTTTCGCATTTTTGTTTAACAATATTAATTTCTTCTTCGGTATCATCAGTGAAGTGGTTAATTGCAACCACCGGACTGATATTGAAATGTTGTATGTTTTCAATATGTTTTTCCAGGTTTTGGAGCCCTCTGCTAACCGCCTCAGGATCACTCTCGTTAAGCATATTGGATTTAACACCTCCATGATGTTTCAAAGCCCTGATAGTGGCAACAATTACCGATGCATTAGGGAAAAGTCCGCCATATTGACATTTGATATTAAGAAACTTTTCTGCTCCCAGTTCAGAAGCAAAACCGGCCTCTGTAACAACATAATCAGAAAGTGACAGGCCCATTTTTGTTCCGATAAGAGAATTTGTGCCTTGTGCTATATTGGCAAAAGGCCCTCCATGAATAATCGCCGGATTACCCTCTATGGTTTGAACCAGGTTAGGCATAATGGCATATTTCATCAATGCTGCCATAGCTCCCTGGGCATTAAGTTGATGTGCATATACAGGTTTGTCGTCAAAAGAAAAGCCAAAAAGAATATTACCAAATTTATTTTTTAAATCTTCAATATCTTTTGCAAGGCATAAAGCAGCCATAACTTCAGATGCTGCAGTAATATCAAAGCCGGTTTGCCTGGGCATACCCTGTTTACGACCTCCAAGACCAATAACAATATCACGCAAAGACCTCTCATTCATATCCATTACCCGCTTCCATATAACTTTGCGAGGATCGAGATCCAAAGTGTTTTGCCTGTTGTGTATATGATTATCAATAAGAGCCGAAAGCAGATTATGTGCCTTTTCAACAGCGGCTATGTCGTTAGTAAAGTGAAAGTTAATATCTTCCATTGGTAAAACCTGCGAAAATCCCCCACCGGCTGCACCACCTTTTATGCCAAACACCGGGCCTAATGAGGGCTCGCGCAAAACCACAGTAGTTTTAGTTCCAATCCGATTTAAACCTTCAGCTAAACCAATACTGGTCGTGGTTTTTCCCTCCCCGGCAGGAGTCGGAGTAATAGCTGTTACCAGTACCAGCTTTTTATTATTTAATACTTTATCATCTATCAATCGTAAAGGCAACTTAGCAATATATTTACCATATTTATGAAGATCATCTTCCTTCAAACCAAGTTTAGCTGCTATATCTTCAATATCTTGCATTTTAATTGCTTTGGCTATTTCTATATCTGTTTTCATATGCAATATTTTTATCTATTAACAAATTGTTATTATCTATAAAATATTTAATAATTGTATCCCAATTAATTATACATTAAAATCTGAAATTAACAGCTTTAAATATAATCTTAATAATAAAATATATTATTTAAATTACCCGGAAAAACTAATACAAGATCAAAATAAAATATCGTCAATATTCATTTTAACAAACCAAAAATATAATAAATTGTTTAATTATAATATTATTATCTAAAATACCTGCAACATGAAACCACGGTTTTTTATCAACAAAAACTACTAATGCGATTGAGTAGATTATTTTTTTGTAAATTTGCGTTTTATAAAATACTATGGCAAAACAAGAAGATATTATTGTAGGCAGGAGGCTTAAGAGCTCATACATTTCTACAGTGGTTAGTATAACACTTGTATTATATGTATTGGGTTTGTTAGGGTTAATAGTATTACACGCACAAAAAATATCAGGCCATATTCAGGAAAACATTGGATTCCAGGTGATACTGGCAGAAAATGCCGGGCAACCCGAAGTAATGTCAATGCAAAGAACTATTGATGCTATGCCGGCAGTGAAATCTTCTAAGTTTATTTCCAAAGAAGAAGCTGCCGAAGACTTAATGGATGAATTGGGTGAAGACTTTGTTGACTTTCTCGGATATAACCCACTTTTCCCTTCAATAGATGTTAGACTAAGAGCTGATTATACACATCCTGATTCCATTCAAATTTTCGAAAATCAATTAACAGAAAACAGAATAGTAAAAGAAGTATATTACCAAAAATCCTTAGTGCATTTGATTAATGAAAATGTCAGAAGAATAGGTTTTGTGTTACTTCTTTTCAGTGCTTTACTTACAATAATTGCATTTGCACTTATAAATAACACAATAAGACTTAGTGTTTTTGCAAAACGTTTTCTTATAAAAAGCATGCAGCTTGTAGGTGCAACACAATCCTTTATAAGAAGGCCATTTGTTATTAAAGGTATTACACAGGGAATTATAGGATCAATAATAGCTATAGGCCTACTTATTTTTACACTATACACGGCGCAAAGACAAATACCAGATTTACAGGCGTTTCAGGATATCACTTTGCTGTTTTTGCTTTTTGCTCTTATTGTAATTTTAGGTATTATAATAAGCTGGGTTTCGTCTTATTTTGCAGTTAGGAAATATTTGAAAATAAAAACCGATTATCTTTACTTTTATTAGAAAATTTAAAAAATATGGCAAAAAAAAAACAACCCGAAAAAGAATTGTTGTTTGATAAACGCAAGTACACTTTGTTGATTGCAGGATTGCTGATCATAGCATTAGGCTTTATCCTTATGATTGGAGGAGGCACAGAAGATCCAACAAAATTTTCTGAAGATATATTCAGCTTTAGAAGAATCACTTTGGCACCTATTTTGGTAATACTAGGCTTTGCTTTGCAAATTTATGTTATCCTCAGCAAAAAGGGTAATAAATCTACATGAGATACCATCAATAAAAAGTAAACATGTTAGCCTTGTTAATGCTAATCCACCATTAAAAGTATTCTGTTAGCTGTAAAAAGGCTTTAATATCTTTTCCATTGATTTTAGTATTTTTTTTATTTATCCCGGAAGTGGTCTGTAATGTTGTTTTTTTTACGCTTTAAATTAAACTAAACATTTTATTTTATTTAATTTTTTTCTGAAGTCTTCACGTAAAATTTAATTTTTGCTAATCCAAAACCCGATAATAATTTTTTTTATTTTTGCGCAAATTATATTCATAAAGTAAATTTATATATGAGTTGGCTTGAAGCATTTATACTTGGCCTTTTACAAGGCCTTACCGAGTTTTTACCTGTAAGCAGCAGTGGTCATTTAGAACTGGGAGGAGCTTTATTCGGATTAGAAGACCCTCACGATTTTTTTACTTTTAACATAATTGTACATGGTGCAACATTCTTGAGTGTTGTAGTAGTATTTTGGCGTGATATTGTTTCATTGGTAACAAATTTTTTCAGATTCAAGTGGAATTCTGAAATGCGTTTTGCTTTATTATTATTGGCATCTGCAGTACCCACAGGTATTGTAGGCTTACTTTTTGAAGAACAAATAGAAAGCATTTTTGAAGGCAGGGTTTCATTCATTGGGTTTATGCTTCTTATCACAGCTACTTTGCTTTTCCTGACACGTTTTATACCAAAGAATGACAAAGACGTTACACTGAAAAGTGCCATTACAATTGGTATTGCGCAAACATTTGCAATACTTCCCGGCATTAGCCGTAGCGGGGCCACAATCAGCACGGCTTTGTTTTTTGGTATTGAGAGAACCAGGGCAATACGCTTCTCTTTCATAATGGCGCTGATTCCAATATTTGGGGCTAATTTCCTTAAGATAGTCAGAATGTCAGAAGAAGTTGGAAGCGCATCTATAGATATAGCACCCATGTTAATAGGTGCCATAACTGCTTTTATTGCAGGTATAATTGCCTGCAAATGGATGTTAAACATTGTAAGAAGAGGAAAAATAGAATATTTCTCCATTTATTGCCTGATAGTAGGCTTAACGGCTATAATTGCCGGCAGCATTTAAAGCTCATGAATTCAGAAAAACAATTAAAAGAATCTTTGGTAATAGGGCGCATGTTGCTTTTGGATAAACCATATCAATGGACATCATTTGATGTGGTAAACAAGATCAGAGTATTGTTGCGTTATAAACTCGACATTAAAAAAATAAAAATAGGACATGCCGGCACTTTAGACCCGCTGGCTACAGGATTATTAATTATATGCACAGGCCAAATGACCAAGTCGATCCATGAATTTCAAAACATGGATAAAGAGTATACCGGCACCTTCTATCTTGGAGCAACAACACCTTCATTCGACCTTGAAACATCTCCTGATAAAAATTACCCCATTGAGCATATTACAAAAAAAATGATCATTGACGCGACAAAATTACTGACAGGAAAAATAGAACAATTGCCACCATTGTATTCTGCAAAAAAAATCAATGGCAAACGCGCTTACAAATATGCAAGAAAAGGTGAAAACGAAACTCCGATCAAATCAAACCCGGTTCATATATATAACTTCAAAATAACAAGGATAGAACTCCCCGAAGTAGATTTCAATATTGAATGCAGCAAAGGAACATATATAAGATCTTTAGCGCGTGATTTTGGAGCTTACCTCCAGTCAGGCGCCTATCTTAAATCTTTAAGGCGAATTAGAATTGGAAAGTACCGGGTATGCGATGCATTTAGCTTAGAGCAATTAGAAAAGTTTTTAAAAAATTAAAGGAGTAGTGCCCTTTATTTTCAATAAACATTTTTATAAAAAATCAAACAATTTATTTTTCCTAAATGTTAAAATTTCACAAATAATCAGCTTTTTTTTTATAGTTAAATCATAATAAATTATGCAACATAATGAAAAAACATATTTAGTTATTGTTTTTTATTTTTAAACTATTATTGACAAAAGCCTTTTCAAATATTATATTTGTAAATCTTATCAAAAAATATTTAATTTTTATCAAATCATACCTAAAATCAATTACCTGTGATTTAACAATTATTATTTGATTGGGTAAAGCGAAAAACAGCCGGCTGTTTTCCACCGAAATAAACATAATTTATAAAATTAAAATAAGATAGTAAGATGAAGTTATCGGATTTTAAAATAAACTTGCCTTCAGGTTTGATTGCCAAGCATCCCGCAAATAATCGTGATGAATCAAGATTAATGGTTCTTGACAGAAAAAAACAAACCATAGAGCATAAGATTTTTAAAGATATAATGAATTATTTTGATGATGGTGACATCATGGTGCTTAATAACACTAAGGTTTTTCCTGCCCGATTATATGGAATTAAAGAAAAGACCGGGGCAAAAATAGAGGTATTTTTGCTAAGGGAGCTTAACCGCGAAACACGATTATGGGATGTAATGGTTGATCCTGCAAGAAAGATAAGGATTGGTAACAAGCTCTATTTTGGCGAAGATGATAATCTAGTAGCTGAAGTTATAGATAATACTACCTCTAGGGGTCGTACTCTCAGGTTTCTTTTCGACGGAACTTACAATGAGTTTAAAAAAACGCTTGAAGCTCTTGGCGAAACACCAATACCTAAACAGATCAACAGACCTGTAACAGATGAAGATAAAGAACGCTATCAAACCGTATTTGCCAAAAGAGAGGGAGCTGTTGTTGCTCCTACAGCAGGAATGCATTTTAGTCGCGAATTAATAAAAAGACTCGAAATTAAAGGGGTTACTTTTACAGAATTAACTCTGCATGCAGGTTTAGGTAATTTTAGAAGTGTTGATGTTGAAGACCTAAGTAAACACAAAATGGATTCCGAACAATTTCTTATCGAACAAAGAACTGTTGATATTGTCAACAAGGCAAAAGAAAAACGAAAAAAAATATGTGCTGTTGGAACCACCACCATGAGGGCATTAGAGTCATCAGTATCTATTGCAGGTTATCTTAAACCAAATGAAGGCTGGACAAACAAATTTATATATCCGCCTTATGATTTTAGTGTAGCAAATTGTATGGTAACAAATTTTCACCTCCCTCAATCAACCCAAATGATGATGGCATCTGCCTTTGCAGGTCATGATTTTCTTATTAAGGCTTACAAAACAGCTATTAAAGAAAAATACAATTTTTTCACATATGGAGATGCTATGTTGATTATATGATTTAAAATATGCAAAAAAAAGCTGTATTAATTACATCAGGTGGAAAAGGTTTGCGAATGCAAACAAAAACCCCAAAACAATTCATTGTTATAAATGAAAAACCTGTGTTGTTTCACACAATTACAGCTTTTATACAATATGAATCAGACATCAAAATAGTAGTAGTTCTGCCTGAAGACTTGATAGGTCAATGGAAAGAACTTTGTCAAAAACATAACTTTTCTCATAAACATACAATTGTTTCAGGTGGCCCTACAAGATTTCATTCCGTAAAAGCAGGCTTAAAACATATTCCTGACAATCACATTGTAGCTATACATGATGGCGTCAGGCCAATGGTAAGCAAAGAAACTATTCAAAAAACATTTGACTTTGCCAGGCGTTTTGGCAATGCCATACCTGTTGTTGGTATTAATGAATCAATCAGGAAAGTTGAAGGAGCAGTTAATAAAACAGAAGACCGTAATAAAATAAAAATAGTACAAACTCCCCAAACATTCATATCGGAAAAGATTAAAAAAGCATATAATCAAAATTACAGGGACAGTTTCACAGACGATGCTACTGTACTTGAGTCAACAGGAGAAAGAATATTTCTTGTAGATGGTAACAGCGAAAATATTAAAATAACCATGCCTGAAGATATCCTGTTTGCAAAAACTATTTTAAAACAAAAAAGCAAAAACAAGTAGCTGCATATTATAATGCTTCACCTAACAGGGTTGCAGATGTACACTTCTCAATTTTAACCTTAACATAAGATCCGGGTTCAAAACCTTTATCTTTAAAAACCACTACCTTATTCTGTGAATTTCTGCCCATCATTTTATCTTTTGACCTTTTAGACTTCCCTTCAACCAATACAGTAAAAACTTTGCCTATATCACTTTTATTACTTTCATGTGAGAGCTTTTGTTGTAGTTGAATTATTTCTTCCAATCGCTTTGTTTTAATCTCTTCAGGTACATCATCCACTAGTTTTGCTCCGGTTGTTCCGGGTCTCTCAGAATATTTAAACATAAAAGCAAAATCAAACATTGACTCCTCCATCAATTTTAGTGTCTGTTGATGATCTTTTTCCGTTTCTCCGCAAAAACCCGTTATAATATCGGTAGTAACAGAACATTTCGGAATCATATTTCTTATCGCAGTCAACCGTTGTTTGTATGACTCAGCCGTATATTTCCGGTTCATCCTTTTTAAAACAGAGTTACTGCCCGATTGCACCGGCAAATGAATTGCCCGGCATATATTAGGATTGGAGGCTATCACTTCAATAAGCCTGTCAGACAAGTCTTTAGGATGTGAAGTAGCAAAACGGATTCTTGCTTGTGGAAGTCTGTGTGCTATTTCACCAATCAAGTCGGGGAAATTTATATTTCCTTTATCTGAAGGTTCTTTCCAATTATAAGAATTAACATTTTGGCCTAAAAGGGTCAGTTCACGGTAACCTTCTTCATATAGCTGATTTGCTTCCTCTATAATAGAGCCGGGATTGCGGCTTCTTTCCTTTCCCCTTGTTGAAGGTACAACACAATAAGAGCAATGATTTTCGCACCCCCGCATAATAGAAATAAAAGCAGAAACCCCATTTGAGGCATACCTGACAGGTGTAACATCTGCATAAGTCTCTTCAGCTGATAAAATAACATTAATAGCTTGCTGCCCACCTTCAACGTTTTTAATCAAATTGGGCAAATCACGGTAGGCATCGGGCCCCACTACCATATCTACTCGCATACCGAGTTTTGATTCCTCCAACAAACTGGTCTTTGCGCGTTCTGCCAAACAACCTAGAACTCCAATTATAATACCTGAATTATTTTTTCGCAAAGACTGTATCTGGCGTAAACGCTTAAACACCCTTTGTTCAGCATTATCGCGTATAGAGCATGTATTAATGAAAATAACATGAGCCTTGCATATATCATTGGTAATTTTATATCCATTTTCATGCATTATGGAAGCAACAATCTCACTGTCAGAAAAATTCATCTGACATCCATAAGTTTCAATATATAATTTTCTAACCACTTCTTATTATAAAAAATATTTATTAATCAACCTTTTGCAATGCAAAAATACTTAATTTCAATGTGAAATCTTTTAAAATTTTTTCTTAAAGATGTTGATTGTAAATTCCTTTTGCTTTTCTTTGCAAGCTGTAAAAATTTTACTTTATAAAATATACTTTTTCTGTATAAATTAAGTTAATACAACCCTACAATATAATAATATCAAAAAGTTATTATGGAAAAAAACCTGGTAATCGTTGAATCACCGGCAAAAGCCAAAACCATCAAAAATTTTTTAGGCAAGCAATACCTTGTAAAATCAAGTTACGGGCACGTTCGTGATCTCTCAAAATCAAAACTAGGTGTTGATGTCGAAAATAATTTTTCTCCTAATTACGAAATACCATCAGATAAGAAGGCTGTAGTAAGTGAATTGAAAAAATTATCGAAACAAACTGATACGGTTTGGCTCGCAACTGATGAAGACCGTGAGGGAGAAGCTATTTCGTGGCATCTGGCCGAAAGCCTGAATTTGGATGAAAAAAAATATAAGCGCATAGTATTTCATGAAATTACTCCAAAAGCTATAAAGCAAGCAATTGAAAACCCGCGAAAAATAGATACTAATCTTGTAAATGCTCAACAGGCAAGGCGAATTCTCGACAGGCTAGTTGGCTTTGAGTTGTCTCCGCTTTTATGGAAAAAAGTAAAACCTTCTCTGTCTGCGGGCAGGGTTCAGTCGGTTGCTGTCAGGCTCATTGTAGAGCGCGAGAGGGAAATAAAAAACTTCAAACCTGAGGTATCATATAGAATATACGCTTACTTTCAGGTGGAGAGCAAAGGCCAAAAACATACTTTCAGGGCAGAATTACCAAAAAGGTTTAAAACAAAAAAGGAGGCTCTTGAATTCCTGGAATCATGTAAAGATGCAGTTTACATAGTAGAAAAAACTGAAACCAAGCCATCAAAAAAATCACCTGCTGCACCCTTTACAACTTCAACATTACAACAAGAAGCAAGCCGAAAACTAGGTTTTTCTGTCGCAAGAACCATGACAGTTGCACAAAGACTTTACGAGTCAGGTATGATAACATATATGCGTACTGACTCGGTAAACCTTTCCAATACAGCTATAGAAGCAACAAAAAAAATTATTTTACAACAATATGGCGAAAGCTATTTAAAAACCCGGAAATACACAGCCAAGTCAAAAGGCGCACAAGAAGCACATGAAGCCATTCGCCCAACTTTCATGAAAGAAAATGAAATTAAAGGAACCCAGGACGATCAAAAACTTTATGATTTGATTTGGAAAAGAACAATTGCTTCACAAATGAGCGATGCTTTATTTGATAAAACTAATGTAACAATAAACATTTCAACTTCAGAACATAAATTTCAGGCTTCGGGTGAAGTATTGAAGTTTGACGGTTTCTTAAAAGTTTATATTGAATCTACTGATGATGAGGAAGAAACCGAAACAAGTATATTGCCACCTTTGAAAACAAATGAAAAGCTTCAGCTTAACGAAATAAATGCAATACAAAGATTTTCGAAGCATCCGCCGAGATATACCGAAGCCAGTCTTGTTAAAAAACTCGAAGAGCTTGGTATTGGCAGACCTTCTACTTATGCACCAACTATTTCAACTATTCAAAAACGCGAATATGTTGTAAAAGAAAGCAAAGAAGGAGTAAAAAGAAATTTTGATTTTATAGTTTTAAAAGACAATAAAATTAATGAAACTAAAAGATCTGAAAATACAGGAGTTGAAAAGAACAAGCTTTTTCCAACTGATATAGGTATTGTTGTAACAAATTTTTTGCTTGAATATTTTAATAATATTTTAGACTATAATTTCACTGCAAACCTTGAAAAGGAGTTTGATGATATTGCAAAGGGGCTGAATCAATGGAACAAAGTAATAGATAATTTTTACTGGACTTTCCACGAAAAAGTTGAAGATACCAACAAAAAATCTCAAAAATTTTCGGGTGAAAGGTTACTTGGCAAAGACCCTTCAACAGGCCGCAATGTATATGCGAAAATAGGCAGGTATGGGCCTATGGTACAAATAGGAGATGCAGAAGAAGATGAAAAACCAAAATTTGCAGCAATACTCAAAGAACAAAGCCTTGAAAATATTACACTAAAAGAAGCTCTTGATCTTTTTAAGCTCCCACGCTCTATAGGAAATTATGAAGGCAAAGAGCTTGTTGCATCAATAGGAAGGTACGGGCCATATATAAGATTCGATAATAAGTTTTTCTCTATACCGGCCGATGAAGATCCATTATCTATAAATAAGGACAGGGCCATAGAATTAATTGAAGAAAAAAGAGAAGCAGAAAGAAAAAAAGTTATCAAAAATTTTGATAATGACAGCGAAACAAAAATTCTTAAAGGCAGATGGGGCCCTTACATATCTCATAAAGGCAAGAATATCAAGATACCCAAAAATTTAAACCCCGAAACTATTGACTATAATGAATGTTTAGAATTAATAAAACAGGCAACCTCTGATAAAAAAAAACGTACAACAAGTAAAAAAGCTGCCAAAAAGAAAAAATAGTAGTTTTGAAACCTTGAATTTATGGAAATAACTGATTTTCTTGAGCCTGTAAACAAAAAAAACATTCATCAACCTGATAAGCAGCATCCGTTAGCATTATCAGAAATTATAACAACATACTATGACAAAAGTCATTTTCCTGACCTTGATAATGTTGATATAGCCCTTATAGGAATAAAAGAAGACCGTAGCGCCCTGATGAATAAGGGATGCCGGCTTGCTCCCGATTATGTTAGAAAGTATTTATATCAACTTTTTCAGGGAAATTTTAAAGCAAAAATAGCAGACATAGGAGATATAATACCCGGCGAAACTGTTGATGACACATATTCTGCCGTAAAGTTTACTATTGCCAGCCTTATTGAAAATAATGTAGTGCCTGTTATTATCGGTGGCAGCCAGGATTTAACCTATGCAAATTATCTGGCTTACGAATCCCTTGGCCAAATTATAAACATTGTCACAGTCGACTCCTCTTTTGATCTCGGAACTGACAAACAATCTATTAATAATTCCAACTATCTGAGCGCAATATTTACTCATCAACATAACTACTTGTTCAACTTTACCAATATTGGTTACCAAACCTACTTTGTTGACCCGGATGCTTTAGAATTAATGGATAAGCTTTATTTTGATGTTTATCGTATAGGCTATGTGCGCCAAAATATACAGGAAGTAGAACCTATTGTCAGAAATGGCGATATGCTTTCCTTTGACATATCAAGTATTCGCCAGTCTGATGCACCTGCAACACCTAACTCCTCTCCAAATGGCTTTTATGGAGAAGAAGCCTGCCAAATCATAAGATATGCAGGCTTGAGTGAAAAATTATCTTCAATTGGGTTTTATGAATTAAATCCCGCATTTGATAAAGGAGAACAATCTGCACACATGGTTGCTCAAATGATTTGGTATTTCATAGATGGATTTTATAGCAGGCAAAATGATTTTCCCGGAAAAGTTAACAAAGACTCAAATAAATACGTAAAATACGTTGTATCTTTTAAAGATTTTCAAAATGAAATTGTTTTTTACAAAAGCAAAATGAGCGACCGCTGGTGGATGGAAATTCCATGCTCGTCAGGCACACAAAATAAATATGAACGCCAACACCTGGTTCCATGCTCCTATAAAGATTACCAATCGGCTTGCAGTGAAGAAATACCAGAAAAATGGTGGCAAGTTTACCAGAAATTTCTGTAATAAATTAAATTATAAAAAAAAATGAACCCGCTAATTATCAATGAATAAATAATATCAAATATCAAAAATTTCTGTTAGATAACATACAATTTTCACACATAGAATTAATTTACAGTAAATTTACGGATAAATACTATTACATACCGCAATATTTTTGTATGGTATTAATATGATTAAAGGTGATATATTAATATGCTTTAAATCAATTGTTCTTTGAAAACTTGGTCTCAAAAATATAGAAAAGTAGTATTGGCAATAAAAAAAATTATATTATTTTTACACTCTTTTTGCAAAAATGAATTTTATTTATAATATTTATCTCTTTGTTTATTTCAATGATTTTTTAAAAAAGTGATAAAGGATAAACGAATATAACATATAATGTCAAAAAGAATTTCAACGTTTGTCATTTTCATATTTATTGGATTAAGCGCGTTATCGCAACAAGATATTCAGTTTAGTCACAATATGTACAATACGATGGGTATTAATCCCGGATATGCAGGTATGCGTGGTGCGATTTGTGCTACTGCATTTGCCAGGCAGCAATGGGTTGGATTCAGAGATGATGAAGATGCACGTGTTCATCCGCAAACATACAGCCTCAATATTGATGCACCCATAAACATTTTAAGGGGCGGTGTTTCATTAGGTCTTTTGCAAGACGAGTTAGGGTATGAAAATAATATCGGTTTAAAATTAGGATATGCTTATCATGTTCCTTTAGGTTTAGGCGATCTTGGGATTGGTTTCCATGCCGGCTTTCTTGACAAAAGCATTGGGTTTGATAAATTCGAGCCCATAGATCAAAATGACCCAGCTCTTTCGGGAGGCAGTGATGAGTCGGCAATGTTTATTGATGCTGCTATGGGTGCTTTTTACAAATTAGATGATTGGTGGGCAGGATTCTCTCTTACACAGATGTTTCAAACCAGTAGAGAAATTGGTGGAGGAAATGCCGAATATGAACTGCAAAGACATGCTTATCTGAGCGGAGGATACAATTTCAAAATACCCGATCATCCAACATTTGTTGTAAGTCCATCATTATTAATAAAAACAGATATTAATGCGTTACAGGCTGATTTAAACACACTGGTAACATACAATGACAGGGTATGGGGCGGATTAAGCTACAGGTATCAAGATGCCGTTGTTATATTTTTGGGATTAAGCCTTGACCAAATAAGTGTTGGTTATTCCTATGACATAACCACTTCACCTATTGGTCGTCATGGCCGCAGTTATGGAAGTCATGAGCTTATGGTTCAATATTGTTTTGACCTTGAGCTTGACCGTATTCTAAGGCCGCATAGAACTACAAGACATTTATAAGCATTAAAAAAATATTATCGTACGATGTAACAATATGTACAAAATATCGTTAAAGACTTTAAAGCTTATTATAAAAAGCTTATTATAATAAGAGAAAGAGTATAAATTGAAAAAAATATGATCATAAAAAGTAAATAAGGAGCCTAGCATGAAAAATTTAGTTTTATTTATTTTGGTTATTATTGTTTTTGCCAGTTGCGACAGAAGAACCGGTCAACTAACGGGTGTACAAGACAGGCCCAGGGTATATGATGAAAAGCCTGCGGGTATGGTTTATATACCAATGGGAAGTTTTATGATGGGGCCCTCTGACGAAGATATAGCATATTCACATAATGCCGTATCAAAAAGAGTTTCTGTAAGGTCATTCTACATGGATGAAACAGCCATAACCAATAACCAATACCGCCAGTTTGTACATTGGGTAAGAGACTCTTTGTTCAGATTGGAGTTGGGAGAAGCCTTAGACGATGAGTTTTTAATCTTTAGTGATGATTTCGGCCAGGAATTAGACCCCCCATTGATCAACTGGGATGCCGGGTTCGACTTGCAAGATGAGGAAGTCAGGTTAGCTTTAGAAGACTTTTATCTGCCGGAACATGAAAGGTTCTTTCGCCGAAGAGAAATTGATACACGCCAGCTTATTTACAGATATCATATAATAGACCTAAATCGTGCAGCCAGGAAAGATGAGCGGGATACACCGAGAAATGAATTCGTAAGAGAATGGGAAACACATGTTTATCCTGATACGCTTACATGGATTCACGATTTCAGCTATGCCTATAATGAGCCTATGACACAAATGTATTTTTGGCACCCGACCTATGACCATTACCCCGTGGTAGGTGTAAATTGGGAACAGGCTCGTGCTTTCACTGTTTGGAGAACGCAATTCCTTAACAGTTATTTACAAAGAAGGGGAAGGGCAATGGCTATGGACTTCAGGCTACCAACCGAAGCCGAATGGGAATATGCAGCAAGAGGTGGACTGGAGCTTAATCCATATCCCTGGGGTGGTCCGTATACAAGAAACCAGGATGGTTGTTTCCTTGCTAACTTTAAGCCTATGCGTGGAGATTATGTCTCTGACGGAGGCTTCCAAACAGTTATAGTTGGCCACTATCCACCAAATGATTATGGACTTTATGATATGGCAGGAAACGTTTCAGAATGGACCCGAAATACATACGACGAATCTTTTTACATATATGGCCATGATATGAATATGGATTATCATTATGAGTTCGATCCGGATGAAGACCCACCGGCTCTTAGCAGAAAAGTAATCAGGGGCGGTTCATGGAAAGATGTAGCCTATTTTTTGCAAGTAAGCACAAGAAACTATGAATATCAGGACACAGCAAAATCCTATATAGGCTTTCGTACTGTACAAACATATTTAGGTACAGACAGGAGACACGGAGAAACTTCCAATATTTATTAATATTTTACGTTATTAAGAAAAAAATTAAACTAAATAAATTAAACCTTAAGCAATATGAAATTCACGCACACAAAAGCTTTTAAAAGCTGGATGACAAAATTATATGGATTTGGAGCAGCTGTTGTACTTCTGGGAGCTTTATTCAAAATACAGCACTATCCAGGGGCTGATATAATGCTCGTTGTTGGATTAGGCACCGAGGCTTTTATATTTTTTATGTCGGCTTTCGAACCGGTTCATTCTGAACCCGACTGGTCGTTAGTATATCCTGAATTAGGAGGCCTGGATAATCTTGATGAAGAAGAAATAGAAGAAAGAAAAGCATTAAGGCAATCAAATGCTGCAGCTGCAGCACCAGTTAGTGCAGCAGGACAAACCACACAAAACATAACCCTGTCAGGAAACCTTGACAAATTATTAGAAGAAGCTGATATCGGTCCTGAGCTTATTGAAAATCTTGGTCAAGGACTTAGAAATCTAAGTGAAAATACTCAAAAATTAGCCGATATTTCAAATGCTGCCATTGCAACAAATAATTATATTCAAAATATGGAAGCAGCATCTCAATCAGTTATTGAACTTAGCCAATCATACAAAAATACTGCTGAATATCTAAAGCATGATCTTAGTCTTAATGAAGAATATGCAAATAGTTTGCAAAACGCAGTGAAATCGGTTAACGAAATAAGTGATTCTTATCAAAAAACAGCAGAAACTGCAAAAGAAAATCTTGATGCTACTAAAGAATATACTGAAAGCCTGAAAAGTATAAGTGGATATACAAATAAACTGGCTGAGGTTTATGCCAACAGCTCTGAATCTTTAACAAAAACAGCAGAGTCATTGCAAAAATCAACGCAAAGCGGCCAGCAATTCAGTAATCAGTTGCAGGAAACAGTTGAAAATCTTTCAGCCTTAAATGCAGTATATGAGCTCCAATTACAGTCATCAAATGAACAATACCAACATAGCAGTAAATTACAGGAAACAATGTCAACGCTTATTGAAAATCTCAACAATTCAGCTAATGATACCCAGAAATACAGAGAAGAGATGGATAAGTTGACAAATAATATAACTGCATTAAACAGCGTTTATGGCAATATGCTTTCTGCTATGAATGTTAACAAATAAAAATAATTATTAAGCTTAAAACAGATATAATAAATATCCCATAACCTATGGCTAAAGAAACCAATCGCCAGAAACTAGTCAAGCTGATGTATCTCGTTTTCCTGTCTTTAATGGCACTCAACGTTGATGTATCAGTACTTAATTCATTTGTACGTGTTGATGACGGGTTAAATGAAACCAATGTCAATTTTGCGAGAAAAGTGGATATGGTTTATTCCGATTTTGATCAGCAAAAAGCCATTTCAGAAGATTTAGTTTATCCATATTATGATAGAGCATATTATGTCAAGGAATTATCTGATTCACTTGTCAATAAAATTAAAAGATTAAGAAGTCAGACGATAGCAGAAGCAGATGGTATTGATTTTGAAAAAGCTGATACTCTCAATCTTATGGATCTCCAAAATAAGGACAATTATAGCAGGACAACAAGATTTTGGATGACAGAAGGATTAAGTACGGGTGCCAGCGATGGAGGTTCAGGTTCCAGGGCATATAAACTTCGCAATACAATCGAAAACTATAAAGAAGAAATTATCAATCAACTTGACTCTGCCCATCGTGAATTTCTCAGGTTAGGACTAGACACTGAAGGCCCTTTTTATACCGCGGGTGGTGATGAAATAAACTGGCAACAAGCAATGTTTAATCGCATCCCCCCTGTTGCCAAAGCAACCAGTCTGAGCCGGCTGATTACTGATGTACGTAATGCCGAATTTGATGTTATATCAATACTATATGGAGCAATTACCGAGGAAGACTTCCGGTTTGACCGAATTGAAGCAAGAGTTGTACCTCAAAGCCAGATAGTAATGGCCGGAGACGAATATACGGCTGACATTTTTGTTGCAGCTTATGATACCCGGCAAGAACCTACAATTATTGTTGACGGTCGTGAAATCCCGGTAGAAGATGGAATGGGTAAGTTCAGAAGAACTGCTGGCAGTGAAGGCGAGCAGAGTTTCAGTGGCGTTATCCGGGTTACTTCTCCGGCAGGTATTGTGCAAGAATACGAATTTTCTGAACAATATACAGTGCAAAGGCCTTCGGTTACAGTATCAGCCGACAGAATGAATGTTTTTTATGCCGGTGTTGATAATCCGGTTTCAATCTCTGCACCCGGAGTACCCGATGATAATATCAGGGCAAGTATTTCTCGCGGTTCAATCACACGAGAAGGAGGAGGTAGATATACTGTAAATGTGCCGGCAGATGTCAATGAAGTAGATGTTAGCATATCAGCTATAGTATCCGGTGAAACACACCCATTGCCTTCACAAACTTTCAGGGTACAAACAATTCCAGACCCAACACCAACAATAGCAGGACAGAAAGGAGGCGCCAGAATACCTGAATCAAGGCTTGTAAGCAACCGATTTGTTCGCGCAGAAGTTGATGAAAGTTTTCTTTTTGACATGGACTTTGAAATTGAATCTTTCACAATGGTTACCACTTCAAGAGCAGGCGATATAATTAGGGAATCCACAACAGGTGGTATGCTTTCCGACAGAATGATTGAAATAATTGAAAGATTAAGAAGAGGTACATATATACATTTTGAAGACATCACTACCAGACCGGCAGCTGATGGAAGGAGAAGAAATTTGGGAACAGTCACAATAAGGCTGGACTAATGCAGTAATATAAAATATATGTTGCAGCATAAAAAATGAAAAAATAATTAGAGAAATAAAATCTTAATACTATGAAAAAAATACTTATATCATTATTCGCCGGAGTTTTCCTTTTATTAATTTGCTCTAATATTGACGCACAAAGATATTCAGTTACATTTCAAATACTGGATGCAGATGGAGAGCGGCTGCGCGATGCTGTTGTAACTTTATCCGGCGTAACACAAGAGCCGGGTGAACATATATTCGATAATGTACAAGCCGGCACCCAAACCTACTCAGTAGAAAAAGAAGGTTATACCTCAATCAGCTATGTAGATATTGAGGTTGATGATAATATCGAAGAGGTGGTAACAATGAGAGAAATCCCTCCAGATAGGTATTATTCTACTGACAGAGAACCGGATTTGTTGGACTTGAGGCAAAGGAAACCCCAGGAATTGGCTTATGTTAGAGAAGCTGATGTGTTGTGGGCAAAAAGAGTATGGCAGCAAGTAGATTTGCGCGAAAAAATAAACCAAACATTGTATTTCCCTATAGAACCAACAGAGGGAAGAAGAAGTTTAGCCCAGATATTATATGATGCTATTTTGGAAGGTGAAATCACAGCATTTCCTTATGAATACGATGATTTTAGCCATAGTTATACACCATCTCAAGTCAGGCAACGACTGGAAGATGAATATGAAGAAACAATTTCTGCCGAAGAAGCTAGGCTGAGAGGCTGGGGTGAAATTGAAGGTACTGACACTACATTTACTGTAACTGAACGTTTTAGGCCAGATGAAGTTACAAAACTAAGAATAAAGGAAGACTGGTTTTTTGATTCAAAAAGATCTGTACTGGATGTGAGAATTCTTGGAATAAGCCTGGTATCAGAACAATATGATGAGCATGAAGGAGTTTACAGGGACGAGCCGCTCTTTTGGGTATATTATCCTGAAGTACGAGATGTATTAGCCAACGAAGAAGTTTATACAAGACATAGTGATGCACAAAAGATTTCTTTTGATGATTTGTTTTTGCGCCGCATGTTTAATGGATATATTATCAAAGAAGCAAATGTTTATGACAGAAGTATTGCGGAATATGCCAGTGGATTAGATGCATTACTGGAAGCTGAAGAGATAAAAAACAAAATTCGGGAATTCGAACACGATCTTTGGGAATACTAATAACCTGTTTTTTAAAGCAATTATCTTGCCGAAAAATTGTTTTTTGTATAATAAAAAAATGGTGCTTGATTTTGAAAATCAAGCACCATTTTTTTATTTAAGATCTTAATACATTATTTGATTTATTACCCATCTATTCTGTAAAAATCATTGCCTTTATCATCAACTAATATGAAAGCCGGAAAATCTTCAACTTCAATGCGATAAATAGCTTCCATACTTAATTCGGGATATTCTATCAACTCAACCTTTTTGATGTTTTCCTGGGCAAGTATAGCTGCAGGGCCTCCAATGCTACCAAGGTAAAACCCCCCGTATTTCTTGCATGCATCAGTTACAGCTTGGCTTCGGTTACCCTTGGCTATCATAACAAGGCTGCCGCCATTTTTTTGAAAAATATCAACATAATAATCCATTCGACCGGCTGTTGTTGGTCCAAAAGAACCTGATGCCATCCCCTCGGGTGTTTTTGCAGGGCCTGCATAATATATAGGATGATCTTTTATATACCTGGGTAGCTCTTCTCCTTTATCAAGCCGTTCTTTAAGCTTTGAATGAGCCATATCCCTTCCAACTATGATTGTTCCATTAAGTGACAATCGCGTACCGACAGGATGCCTGGTCAACTCACCAAGTATTTCTTTCATTGGTTGATCCAAATCAATTTTAACAGCCCCGGCATCGTCGGCTTTACGATATTTTTCGGGAATAAAACGACCCGGATTGTCCTCTAGCTTTTCTACCCATATACCATCTTTATTAATCTTAGCTTTAATATTTCTGTCAGCAGCACATGAAACTCCCATACCAACAGGACAAGAAGCACCGTGGCGTGGCATACGTATAATTCTAATATCCAGGGCAAAATACTTGCCGCCAAACTGGGCTCCAATGCCTAATTCATAAGCATAATTCAATACTTTTTCTTCCAGCTCCCGGTCACGAAAAGCCTGCCCTCCCTCATTACCTTTAGTGGGTAAATTGTCAAGTTCTTTAGCAGATGCAAGTTTAACAGCTTTCAAACATGCTTCACCGGAAGTGCCGCCTATCACAAACGCAACATGATAAGGAGGACATGCAGCAGTACCCAAAGATTTTAACTTTTCGACAAGAAACTGCTCTAACTTTTCAGGATTAAGTAAGGCCTTTGTTTGCTGATATAATGCAGTTTTGTTTGCTGAACCCCCTCCTTTTGCTACAAAAAGAAAATTGTATTCATTACCTTCGGTTGCATGTATATCAATCTGGGCAGGCAAGTTTGTACCTGAATTCTTCTCTTTATACATATCCAAAGGAATGATCTGAGAGTATCTAAGATTTTCCTTTTTATATGTGTTGTAAACACCCAACGACAATGCTTCTCCATCATTAACACCTGTCCATACATTTTGTCCTTTTTTTGCAACAACTGTTGCTGTTCCGGTATCCTGGCAAAATGGCAAAACACCTTTAGCTGAAATTTCAGCATTACGAAGCATAGTCAACGCCACATACTTGTCGTTTTGACTCGCATCAGGATCATCTAAAATTTCAGCAACCTGCTTTATATGCTCAGTACGTAACATAAATGCACTGTCGCGCATAGCAGTTTCTGCAAGCTTGACAAGCCCTTCATAATCAACCCTTAACACCTTGTGGCCTTCAAATTCGGAAACAGTAACATAATCCCGCGTAAGCAGATAATAATCCGTATCATCCTTACCCAAAGGAAAAGGCTCCTGATAATTAAACTCTGATTTTGACATAATGAATGTTTTTTAATTAATAAATACTTTATTAACAAGATAAAATTAATCTAAAAATAATTACTTCCCAAAAATGCAATCAAAAATAACTATAAATAGCTGTTTTACAATAACAAACTGCCAATTTCTTACTCTTTGAATATTTTATTATATATTTGCAAATATGGAAACTACCAGACAAAATAAAATTTCAAGACTAATACAGAAAGACCTGGGTGAAATATTCCAAAGAAATGAACAAAGAATGTTTCCCGGAGCAATGATAACAGTCACAAAAGTTAATATTACCCGTGACTTGTCTATTGCAAGAGTATATCTTAGCATATTTGGAAAAAACCCTGAGAAAGTTATTAAAATGATAGAAGCTTCATCAAAGGAAATACGAAGGCTTCTAGGATTAAGAATAAAAAACCAGGTAAAAGCAATACCGGAACTTAGATTTTTTATTGATGACAGCCTTGATTATATAGAAAATATTGAACGCCTGTTAAAAAAATAACTTTTCCATTCAATGAAATACGAAAGTGTTAAAAAACAAATAGGAAAAATAATTGGTGCTTCTGTATTTTTGAGAAAAGTTTTTTACAAGCTTCTCAATATTTTGCTTTTACGAACCTGGCATGTTCACAAAGAACTAAAGCATTTCTTTAAAAAGAATAAAAATAGCGTTAATATTTCTGTGTTGGATGCCGGAAGTGGTTTTGGGCAATACTCCTATTATATTGCAAAGAAAAAACCGGTTTGGAAAATTGAAAGCATTGACATTAATGCCAATGATATTAATGACTGCAAAGCTTTCTTAAAAAATGCAGGTATAAATAACGTTGTATGTAAACTAGCCGACCTTACTTCTTATATAAACCCTTCGGAGTACGATTTAATCTTGTCGGTAGATGTAATGGAGCATATAGAAAATGATGAATTGGTTTTTAATAATTTTTTTAAATCTTTAAAAAACGGCGGATTACTAATTATTAGCACTCCATCTAATTTAGGAGGCTCTGATGTTATAAATAATAATGATAGTTCCTTTATCGACGAACATGTAAGAGAGGGCTATAGCAAAGAAGATATTTCTTCAAAATTAAAAAAAGCCGGCTTTAAAATTCAGGATATTTATTACACTTATGGAAAATATGGTAAGCTATCATGGCGTTTATCAATGAAATATCCTTTACTTTTGGGAAAAAATAAATGGTTGTTGCCTGTCTTGGTTTTTTATTATGTAATTATCATGCCTTTTTGCTTGTTATTAAATTATGCAGATTTACAAACAAAAAACAAAACAGGCACAGGTTTGATCATCAAAGCTTATAAATAATATTATATAAAAAAGCAGTTTACTCAAGAATATTATGAAAGTTAGTATATTTATATTCAGAAATATAATATATAACAAATTCAAAAAGGTCATTTAAGCAAATTAGCAAAACAGCTATTTAAATTATATCTAAAAAGAGGTAGATAAAAAAATAATTAACTAAACCAGGGTTGAAACTAATACTACTCATAGCAAAAAGGTATTTACTTGCCAAGAAGTCGCACAATGCCATCAATATTATTACCCTTGTATCGGTAATTGGTGTTGCAGTTGGCACTATGGCACTTGTAATTGTATTATCAGTTTTCAATGGATTTGAAAAGCTTATTTTGGGGCTTTTCAATGCTTTTAATCCTGATATTGAAATTACTTTGAAGCATGGCAAAACATTCAATATTGAAGACTTTCCTTTAGAAGACCTGAAAAACATTCCTGGAGTTGTTCACTATAGCGAAGTTTTAGAAGAATCAGCTCTGTTGACATATAGAGACCGTCAGCATCTTGTTAAGATGCGCGGCATTGATGATGTTTACACAAAAGCTACAGGTGTAGATACCATGATGGCAGAGGGTGAATTCACATTAAGGCATGGTGATCGTGATTACCTGGTCTTAGGGCAAGGAGTTGCCCACACTCTTAATGCCAATATTCATGATTTTATGAATCCATTAACCATATATGTACCCCGTCGAGGACATACCACTGCAATGCATCCGGCACAAGCATTTAATGCCAGTTCAAATTTTGCATCCGGGGTATTCGGTTTGCAGGCCGAATATGACATGGAATATGTATTTGTGCCGATAGAACTTGCAAGCAAACTGCTTGAGTACGAAAATCACGTCTCGGCAATAGCATTATCTGTTGACCAGAACTATAGATTGAATAACGTTCAAAACCAAATTGAACAATTAGTGGGTGATAAATTCAATGTAAAAAACCGTTTGCAGCAACAAGAATTTCTATACCGGGTGATGCGTTCTGAAAAATTTGCCATCTTTCTTATTCTTGCTTTCGTGTTACTAATAGCTACTTTTAACGTAATTGGTTCTCTTACAATGCTTGTTATAGAAAAAAAGAAAGATATCTCGGTTTTATGGAGCATGGGAGCCAGAAAAGAGTTAATCAGAAGAATATTTTTTGCAGAGGGTATGTTAATAAGCTTTACAGGAGCTTTAGCAGGTTTATTTTTGGGCTGGTTGGTTTGTTTCCTTCAAATTCGCTATGAAATAATAAAAATACAGGCCACCGGAACATATATTATAGATGCCTACCCTGTTGATATGCAATGGCCGGACTTTATTTATATATTTCTTACGGTAATGTTTATTGGATTTATTTCTGTCATATTGCCACTAAGGAGGCTCTTTGTTATGATTCAAAATATTCGCCCCGAATAAACGATATATGACCCGCATCATATAAACCAACAATTATAATAATATTTACTTCTAAATTCTAAACCCCCAATTCCTGGTTTTTTGCCAAAATACTAAAATATTCAAGCTATATATAATTAAAAAAATTGGTAGTCATATCAATTCTAATTAGTTTTGCAAATTAATTTAACATAATTGTAATAATAATTTTAATATTAATGAATACTATGAAAGAAATTTTCCTTAAAACAGTTATTTTTATTTTTTTGGCTTTTGGGCTTAATCATTTATCAGCGCAACAAGCCCCTGAAATTAATTTTGAGGCAGAAAAAAGCCTTTCAGATGTAACTACAAACAATTTTGAAAATACCATCATTCAATTTGCTTTCGAAGGATTAGATTATATAAATGTTGAAACCCGCAAAGGTATTTTTACACAACTAATAATGCCTAATGAATATAGTGTGGGAGATTTGGGAACTCCTCGATTACCGGCTTCGAAAAACCTGATTGAAATTCCTTTTGGAGCAGAAATAAGCGTAGAAGTAAATAGTTATACCACCGAAAAATATCATCTTTCGGATTTTGGTATTGACTATCCTATTAAGCCTGTACAACCCTCATTACGCAAAGATCAGGATGTAGATGAAGTTCCTTTCAGATTCGAATCTGATTATTACAACAAAACCGATTACATTGTCCCGGAGCTTGCTTCGATAGAAGATTTAGGCGTTATGAGGGGTCAGCGACTGGGAAGACTGACCATTGCACCGGTACAATATAACCCTGCTGAAGAAACAATAAAAGTGTATAACAATATTGAAGTTGAAATTCAATATAGTGGTTCTGACAGGGCTTTAACCAATTACATTAAAGCTTCGACTTATTCACCCTATTTTGAAGCCATTTATGACATGGTTATAAACCCTTTTGACTCTAAGGATTTATTTTACGAATATCCTGACCTTACCAAATATCCTATTAAGATGGTAATTGTTTCTCATCCCGACTTTGAGGAAACCCTGCAGCCATATATTGACTGGAAAACCAAACAAGGATATGAAATCATAGAAGCATATACAGATGATATTGGAAGCAGTGCTTCAGATATTCAAGATTTTATTCATGGTGAATACAACGCCGGAACACCTGAAGACCCTGCTCCTACTTTTGTAATTGTAGTTGGCGACCCTGATAAATTGCCGGCTTCTGCTATCGGCAGCGCATCAGGGCAGGTTACCGACCTTTACTATGCTTCTGTTGACGGCGATTATTTTGCAGATATGTACCTGGGAAGACTTTCGGCAAGAAACGAGCAGGAATTACAAAATCAATTGGATAAAATTCTTTATTATCAACAATATGAATTTGATGACCCCTCTTATCTTAATGATGTTACCTTAATTGCAGGATCGGATGCAACCTGGAATCCTGCAATAGGCCAACCAACTGTACAATATGGTACTGAAAATTACTTTAATACCGCAAACGGTTTTAACAATGTAAACGCTTATTTGACTAACTATTCAGGTTGTTATGATGAAGAAAGAATATCGGTAAGTTTGATTAACTACACGGCACATTGTAACTCAACCAGCTGGGGAAACCCCAACCTTAGTGTTGGTGATGTACACAATATGACTAATGAAGGCAAATACCCCCTGGCTATAGGTAACTGCTGTATGAGTGCACAGTTCGGTCATTCCGAATCTATAGGTGAAGCCTGGGTAAGAGCAGAAAACAAAGGTGGAGTAGCATACATTGGGTCTGCACCAAACACTCATTGGTTTGAGGATTTTTATTGGGCGGTTGGTGCTTTCCCTATCCAGGGTAACAATAACGGCTATGTGCCTGATACTGCCGAAACAACAATAGGAGTTTATGATGCTCCGTTTGTTTCTGACTACCGGGCAGTGGCTTCCAAAAAGTTTGTAGGTAACCTGGCTATCACCGAAGCACACCAGCAAGCTTATCCAACTCATTCAAATGTACAATGGTACTGGGAAGGTTATCATACCTTCGGCGATCCATCTACAGTTATTTACTTAACAGAAGGGAGTGAAAATACAGTTGACCATATGGATATTTTGCCTATTGGTTTGGATTTTTTCACTGTTAGTGCAGAACCGGGTTCTTATGTAGGCATATCTAAAGACGGGGTTTTACATGGAGCTGCCCTCGTAGATGAAAGTGGTGAAGTAGATGTACCTATTGACCCTGTTCAGGAAGGCGGAGACGTAACAATTGTGGTAACAAAACCCCAATATATCCCATACATACAAGAAGTACCAGCGGCTGCCCAGGAAGGCCCTTATGTAACTTTTGACTATTACGAAATAGACGACTCGGAAGGAAATAATAACAACCAGGCCGATTATGGAGAATTCATAAAGCTGGATGTCAGCCTCAAAAATGTAGGCAAAGAAATTGCAGAAAACGTTGAAGCAGAAATATCAACAGAAAGCGAATATGTAAACATTATTGATAATCAAAATTCTTGGGGTGACATAGAAGATGGCGAATCAGTAATGAAGAAAAGTGCCTTTTCTTTTGAAGTAAAGGATAAAGTGCCTAATAATCACAGCGTTATATTTAAACTCAACGTTACTGATGCCGAAAATAATGAATGGGAATCAAGCCTTTCATTAAAAATATATTCTCCGCAATTTACTATTGATGAATTTTATGTTGATAACCAAGACAATAACAGTGGAAAACTTGATCCCGGTGAAATAGCAGATTTAGTTGTAAAATATACCAATACAGGTGGAGCAACAGCTATGGATCCGGTAAGTGAATTATCAGCCAGTAATCCCTACTTTACCATACATGATGGTCCGATTGAACACGACACTATACCACCAGGCGAATATATCGAAGTTGCTTACAATGTGGAGGCACATCCATCAGCACCGGAAGGGACTTTTGTTGATATTTTGTTTAGTATCGAAGACGGAAATATATTCGAATCGGAACAAACGCTTGTAATAGGACAAGTTCCTGAATTAGTAATAGGTGATGGTAATCTGCCATCAAACCAATATCCTTTTTACAACTTTTATAAGGCTAACCGTAGCCAAATGATATATTTAGCTGATGAACTTGGCGAAGGGGAAAAAACAATTATAGAATTGGCTTTTGACATCATCAATGCTTCCAGCTCAGATAATAATTTACCCAACTTTGTAATACGAATGATGCATATCGAAGAGCTAGAATTTACCAATGATTTCATAGATACAGATGATGCAATTGAAGTATTTACGGCAGATTTTTATGAAATGCCACTTGAGCAAGGCTGGGAAGTATGGGAGCTACAAGAACCATTTGAATACGATGGTGAAAGTAATTTGTTGGTTGAAGTAGTATGGGGGCAGTTACCTGACTGGACATTTGATCATTATGAAGTTGCTTCTACTGCTGTGGATAACGAAATGGTAGCATATGGCTATAGCGATACACAAGTCGTTCCAACCTTCGATGGCACATCTGATGTAAGGCCAAACTTGTGGCTGGCTTTTGATAGTGAACATACAGAAACCAAAACAGTAAATTACATTGTAAAAGATAATGAAGAGAACCTTTTGGAAAATGCAGGTATAACAATCGGATCTCTTACTAAACATACTGATGATCAAGGTACTACAAACTTTGATCTGGCAAAAGGAACCTATCTTTATAAAGCAGGAAAAGAAGGATACAGCAGCGTTGAAGACGAAGTTGTTGTTGAAAAAGATATTACTATAGAAGTTATTCTTGAAAGAACATATATTGTTACTTTTAATGTTGAAGATAACCACAGTAATGAAATAGAAAATGCTGTGGTTACATTAGATGGGGAAGAAAATGAACCGGGTGACTATGTATTTAAAAATCTAGATGAAGGGAAATATGAATATAAAATAGAAAAGGAAGGATATTTGACAGAAAAAGGAGAAGTAACTGTTGATGATGATATTACTGTAGATATTATATTATACGAATTATACACCGTTGTTTTCAATATAAAAAACGAATGGGGTAAAGAAATTAAAAACGCTAAAATTATTTTCAATAATGAACAATACGATCCGGGCGAATATGTGCTTGAAAATATAGTAGAAGGAACATACAGTTATAAGGTAGAGAAAGAAGCATACTTTCCTTTTGAAGATAATGTTACTGTAGATGATGATAAAACTGTAGAAGTAACTATGGAAGCAGACGGCACTTACATAGATAAACCCGGTGCTTATGAATTATCTGTTTTCCCCAATCCGGCACGTGATAAGTTTTTCATTGAATCAAGCGAAACCATTAAACAAATTCGCCTGATTGACGGAAGAGGTCAAATATTAAAGAACATTAAAGTTGGTGCATTAAACACTGAGTTAAATGTAAGTACTTTTAACCCGGGAGTATACTATATGCAGATACACACCAATAAAAAAGTAATAACTAAACCTGTGCAAATAAATCGGTAATAAATAATAACAGTATCATAATTTTTATATTTTGGATAACTGACATCCGCAAACCTGCCCGGTAAAACATCTATTTACTTTAGTGAAATAAAATTTTTGCCGGGCAAACTGTTTATGATTTAAAGAATATCAGACAAATGCTTATTTTATATATTGAAACTATTTAATAAAATTTAAAATGGCTGTTTTTGACAAAAAAGCAAAATATTATGACGCCTGGTATGAAAGCAAAATTGGCAGCTTTGCTGATAAAGTAGAAACGGAGCTTGCCTTTCGCTTATTTGAGCCAAAAAATGGAATGAAAGTACTCGATGTAGGCTGCGGAACTGGTCTTTTCAGCATTAAGCTTGCCGGGTTAGGTTGCAAAGTTACCGGTATTGATATATCAAAACAAATGATTGATATTGCAAAACGCAAGGCTGTCGAAAGAAACCTGTCCATTGATTTTTACCAAATGGATGTTAATGAATTAAATTTTGAAGAAGAAAGTTTTGATGCGGTTTTTTCTATGGCAACTTTAGAATTTATTGAAAATACTCAAAAAGCTTATAATCAAATGTATAAAGTGCTTAAAAAGGATGGTCCGCTGCTTATAGGCTCAATCAATAAAGACAGTAAATGGGCCAAAATGTACATGTCAAAAACAATCAATCAAAACTCAATTTTTAAGCATGCCAATTTTAGGAGTATTAAAGATATAGAAGACCTTGACAGGAAAAATGTTGTAACAAGCAGGGAATGTTTGTTTATTCCACCCGACACAACATTAGATAATATTAACATGGAAATGGAAAAAAAAATGGCTATAACCGAGAGCGGAGGGTTTTTTTGTGTTTTATTCCGGAAGCCGGAGTAATTGTTTGAGATAAAAGAGCTTTTTAATCATAAAAACAGAATTTTTCCTGTTTTCCGGATAGGACAACCGCTTTGCAAAAAAAACCAAAGAATAATAGAGCGTTATAAAATTAATGAAAAATTCATCCGGAACTCATAAGATTTTTTCAAAAATCTTATGACTGCTCTAAACACAAAGCATTTAGTTGCTATAAATTTATTATTGCAAAGCAACCGGTTTTGCAATCACTTTACAAAATTAATCTTCTGAAAACATTATAGAACAAGGTTATTTTTTAAAATAATCTTGTTCAACATCTTCAAGAACTTTTTTCAGCTCTTTATCAGCACCATCGGGAAGTTTAACAGGTTTTGATTTTGATAAAATTTCCTCAACTTTTTGATGAGCAACATCAAGTATACTTTTTTTACTTTTATTTTCCCATTCATCAATTGATTGTCTTTTGAACAGGTTTGGGAAAAAGAACTCATCCCTGAAAGTTTCTGCTGTATGCTCATGGCTTAAAAAATTTCCGGTAAAACCGACATCTTTTATAACGTTGATAGCTAGTTTATCGTCGTCAACATCAACACCTTTAATAACTTCTTTTACCATATAAGCTATTTCATCGCATATAACCAACATTTCTTTTGAGCCATACATTCCACTGGCTAATGTCCCCAGAACTTTTGTTAAAGTAATTCCTGAAAGCGCATTTAACAACATCCCCATCATGGCTTGTGAGCCGGCTTCAGCATCAGGCATTTTCGCTTCTGTAGCTCCGCCAAGGTTGTATGTAGGGAGCTTGTAATATTCACCCAATTGTGCTACTATTGAGCGTGCTGCAGCTTGTTCGGGGCTGGCATATGAATACTCTGATATAGACATGTCAAATGTTCCCGTTCCCGGTCCATATATAACGGGTGCTCCTTGCTTTACCATTTGTGTGAGCACAACCCCAAACAAAGCTTCGGCATTCCCCTGCACCAAAGTACCTGCTTTGGTAGCCGGGCTGGTAGCACCCATCATAGGTGCTAAAGCTACTATAACCGGTATTCCGTTTTCTGCAGCATCAATAGTACCGTCACTGTATGATCCCACCTTCATTGGTGAAACAGTTTCAGTGAAAATTCCTATAGAGGGTTTTTTACGAAGTTGATTTTCACCGCCACTGGCTATAGAAGCCATCTCAATGAACTTTTGCATATGATACCGACTGGGTGCACTATATAATAAAGGTTTATTTGTATTACGCAAAAGAGCATCATATTCATGAAAAAGCTGAATGTCTTCGTATTTATCACCTGCACAGCAAATAGAACCAATAAAATCAATATTTTTAAGTACTTCACCTAACCGGGTAGACTCTTCCATATCAGTTTTTGAAGATTTACGCCTTTGGTTACTGCCATAATCGTATATATATGGCTCAGGTGAGCCCCCCGAACCAAAATATATCATGCCGGGTTCAAGCAATATATCCATGGCCGAATCACGACCATAAAGAACAAACGATTCGGGAGCAAGCTTAATAGCTTCTTCTGTCATGTCAGAGGGAATTTTAATAATACGACTATCAGAATTTACATTGGCCCCATTCCTCTTAAAAACATCCAAAATCAAATCCGACCCGCAATAAATACCAAAATCCTCAAGTAATGATATCGAAGCATTATGTATTTTTTCTACGGCTGAATCGGAAACCATCTTTAGTGAAACACCTTTCAAACCTTTTTTCATACTTTTTGCTTTTTTCTTTCCAAATTTTTACTTATAATTCTTTTAAAAATATTATTAAAAACCCAGTTTGGTAAAAAATAAAAAAGATAAAATTTAAAAAAATTAAGTTTAAAATGAAAACTTCCTACGGTGATAACTCTAATTATATCAAATTTAAAATTGCTAATTATATACTTTATACTACAAAAACTGGCTTAAATTTCGGGCAAATATCGATTTTTTTTATTTAATAATAACACTAATAACATTAAGGTTGTTTGAAAATAGACTTATCGCAAAATATTTTCTACAAAATTTAAAACAAATAAGCTTAGCAGAATTTATTTCGAGTACTTGTCATATAGACTATTATTAACCGGTTTTATTAAAATCACTGAATTTTTCCAGTTAGTTTATCCTGTATAGTTATGATTTTTATAAGACTATAGATAGAATCAGTTGTAATGACTCCAATGTATTGATTATTTTCAATTACCGGCATAATACTAAGACTATTATTTTGCATTTCTTTGAAAAGATTGAATGCTTCATACTTTTCAGGGTTTATAGTCTTTGTTTTTTTCATTATTGAGTTTACTGTTGGCAATTCACCGGTTTTAATGTTGTAGAATGGTTGTATGTCGTTAAGTTCAACAGCAAAATACTCACCGTTTTTTTCAACAAACCCTGCAAACACTTTTTCTTCACGGCACCAATTAATAAACTCATCTATTTTCCATTCAGGATTTACTAATTGTCTTTTTGATACCAACTCTTTAGTATTAACATTATCAAGGGCAAATTTCATTTCTACCTGCTTATTTCCGGTTTCTGCCAAAAACATCAGAAACAATCCCATAAAAATGAACCAGATGCCTGCCGGGAATAAAAGTATTCCTAATGCAATCAAAATAGAGCCAAATACTTTTCCCGAATTTGATGCTATTCGTGTTGCTTTCTTCAGATCATTATAGTAGGCCCATAAAAGCGAACGGAACACCCTGCCTCCATCTAAAGGAAATGCCGGTATCATGTTAAATATTGCCAGCATAAAATTAATTTTTGAAAGATAATCAAACAAAGGTGTCAGATATACTCCAAAATCGACAACATAAAGCAGATAAAAAAACAAGCCAAGTCCAAAACTTGCAAGAGGCCCACCGATTGAAATTTTAAATTCGATTAGCGGTTTTTCAGGATCTGATTCGATATTTGCTAAGCCACCAAAGAAGAATAAAGTAATACTTCTTACTTCCAGCCCTTTTTTTTGAGCAATTACACTATGAGCAAGCTCATGAAGAAAAACAGAAACAAAAAGTAATAATGCAGAACATCCACCCAATAGCCAGTTTGTAAATGTATCAAATTCATATCTAAGGGGATAAAAACCGGTTGCCAGGGTATAAGTCAATATAATAAATACCAGCAACCACGAAATATGTAACCTGATACTTATCCCTCTTACTTTTGCAATATTAAGGGAGTTTCTCATAATAATAAATTTTGCTGATTTTAATAACAATAATAGAAAAAATATTCTGATTCAAACAATTTTTAATGATAAATAATGTGAAAATCAGAAAAACTGCAATTCAAGATATTAAAGCTCCCAATTTCGCCTGAAAGCACGATTATAGTATCTTAACCACCTGTTATTACCATTAAGATTTTGTATCATTTTACGGCTGGAAGTATCGGGAAAACTGTCTGAAAGATATTTTGCTGCCATTTTGCCGGCATATTTTTGTATATCAGCAGTATTTTCACGATCAACTTCAAGCTCTTTAAGCCTGAAGAGTAAGTCCAGAGCCTCATCATGCAGTTTTTTTCCTGCATAAAAACTTACTCCATATGATATTAAATCATTATCCGAAGAGTTTTTTACAAATTCAAATAATGATTTATGCTTTAGCCCGTATCTTTCAATATTATGTGCATAATAAAAGCTGTCAACTCTATTATAACTTAACATAAACAACCTGTAATCACTTTCATCCTGTGAGCAGTAAAATTGGTTAGCTTTAACCATTTTTTCCTGGTATTTTACCGCCGGGAGAATCGTTTTCTTTTCGGCATAGATTATATCTATATCAATGTTACAATCATTTGTTTTATAATATACTTCTTCTGCCTTATTAAGTTTTTCTTTTGCCCCGGGAAAATTTTTCTGATCAACCAGTTTAAAATATTGGTCAACATAACTATTATATTCTCTCTCAGCAATTTCACACTCTTTTTGGTTGATATGATTAGAAAGTGAGTCAAACTTTTTATTAATCAGTGAATCTTTCCTCAAGCCATATAGTATCGATTTCTCAGTTAAACCCTCCAAAATTTTTCGGGCTTGATCTGTTTCGCCTGCCCAGGCTTTAAGATACACGTCTGAAAAAGTTTCGAGCATCTCTTTTCGTATCATAGCGATCCGGTCTTTATCTTTAAATTCAGGCAAAGGCTCATCAAAAGTTATCACACTGTCAAACAAATCATGCTCCTGACGTGCCTGAGCAGCTAGTGCCAAATATTCCGAAACATCGCCGGCACAATCTATGGCAGGATATTTTTTACAAAGCTGCAATATCTTTTCAAAAGATTTTTCAGCTTTTCTGAAATTTCCGGCAACATAGTTTTTACGGCCTGACTCTAAGACATGTTCAATAAATATTTGTAAATAATCATAAACCCTGCCAGGCTCCTTAACAAATTTGTAATGTTCTTTTTGGTAATCAATTGCATGTTCAATATATATTATGGCATAATTATGCCTTATACTTGTCATGGCCCTGTCTATAACCTCCAGGTATGAGTCATAAATTCCTGTATGAGCCAGTTTATATCGTTTATAAAGCTCCGGACTACAATCTAGAATTGATATTAAATCACAAAAAACATTAGTTTTTTCCAGTATCTTCAATGATTCTATAAATTTTTCTTCTTGATTAAGTGAATCAATTTTATCAAAATAAGAAGCAATTACTTTATCAATATAATATGCTGTACTGTCAAAATAGTTCTCGGTGGGATGCAGATTTATTAGCACATTACTAACAATATCGGCAGCCTCATCAATTTCGTTATTTGCTAAATAAATCTTTGCAATAGAAAGGTGCGACAATACATGAGCAGGATTATATTTAACCGCCCTCTTAAAACTCTTTTCAGCACTTGCTTTATCGTTTATTTTTAACTGCTCTGCCCCCTGCTCATAAAAAAGCTCATCAATATTGCTAAGCCGGTAATTAAATAATTGGCGATAATACATAATTGAATCCTGCAAAGTTTCAAAGCGAAACATAAAGCCTGCAGGATCATTATTATTTAAATCAAGTATATTTCTAAATGGCGCATGGTAAATACCCCAAAAGAGTCGCTCGGCTTTACAATATCTAAACTCATCATTTATTAGCCTGTTCGGATCATATGGATTGATTTTGTCTAAAATATCTTTTATAAGATCAACATTCTCAACCGACTGATAATATGAGTTAAATGCCCCCTCCCACACTTTAAACTTTTGTAAGGCTCTATCCTCATAATAGAATGTAACATCATCAATTGAAATATCAATGGCCATATCACCATCAATATATGCTTTAACAGGCTTTGATTTTAAAGCACTATGATTTTTTACACAATATTTTGACAGTTCAGTGTCGAAATTTAAAACATGGTGATCATCATCAACCGACAAGTGTAAGTCTAAATTTAAGCGTGATGGAAATAAAATATCATCAATATTAAAATCACGATAATTTATGTCTCCCACAATTGAAAGCTTATTAAGATGCAATTCTATGGTAGAATATCCATCATCGATATTTTTAATATTTACATCGATAACATATTTAATATTATAGCTTGTAAAAGCCCGCAGCTTGTTATTTGCTTTAGAAATTTTCTGCAGAAAAACATTAGTGATCTTTTCATAGCCTTTATCCCGGGGATTAAAAGTAACTTCCTGAACTCCCTCGAATTGTTTATTAACTATTATATCATCACTTAAAGCAAATTCTGATAAACCAAAAAACAAAACTGTTATAAGTGTAATTTTATAAAAATCCATTTTTCTTTTTTTCAAAACCAAGCGAAGATAAGACTTTTACCTCATAATTTGACAATAATCAAAAACATCTTTAAAACATATTTTTATTTAAATATTCAAAATTTAAAAGGAACAAATCAATAAAATTTCTAACTTTGATTTTACTCCTAGATAATGATTTTTTAAAATATCGCTGGATTAAAAAATATGTTTTCAAGAACCAAATCTAACATTAAATTATAAAAATAAATTATGATACTAAAACTTTTTGAAGAAAACCCCAGCCCAAAACACATCCAGACTACTGTTGAAAACTTAAAAAACGGAGGAATTATTATTTATCCTACTGATACTGTATACTCTTTTGGGTGTGATATTTATCAGCCAAAATCGGTAGAAAAGATTGCACAAATCAAGGGCATTAAATCTAAGGATGCCAATTTTTCATTTATTTTTAGCGACATTGACCAAGTACCCGAGTTCACCAGGCCTTTCTCAACCACGGTTTTTAAGCTTATGAAAAAGGCATTACCCGGTCCTTTTACATTTATATTAAATGCCAATAACAAGGTTCCTAAAATTTTTCACAGCAAGAAAAAAACCATTGGCATTCGTATCCCCGAAAATAACATTTGCAGGGAAATAGTTAACGAATTGGAGAATCCCATAATGAGCACTTCGGTATATTCTGATGATGAAGTTTTGGAATACAACACTGATCCCGAACTTATTCACGAAAAATACAAAGATGTTGTTGACATTGTGATTAACGGCGGATATGGTGAAAACGAAGCCTCAACAGTTATTGATTGTACAGGCGAACAGATTGAGATTGTAAGGCAAGGTTTGGGTATTATTGATGGTTACATTTAGTATTTTCTTTATTAACAATATAAGAGATGGATCCCCGAAATATTTTTACAATTGACAGGTTGCCTGCAAAAAGTGATAGCGAGCTATTTGAGACTCTTTGCAGAGACAAAAACATACATATCGAGCGTATAGTAAGCCAGGGTCATACAACGTCACCGGGTCATTGGTATGATCAGGAGCATAATGAATGGATTATTATTTTACAGGGCACAGCCACGCTTGAGCTCAAAAACGATGAAAAGATAGATCTTTCAAAAGGTGATTATCTGCTGATACCATCCGGGTTAAAACACAGGGTCAGCTACACAAGCCAGGATCCTGTTTGCATATGGCTTGCAATACATTTTTCGGATGATCCCGGCAAAATAAAGTAAAAAACAGAGTTGTCTAATATTATTTACAAGATGCATAAAACTTTAACTAAGATCAACAACCTTTCCGAGCTTAAAAAGTCTGTATTTTTTTTAATAGCCGGGCCTTGTGTTATAGAAGGTGAAAAAATGGCGTTTGATATAGCCGAAAAAGTATTTTCCATAACCCAAAAACTTAATATTCCATATATTTTCAAAGCTTCGTACAAAAAGGCAAACCGAACCAGGTTGGATTCTTTTACCGGTATAGGCGATGAGAAGGCTTTAAATATTTTATCAGATATAGGAAAACATTTTCAAATACCTGTACTAACTGATATTCACACAGAACAAGAAGCAGCATTAGCAGCAAAATATGTTGATATTATTCAAATACCTGCTTTTTTATGCCGCCAGACAGACCTTCTTGTATCGGCAGCTAAAACCGGCAGATTTATCAACATTAAAAAAGGCCAGTTTCTTTCGCCTGAAGCTATGCAGTTTGCAATTGAAAAGATAAAGAAATCAAACAATCATAATGTAATGATAACCGAGAGGGGAACAACTTTCGGCTATGGTGATCTTGTTGTTGATTACCGTTCGATTCCGAAAATGCAGAATTTTGAGGTACCTGTTGTTTTAGATATAACACATTCACTTCAGCAACCCAATCAATCAACCGGAGTCACCGGTGGTTTACCCCACCTGATTGACACATTAGCAAGTGCAGGTATTGCAACCGGTGTTGACGGTATCTTTATTGAAACTCATCACGACCCGCAAAAATCCAAATCAGACGGGGCTAATATGCTTCAACTGGATAAACTTGAAGGATTATTAACAAAGCTGGTAGCTATAAGAAGAGTTGTATCAGATTATGCCCAATAATTTAAAACAAATAGCAAAATAATTACTATACAGGCAGGTCTTTCTCTTTTTTGAAAGGAATATTATCAAGTCTTTTTTTTAAGCTATCCCTAATAATTTTAAATTCATCAAAATACTCATCAGGGAGTGGATCGGCGGAGGGAAATTCAAGCCTGCGATGGTTGACCTGCCTGCCATTTTTCCAAAACCTGAAACAAACATGCGGGCCTGTAGCTAAGCCTGTACTGCCGACATAACCTATTACTTCACCCTGCTCAACTTGTTTACCACGACGCATCCCCTCGGCAAACCTTGACATATGAAGGTATTGTGTTTCATAAACCGAATTGTGTCTAACCCTGACATAATTACCATTACCCGAAGTGTAACCAACTTCTGTAACAACACCATCACCAACAGTCATTATGGGCGTTCCGGTGGGTGCTGCGTAATCCGTTCCCAAATGAGGGCGGCGATCACCATGAATAGGATGTAATCGACTATGGCTATAGCCCGAAGTAATGCGATAAAACTTTAAAGGAGCTTTCAAAAATACCTTACGAAGGTTTTCACCATCTTTATCATAATAACCGTCAATTGTATCATTACGGAAATTAAAACCATATATCTCCCTGTTGCGATGAGCAAAATAAACAGCATGTATATTATCAATGCCAATGTTATTATCAGCAACATAGATCTTATCATAGATAACCCTGAAACGATCTCCAGGATGGATACGGTAAAAATCAACTTCCCAGGCAAGCACCTCTGATAAACTAACAGCAAGATCAAAGCTAAGATTATTATCTGCCATTGTTTGCCACAATGAGTATTTGATTATTCCTGATGCCTCCCCCGGCACAGTTTTAGTTTCCCTTTCGAGTTTACTTACTTTGATAGAATCACTCAAGTCAACCTTTAAAAATGACATAGGCGAAAGATCATATATAAAATACTTTAACTGCTCAAGACTATCTGTTGTAAAATATCCGGAATAGCTGTTACCGGCCCTGATACGACGTGGCTCAAAAACATCCTGCATCTTCACGCTAATAGTATGAATAGTTTGCCGGCTAACAGAATAACCTGTTAGTATCTCTGCCAGAGTTTGCCCCCGATTAACATTACCTTCGATTATATAATAATCCCTAGGATTTATACCATATTCATCAATAAAAACGTCTTCTTCTTTTTCCTTTACGTAACAAGACTCCTTTTCATCTTTAACATTATTCTTAATATGAAGCGACGATGCCACCAAAAAGGTGAATAATGTAATACCAATTATTGTTGTAACAAACTTATATGCCTTCATATTCAACTTTTAAAATTAAAAAAATCATCCTACTTTCCGAATATCTTAATAAACAACAAGATAAAGTATTTTGTTTTGTTACTTCATTTATAAGGGGGAGTATTCAAACTGTTCAAAAAAACTTAAGAAATATTTAATATTCAAACATGCAACAAAGATAAACAATTTAATAAACGAAAAGCCAGCCGGTAAAATTAAAAACAAACAGCCTCAAAAAATATAAACATTATCAGGCTAATATTCAGGGCGGGGAATTTAAAAAGAAAATTTACTTACGTAAAATATTCGAAGGTTTCAAAAATCTTAATAAGTTTGATTTTTTATACCAAAGTTGGTTAAAATCGACTCCGGCCTTTGGTGAAGACACCTACACCTTGATTTTTTCTAACTTTTTTTCAAGAAAAAAGTTTAAAGGTTTTTTAAAAATATAAAACCGAAAATTATTCCACAGGAATTAGTATTTCCGTTTTCCCTAAAGTCTTTTTTCTGTTTTCCGCACATTCTTTGGGATAACTATATAACAAACTGATAATCAGATATAATTTGTTATTTTGGGTGTTCCAAAATTATTATGATGTTTGTTAGAATTAAACCTAATAAATCTGAAAGCCCTGACTATTTTTATTTATAAACAAAAGTACCTTCTGATGTCTCGATAGTGACTGAAGTTTCATCAGCTGAAGAGCAGTATCCGATAATTTGAGCATCAAGATTGTATGACTTGCAAATATCCAACACTTTTTGAGCATATTTTTCATTAAGATAAATCTCAAATCTATGCCCCATATTAAATACTTTATACATTTCTTTTAGTGAGGCATTCGACTGTTCTTTAATAATTCTGAAAAGTGGTGGGGGATCAAACAAATTGTTTTTAATCACATTCATTGATTTCACAAATTTCAGCACTTTAGTTTGGCCACCTCCGCTACAATGAATCATTCCGTGGATATGCCGGTGCATTTCATTAATAATTGTATTGATAACCGGTGCATAAGTACGTGTGGGAGATAAAGCAAGTTGACCTATAGAAAGGCCTGTAAGAGGTTCTATATCGTTAATAAGGTAATTTCCTGTATAAGCCACATCCGTACCAAGATTTACGTCGTAGCTCTCGGGATATTTTTCGGCATAAATTTTGGATAACAGATCATGTCTGGCAGATGTAAGCCCATTACTTCCAATACCGCTATTATATTGATTCTCATAATTAGTTTTTCCATAAGATGCAAGCCCGATTATTACATCTCCATGAGCAATTTTCTCATTTGTTATTATTTTATTTTTTTCCCAACGTGCAGATGCAGTTGCATCTACAATAATTGTCCGAACCAGGTCTCCTACGTCGGCTGTTTCACCGCCGGTGAACCAGGTATTTACGCCGTTATCACGCATTTTTTGCAGAAACTCTTCCGTACCTTCAATTATAGCTGATATAACCTCGCCTGGTATAATATTTTTATTTCTGCCAATTGTAGATGATATCATTATATTGTCAGTAACGCCCAGACAAAGTAAATCATCAATATTCATTACAACAGCATCCTGGGCTATGCCTTTCCAAACGTTAAGGTCGCCTGTTTCTTTCCAGTAAAGATATGCTAATGAAGATTTGGTACCGGCACCATCAGCATGCATTATGAAACAATAGTTAGGGTGGTTGGTTAAATAATCAGGTAAAACTTTACAAAAAGCGTTGTGATACAAACCTTTTTCAAGATTTTTAACCGCATTATGAACATCGTCCTTGGAAGAAGAAACGCCGCGTTTTTCGTACATTGATAAACCTGTCATTATATATATTTAATTTTTGATTTTACAAAATATGTTAGCTGCAAAAACAATAAGTATAAGGAAATAACAATGCAAATTTAAGACTTCTTTTTAGAAAAGACTCTTATAAAAGAGATGATCGATTTTTTAAATTAATCATCTCTTTTCAAATCAATTCTTTCAGGTCTTTCGCTGTTATTATCATCAGGTTCAAAATCATCGCTCAAAACTGTAAATTCGGTTCGCCTGTTTAACTGGTGAGCTGTTTCACGATGTTCTTCGGAAGATAAGTTATCAATATATTCTTCGTTGAGCACTTCTCCGGCTTCGAATACATATCCGTTTCTTTCAATTGTTTCACGTATTTTCCGGGGTTCTCTTTTACCGTAGCCTTTAGCTTTTAGCCTATCAGGGTGAATACCTCTTTCAACCAAAAAGTCAACAACAGCTTGTGCTCTGCGTTGTGATAATGTGTCATTGTGTGCATGAGGGCCTCTGCTATCGGTATGAGAGGCTAATTCGATGACAATATTGGGGTTATCATTTAAAGTTTCAACCAGTCCGGTCAAAGAATCCTGAAATTGAGGTTTAAGCTCCCAGCTGTCAAAATCATATAAAATTTCAGGTAATTCAACCGGTGCATCTGTAATTTGCTGCAGGTAAAAATCATGGACAAACTCCCGGCTTCTTTCCATTTCCTTTGTAGACTCCTTTCTACTTTCACTAAAATAATCGTCATAACTTACCAATATTTCATAAGTTTTATCGGGTTTTACTATCGACTCGTCAAAATAATACTCTCCATCTTCATCTGTTTCAACGGCATCTATAGTACCCTCAGAGCCTAAGAGTTGTACTGTTGCACCGGGTAAGACCCATTTGGTACTATCATCTCTTACTGTACCTTTCAGGGAAAATTCCAGTGGTGGAACATATAATGAATATATTTGATCACCCCTTCTACCGGCTCTGTTTGAAGAAAAATATCCTTTTATTTGGTCGTTTTTAAAAACTATTCCAAAGTCATCTCGCGAACTGTTAACAGGATATCCCAGGTTTTGTGGCTCAGACCATGAGCCATTGTTTTTTTCTGATTTAAAAATATCCAATCCTCCCATTCCGGGATGACCATCAGAAGAAAAAAACAAAACACCATCATTTCTGATATAAGGAAACATTTCATTACCTTTGGTATTAATAACTGAGCCAAGGTTAACAGGCCGTCCGAATTCTTCTCCAACACTACTTCTTTCTGCAACCCAAATATCTTTTTCACCAACGCCACCGGGCATATCAGAGACAAAGTACAATTTTAATTCATCAGGGCTTATGGCAGGATGCCCGACAGATATAGTACTATCACTAACCAGCTCGAGAGCCCGGGGGTCTCCCCATTTATTTCCTTCCCTCCGGCTTTTATATATTCTGCAACCCAATTCTGCCCCCTCCTCTGTAACACATCTTGTAAAATAAAGAGTTGTTTTGTCATGATTTAATGAGGGGGTTCCTTCATTAAAACCGGTATTTACCGGGCCTTCATCCAATAATTCGGGTTCACTCCAATCTCCCCGCCTATCTTGATATGATATAAATAAATTAGTATAATTTTTACCTGTCCATGGATCTTTTTCATCATTCAATGTACCATCGCGTGATGAAGTAAAAATAATAGAACTTTCCCTGTGGTCGCCAAATGCGGGTGCAAAATCATCCCATTCTCTTGTATTAAATTGTCGTTGCTCTTCTACTTGATATTCTGATGGATTTTCAATTAATTCCTGGGTTAATTTTACTGACTTTATTCCATTTTTACCCCGGGGGTCATCAGGCCGCTCTTCAGAATATTTTTTATAATATTCAAGGGCATCATCATATTTTTCGTTTTCCATTAACACATCAGCAAATTGAAGAAATATGTCGGGCTTGCCATATTCCATTCTTAAAGCACGCCGAAACCACATTTCTGCCCTTCTTGAATCATTGATTTTAGAATAACTGATAGCCATTTTATAAGTCACCCTGGCTCCTTCATCACGATCTCTTCTCATTAACCGATCATACGCCCTATCATAATATTCAATAGCCTCTTTGTAATGCCTTTGCTCAAAAGCCATATCACCTCTTTCTATCCGCCTGCCCTGAGACTCAAGCTTTGAAGGAATAAGAAGCAATGCAACAATAAAAACAAAAAATATATTTAATCTAAAAAACATATGGTAAAGAAAAATTTTAAAACAACAATAAAACCGTTTTTTATTAACGTTACTTGCTTTATATAATTGTCAATATTAGTTATATAAAATAAAAATTAGCATACTTCCAAATTATTCAGGCTTTCAGGTTTTTATTCCTGTTATAAGGGTACGGAAGGTCATCAGCATCATTATGATCATCTTGTTTATCATGGCTTTCGTATTCCCCTTTATTTTTATCATCGGTTTTTTCATCATCCTGTTTAGAAGTATCTTTTTGAGAATCACCATCTACAACTGACTTAACTTCTTTTTGAAAATCATCAGCTTCCTTTTCAATATCATCTGTATAACTTTTCACTTCGGAATTTAATTCTTGCTGTGCCTTTTTGAGCTCACTATAACCTTTCCCAAGTGTTCGGGCAATTTCCGGTATTTTCCTTGGCCCGAACAAAACAAGAACTACAAGCAGTATTATAAAAAGTTCTCCGGGGCTAATGCCAAAAAACAATATTGTAAAATATGATGTAATCATTTATTATAAAATATTAAAATATCATTATTTTTAAAACGTTAATAAAAATTCAATATTATTATAAACCCCAACACTCAATAAATATAAAATATTTATATATTCAGATTTTAGTTTGTCTTGATAATTCTTCGTGAAATACTAGTTTTGCCGTCACTTAATAATAAAATATAAACACCCGGTTGTAAATCATTATAAAGTGATAATAAAGACAACCTATGCTCCCCCACTTCAATATAACCCTGAAAGACACGTTTTACAAGGTTTCCTTGCAAATCGTATAATTCAAGATTGGCTTTTACCGCATCATAAGTTTTTATAATAACTTTTGATTTATCAGTAATCGGATTAGGAAATACTTTAAGTGAATATTGCTGTGTTAATGTTTCATAAACAAAAGCAGGGTCTGTTGCGTTACCATAAAGTAACAATTCAGCCTTGGGATTATTATAACCATTATTGATTACAACAGCAGTTGTTTTATATTCTCCTTCAACTTCAGGGGAGAATGTAACAGTAATATCCTTTTTATTTTCAGGCTCAATCGTAACCGGAAAATCTTTGTTTATAACAAATTGCTCATTTCCATCCATATCAATATCCTCAATGATTAGGGGCAAGCTACCGGAATTAATAATGGTAAATATACTATCCTTATAGTCGCCAGTATTAACTTTTCCAAAATATATAGTATCTGTAGAAAGAGAAATAGCAGGTGCTTCCTCAACACCTTTACCTGATACAGGAACTTCAATTTCGGGAGTTACCGGATCATTGCATTCTATTATCAGGTTGGCTGAATAATCTTTTTCTTCGAAAGGTTGAAAAAACAATTCAATTATTTCCTCTTCACCCGGTTTAATAATGTATTCATCATATTTAGCAGGGTCTTTCAAATAAAAAACATCCTCTCCTTCCAGGTTAATTGCGTATATTATCAATGAATCGGTTCCGGTATTTTCTATAGAGAATTCTTCGATATAAGTATTACCAATAATTCCTGTTCCAAATTCTATAGATTCGGGGGTAACAGTAATTTCCGGCAACATATCACTTTCTTTAAACCGGGCTGTTATTTGAACATCTTGACTTAAAGTATAAATTAGTTGGGGTTCATAATATAGTTCTCCATTAATAATCCATTTATCAAATTCCCATAGTTGAGATGGGTAGGCATTAAGAAAAACATTGGCACCTTTATTAAAAAACTGCGTACCTGTAAATGGTTCTACCTCCCCTTCACCCTGTTTATTTATGTTAACGGTTGTAATATTTTCAGAAACATTCTCACCAAGGGCTATATTTAGATATTTAGTATGATAGTTTGCTGCTTCAATGCCATTTATTGTAACGGTAGGATAGCCATCTGAAACAAAGCTCATATTGTAAGATCCTTCAAGGAGCTGACGGTTGTAATTGCCAAAAGGCATGGAGGTATTTATTTCGGAGTTATTACTGTCGTAACCGGGTAATGAAACTTTGGCATTGAGGGGTTGGCCGGTTTGATTATCATAGACCAATCCATGAACTCCATATTTTGACTGACGAATATAATTTAAAAATGAACGGTAATTATAATCCCAGTGGTCGGGCAAAAGTTCGGGGTCTAATAGCTTCTGATTACTAAGTTCAAGTGTAAATTCGCGGCAACTCCGATAATAATTAAAATAATCTTGTCTGCTGCCATATATGACGTACCAATCACCACCATGGGTTACTCCACCTCCTTGTCCGGTCATATAACCCGGCGGGCTATATTTATGTACTGTGTCAACATATTCATGCATAACGAATTCCCACCAGTCGTGATCGGCATGTGGGTTTTCCCATGAATGCCAGCTATCAAAAGGGAAGTTTACCAGTTCAACACCGCCATGCATATTTGCTGACATAATGAAATTCATAGTATCGGCAAATTCAATCATTGCAGTTGTTTCCGGTTGTTGTGGATTTACAGGATCACTTACCGGATTAGGATAATTCCGGTTCAAGTCAACTGAATTGGCATTTCCACGTGTAGCACCTTGCACTGTGGAGTTATCATCGGTATAAGTACCGTCGGGATTTTCATTTGGGCAAATCCATATTTCAACACTATCCATTAGGTGGGTAATTTCTTCATTTTGGCCATAATTGTCGAGCAGATAATGAATAAGCCGTAAAGACAAGATAAACCCTGCCGTTTCGTCACCATGCATAGTAGATGTATACATAAACTGTGGGACAGGCCTTTGTAGCTCAACCTGGGGTGATATTTTAGCAAAAAGCAAATCGCGTCCCATAACGGTTTCACCAATATTCTTTATTTCAACCATACCGGGAAAATCATCCTCAAACTGGTACATTAAATCAACATACGCTTCATAAGTAGGATAAAAATCCCAATTTTCGGTAAGGTCTCTTTTTCTGATTTGTTCAATAGTTTTCATGTTGAGGTCAAAATCAACATCACCCGGATGTTTCAAAACAGTATAATGAATATCTTTCTCAACAAAAACATTGTATTCATTTTCATTGGCATAAGCATAAACCTTGCCGTCAACTATATTATCAACGGAAACAACATTAAGCAAATCAGTAAAAACATCTTTTTCGGGAATTGAAAAAGTAAAATAAACTTCTCCCTTTTTATCAAGATAATAGCGGGCAGAATGTCCTGACGAGAAATGTTGTGCTTCCAGGGTAAGCAGTAAAACGGCAAAAGCCAGAAATATCAAAACCTTTTTCAAAACAACATAATTTAGTATTAGAAAAAGAGGGTGTATTATTAAATTCTATTTCAGAACCGGAAATTTCTGCATTTCCTCCAAAATTTTTGAGATGTGATTATAAACGCTTTTATTAACTTTAACTAAAGGCAGCCGCAGCACATTTTGGCAAAAGCCTTTCATCGAAAGTGCTGCTTTTATTCCTGATGGGCTTCCATCAGCAAAAGCAGCCTGGATGATATCAAGAAGCCAGAGGTTAATTTTTCGTGCTTTTTCAAATTCACCATTAAGTCCATGTTTAACCATAGCTGAAAATTCGGCCGGAAAAGCATTGGCCGTAACTGAAATAACTCCATCACCACCGATGGCTAAAAGTGGCAGGGTAAAAAGGTCATCACCCGAAAGAACCAGAAATTCTCCGGGTTTTTCTTTTATAATACGTGATATTTGATCCAAATCTTTTGAGGCTTCCTTTATAGCAATAACATTAGAATTTTCACGGGCAATTTTAAGCGTAGTTTCAGCATTAATATTTGAACCGGTACGGCCGGGAACATTATATATAATAACCGGCAGAGGGGCAACCCCGGCAATTGCCTTATAATGTTGATAAATACCTTTCTGCTGAGGTTTATTATAATAGGGGCTCACAGACAATACCGCATGTACGCCGCTAAAATCAGTTTTTTTGATGGTATTTATGATTTGTTGTGTATTATTGCCGCCAATGCCTATTACTATGGGAACACGATCTCTCACAATTTCTACAGCAAAATTTATAACCGCATTACGCTCATCATTATTAAGTGTAACAGATTCGCCGGTTGTCCCTAAAAAAACAAGGTAATCAACTTTATTATTTATTTGAAAGTCTATAATATTTTCAAAAGATTTAAAATCTATGCTTCCCTCTTTGTGAAAAGGTGTTATAATGGCTACACCAGTACCTCTTAATTTATTATTCATTTGCTTTAATAGTATTAATAGTTTTTAAATAATGCATGGTATGCTCAATAATTTCTTCCAAAGAAGAAGTTTGGTAGTTAACATCAATAAGCAAATCATATAAATGATAATACTCTTTACTATATATACCTATCTTATAAGTAGCTTTTGACAAACCGGAAATAAATTTAGTATGAAAAATATCATCGGGTGAAAAATCTATAATGATATCCATCTCTTTATTAATGAAAGTATCAACAAAATTAATTTTCGGTTTATAGTTCCATGTAAAATCCCTTGCCGAAAAAAATCCAAAAATCAACTTGGGAAAACAATAGTCGGGTCTTTTTTTCTGACGGACAAAACCAAGGGATATTACTTTTTTCCCATCTTTTTGCAACTGCCTGGTTAGATCGGTAATCTGTAAGTAATTTTCCTCAATGCTTGCATCATAAAGCAGGCCGATATTTTTAGCGTCAAAATAATTAATAACTTTCTTTTGCCTTGCTACTTTTTTTAATCGCTTCTTAAAAAAGTAATTTCTGTATATTTTTTTTATTTTTTGAAAAACAGACACATTAAGAATATTTTAATTAAAAATATTATTTGTTGTCAATATTTTGCCCTTTCAATTTATTGAAATGACTCTTTTTTGATTTTGCTAAATTAAACAATTTTTAAAGAAATTTCAGCTTGAAATAATGGTATACTTACCGCAAAATGTTAATAATAAATAATTTTCGTATTACGGCAATTTTTAGCAAGGGGTAATAAATACAACTGATTAATGTCTGATTAAACAATTTTATACCGGATATGAGAAGTTTTGAATGTAAAGATTTTTTTACCAGTACGTCTATACTTTGCTTTCTTTCTCTTCGATAAGTAACAAAAGGTCTTCTATAACTGTTTGCAGGTATTCGATGCATGATTCGCTTTTAACAACATAATTAAAAACACCTAACTCTTGTATTTTAGCAACATGGTCCATATCGCGCTGGCCTGATACAACTATCACAGGTATTTCGGGTTGTTCGTTTTTTATATTTTTGATCAGGTCATAACCGGGAATATCGGGCAACATAAGGTCAGCAATAATAATATCAGGTTTTTCAACAAGATGATTTAGTAATTCCTGCCCACGCACAAAATGGGTAATAGAAATATTTTTTATTGAGCTAAGGCAAAGCTTCAGGAGCATTCCTTCAGTTTTATTGTCTTCAATGACAAAAACTTTTCTTTTATTATCCATGATAAATTGATTATCCTGATACTTCAATTATAGCAAACCGTTTAAATCTACCAGGAAAATATTACATATAATTCTATTTTTTATTTCATTTGGCTCGTAATTATTTATAAGCAATTAGAATAAAAAATATTATTTTTATATTACCTAACTGATGACAAAATACCCACTGCACAACCTTCTTGTCCGTCTTTAAACATGAATGTTAAGCTATATTGTCCGGATGCAGAGACGGGGTATTCAATATAAGGAAAATGACGACCCGAGTCAACATCATAAGTAGTCGCAATAAGTTGGTCACCACGATAAAGACTCACAATAACCTTACCCGGTTTGGTTTGGTCGTTGCATGAAAATATCCTGTATGTTGTTCCTGCATTGAGTACTACATTGTATCGGGTAACCCGGGGTGATGATCCACTTTGAGCTTCACTATGTTGTACCGGAAAATCCCTGATAAACCTTGCATCACCAAGCTCAGCATGGCATATATCTGTAAGCTCACTACCACATTGTGCTTTTAATTCATATGAAAAGAAAAGCCCAAATAATGAGGCAAAAAATAATGTATAAAAAAATTTTTTAATCATATCATTTGATTATTTTGTTTCTTATATAATTTACTTGTCGGGCAATTCCGTCAACAATTTCCTGATTTATATTAACTTCGCTTCTTGATTTATCAACAACAACAATGCTTCCATCCACTTCCTTCATTTTTGGTTCTTTATAAACATAAGTAATAGAAACATTATCAAACTCTTTTTTTAAATCCATTAAATCCATAAATAATTCATCAATATTAGGATCATTTCTAAAATTGCTTAATAACAGCAATAAATTGTCAAGAACGATTTTCTGCTCACCTATACGCTGATAAATCAGGTCTTTGTTGGGGGGCTTAGTTTGTACATTAGTAGCGATATACAGGCTTTCAATCCATGTTCCATATGCAACAAGTATTGCTATGCTACTTCGGTTTTGATCTATTAAGTAGCGTGTCATATTATCAAAACCCCGGTTTGTAATATACAATACTGAATCGACATTACGACTACTTTCTGACAACCTGTTGAGAGTTTCATAGTCAAAAAACTGGCCTATACGCAGATCATCAGCCAGATCTTTAACATTACGCAAATAGGCCAGAGTGCTAACCGTCCTATCGTAAATATTCATATATACCAGGTCTGTACCATATACACCAAGGTTTAATGACCTTTCAAAATTAGTATTATAATTGTCAATATTACTATCGGGATTAAGCAAATCCTGTGAATAAACAACATCGGATTTTTGCAGTAATGCTGACATTTCCACAGGATTTGGCACTGATGATATCATTTCGCCAACAGCCTCGTCAGTAATTCCAACATCTTCTGTGATCATAGTATCGGTTAAAAGATCGGTAGCCTCTTCTCTTTTTTCAGGAGCGCAACTCATTACAAACAATGAAACAACCCCTGATATTAAGAGTAGTAATATAACATTTTTTTTCGCCATAATAATTTTTTTTCATTGATAATAGCATCTTACAAACAAAAGTATTTTAAATACCTGTCTTTTTTATCAGAAAATCACGTAATTTATATCTGTTTATTTTAATTTTATTTTTACTTATACTCATAATATTTTCTGTAAAGTATAATGCTTTGGAAAATAACTTATAATACAACACAAAATATAATACTATGGTAAATATCCATAGCATTGCAAGGTTAAAATAGAATGTATTGTGAAGCATACCCAAAAAATTCTTATTAGGAGCCAAAAAGTGAGTTCTGAAATTTACAAGGCTTTGATCTTGTGGGTCAAGGTATATTGGATCGGTTTTTTGCACTAATTTGTTGTCAATTCTCACAAGAGGCAATGGGGCCATTGCATTTTGAACAAAACTTGAAAGATATTGATTATGGTAGTTATTTTTTAATTGTCTGTACTCTTTTTCTTTTTCAGGTGTATGGGTTCGTTTTTGGATTATGCCATCAATTGCCTCGTTAACCGAATTAAATTGTGAGCGGTAAAACTCATTTAATTGATTAAGGTAGATGATAAGTTGATTGGCAATATTGCTATCAAACTCGCCCGGTTTAAGTTTATCAATATACTCAAATCGGTGATTATGATATTGGCTAAACATACTTTCATGTTCTTTTTCAATCTCATTTTTTAAAAGTTCGAGATTATCTTTGGATATGGGCTCGTCATAATCCGCTGCCAATCTGTACTGATAATCTTCAACATATCGTTTCAATTCAGGCAAATAATATACATTTTTGTAATACAAACCACTTTCGAGCTTTCTTTGCGGGTAAAGGTCGCGATAGTAATTATTATTTGTATATTGGTTAACAACAAGCCCTTCAAAAGCCCATCTTGAAGGCATGAACTCAGCAATAACCGGTACTTTTTCACCACCACCGCCAATTGCCCTGTTGATTTTATCAAAACTAAACATTGCCCCGGTTAAAACCATCTGGGGTATAATCAAAAAAGGGATCAATATGTAAATTGTAATTGCAGAATTAAATGCTGATGAAATATTTAACCCCAATACATTAGCAAATGCAGCCAGGGAAAAAAACATTATCCAGTATTCAAAATACATTCCTTTAATACCTAATATAGAATTACCTACAATAATAAATAAAAAGGCTTGAATAGCAGACAGTATAAAAAGTATACCTATTTTGGAACACAAGTAGCTGCTACGGCTAAGATTCAAGAACGATTCTTTTTTGAGAATTTTACGATCTTTAAAAATTTCTTCGGCACTAACTATCAATCCGAGGAAAAGTGCAACAATTGTGCACATAAAGATATATGGCATAACGTTATCATTATTGCGAAATATATATTCATTTGAAGTAGGATCTTCAATATAACGAATAACAAATGCCAGCAAGAAACCCAACAAAGGGGCTTCTAATAAATTAAGAAGGAGATATTGTTTATTAGATATTTTAGACAAAAAGTCGCGTGTAAAAAATATTTTGTATTGATTTAACCAGCTTGGTTTTTTAAATGATTCGGGTAATTTATCAAAATACCCGGTAATTTTTTCTATTGAGATTTTATCTTTAAAATTTTCAAACCATTCAACGGGATTAACTTTACGGTTATTGGTTGGTTGGCCATATTCATCAACGATTCTTGATTCTATTATACTAAAAATGGTTTCGGGATTGACATTACCACATGCAGGGCATTCTCCGACATGGCTGTTGATCTGATTATCAAGCTCTTTAAAGTAAATAACAGCTTCTACAGGATTCCCATAGTAAATCTGATATCCTCCATCATCCATAATTGTAACATTATCAAACATCTTAAATATTTCAGATGAAGGTTGGTGAATTACAACAAAAATTAATTTTCCTCTTACAGTTAATTCGCGTAGTAATTCCATTACATTTTCTGAGTCGCGTGATGAAAGGCCTGAGGTAGGTTCATCGACAAACAAAACAGCCGGTTCACGAATAAGTTCAAGCCCAATATTAAGTCGTTTACGTTGCCCGCCGCTGATTTCCTTGTTCAGGGAATCTCCGACTTTCAGGTCTTTGATATGCGGGAGGCCAAGGCTAAAGAGTACTTTATTTACTTTTTCAGAAATTTCCTCATCAGAAAGGTCTTTATAAACGAGTTTGGTGCTGTAATACAAATTTTCATATACTGTAAGATCTTCAATCAGTAAGTCATCTTGTGGGATATAACCAATGATACCTTTGATATCATCACTTTTTTCATGGTAGTCGTTGCCATTAATATAAACCTTTCCTGAGGTTGGCTTGGCCATTCCCGACATTACGTTGAGCAATGTTGTTTTCCCTGATCCACTGGCTCCCATTATAGCAAGCATCTTTCCCGACTGTTCATCGATATTTACTTCTCTGAGGCCTATATGGCCATTTGCAAACCTGTAATGAACTTTATCTACTTTAAAATGCACTTTAATGGAAGTATCATCTGCAAGGAAAGTAGATGCAATATCAGTATAAAAAATGGGTTTGCCTTTGGGTTGTTTAATTACGCTTCCTCTTGCAAAAAGATAAATCTTCTGATTATTAATAGGCAAGCCATTAAGCAGCAACTCCCTGGTAGAAGTATAGCGAAGAAAGTACAAATCAACGCTTTGAATTCGCAAAACCAGTATTGTTCCTTCCAGTTGTGGCGAGTATATATGTTTTGCTTTTTGCGGCGTGGTTTTATCTGAATTCACATACAAAATTTCAGGCATATCCCACTTATCAAGCTCTTCCTCTACTACGAATGTTTTTATAGCATTATACTCTTCCTTGCTGATATTGAAAACCTCTGAAGCGGTATCAATTATAGCCATTCGTTGTGGCGTAAACTTTTTGTCAGAATTTACAAGCTCAAATAATCTTACTAAAACAACTATTTTTTGTTTTTGGGTAAGTGTTTTATTTATTTTTTTTGCAATCCCTAAAGTTTTAACAGAATCTTTTACGGAAGTAAGTTTAGGTTTTTGCTTATCGTCATTATCGGAAGCTTTTTTTTCGCCAATATAATCATCAAAAAGAGCAAGATATTCCTTAACAGAACTTTCATTCAGCTGCTGTCGTAAAAAACTTTCCACATATTCGCGCTCATTAGTTGATAAACCAACATCTTGCTTTGCGATAATTGCAAAGAGCTGCATTAAAGCTTTTAGAATTTCTTCACTCATTCAGAAGGTTTTTTTTCAACAAACAAAACATACTTTAATATTTTGTATGATTTGCATAGGGTTAATAACTGTGCATTTCAAAAGGGATATCAACAATTTCGGAATATTCTTCACCTGCCTCAAGCATATCCTCGTCATCTTCCTGGTAATACCATTGTACTGCCACTTCATTTCCTTCATTGATAATATCTTCAAACTTTAAAAGAATATCTAAAAGCACTTTTGATGAGGCGGTATTAAAATATTCCAGCCTAAAGATCACATTGGTTTTGGGATTTGGGTTTTTTGCATACTCCTCAATCCATTCAATAACAGGGGAGTAAAATGTTATAACATCTTCCGGCAAAGATCTCCCGGAAAACTCGATTATATTATTTTCTGCATCCAATATTACATTGGGAGTATCATCAGTACCTTTAATTTTTATTACGTCCATATTGTTATTATTTTAGTTATTTGATATTTCTGGTAATTTTGGTTCTTAACAAGAAAAAATCATTATTTTCATCCATTTCAACAAAATCGTATTCCAGTTTTTCGCCGGTTTTTCTTGCAATATCAATAAGGCCTAAACCGGCTCCCCCCTTTTCAGACATCGTACCTTCACGTATTTGTTTTTTAAACAGTTCCTTTAATCCATCTTTATCAAGATTATTGATTTTTTCCAATAGAGACCTAAGTTCGGGAACGCGCTTATTATCAACGGCATTACCTGTAATTACCTGGTATTGTTCACCCTCTTTGCCCATCCTGCCTACGATAAAAATACCGTTACTATACAGGCCTTTACTGCCTTTATATTCATATTCTTCGGCATGTCTGCTAAGATTTTGCAAACATTCAACCATAACATGGAAAACTTTTCTTTTAATTGAGCTATCCTCGCTATAGCTTTCCATTTTGTCTTCAGCCAAAGATGTGAAGGCCTTTGTTATTTGATGGGTTATTTCTCCATCATATACTAATGTGAAGTTTTTAGCCATCATATCCTTGTGAAGCTCATAAATATACTTCATAAAATTTTTATCTTCCATTTTGCTTTATTTTCAATTATTACTAATAATAATTTAAATGTATATATTTATCTTTAATAAAAGAAATTATCTGTAAATTAAAATCTAATACCAATAAGAAGCACATCATCAATTGGTTTTTTATCACCGAGCCATTTTAAATAATCATTTTTAAAAAATGCCATAATTTGATTCATAGGGGCATCTTTAAGTTCAATAACATTTTTTTTAATTCGCTTAGGGAAATATTTCTTTCCTTCGGGGCCGCCAAACTGATCGGGCAGGCCATCAGAAAAGAAATATATTGTATCACCTTTTCTGATTTTCATTGTATGATTTTCAAACTTAGGTTCAGGTTTACCGGGTCTGGGTATTCCGCCTATAGCAGATTTAGCGCCTTTGATTTCCTGCAATTCACCTTCTCTGACAAGATACAAAGGCCTATGTGCCCCGGAAAACTGCAATTCCATATTTTTCATATTAATTTTGCATAACGCAATATCCATGCCATCTCTCGCGCTGGCATCACTTTCGTCTTGTTTAAGGGTTTTTTGAACACCCCGGTGCAATTGATCAAGCACCAGCCCAGGACTGATATCTTCTGAATGGCTAACAATTTGGTTCATTAAAAAATAACCAATAAGTGACAGCATCGCCCCGGGAACGCCATGGCCTGTACAATCAATAGCGGCAATATAAACATCATCATCTTTTTCATACAGCCAGGGGAAATCACCGCTTACTATATCCCTTGGAAGGTAAAACATAAATGAATCAGGAAATATAGTTTTTATTAATTTTTGACTTGGCAATATAGCATTTTGAAGACGAAATGCGTAATTAATACTATCGGTAATCTTGGCATTCTTTTCTTTTATTTCCTGCTCTATCTTTTTTAGATCAGTAATATCATGAAGAATAAAAAGTACTGTTTCCAGCCGATTCTCTTCGCTAAATTCAGGAATAGCGTTTGCATTAATTATGCGTTTATCATCATTAAAAGGGAATGATATTTCTTTTTGAACTTTTTGTTTTGTTGCTATAACTTCCTCGACAGTTTGGTCAATAAAGGTTGTTATTTCCTCACGCAAGTCAACTACATTAAGATGTTTCCTGTGAAATTCCTCAGATTTTAGCTCTGAATAACATTCTATGGCGGGATTGGCATAGAAAAACTGTCTGTTTAAATCAACCCTGATTATAATATCGGGGCTATTATCAGAGAGGGTTTGCATTTGCCCTCGCATCCTCTGTTCTTTTTCAGCTCTTTTACGCTCAGTAATGTCATTGGTATTAAGAAGCATACCTTTTATAGCCGGATCATGGAGAAGATTACGCCCGGTTGTTTCAAGAAACATTATTGAACCATGCTTATTAAGATATGTATATTGTATCTTTTGAGGTTGGTCAGGATATTTTTTAAGGTCTTCAAACATCTTATTTATAGTGTTCTGACCTTTTTTGTTGGTACGGTCAAAATCCTTACCCGCAAACATATCATCTTCGGTATATCCTAAAATATTTTTTACCGATGGGCTTACATATTTGAGTGTTTTATTTTCATCATAAATAGTAATAAGCTCTGAAGCATTTTCAAGAAGTGAATAAAGTCTTTTTTGGCTCTGATTGACCTCTTCAATCTTGTCTTCCAGGTTGATATTTGTCTTTTTAAGTTCTTCCTGCGTTAAACGCATTTCTTCGGTATTTTGCTTAAGCTCCTCTTCATTTTTCTTAAGCTCCTGGGTCATCTCCTGTGATTCCTTTAAAAGCTTCTCAGTTTTTTTGGTTATTTTAAGATTATAAATGGTTTGAGCAACAATTTCGGCAATGTTTTTCAAAAACTCTATTTCGTGAGGTTTAAAGTGCCTTATTGATGCAAATTCAAACGCTCCCTGTAACTTCTCCTCCATAAACATGGGCACAATAATGATGCTGTCGGGTTTTTTTTCACCAAGTATTCCCGATGTAATAGAAAGGTAGTATTCGGGAATTTCGGTTCGATGAACTATATCCTTTTCAATAGCAGCTTGCCCGACAAGTCCTTCACCAACTTTTACCTCACCCTTAAGATATTTACGGCGATTATATGCATAAGATGCACTAATATATAGTTTCTCACTATCATCATCAAATATATAAAAAACACCCTGAACCGTATCAATATAATTTATTAATTCCTCTAAAACTTCGTAAGCTAAAATATTAACATCATTATGTTTTCGGAGAACCTGGTTAATTTTATCCTTGCCCACCATCTCCCAGTTTTGCAATGATTCTTTCCTGTTATTTTCATATATTTTATTACGCAGGTTTTGCATTGCATTTCCAAGTGTATCCGATTCATCCAGTTCAATATCAACATCAAAATTACCATTCCCTATTTTTTCGGCAAAGGTAGCAACCCGATTAATATTTTCGGTTTGATTACTTAATTGAGCTTGAATACAGTCGAATTGCACTTGCATATCTTCTTTTTTTTGAACAACCAAATAGCCCATAACAGCAAAAACAATCGGAACAAAATCTAAAATCATTAACACAGGTGTTTTTTTATGTATTTCAATAATACCTGATAATGAAAACTCAATCCCCGGCTTGCTAAGCTCGACTATCCATGCAAAACAAGGAAAAAGCAGCCCCATCCCAAAAAACAATAAAACTATCTGTCTTTTGTCAAATGACCTCATTAGCCTCAAAATTTTTCGTTTTTATTTAACAAGCGCAATATATATACATTTTTGCTAAAAAAATTAAGTAAATCACTGCATCGTTAAACAAAAACTGCAAAATCAGTTTTTTTTGCCTTATATAACCATTTAAGACTTATTTTTTGGATTAACAAATTCATCAATATTATCTAAATATCCGCCAATTTCTTCACCAATATCTTTAAACAATTCTATATCATGTTTTGAAAAAGGCTTAAATGAGGCTAATTCAATAATACCTGATATCTTTTTATTTATTTTACTTATTATTGGAAATATAATCAAATTGTTTGGAGTGGCACTTCCAAGACCACTTGATACATTGATGTATCCTTGTGGTATATTATCAAGCAAAAGTGGTTCTCCTTGTTTTGCAACCTGTCCGATAAGTCCTTCACCAACTTCAAACTCAAAAATTTTCTCTTCCGGAACATAATAAGCATAAGCTGCCGACATTATTAACTTATCAGTATTATCATCTGTTTTTCTTAAATATACTTCACCCTGAGCTAATTCGTAATATTTGCCGATGCATGATAAAATCGCTTCGGAAATTATTTTATGATCTTTATTTGTGGTAGGAATATTTTTTTTGAAACAATCAATCAAATTATTTTTTTTCTCTTCAGCCTGTTTGTTGTGAATATGCTCTTGTTCTTTTTGGTTTTCCGAAGTTTCTTTCAGCTGATCATCAATTAGCTTACTATTATTTTGCTGTTCTAAAACACTACTTCTTAATTGCCCCATTAATTTGCTTAACTCGATAACAGCAAGGATAAAAAATGCTGTAAATGGAATAACCAGCAGAAGAATCATATATAGAAACAAGTAATAGAAATCTGTTTCAACTTCAATGAATTCGGGGGTTCTATATATTTTCTGATAAATAGTGTTGCTATAGCTAAATAGAAATAATGCTAACACTATCATTAAGACAGAGAGAAAAAGGTATATAATAAATTTTCCGTATTTCATCATCTGTTTATTTGCCATATATTGCAAGTATTAACATTTTTCAATACACGAAAACATTCAGGTTATATTTTTTCCATTTCCTGCTATGCTCTTTATTCGGGGCTTTTAATATTTCAAGCACCGGTTGACCAAATTAATAATTAAACAAAGATTTGCTTTTATGCTGTTTGATAAATAATGTACGCAAAGCTAATTGTTTTTTAGTAAAGAAAACAAAAATTTTATTATTTCATCACTATCAATGATTTTGTCAACGTTTTTAGTTTTTTCGATAGCTGCAGCAGGCATAGCAGATACTTGAGAATCTGACGGATCTTGTACTATAGCCATACCTCCATAATCTTTAATTTTTTTTAATCCCAGGGCTCCGTCCTTATTTGCACCTGACAATATAATACCCACACATTTGTTTTTATAGGCATAGCCGCCTGTCATAAAAGTCAAATCCAGGCTGGGTCTGGAATGATTAACTGATTCTTCAATCGATAAAGCAAAAGTACCTGCCAACTCTATATATAAATGATAATTTGCCGGAGCAAGATATACATTTCCGGGTTTTATTTTCTCTTTGTCATGTGGCTCAATAACCGGTATTTTTGATTTAAACGACAAAGCTTCAACAAAACCGTGTCTAACATGCTTTAGTCGATGTAAAGCCAAAACAACCGGTATAGGATAATCTTTAGGTAATTGAGATAATATCTTTGTTATAACCTGAAAGCTTCCAGCTGAACCTCCGATAATTATCAATTTATATTCCATTAACTACTCTTTATTGCCTGTTAATAAACTCAAAGATTATCCGTTTTGCTAATCAATCTTTTTATACACTTTTTCGCTATTATTAACCTCTCTGTACCTGTTAAAATCTTTGCACCACGAAATATCCTCCATATTACCAATTGCCAAATAACCATTATAAATAAGTTTATTTGTAAATATTTCGAGCAACTTCTCCTGATATTGAGATGTGTAATATATGAATATATTCCGGCATATTATCAAATTAAACATGTTATGTTGCTGAACTTCCTGATGGTAGTTATTCAATTCAAATTTAATATTATCATATACTTTATCACAAACACTAAACCCGTTGACTTGAGGCTCTATATATTGTGAAAAGCTTGTTTTGCCATCATTAAAGCGTTGATAATTGGAATCGCTTATCTCTATTTTACTATTTGAGAAAATTCTTTTGCCCGGCTTATTAATAGTATATGGTGTAATATCAGTTGCTAATATTTCGGCCTTATCTTTCAGCCCGCTTTCCAGTATGACAATCGAAGCAGTTAAAGCTTCTTCACCGGTGGAGCATCCCGGAATCCATATCTTAATCTTCATGAGATTTTTACCAAGAACCGGCAGCAATTCATCACGAAGATACCGCCAAAATGCCGGGTCGCGAAAAAATTCCGTGCATTCAACATCAATATCACTCAAAAACTTATCAAAAAAAGATTTGTCAGAAACTAATTTTTCAGTTAAATCCTCTATATTTTTTAATTCATTTTTTTGTAAAGCCTTAATAAGACGCCTTTTAAAAGAAGTTAAGGCAAAATTCCCAAGGTCAAAACCGTGCTTTTTATTCACTGCTTCGATCAATTTCCGTATCCCGGAAATACTGATTTCTATCTCTTTATCCAAAAAATTACTCATGCAATAAACATATCTAAACCAATGCGCAACAAATATAATTAATAAATTTATCATTCTATAGGCAAAATTTGTTTTATTAAATAAAAAAAATATCAATAATTCCCGTAAATATCGATATTTTTTAACAATTAAACAGATATATACAATATTTTTAATCAACCAATAAATTACCTGGATTATCCTGTTTTCCACATTGGGACACCAAAAACTTTTTTAACACCATTTCATATAGCTCTTTCCGGTGTTCATCCATGTTTAATAGTTATGTTTTTTTAAAAAACCTTTTAAACTTTTTTCTCATATAAAACCAACCTATTATAATTGAAAATAAAAATCCCATACAACAATTGTTATTGTTGCTAAAA
>SL_5KL_010_SEDDRAFT_10000004_pt1 | contig 131619 bp, 122 predicted proteins | sample SodLakKL_010_SED_FD_9118 | JGI IMG/M metagenome (IMG submission 9118)
ATTCGGGAAATAATTTATGAAATTGGGGGAGGTATTCCCGATGGGCGTGAATTTAAAGCAGTGCAAATAGGAGGACCCTCTGGAGGCTGTATTCCTGCTCATCTGATAGACCTTCCCGTTGACTATGATTCCCTCATAGAATCCGGGGCCATGATGGGTTCAGGAGGCCTGGTGACCATGGATGAAGAAACCTGCATGGTTGATGTGGCCTGGTTTTTCCTTAATTTTACCCAGAAGGAATCCTGCGGGAAATGTACTCCCTGCCGCGAAGGAACCAAGCGCATGCTGGAAATTCTTGAGCGTTTGAAGGCCGGGAAGGGCCAGCTAGAGGATATAGAAAAACTGAGATTTCTGGGCCGTAATATTGTTGCTACTTCTCTATGTGGGCTGGGACAGACTGCTCCCAATCCCGTTTTGAGTACTCTTAATTTCTTTGAGGATGAATATCGGGCTCACATTGAGGACCAGCACTGCCCTGCGGGTGTCTGTTCAGATCTTTTGCGTTATGTAATTGTTCAGGATGATTGTAAGCGCTGTTCAATCTGTGTCAAGGTCTGCCCCGTTGATGCCATCAGCGGCCAGCCCAAAGAAGAACATTATATTGATCAGGATCTCTGTACCAAGTGCAATGCCTGCCTGGAAAAATGTCCCTTTGATGCCATAGTTAAGAAGTAGAGAGGGGGGAGAATAATGTCAGAAATAACCTTAAAAATTGATGGTCAGAAAATAGATCTGGAAAAGGGCAAAACTCTGCTGCAGGCCTGTCAGGATATGGGCCTGGATATCCCTACCCTGTGTTATCATCCCCGGGTAGAGATTGCCGGGGCCTGCCGGTTATGCATGGTGGAGGACAAAAAATCCGGTCAACTGGTAGCTTCCTGTGCCCTGGAAGCCAGTGAGGGGATGGAAATTGAAACCGAATCCCCCCGGGTGATAGAGGCCCGCAGGGTGGTTTTGGATTTGCTTCTGGCCTCTCATGATGTGGACTGTTTTGCCTGTGAGCGCAATGGGGATTGTCGATTGCAGGATTATGCCTATCGCTACGGGATTGAAGGGACTTCCTTCTCCGGAGAAAAACCAGAATTTTCGGTGGAGGATGATAATCCTTTTTTTGAGAGAGATTATAATCGCTGCATTCAATGCGGTTTATGTGTTAGGGCCTGTCATGAAATACCCCAGGTTGGAGCAATTGACTTCGCCAACCGGGGCTTTGCCTCCCAGGTAGCTACTCCCTTCCAGGTAGGCCTGGAGGAATCAACCTGTGTTTTCTGCGGCAGGTGTATTGAAATGTGTCCCGTAGGGGCTCTGACCCCTCGCCTGGATAAATTTGCAGGGAGACCCTGGGAAATTAAAAAAACGAGAACCACCTGCTCTTACTGTGGGGTGGGCTGTCAGATTGAGCTGCGGGTTAAGGATGATCAGGTCATAGGAGTAGATGCTTTTGAAGACACCGTACCTAATTACGGAGATCTTTGTGTAAAAGGAAAATTCGGCTGGGACTATATTCACCATCCGGATAGGCTGACAGCGCCATTAATTCGCAAAGAGGGTGAACTGGTTCCTGTCAGCTGGGAGGAAGCTCTGGATTATACTGTCCAGAAGCTTAAAAGCATAAAAGAAGAGCACGGGGGTAAAGCCCTGGGTGGTTTGACCTCCGCCAAATGCACCAATGAAGAAAATTACCTGTTTCAGAAATTTGTCAGAACTGCTCTGGCCACCCACAACATTGATCACTGTGCCCGCCTATGACACTCCGCTACAGTAGCCGGTCTGGCTACAGCATTGGGAAGCGGAGCAATGACCAATTCGATAGAGGAGATTGAAAAAGCTCCACTAATCTTTATTATCGGCTCCAATACAACAGAAGCCCATCCAGTAATCAGCTACCGGGTAAAAAAGGCAGCCCGGGAGGGCAGCACAATTATAGTGGCTGATCCCCGCCAGATAGAAATGGTGGAATACGCTGATATCTGGTTGCAACATTACCCCGGAACTGATGTGCCCCTGATTAATGGTCTACTGCACATAATTTTCCGCGATGATTTATGGGATCGAGAGTACGTGGAAGAAAGAACCGAGGGACTGTCCGAACTCAGAGAAGCAGTAGCCGACTTTCCCCCGGATAGGGTAAGTCAAATTACGGGGGTTTCCGAAGAACAGCTGACCCGGGTCGCCCACCTTTACGCCCGGGCGGAATCAGCTGCTATCCTCTATGCAATGGGAATAACCCAGCATATTTCGGGCACTGATAATGTTTTCAGCCTGGCCAATCTGGCTCTGATTACTGGTAACCTGGGGCGCCCCAATGCCGGCGTTAATCCCCTGCGGGGACAGAATAATGTGCAGGGGGCCTGCGACATGGGAGGGCTGCCCAATGTTTATCCTGGCTATCAAAAGGTGGATGATCCCGAGATAGCCAGCAAGTTTGCCCGGGCCTGGGGAGAAGTACCCGATTCCCAGCCAGGTTTGACCATGATGGAGATGATGGAAGGTGCAGTTCAGGGACAGATCAAAGGGCTATACATCATGGGAGAAAATCCGGTTTTAAGTGAACCGGACAGCACTCACAGCAAGGAAGCTCTTTCCTCCCTTGATTTCTTAGTGGTCCAGGACATTTTTCTCAGCGAAACTGCGGAACTGGCTGACGTGGTATTGCCAGGAGTTTCTTTTGCCGAAGAAGAGGGGACCTTTACCAATACTGAACGCCGGGTTCAAAGGGTCAGGCAGGGGATCAAACCCCTTAGCGGAGCCAGATCTGACTGGAAAATAATAATGGAACTGGCTCAAAAACTCGGGTATGAATGGGATTACAATTCACCCGAGGAAATTTTCCAGGAAATGACCAGTCTGACGCCCCATTACGGGGGAATAACCTATGACCGAATAGCCCAGGAAGGAATACAGTGGCCCTGTCCGGATCCTGATCATCCCGGGACCCGCTATTTGCATCAGGGCAAATTTCCCCGGGGGCGAGGCAAATTACATGCCATCGACTATATTCCTCCTGCCGAACTCCCTGATGAAGAGTACCCCTTCCTCTTGACTACTGGCCGGAAGCTGACCCAATATCATACCGGCACCCTCAGCCGACGAAGTTCAGGGTTATCAGGGATTGATCCCGAGGAAATGGTAGAAATCAATCCCGTTGATGCCGCAAAACTGGGACTGGAAGAAGGAGATCGGATGGTAATTTCTTCGCGGCGCGGCCAGGTTACCGCCCGGGCATTTCCGACTGAAAGGGTTCCAGAAAGAATGATTTTTATGACTTTTCACTTTAGTGAATCGGCAGCCAATATCCTGACCAACCCTGCTCTTGATCCAGTGGCCAAGATTCCGGAGTTTAAAGTCTGTGGTGTTAAAATAGAGAAGGCTGGATAAAAGAGAGGGGGTCTGCCCCTCTCTTTTTTCAGGGCAAGGAAAAAAGCAAGACATTGAATTAAGCAGGTAGGGGTCAGGGTTTAAAAATTGGGGTTAAAAAGCTTTTTTGGAGGTTTTTCCTGAAAGGATTAAATTGGTAGGAGATTAGCCCGGTTTTTTGGAAAAAAACTGTCATAAGATGCGTTTTTTAAATTTTACACAATTGAAGGAAAGTTTCTGGTTGCAGTATAGAGGTTTATCGAATAAAATAGTAAGAAGAATGGGAGAGGTAATGGAGGTAAAATCTGATGGTTTTTTCCAAAGATGTTTTGGGAATGACAATTTTATTATACATTTTCTGGCTTCTTATATCCTGGAGCCTGGACTGGGTTAATCTTTTGCTGGGATTTACTTTTTCTCTTTTTGTGGCTATTTTTATGGCCCCGGAGATAATTAGGGCGGAAGAGCGGCCACCCTTTCTGGCCCGGGGATTTTTTTTCCTTAAGTTTGTGCTAATTTTAATAAGGGAGATAATTAAGGCTAATTTCCAGGTGGTGGCAATTGTTTTAAGCCCTCGGCTCCGGATTTCCCCCCAATTTGTTGAGGTCAAACAAACACTGCGGTTCCCAGTTACCCAGGCCCTCTGGGGAAATTCCATTACTTTAACTCCGGGAACTTTGAGTATTGATGTGGATGATCGTAAGATACTTATCCATTTTTTAACCGAGGAAATGGTAACCCAATTCCCGGAAAATCCGGTAGGAAAAGCTCTGGTTGAATTTGAGGGGAGAGGAAAATGACTGAAACTGCTTTTCTAATTGCTGCTATTCTACTTATGATTAATGTTATATTTTGTGTTTACCGGGCGGCAATTGGGCCTACTCCCGGGGACCGGGTTGTAGCTATTAATATGATTACCGGCAAAACCATTGCAGTAATGGCCCTGGTTTCTTTTATGTACCACGAGGAACTGTTCCTGGATGTGGCCATAACATATACTCTAATAGGTTATACCGCCACTATATGTGTGGCCAAGTACCTGGAATTAAAGAGGTTGTAGGGGGAAAGGCAATGCGGGAAATTCTGGTTCTTTTTCTACTTTTTTCTGGGGTTTTTTTCTTTACAGTAGGGACTATTGGCCTGCTGCGATTGCCCGATGTTTTTTGCCGTTTGCATGCCAATACCAAAAGCGATACTCTTGGAGTAGGGCTGGTCCTGTCTTCTTTATTATTGTATGAAGGACTTTCCTCGGCGGGAGTCAAACTAATATTTATGATTATTTTTATTCTTATTACCAACCCCACTGCCGGGCATATTGTTGCCCGCGCCTCTTATGATACAATTGTCGATTGGACCGGACAGCTGGCCCGCCAGAAGGGCGGTGATGATTAATGGCCATTCTGGATATTCTTATTTTGAGTATCCTGGTTTTATGTGCTCTGGCTGCAGTCCGGACCAGGGATTTGCTGGGAGCGGTTATTATCTATGCTGCTTACAGCCTGCTCATGGCCATTATCTGGCTGCAATTGGGGGCCCCGGATGTTGCCATTACCGAAGCTGCACTGGGCGCGGGAGTAACAACTATTTTGATGATTGCCACCATCAGCAAAACCGGGAGGTATGAATAAAATGCGTCAGATTATTCCCGTTCTCCTGACTCTTATCCTGGGTTTGGCCTTGCTATTAGTTGTAGCGGAGATGCCCCCTTTTGGGGATCCGGATAATCCGGCCCACAATATTGTCAGCGAGAGATATTTGAGTCAGGGAGTTAGTGAAACCGGGGCTCAGAATATTGTTACCGCTATTATTACCGATTACCGGGCGTATGATACCCTGGGGGAAGTTACGGTTCTTTTTGCAGCAATTGCTGCAGTGCTGACCGTTTTAAATAGATTGCGGCTGGGGGTCATCTGCCCCGAAGATCGGGAAAGGGGTATTGAGGATGAGGATGCAGGAGATCCTGATTCTAAAGATAGTTGTTAGATTTGTTATTCCCTTTATTCAGGTTTACGGATTTTATGTAATAACTGCTGGTCACCTCAGCCCCGGGGGAGGATTTGCCGGAGGAACAATTGTTGCTGCCAGCATGGTTTTATATGCCCTTACTTTTGATGCTCATCAGGGTCTGGAGAAGCTTTCCCATGAGAGAGCCTCAATATTTGAAAGCCTGGGGGCAATATGGTACGTCGGCCTGGGTTTTTTGGGCGTGCTGGTGGGAGGAAACTTTTTAACCAACGGGCAAATAGGCATTCCCCTGGGTACCCCGGGACAGCTGATCAGTGGAGGTCTTATCCCCCTACTGTCCTTTGGAATTGGAATAAAAGTAGCTGTAACAGTGGTCAGCCTTTATTATTCGCTGGTTGAGGAGGATTAAAATGGCCGAAGCATTGGTTGCCCTGGGCCAGAACTATTTCTTTTATTATGCCCTCATTCTTTTTATGGTGGGATTTTATACTACCCTCAGTCATTCCAATCTATTAAAAAAAATTATTGGGATTAATATAATGGAGACCTCAATTTTCCTCTTTTTTGTGGCCCTGGGTTATGTGGAAGGCGGCCAGGCTCCAATTTTGGGGAGGGGTGCTGAGGGAGGTCCCTTTATGAATCCCCTGCCTTCGGCTCTAATCCTGACTGGAATTGTCGTAGCGGTCAGTATTACTGCATTTGCCCTGGCTTTAATGGTAAAACTGTATTCTTTTTACGGAACCCTGGATGCTGACGAAATTGTAATGCTGCGAGGAGAAAAAGAATGATCTATCAACTGCCGGTGCTGATAGTGGTCCAGTTGCTCCTGGGTTCTTTTCTTATGCCCATAGTGGGTCGCTTCCGCAATCAACTCATCCCCTATATTTCCTTATTCCTGATGGCCCTGGCCAATGTTTTTTCCATTATTTTGCTTATCCGGGTGGTTCGGGAAGGAAATATTCACTATCACCTGGGCAACTGGGCTCCTCCCTGGGGCATTGAGCTGGTAGCTGATTTGCTGGGAGCATATATGGCGGTAATAATAACCGGGATTGGCTTTCTGGTTCTGGTTTTTGCCTGGCGGGATATTCAAAGAGAAATAAACTATGCCCTGCGAGGCTGGTTCTATACCCTGGTTTTGCTTGCTTCAGGGGCCATGGTGGGTATGGTCCTGACCAATGATCTGTTTAATCTTTATGTCATGGTGGAAATTGTCTCGCTATGTGGACCGGCCCTGGTTGCTATCCGCAATAATCGGCTGTCAGTTGAAGCGGGCTTTAAGTACCTGGTTATGATTGCCCTCGGTTCGGGACCTATTCTTTTTGGTATTGGCCTGATATACATGATTACGGGTCATTTGAATATGACCTTTGCCGGTCAGGAGGTACTTACAGCAATTAACGAATTTCCCAGGGTTGCCCTTCTGGCTCAAGCTTTCTTCATTGTTGGTTTTGGAGTAAAGGCAGCCCTCTTTCCCCTGCACGTCTGGTTGCCTGACGCCTATACTTCGGCTCCTTCTCCTTCCAGCGCTTTTCTGGCAGGCCTGGCGGCCAAGGTCTATATAATTGGATTAACCCGGGTTCTCTTTAACCTTTACGGCATCGATATACTGGCTACCACTCCTCTTTTTACCATATTAAAGGTTATGGGTGTAGCCGGAATAATTCTGGGTTCAATAATGGCTCTCAATCAAAAGGATATTAAAAGGCTGGTAGCTTATTCCAGTGTGGCTCAGATTGGCTATATTTTCCTGGGTTTAAGTATGGCGACTGGCTTTAGTGTGACCGGAGCAGTTCTCCATATTTTAAATCATGCCCTGATCAAGTCAATGATGTTCCTCTGCTGTGGGGTAATTATTTATCAGAAAAAGACCAGTCATGTTGATGACCTGGGAGGAGTGGGTAAAGAATTCCCCATTACTATGATTTGTTTTGGTATTGGAGCTTTTGCCATGGTGGGTATTCCCATGCTCAACGGCTTTATTAGTAAATGGTATATTAGCCTGGGTGCTCTGGAATATGGAGGCCTTGCCGGTTTAATGTACCTTTTGGTCATAATTATCAGCAGTCTTTTAAACGGGCTTTATTATCTGCCTGTTTTGATTAAAGCTTTTTTGGGTGGAACCAAACAGCAGAGTGCAGTACTGGACCGGGTTCCGATTACGCTGATTTTGCCCATTCTGGTCCTGGCTGCCGGTATAATAATACTGGGTTTGTTACCTTTTGTTCCGCTGCAGATAGCTGCAAATGCCGCCCAGCATTTACTGGGTCAATAAAAAACATAATGAATTAACAGGAGGAGGCAACAGGGATGGTACAGGGTTTGGAAACACATTCGCATTTACCGGGACTGGTTATATTAATACCCATAATTTTTACTGCACTGATTGGTTTTTTTCAAAAGAGGTCGTTTTTATTCCGCAACTGGCTATTGATCGGTGGGGTTTCCTTGACTTTTGCCCTGATGGCCGGGATGGGTTTTTATGTTTTTCAGGGAAAAACCCTGGTAATCCATTATTTGGAGGCAATGTATCCTTTTACCATTACTTTTCGGGTAGATACTCTCAGTTTTCTGGTGGGAGTGGTTGCAGCAGGGGTCTGGCTTTTATGTTCAATTTACTCCCTGCAGTATATGAAGGATGATCATGCTCCCAACAGATATTTCCCGGTTCATATTTTTACCATGGCTGGAGCCCTGGGGGTTTTCCTGGCGGGGAACCTTTATACCTTTTTCCTGTTTTACGAAGTAATGGCCTTTTCCGGTTACCTTTTTGTCATTCATGCAGAGACCCCGGAGGCTTTTAAAGCAGGGTCCCGGTACCTCATGGTTACTATACTCAGTGGAATTCTGGTTTTCACCGGTGTAATTATTACCTTTCAGCTGGCTGGAACCCTGGACCTGGGGTCTCTGGGAATAATTCCCGAGGCCAATATAGTATCTCTGATTGCCTTTATTGCCTTTATTATCGGTTTTGGTTTCAAAGCGGGACTTTTTCCGCTCCACACCTGGTTGCCTGCGGCCCATCCGGTTGCTCCTTCCCCGGCCAGCGCCCTGCTTTCCGGAATTTTAATTAAAACCGGGGCCTATGGGATTATCCGGGTTACCTATAATGTTTATGGATTGGAAATGATGGAAAACACCGGCTGGCCAACTATTCTCCTGGTATTTGCTGCAATTACTACCCTTTACGGATCACTGGCGGCCCTGGTTCAGGATAATCTAAAACGAAGGCTGGCCTATTCCAGTATCAGCCAGATCGGATATATTCTTATGGGTGGGGCGCTTTTGACCGAGCGCGGCCTGGCTGGTGATGTTTTTCACATTGTCAGTCACGCTACCATTAAAAGTACCCTCTTTTTAACTGCTGGAGCCATAATAACCAAGACGGGCATCAAATATGTGAGTCAGATGGCAGGGGTGGGCCGAAAAATGCCCTACACCATGGGTGCTTTTACCCTGGCTGCCCTGGCCATGATTGGGATACCTCCTTTAAATGGTTTTGTCAGCAAATGGGCCCTGGCCCTGGGCGCCCTGGATGCGGGTCAGCCAGGTTACGCCGTGGTTCTCCTTATCAGCAGCATGCTCAATGCCCTCTATTATCTGCCCATTGTAATTCTGGCCTATTTCCGAAAGCCCGAGGAAGGAACTGTTCTTTACGGGGATATGCTGCGTTATGATGAAGCCCGCTCCAGTATGCTGATGCCCATTTTGATCCTGGCTTTAAGCCTGGTAATATTTAATGTGCTTCCGGTCAATCTTCCCCTGGTTCTGGCCGAGTTTTCTGCAGCGGCTCTTTTCCAGCAATAAGGAAGGATGTAGATATAATGGTGAATGCAATCGGTCCGGGCATACAGAGTTTTATGCTCGTAACCGCAATTTTTGCTCCCCTTCTGGCCGCTGGAGCCCTGTTTAGAATAAGGGTTTTTAAGACTGCCCATCAGGTTGCTCTGGGGGCCATAGCCGCTTCAACCCTGGCCGCTCTCCTTGCTGCTGCCGGGGAAGGGGTGGAAGTTTTCTGGGAGAGTTTTCTGGGGGTTAATTTTGTCCTGGCTCCTGATTTTATGGGGTTTTTTCTGGCTTTTATGGCCCTCGGACTGTGGTTTTTTTATACTCTTTTCAGCCTGGATTTTATGAAGCAGAAGCAACATGCCCACCGGTTTTTATTCTTTTCTCTGCTTTCGCTGACTGGAACCCTGGGGGTTTTCCTGGCAGGGGACCTTTTTACCATGTTCGTGTTTTTCGAATTCATGGCCTTTACTTCTTTTCCCCTGGTTATCCATGAGCAGACTGAAACTGCTCGTCGGGCTGGGAAACAGTATATTTATATCGGTGTCCTGGGTGGGCTGACCATTCTCCTGGGGCTTTTCCTATTATATCATCGGACTGGAACCCTGATATATAATGAGCTGGCGGGGGTGCTGTCTGCAGGAAGCCCCGTGGACATAATAATTATCGCCGGTATGCTCCTTGGGTTCGCCATAAAAGCGGGTCTGGTTCCTGTTCATTTCTGGGTCCCCCATGGCTATGTTGCTGCCCCTGCTCCCGGTAGTGCCATTCTTTCTGCAGTCCTCAAAAAATGCGGGGTATTTGGAATTATTCGCCTCCTCTTTTTACTGGCCCCCATTTTGACCTTTGGGCAGATAATGCTGGGAATTGGCATTTTAACCATGCTCCTGGGTTCTCTGCTTGCTTTTTTTGAACATCACGGGAAACGAATCCTGGCCTACAGCAGCGTCAGCCAGGCGGGCTATATCATGGTGGGGCTGGGCGGCGGAGCCATAATGGCTGAAACGGGTGTAATGGGCGGCCTGGGCTCTTTTTATCACGTTCTAAACCATGCTCTTTTTAAAGGCAGCTTGTTCCTGGCCCTGGGTTATATATTTCTCCGCACCCGGGAATTTAATATTTATCGTCTGGGTAATCTATGGCGGCGAATGCCGGTAACAACCATTCTGGCTGTGGTATCTGCTGCTGGACTGATGGGTCTGCCGTTATTTAATGGTTATGCCAGTAAAACCATGATCCACCACGCCCTTACTTTCGCGGAAAGTGAGACCCAGATGGCGATTTATGGCCACGCTGAAACCTTATTCAATATTGGAGCCGCGGGAACTACTGCTTATTGCATAAAATTGATTTATAACGTTTTCTTTGCTCCCCGCCAGAGCAAATTTTCGGGGGAGAAGGAAAAACCAATGGTTCGGGGCTTATTTATTGCCCTTATTACAGTCATGCTTTTTATTGGCTTCTTTCCAACCCTGACCATGGAAACCATTATTTTACCAGCATATGATGCCTTCCAGCTGGACCCTGAATTTGTTGATTATAAACTGGCTGGTTACAATTTTTTCAATGCCTATGATCTGCAGGGGGCTTTTAGGATTCTTCTCATGGGGCTTTTCCTGACGGGATTAAATCTGATCCTGGTATGGAAAAAGGTTGATCTGCCCCGCTGGCTTTCCCTGGAAAAACTGGTTTTAGAGCCCCTCTTCCAGGGACTGGGTGCTGTGCTGGCCGCAGTTTATTACTTTATTAACAATCGCCTTATGGGTTTTGGTAATGCCCTGATTTCAAGCTATAAGAAAGGCCTGCCCTACATTACCCAACTTGATGGGCAGGTTGATTCTCTGGGAGAAAGAACGGATCAACTCTTTTCCGGGTTTTCTTTTCAGGCCCCTCCAGAAGAAGAAAAGGAGGCTTTTCTGCAGAGGATTTTAAGAGAGGCAAGCAAAAAAGAACAGGAGTCTGATTTAAAAGGTTTCTGGGACTGGCTAACCGGAGAGGGCATTATAAAACCAGTGGACCAGGAACAGGAAGAACGGGCCGATTTTATTGGCAGTGTGGAGGATTTTAGTAAACAGGTTCAGGAAATGATGGAAAAAGAGGATATTTCTCCTCGGGAGAAAAGACAGGTGGCCAGGGTTTTTGCTCGGCTGATGGCCATAGAAGAACAGGGTCTGAGTAAAGGCTCGATGGATGAGAAAAAATATCCCCACATTAAAATTATTCAACGACTGGAAGAAGTATTTCAGTACCTGACCGGAAATATTCAGACAGTAGAAGGACTGGACCGGGAAAAGGAAAAAGAAAAGGAACGAGCTCAGGAAAAACAGAAGAAAAAAAGAAGAAGAGAAGCAGCCGATTCGGGATGGGGTAAATGGAGTGTCCTCAACCTTAATTTTGATATGATAATTCTGGCTATGACCCTGGTTATTGCTGTGATTCTGCTGGTCTTTTTTGCCCAGATCTAAATTGGGGTAAAAACCTCTTTCTGATTGCATTTCCTCCTGGGATTGTTGTAGATGGTTTTTCATTATTTCGAAAAACAGGTAGCCTGGTCAGAAAGGCGTTTAAATTTTAATTAAAGAATTTTTTTCGGGGATTGCGCCCCGATTTTTTTCTTAATTTCCTGTTGAATCTTCCGACAATTATAGAAGGAGATAAAAGGAGGGCTTCAATTGGATTCCAGTCTTATTGCCCATGAAAAAAAAGTAAACCAAATTTTAAATCCGGTTCTGACAGTTCTATATTTATTGTTCGGGTTTTTGATCCTCACAGTTGTGGAAAACATTACAGTAGCTGCTGTCCTTTTTATCCTGGCTGTTGTGGTTGGTTTGACCCGGCTGATAAATGACAGGGAAAGCATGGTTTACAGCAAATACATTTATACCCTGACGTTTGTCCTGGCCGGGATTTTTGCTTTTGTTGCCCTGGGAGAAGATAATCAGGGAGCTCCATTTCAGGCTTTTATGGGGCTTGTACTGGTTGCCCAATATTTTGATAAGAAGCTAATTCTTTTATATACCATCCTCACCCTGACCGGTCATGCTATTGCTCTGCCCCTTTTCCCGGAAACCTATTCTTTTAATTATAATCTGCAAACAGGAATTTTCGTGGTGGTTATCTTTCTTACCTCAGCCCTGATGGGCCTGATTCTCTGTAATAATTCTGCAGGACTGATAAAAAAAGCAGAAGAAGGCGAGCGTTCCAGTAGAAAACTAGCGGAGCGAATTAAGGAAGTTCTGGGCCTGGTAAAAACAGCAGGCGAGGAATTAATGGATACAGCAGGCAAACTGGCTCAGTCTACGGGAAAAATGTCCCAGGGAGCAGAGCAGCAGGCTGTTTCAACCCGAGACTTAAATGCCTCAATGGAAGAGATGAGCCAGGCTATCCAGGAGGTTTCTCAGGACACGGGGGAGACTTCCAGTTATTCGGAAAAAGTAACGGGGGAACTGGAAAAAATAAGTGGGCAGCTAAAAAAAGTGGCCCGGGACCTCAATCAGACAGATTCTCGGAGTGGAGAAGTCTGGCAACTAACCAGGGTAATGAAAGAAGCCATGTTGAGCCTGACAAAAGAGGTTGAGGCTGCAGAAAAACATATGCAGAACACTCTGGATCGAACCCGGGAAGGCAGGCAAAAAGCGGAAAACAGTGCGGGAGAAATGAAAAAGATCAACCGCAGTGTTTCTGACTTAACTGAAGTAGTCAGGCAACTGGGCTCATCAGCAGGTCGAATTGGAGAAATAATTGAGGTAATTGAAGACATCGCGGAACAGACAAATTTGCTGGCCCTTAATGCTTCCATTGAAGCTGCTCGAGCTGGAGAACAGGGCCGGGGCTTTGCTGTGGTAGCGGGGGCAGTCGGTGATCTGGCAGGAAAAGCCCGGGAAGCGGCAGGGGATATTGCAGATTTAATTAAGAGCATTCAGGGTGAAATCCAACAGGCTGTTATCACTGCTGAAGATGGGAGTTCCAGGGTTGAAAAGGGTGGAAAGCTGGTTCAGGCTGCAGGGGAAGCTTTTTCCGGTATTCAGCAGGATGTAAGAAGCTTTGCAGAAAAAATGCAAAAAATGGCAGAAATGGTCTATGAGCAGGAGCAGAAAAGCTATGAAATTAACCTGGCAGCCGGGGAAATAAAAACTTTAATTGATAGTTTAAGAGAGGAAGGAGAGCAGCAGGCCGTCAGCACTGAAGAAATGGTGAAGATCATGGAGAAAATGAGGGAGCTGGCTGTTCATGTAACCAGTGCTGCCCAGCAGCAGGCAGCCTCCATTCAGGAAGTAACCGCCACAACGGAAAACCTGAGTGAAATTGCAACAGATAATGCCACTAATAGCGAAACAATATCCCATTCCAGTCAGAGATTGGAAGAACTCTCTTTTCAGCTTAAACAATTGGTTGAGGAGGGCTGAAGAAAAAGAGCGAAAATATTGGGGCGAAAAAAAATAAACCGGGTCAGGGGACCCGGTTTTTGGCAATGGTGCCGAAGGTGGGATTCGAACCCACACGAAGGTCACTTCACACGACCCTGAATCGTGCGCGTCTGCCAGTTCCGCCACTTCGGCTTACAAGTATAATATAAATTATTGTGGGGTAGTTGTCAAGGAATATCTGCTTTTTTTGGCAGGAATCAAATGAGTTTTGACGAATTGGAAAAGGTGGGCGTATAAAGAAATATAGGATGAGATGAGGAGGAAGATAGGGAATTTAAAGTTGTGGTTTCAAAAAAATTTTGTTTTTTGAGGAGGGCAGTAACTATATGGGCAAGGATCTGGTCGCGGAAAAATCAAACCTGATCAAAGTGCTGCAAATGGAGCAAAGGAAGGAAGGCTATATTTCTGATTCTGCCATTGAAAGGGTAGCCGGTGAATTTAATCTTCCCGTGGTTGAAGTTGAAGGGGTGGTCAGTTTTTACACTCAGTTCAAGAGGGTTCCACCGGGGAAATATCAGATAATGGTTTGCGATGGAACCGCCTGTCACATAATTGGCTCCACACTAATTTTGGACTGGCTTACTGATGCCCTGGGGATTGAAGATGGGGAAACTGATGAAGAGGGGCTTTTTTCTCTGGAAAGCGTTGCCTGTCTGGGGTGCTGCAGCCTGGCCCCGGTTATTAGCATTAATGGCAAGGTTTATGGCAAACTTGATCGGAAAAAACTTCTAAAAATTGTTAAAGATTATCAGAAAAAGGAGGCAGCTGGAACATGAAAAATAGGATTAAAGTAGGGATGGCCAGCTGCGGCATAGCTGCTGGAGCAGGTGAGGTTCTGGAGAAGCTGCAGAACATGAATGGCGACTTTGAAGTGGTCGAGGTGGGGTGCATTGGCCATTGCTATGCTGAGCCCCTGGTTGAAGTAGAAACTGAGGATGGCAGTTATATTTTTGAAAAAGTTCAACCGGAGGAGGATTTTTTAAAAAAATTAATTGACCTGGAAGATTACTCTCGTTTCCAGCCCCATCCTCCCCGAATTGATAAAGAGAGGCTTTTAATTACTGGCCTGGCGGGGAAAATTGTTCCGACTTCTATGGAAGAATATCGGGCCCATGGTGGTTATAAGGGACTGGAAAAAGCTCTGCAGATGGAGCCCGTTGAACTGGTTCAGGAGGTGGAAACTTCTAAACTTCGAGGCCGGGGTGGAGGAGGCTTTCCAGCCGGTCTCAAGTGGAAATTCCTGGAGGCCAAAGAGAGTGATAATAAGGTCTTAATCTGCAATGCTGACGAGGGAGACCCCGGGGCATTTATGGATAGAACCCTTATGGAATCCCTGCCCCATCAGGTTCTGGAAGGAATGCTGATTGGAGCCCGGGCCACAGGGGCCCGGCAATTATTTATTTACTGCAGGGCCGAATATCCCCTGGCAGTAAAAAACCTCAATATTGCTATTGAACAGGTTGAAAGAGAAGGGCTCAATATTATCGAGGGTGAGGAAGTGGACATAAATGTCAAGGAAGGAGCCGGGGCCTTTGTTTGTGGAGAGGAAACAGCTCTGATTCACTCTCTGGAAGGAAAAAGGGGAACTCCTCGATATCGGCCGCCCTATCCCACCGATTACGGGTTCCACGGCTACCCCTCGGCCATAAATAATGTGGAGACCTTTGCCAATATTCCCCTGATAATAAGGGACGGGGGTGCCAGGTTTGCAGAAACTGGCACGGAAAACAGCACCGGCACCAAACTATTCGCCCTGGCTGGCGACCTGCAATATTCTGGCCTGGTGGAAGTTCCCATGGGGGGGGGGATTTCCATAGGTGAGGTAGTATATGATATTGGAGGAGCGGAACCGGGAAGTGTTAAAGCAGTGCAGATTGGGGGGCCCAGCGGCGGCTGTATTCCTGCAGAACATTTTGATACTCCCATCGATTATGACTCCCTGACCTCTCTGGGGGCCATAATGGGTTCCGGAGGTTTGATAGTTATTGGAAATAATCGCTGCATGGTGGAAACTTCTCGCTATTTCCTGGAGTTTACCACCAGGGAAAGCTGCGGGAAATGTACTTTCTGTCGGATTGGAACCAAGAGAATGCTGGAGATTTTGGAGCGGATAACCGGAGGAGCCGGTACAGATAAGGATATTGACCTGCTGGAGGATCTGGGTCAGAAAATCATCCAGGGCTCTCTCTGTGGGCTTGGTCAAACTGCTCCCAATCCGGTCCTTTCCACCCTGGAATTTTTCAGCAAGGAGTGCCGAGCCCACGTGGAAGAAAGCTTCTGTGAAGCCATGGAGTGCAAGGCCCTGGTGGATATTTTCATTGATCTGGAAACCTGTATTGAATGCGGGCAGTGTATAAAGAATTGTCCGGTTAACTGCATAAGTGATGATTATGTAGTGGATAACGAAGTTTGCACCCGCTGCAACAGCTGCATTGAAGTCTGTCCAGTAGATGCCATTGCCCGGGTTGCGAAAGGAGGGGAAGTCCATGTCGAAAATTAAANTGACCATTGATGGAAAACAGGTTGCTGCTTCTCCGGGCCAGACCATCCTGGAGGTAGCNCGGGAAAATGGGATAGAGATTCCTACCATGTGCCACGATGATAGGATCAGCCAGACCACCTCCTGTTTTGTATGTATAGTCCGGGAGAAAGAAAATGGCAACTGGATGCCGTCCTGTGCCGCAGAAGTAGGAGAGGGGCTGGAAATTGATACTTCCAGCGAAGCAGTTCAGGAAATGAGAAGAACTGCCCTGAATTTACTTCTTTCCGAGCATTCCGGGGACTGTGAAGCGCCCTGTACCATTTCCTGTCCTGCCCATGCCCGGGTGGAAGAATATGTTCGGGCCGGACGGGATGGTGATTTGCGCCGCACCCTGGAAATTGCCAAAGAAAGGATCCCCCTGCCCATGTCCATAGGCCGGGTTTGCCCTCGTTTTTGCGAGAAGGATTGTCGTCGTAATGTAATGGATAATGATGGGGTTGCCATAAATGATTTTAAGCGGATTTCCGCTGACCTCTATTATGATGATTATATGGAGGAACGGGCCGAGTTAACCGGACAGAAAGTCGCAATAATTGGTTCAGGCCCGGGCGGCCTTGCCGCAGCTTATTTCCTGCGGTTGGAAGGAATAGCATCGGATATATTTGAAAAATTACCGGAGGCGGGGGGCATGCTCCGCTATGGGATTCCAGAATACCGCCTGCCCAAGGAAATCCTGGACCGGGAACTGGCCCATTTTTCCCGTATGGGCGGGATTGAAATATTCTGCAATAAAGAACTGGGTCGCAATCTGGAACTGGAACAGCTAAAAAAAGATTATGATGCTGTGATTGTTGCCGTGGGTTCCTGGAAAGCCAGTGGAATGAGAACCGAGGGTGAAGAACTGGCCCGGGGAGGAATTGACTGGCTGGAAGAGCTGGCTCTAAAGGGCTGGCAGGGAGAGGATCCTGGCGAAACAATTGTAGTTGGCGGAGGGAACACTGCCATGGACTGCGTTCGTAGTGCTCTCCGACTTACTGATAAGCCAGTTCATTGCATGTATCGCCGCACAGAAAAAGAGATGCCGGCCGAACAGATTGAAATTGATGAGGCCAGGGAAGAAGGTGCCCAGTTTAACTTNCTGACCCAGCCCATAGAACTGCGCCGGGAAAATGGAAAACTGGTTCTGGAATGCCTGCGNATGGAGCTAGGAGAACCAGACGCTTCTGGAAGGAGACGTCCTGTTCCCATTGAGGGTAGTGAATTTGAAGTTGCCGCCGATACCGTTATCGCTGCAATCGGACAGAAAACAATTGCCCCGGAGGGTTTGCCTACCAATAAATGGGGCGATGTGGATGTGGCCGAGGAAGATTGCCGGGCCGATGATAATGTTTTCGCCGCAGGCGATTGTGTTAGTGGGCCCGCAACTGTAGTGGAAGCAGTGGCAGGGGGCCGCCGGGCAGCCCTGGGGGTTATGGCCTATCTTAAGGGCCAAGAATGCCAACTGCCCTATGAAATAAATGTTTCCCGGGGGCACTGGCAGAGCCTGTCCTCTGATGACCTGGTCCTTCTCTTTGAGCCCGAAGAAATTAAGAGAGTTCCTCATCGTTTGATCCCCCTGGAGGAGCGAACCAGCACCTTTAAAGAGGTCAGTTATACCTTTTCCGAGGAGGAAGTAGCCCGGGAAGGCAAACGCTGTATTGAGTGTAGCTGTACCGCCAAGGGTGACTGCAGCTTGAAAGATTTTTCCGAGAATTATGGAGCTGATCCAGAACATTTCGGTGGGGAAAAAGGAGAAAAAGATTACAATTCCCGCCATCCCCAAATTATTATGGATAATGGAAAATGCATCAAGTGCGGTATCTGCGTTAAAATCTGCAGTGAAGTGGTTAATGAGTACCTCCTGGGCTTTAAAAACCGGGGCTTCAATACCAAAGTTGAAACTGCCTTTAACCGGCCCCTTCCCGTGGAAAAATGCACCGAGTGCGGAGAGTGTATTGAAGCCTGTCCGGTCGGAGCTCTGGACTGGAAAGAAAAAACCGAGGAACAGGAACAAAAAGAAAAAGATAAATAAAAGGAGGAAGATTAATGTCCAATATTCTTGATGGGAAGCAGATCGCAAAGGATATCAGGGAGGAATTAAGAAAAGAGGTTGCGGAATTGAAGGAAAAAACCGGGCGGGTACCCGGCCTGGCAGTGGTCCTGGTGGGAGAAGACCCCGCTTCGGCCACCTACGTAAGAATGAAGGGCAAAGCCTGCGAACAGGCTGGTTTCCTTTCCCGGACCCACAGGCTGTCGGAAACCACATCGCAGCGAGAGCTGCTGGACCTGGTAAACGAACTCAATGAAGATGACGAGATCCACGGCATACTGGTACAGCTGCCTTTGCCCGATGGACTTGATGATCAGGAGGTTTTGAAAGCCATAAATCCCGAAAAAGATGTTGATGGCTTTCATCCTCTTAATGTTGGTCGGTTGATGACCGGTGACCCTTACTTTGTTCCCTGTACTCCGCGAGGGGTTATTGAACTGCTGGATAGAGGAAATGTGGAAATCAAGGGTAAGAAAGCTGTTGTTGTTGGCCGGAGCAATATTGTGGGCAAGCCCGCAGCCCTGCTGCTATTGCAGCGCCATGCCACGGTTACTATCTGCCATTCCCGGACCCAGGATCTGCCTGGCGTGGTTAGAGAAGCAGATATTGTGGTAGCTGCAGTTGGTCGTCCGGAAATGGTCAGGGGCGACTGGATAAAAGAAGGGGCCGTAGTTATTGATGTTGGAGTTAACCGGGTTGGAGAGAAAAAGCTGGTGGGTGATGTGGCTTTTGATGAGGCAAAAGATGTAGCCAGCCTGATCACCCCTGTACCCGGGGGAGTTGGACCCATGACAATTGCCATGCTCTTACAAAACACCCTGGAAGCTTTCAAGAACCATGGATAAAAAAGTTCTTACCGTCAGCGAGCTCACCGGTTATCTGCAGGGTGTTTTGCGGCGGGAAGAACAATTAAAAGACCTGTGGATCAGTGGGGAAATCTCCAATTTCCACCGGCATCATTCGGGTCACTGTTACTTTACCCTGAAGGATGAAGGATCCCGTCTTCGAGCGGTATTATTTAAAAGCCAGGCCCAGAAGATTAAGTTCAACCTGGAAAATGGCCTGGATGTAATGGCCCGGGGTCACATTGATATTTACCTGCAACGGGGAGAATATCAGCTGTATGTCCAGGAGTTGCAGCCCGAAGGGGTTGGGGCTTTACACCTGGCTTTTGAGCAGCTCAAAAAAAAGCTGGAGGGAGAAGGCCTTTTTGCGGAGGAGCGCAAAAAGGCCCTTCCTCCTTTTCCACAAAAAGTTGGAGTTATCAGTTCTGAGTCCGGGGCGGCAATAAAGGATATCCTGGCGGTTTTCCAGAGGCGTTCTGCGGGGACCTCTCTTTTACTGGCTCCGGCGAGAGTTCAAGGGGATGGCGCGGGAGATGAAATTGCTGCTGCCCTGGAAAAAATAACCCGGTCGGATGTGGAGGTAATAATTGTTACCCGGGGGGGAGGCTCCCTGGAAGAATTGTGGGCTTTTAACGAGGAGGTCGTGGCCCGGGCCATTTCAAAATGTTCTCTGCCGGTTATTTCGGCCGTTGGGCATGAACGTGATTTTACCATTGCTGATTTTGTTGCTGATTGTCGAGCACCTACCCCTTCAGCAGCAGCCGAAATGGTGGTTCCGGATCAAAGAGAAATTGCCAGGAATATAGTTGAGCAGGAAAGACGTCTGGAGAAGGGGCTGTTTGATCTTTTACAGCGTAGAAGCCAGGAACTGGATAGGCTGAAAAATAACCGGGTTTTTCTGCGGCCCTGTGAAGAAATTGTTTCCCGGCGGCGGCAAATCCTGGACGATCTGGAACAAAAAATGGTTACCCGGACCATTCATTATCATCAAATGGAAAAAGAAAGACTTCAAACCCGGGTAGCTCGCCTGGAAGGGTTGAGCCCCCTGAAGATTCTGGGGCTGGGATACAGTATCTGTACTGATCCTGCAGGGGAAAAAGTTTATAAAGATGCCCGCCAGCTAAAAAAGGATGACCCGATCAGGGTTATCCTGTCCCGGGGAAAAGCTCAGGCCCGGGTTATGTCGGTGCAGGATAACGATAATAAGGAGGATGGAAATGGGGGCTGAGCAAAAGGAAAAATTGAGTTTTGAGGAAGCTCTTAAACGACTGGAAGCAATTGTAGAAAAACTGGAAGATGGGGAATTGAAACTGGACGAATCCCTGGAATTATTCGAAGAAGGAGTCCGCTTATCCCGGGAATGCCAGAAAAAACTGGAAAAAGCCCAGGGAAAAATTGAAAAGCTGGTGGGCGAAAAAAATGGGGAAGTTCAGACTGCACCTTTTGCCTCCCCGGAAAATAATGAAGAAAATAATGACGGAAATGGAGAAGATCAAAAAGGAGATAGAAGCCTATTTACCCCGGATAATTGAAAGCCGGGACATTCCCGGGCGGCTGGGTGAGGCCATGTGCTATGCTCTATCTGGCCGGGGAAAAAGGTTGAGGCCTTTTTTGTTTCTCAAAACCCTGGAAATATATTCTCCTCCCCTGGAAAAAGCCATACCTTTTGCCTGGGGTCTGGAAGCAATCCATACCTATTCTCTGGTTCACGATGATCTGCCGATAATGGATGATGATGATTACCGACGGGGACGGTTAACCACCCATAGGGTTTATGGGGAAGCAAATGCCCTCCTGGTGGGAGATGGGCTTTTTACCCTGGGTTGTGAATTAATGAACTCGGTTAATGATGCCTTCTGTTTTGAAAGGATGCAAAAAGCCTTAGCTGTGGTCCTAAAAGCTGTTGGCCCCGAAGGAATGGTGGGGGGGCAGTACCTGGACCTAAAAGGAGAAGGTTTAGATCTAAATTTATCTCAACTCGAGGAAATACATCGGAAAAAGACCGGAGCCCTGATTACTGCTTCCCTGTTAAGTGGAGGGATTCTGGGGGGAGCAGCAGAGAGAGAACTGGGTTCACTGGAAAAGTACGGCCAGGAATTGGGGCTTTTGTTTCAAATTACCGATGACCTCCTGGATCTGGAAGGGGATCCCCGCAAAACTGGTAAGTCCGGCCATAAAGATGCTATCCTGGGCAAGGCCACCTATCCTGGTTTAATGGGGATAGAGGGGGCCCGGAAAAAAGCTGAAGAAAAATGCCAGGGGGCGATATATGCAGCTAAAACTCTGGGAGAAAAAGGCAGGGTGTTCCGGGAACTGGCTGAATTTGTGTTATCCCGGGACATGTGATAATTGCCAGTTAAAATTTGTTATGTTATAATTTAAATGCGCATCGGCGGTGCAGTATTCTAGTCAGTTTCGTATCCCTGAAGGCGGGCCTAAAAATCCGTCAAAGGGCACATCGATGAAGTTCCTGGTTGTGGCTGCTGACGCCCAGTCGGGGGTCATAGCTGGGAGTTAAGGATTTCGGGGCGATCCACAATGGCATGTGGGCGTAGACCCTGATTCCGTGGAGGCCCGGAAAAAGTAGGGAGCTTGTTTCCGGGGAACCTGCAGAAACCGCAAGGTAGCTGCAGCGTAGCCTGCTTTGAGTGGTAAGGGGAGAGGAGGCTGATCCGGGTTATCTTCCCAGGGGCCCTCAGGAAGAAAATCCGTTACCTCTTAAACCCTTACTGCAAAAGAAGCTAGGGGGTAGCTGGAGCTGTCAAGGAAAACTTCTAGACTGTCCCTGCAAGGGAATAGGCCGGGGATTGAAGTGTGGACTGAGTGGTAATCCAGCCCTGCACCTGGTGACAGTGCAGAGTGGTTTAAAGGGAAACCGCCAAAAGGGCAACCTTTTGGAGATCACTGGGAAAACCTGCTGGACCTAAGCCGCAGCATTTACCTGACCTATTACCGCCGATGCGCCTGGAATTGTTTTTAAGGGGGAGAGGTTTTGAGCAAGAACCTCCGGACAGGGATAACCATGGGAATATCTACTTTTTTTATTGCCATCCTGGTGGTGGCTTTTTCCCGTTTAGCAGTATCCAATCTGGGTTCATTTCTGGCTTCGGTGGTTTTCCTCCTGATTATAACTATCGGAGTTATTTTTGATATGATTGGTGTTGCAGCAGCTGCAGCAGATACTGCCCCATTTAATGCTCGGGCTGCACGCAAGGATTTTGGAGCCAGAAAAGGGTTGCACCTGGTTCAAAATGCTGATCGGGTGGCAACTTTATGCAGTGATATAGTAGGTGATATCTGTGGCACGGTCAGTGGGGCCCTGGGAGCGATGCTGGTGGTCCGACTGGCTTTTATTACCGAATTGAATGAAGCAATTTTAAATATTATCGTAGTAGCCCTGGCTGCTGCTCTGACAGTGGGGGGGAAAGGTTATTGCAAGGGTCTGGGGATTTACAGGTCCAATGAGATAATTGGCGGTGTGGGGAATTTTCTGGCCCTGGCCGAGGGACTTATCCCCGGAAAAAGAAAAGGAGGGCGCGGGTGATGGTAAACCTGGATGAAATAAAAGGCCCGGAAAAATTACATGATTTAAGTCCCGAGGAGTTAAAGGAAATTTCCCTGCAAGTCCGGGAAAGAATAATTGAAGTTGTCTCCCGTAATGGTGGGCACCTGGCTTCCAACCTGGGAGTGGTTGAATTAACAGTGGCCCTGCACTCGGTATTTTCCAGTCCCCGGGATAAAATTGTCTGGGATGTGGGCCATCAGTGTTATGCCCATAAATTACTAACTGGAAGACAGCAAGAGTTTAATACCTTAAGGCAGTACAAGGGGCTGAGTGGTTTTCCCAAAACAACCGAAAGCGAACATGACATTGTGGAAACGGGGCACAGCAGCACTTCCCTATCTTCTGCCCTGGGGTTGTCCCTGGCTCGCGATCAAAAAGGGGAGGACCACGAGATAATCGCTGTAATAGGAGATGGAGCTCTCACCGGGGGCATGGCCCTGGAGGCTTTGAACCATATCGGCCATCTCCAGCAAAAAATGATTGTTGTTCTTAATGATAATGAAATGTCGATTTCTAAAAACGTTGGTGCCCTTTCCAATTACCTGGCCAGGATTCGCAGCGAACCGATGTATCAAAAGCTCCGCAGTGATGCTGAAATCCTGTTGAAAAGAATTCCAGCCATAGGGAATCGGATGGCCTTTGCAGCGGATCGAGTAAAGGACAGTTTAAAATATCTGGTTCTGCCTGGTATTTTTTTTGAAGAACTTGGTTTCACCTATATGGGACCGGTATCAGGCCACGATATTCCCGCAATGCGCCAGCTTTTTCAACGTTGCAAAAGGTTGAAAGGGCCCCTATTAATTCATTCTATTACCGAAAAAGGAAAAGGCTATGATCCTGCAGAAAAAAGCCCCTCTCGTTTTCACGGAACCGGACCTTTTATCCTCGAAAATGGTCAGGGCAAAGGAAAATCTGGAGCAAAAACCTATACCGGGGCTTTTTCCGATATTATTTCTGACCTGGGAGCAAAAGATGAACGGGTAGTAGCAATAACGGCAGCAATGCCTGATGGGACCGGACTTCAAAAATTTGCCCATGAATTTCCCGATCGGTTTTATGATGTTGGGATAGCCGAGCAGCACAGTGTTACCATGGCCGCCGGATTAGCCCGAGGGGGAATGAAGCCGGTAATAGCAATTTATTCTACCTTTTTACAGCGGGCCTATGATCAGATTATTCACGATGTTTGCCTGCCTTGCCTCCCGGTTATATTTGCGGTGGATAGAGCGGGTCTTGTAGGAGCGGATGGGGAAACCCATCACGGTGTTTTTGACCTCTCCTTTCTGCGCCATATTCCCAATATGACTGTTCTTGCTCCCCGGGATCAGGGGGAAATGGAAAAAATGTTTGCGTGGGCCCTGCATTATGAGGGGCCTGTTGCCATCCGCTATCCCCGGGGCCCTGTACCCCAGGCGCCTTTTAATGGGTTCAGGCCTTTAGTTAAGGGGCGAGGCGATGTTTTACGGCAGGGGCAGGATATTACGATACTTGCCAGTGGAAGTATGGTCTGGGACAGTTATCAGGTTGCGGAATTGCTGGAAAAAAGAGGGGTTTCTGCGGCTGTAGTTGATCTCCGCTTTATAAAACCCCTGGATGAGGAACTGATTAAGCGCTGGGCTAAAAAAACTGACCTGATAGTAACAGTGGAAGAGAATAATGTTCCAGGGGGAATGGGTTCTGCTGTTCTGGAATTAATGGCCCGGGAAAAGTTACAAAAGCCAGTTTTAAACCTGGGTTTACCGGATCGCTTTATCAGTCATGGGAGTTGTGATCAACTGCGTAGAGAGAATGGACTGGATGTGGAGAATATGGTGGATCGGATTGAAAGTTTCTGGTTTTCTCAGCCAGATTTAGAAATAAAGGACACCCAATATGAAAATAAGACTGGACCTTTTACTCGTAAAAAGAGGGCTTTTTTCTTCAAGAAATAAAGCCCAGGCTGCAATTCGCAGAGGAGAAGTTGCAGTCGAGGGCGAAATACTGGATAGCCCCGGGATCAGAATAGAAGAAAATTCCCCAATTAGCATTGCTCCGCAGTCCGATTATCCCGGTCGGGGAGGAGTTAAGCTGGCCCGGGCCCTTGATAATCTGGAGCTTGATCTTGAGGATAAAATTGTCCTGGATGGAGGGGCTTCTACCGGGGGTTTTACCGCCTGTCTTCTCCATCGCGGGGCCAGGAAAGTGTATGCAGTGGATGTTGGTTGGGGTCAACTGGATCCCAGTTTAAAGGATGATCCCCGGGTGGTGGCCATTGAAAATTTCAACCTTCGCTACTTTTCCCCGGAAATTTTATCCGAAGAACTGGATATGGTGGTCCTGGACCTTTCTTTTATATCAGCAACCCTGGTTATTCCTCCTTTGATTACCTCATTAAAAGAAGGAGGGCTGTTCCTGACCCTGGTTAAACCCCAGTTTGAGCTGGGTCCTGATAAGATTGGAAAAAAAGGAATTGTTAAACGGGAGGAAGATCATTTTTCCGCGGTAAAAAAAGTTGCGGCTAAAAAAGAAGAACTGGGCCTTGGCTTTTTGGGACTGGTTCCTTCAGTTCTGACCGGCGAAAAACGCAATCAAGAATTTTTCCTTTTATATAAAAAAGGGGCCCGGGAACATTTTAAAGTTCAGAACTGGGAAGAATGCAGGGAACGGTTCAGATAGGGGTGTCTTTTTTGAAAATTGCCCTGATTGTAAATGAAGAGAAAACAAAAGCGGTGCAGCTTGCGGATCAGCTTATTGAAAAAATGAAAAAACGGGACCTGCCCGTATTAATTTCCCAGGAAGATGCTCCGGGTCTCCAGGATAGGGCCACTCCCCTTTCTCGCAGGAAAATTAAGGAAGAGGCGGACTTGCTACTGATTTTGGGAGGGGATGGGACTTTTCTGCATACCGCCCGTTTTTTTGCTGGTTCCAATATTCCGATTCTGGGTTTTAACCTGGGACGACTTGGTTTTCTTACGGAAATGGAAACTGAGGATCTGGACCTGGTGCTGGATAATATCCTGGAAAAAAAATATGCCGTGGAAGAAAGGGTAATGATTGAACAAAAAATATGCCGTGGAAGAAAGGGTAATGATTGAAGGGTGGATTTGCCGCCGGGGTCTGGAAATCGCACGGGTCCTGGGGCTCAATGATATCGTGGTCAGCAAGGGAGCATTTGCCCGAATAATTGAACTTGACCTTTTTTTGCAGCAAACTTTCATCAGTTCTTTTCCCGGGGATGGACTGATAATTGCGTCTCCCACCGGGTCTACTGCCTATTCTCTCAGCGCGGGTGGCCCCATTGTCCATCCCATGGTGGAGGCTTTTATTATTACCCCAATCTGCCCCCATTCACTCCATTCCCGGCCCCTGGTGGTGGGGATCAGAGAGGAGATAGAAATAAAAGTGAAAAGGGCCGACCGCCGGGTAATGCTGACAGTTGATGGGCAGGAGGGTTTGCGCCTGGTTAAGAATGATGTGGTGAAAATTACCGCTGCCGAAGAAAAGACTCTGCTGGTTCGTTTTTTTGAAAAAGACTTTTATCAGATTTTGCAAAAACGCTTAAACTACAAGGGAGACAGGAGGTAAAGGATGAAGGGAAAAAGGCATTTAAAAATAATAAATTTAGTCAAGAATGAAAAGATTGAAACCCAGGAAGATCTGGCTCGAGCCCTGGAAGAGGAGGGCATTGAGGTAACTCAGGCTACAGTTTCCCGGGATATCAAGGATCTCGGACTGATAAAGATCCCGGTAGAAGATGGTACCTACAAGTACGGAATGCCGCCCGAAGCTGAAAAGCATAAAATGGCTCGCTGGATAGAGAAGATGTTTAAGAATTTTGTTTTAAGTATTGAAATTACCGGGAATATAATTGTGATAAAGACCATTTCCGGTACTGCCGGGGGTCTTGCTTCGGCCATTGATAACCTGGAATGGGAGGAAGTCATGGGTTGTGTTGCAGGCGACGACTGTATTTTTGTAGCCCTGAAGGAAGATTGTGTTTGTAGTGATGTCCTCAGGCGTTTGCGGGAATTGATCGGAGTCGAATAGGGGGTTCTGGGTTGTGCTGGTTGAACTGGGAATAAATAATTTTGCTTTGATTGAGAAGCAAAACATCGAATTTTCGGCTGGATTAAACATTTTAACCGGCGAGACAGGGGCCGGAAAATCAATCCTCATAGGTGCTTTAGAATTATTACTGGGAGCCCGGGCTTCCCATGATTTTATTCGAACGGGCGCGGAGAAAGCAGAAATCCGGGCTCTTTTTGTAATTGAAGATATACCCCGGATGAAAGGAGTCCTGGAGGAGATGGGCCTGGAACAAGAAGAACAGCTCCTTCTCAGCCGGGAAATATCCAGAACTGGCAGCAATCGAACCCGCATTAACGGGCAGCTGGCAACTCTGGCCATGATCCGGAAACTATCCCCCTTTTTGATTGATATCCATGGGCAGTATGAGCATCAATCTCTTTTTTCTCCTGATAATCAGCGAGATTTTTTGGATAGTTTTGGGGGCCAGGAATTGAAAAAAAACAAAAAAAACCTGGCCAGGGCCTATAGGGATCTTCAGGACAAAAAGAAGGAACTGCAAAAACTAAAAAGGTCGGAGCAGGAAAGGGCTCAACGACTGGACTTGCTTCGATTTCAGATCAAAGAACTGGAAGAAGCAGGCCTGAAGGATGAAGAAGAAGAAAAATTGAATGCCGAACATAGGATTCTGGCCAATGCCCAGCTACTTCATAATGGCAGCCAGGAGATCTTTTCTCAGTTGAATGGTGAAAATATCGAAATGGGAATAACAGATCAGCTGGGCCAGATGCATAGAAGATTGGATGAATTGAAAAAAATTGATCCCCAGTTAAAAAATGCAGAGGAGCTTCTCCGCAATTCTTATTATCAACTCCAGGAACTGACCCGGGAAATAAGGGCTTATGCTGAACAGATAATATTTGATGAAAACCGTCTGCAGGAAGTGGAAAATCGGATCGGGGAAATTAATAACCTGAAAAGAAAATACGGGCCTGATTTTTCAGATGTGCTGAATTTTCTGGAAAAGGCCCGGGAAGAATATCAAACCCTGGAGGGTGCGGAGGAGAAAACAGGGGAACTGGAAAAAGAGATTTCCCTGGCCAGGGAAGAGTATCGGGGAATAGCGGAGGAAGTTTCCCGGCAGCGAAGAGAGGCTGCCCGGAAAATGGCAGATCTTCTGGGCGGTGAACTGCAGGGACTGGCCATGCCCAGTACCCGTTTTGAGGTTAATTTGCGGACAGTTCCTGACCGGGAGGGCCTGCAGACCGAACAGGGGAATATTGCCTTCTGGGAACATGGATTTGATGAAATAGAATTTATGCTCTCCCCCAATCCCGGTGAGGAATTAAAACCACTCAACAGAATTGCTTCGGGAGGAGAGATATCGCGGTTAATGCTGGCTCTTAAAGCTTTAACCGCTGATCAGGAGCAGGTCCCAACTATGATTTTTGATGAAATTGATAGTGGCATTGGAGGCAAGACCGCGCAAAAAGTTGCTGAAAAGCTGGATCAAATCAGCAGCAGACGTCAGGTGATTACTATTACCCATTTACCTCAAATTGCCAGCATGGCTGATCGGCATTTATTCATTGACAAAGAAGTAAAGGAAGAAAAAACTCGCACCCGGGTGGAATACCTGGAAGAAAAAGAAAGAGAAAAAGAACTGGCCCGGATGCTGGAGGGTGATTTTACTGAAACGGGTCTTTCTCATGCCCGGGAAATGTTGGAAAAAGCCCGGGTCAGGAAAAAGAATAAATCTATTAACCAACAATAGCCTTCTTTTTTCTTACCTCCTTCCTGAAAAAAATGGCAATAATCCAAAAAATATTTTCCAAAAAAAAGGAAAATTTCATAAAATATAGAAATTAATTATTGATAAAAGGAAGGGGGTTTTATATTGCAATGGTGGAAGAAAAAGTGAAGGTCATGCTTGCGGATGATAATCTGGAATATTGTCAGGTTTTTGAGGAATTTTTTTCTGATCACAGTGGGGTGGAAGTTATTGGTATTGCTTATGATGGATTCCAGTGCCTGGATATGTTAAAAGAGCAGGAACCCGATGTTCTGTTACTGGATGTTATCATGCCTAACATGGATGGAATTGGGGTAATGGAAGAGTTAAACCGCCAGGGAAGAAACCCGGAAATGAAGGTAATAATGATAACTGCTTTTGAACATCAGGATGTAATGCCAGGTGCCGAGAACCTGGGAGCGAATTTTTTCATTCGGAAGCCCTTTGACCTGAGAATAATGGGGGAGAGGATTCAGCAATTAAAAGAACCCCTGCCCGGGGCGGGTTATCAGACCGGCGTTCCTAAACCCAAAAAGGAAAATCTGGAAATTCGAGTAACAGAAATAATGCATAAAATGGGTGTCCCAGCCCATATTAAAGGTTATATGTATCTGCGAGAAGCAATTATTATGGTTATTCGGGAAATGGAATTACTGGGAGCGGTAACCAGAAGGCTGTATCCTCTGGTTGCAGAAAAGTATAAAACCAAGCCCTCCCGGGTGGAAAGAGCTATCCGGCATGCTATTGAAGTAACCTGGGAGCGGGGTGATTTTGAAGCAATTAAAGGTCTATTTGGATCGGCGGTAATCAGGGAAAAAGGCAAACCAACCAATTCTCAGTTTATTGCCAAAATTGCTGATAATTTAAGACTGGAAAGGAAAAAGTAAGGCAGGGGAACAACAAATAAAATGAAAAAAGGCGGCCTAGGGCCGCCTTTTCTAACTCTCAGGAATTTTAATATAAATAACAGGCTACTTCCTGTCCGCCATCAATTTCTTTGATTTGCGGGTCTTCCATAGGAGGAAAAGAAACCCGTAATTGATTTTCTTCAACATTGGAAGAGGTAATGGCCTTAACTATACTGGAATTGTGAATGTTCATCAATTCTTCCAGGGCTTTTTGCAGCTCTTCCCAGCGGGGCGAACCTTTCCAGCTCATTTTAAGGATAAAGTCCAGGCCTTCAGCTTTGTAATCAGCAATTTCATCCTGGAAAGACTGGAGTGGTCCACCTGATTCTACCTGATCCACCAGTTTTTTTAGATCCCGGCCCTCCCAGCCGCACCGTTCAAAGGCCTTTTTGCAGCGAGGATGAAAGCGACAACCATTGGGCATATCAATGGGGTCAGGGATTTCTCCCCGGGGGTCAACTCGTTCTCGTCCGGTATCGGGATCGGGAATGGGTACTGCCGCCAGAAGCAACTGGGTATAGGGGTGGGCGGCCTGGTTGATAACCTGTTCTGTTTCACCGATTTCCATAATGCGGCCCAGGTACAGAATGGCGGTTCGATTACAGATGTAGCGGATGGTGGCCAGGTCGTGTGAAATGTAGATTAAAGAAGCACCCAGTTCATCTCGCATTCTTCTAAGCAGGTTTAAAATCCCGGCCCGAATAGAAACGTCCAACATGGATACCGGTTCATCTGCGATTATAAATTTTGGTTCCAGGACAATGGCCCGGGCCAGGGCAACTCTCTGTCTCTGCCCCCCGGATAGCTGATGGGGAAAACGGTTTAAGAAGTTTTCCGGAGGAGAAAGCTCTGCCAGATTAAGGGCGTTTTTAACCCTTTCCAGTCGATCTTCATAACTGTCCCCAATTTTATGAATAACCAGGGGTTCCATTATGGTATTCAATACTGTGAAACGGGGATTCAGGGTTTCATAAGGGTCCTGGAAAATAACCTGGAAATTGCGGCGGAAGGCTTTATCATCCTTTTTTTTCTGTAATTCAGTGTCCTGACCCAGGTAGAGAATTCGCCCCGAAGTCTTGCTCTGAAGGTTGGCCAGGAGTTCACCGATAGTGCTTTTTCCGGAACCGCTTTCTCCGGCAAGACCCAGGATTTCTCTTTCTTTAACCTCAAAACTTACCCCGTCAACTGCCCGGAGCATGGTTTTGTGCCCACCAAAAAAGGCTTGCTTAATCAAAAACTGCTTTTCCAGATCCTTAATTTCCAGAGTGGTTTTTTCGCCCACTCCTTTTTCTTTTCCAGTCCCTGTGCCTGCGCTGTGCCAGGTAGTTGGTCTGGAAGCTTCTTCCCTGAAAGTTTCTACCTTTTCCGGATAGTGACACAGAACCTCATGGTCGGGAGCCACTTCTACTGCTTCCGGTTCTTCCTGGCAGCGGTCTGTGCTGAAGGGGCAGCGTTCCCGGAAACGACAGCCGGAAATATCCCCGGCCAGATCGGGGGGAGCGCCAGGAATGGAAATGATATCACCCCGGGCTGCTTCCAGGGTGGGGTAAGCGTTAAGGAGCCCCAGGGTATAGGGGTGATAGGAGCCTTTAAAAATTTCTCTGGTTGTTCCCTGCTCCATGATTTTTCCGGCATACATTACCGCTACCCGCTGACAGATTTCTGCGACAACAGAAATATCATGGGTAACCAGGATAAGGGATGATTGAATTTGTTCCTGTAACTGGAGAAATTGCTTTAAAATTCCGTCCTGAACCACCACATCCAGGGCGGTGGTTGGTTCGTCAGCAATAATAAGATCCGGGCTTAAAGCCAGGGCCATGGCAATAACCACTCTCTGTTTCATCCCCCCGGATAACTGATGGGGATAGTCAAATAGCCGTTTTTTCTCCAGCCCTACCATGCCAAACAGTTCTTCCGCCCTGGCCAGGGCATCTTTATTGCTCATTTTTTCATGGGTATGAATGGCCTCTGTGATCTGATCTTCAATTTTGTAGACAGGATCGAGAGCATTCATGGCACTCTGGGTAACCATTGCAATTTCTTTCCAGCGAACCTTATTCATTTGTACATTATTCAGGGGGACCAGGTCTTTTCCTTTGAAAATTACCTGTCCATCAACGATACCTCCATTGGGAGGAAGAATTCGGTTAATGGATTTGGCAGCAGTGGTTTTCCCACAACCGCTTTCCCCAACCAGCCCCAGATTATCGCCTTTCTCCAGTTTAAAGGAAACTCCATCCAGGGCTTTTACCAGTATATCATTAACCCGGTAGTAGGTCTTAAGGTTATTTACTTCCAGGAGCACGGGTATTACCTCCTCTCAGGCGGGGGTTGGTCAGGACTTCCAGGGACCGGGAAATCAAAAAGACGGAGACCACGGTCAAACTGATGAAAACGCCGGGAGGAATAATCCACCACCAGGCTGTTCGCCATGCTCCTGAAAGCCGGGCCGCGTGAAGAATTGTTCCCCAGCTGTAAAGACGGGGCGGTCCCAGGCCCAGAAAACTAAGAGTTGCTTCAGCTGTGATTGCGTAACCAATGGCTACCGCCAGCTGTAAAAAGGCCAGGGGTAAAATATTGGGTGCAATATGAACCAGAATGATGCGAAGATCACCAGCTCCTGCTACTCGGGCAGCCTTAATGAATGGTCGCTCGACCAGAGAAAGAACCTGGGACCGTATGATCCGGGCGTTGGTTCTCCAGGTCAAAAGACCAATAGCAAGGATAATAATCCACAGGCTGGGGCGGAATATCAGGACCAGAATAATGGCGAACGGTTCCAGGGGCAGTCCGTACATAATGTCAACTATCCGCATCAGGATGTTGTCAACCCTGCCCCGGAAATAACCGGAGACCAGGCCGATTACCACCCCGATAATATTAACTAACAGAGCAGTAACAATGCCGACAATGAGGGCTGTTCGGGAGCCGTACATAACCTGACTCCATATATCCCGGCCCAGATGAGTGGTGCCAAAGAGGTGATCCCGGGTAGGTGGTGATAGCTCATTAATATAGGGGTCGGTTCCAATGCCAAAACCATAGCCTTCTGAAATATCGAGTCCCCGAAAGCTGCGGCGATATCCAAGGTCCATGCGGCTCCAGGCTTCCCCGTCATATTCCAGGACAATACCCCTGATGCCTACAATATAGGCTTTATCGGCGTCAACGATACCAACGCCGGTTAATTCGCGGCTTTCCGGGCTGGACATATTAAACCAGTCTTCACCGTCAAAGCCCAGGATTTCGCCTCGCTGTCCGGTAGTGAAACCAAAACCCTCGGGGGAAATAGCGACCGCGTTTAAATCCCGGAAAGTTCCGTCCAGCATTGTTCGGAAGGAGGCGTTAACAAACTCCCCTTCCTCATAATGAATTATGGTTCCCCGGCCGCCTACCAGGACTCCTGAATCGGGGGAAGTCATAAAGACTGCATTAAGATCTCGTTCAGTAGGACTTTCCAGGCGAGTCCAGGAAGAACCGTCCCACTGGAGAATAGTGCCCTCTTCCCCAACAGCCAGAGCCATATCTTCAGCAGGAACAGCAACTCCTTTTAACATTATTTCCACCGGGCTGTCCACCTGCTGCCAGGCCTGACCATCAAAAAGGATAATAGTACCTTTCTCCCCCACTGCAAAACCGAACTCGGGAGAGAAAAAATCCACTGATTGCAGAGAAATATCTACCGGGCTTTCTTTTTCCACCCATTCATCGCCGTCAAAGTGGAGAATTATACCTTCCCGCCCCACACTATAGCTCTCCCCGGGGGAAATTACTGCTGTAGAATTTAAGGGGCGGTCTCCGATAACACTCATTCGCTGCCATTCACCATCAACAAAAGGAGCTGCGGTTCCTTCAATGTTTTCGTTCATTACATGGGGGTCGTGGGTGGCTAAGACCGGGGCGAATATTGCTACGAAAAGGATCAAAATAAAAAGAATAGATCCCGGTCTTCCCAGGGGATCGGCCCAGATAGCCTTAAATGGTGCTTTCATGGATTGGAAGTACGGCTGTAATTGCTTCCAGCGGTTGGATTTTTGCGCCATATTATTTGCCCCCTTTCTGATAGACCACCCGGGGATCCAGGTATCCGTAAAGCAGATCGGCCAGGAAATTCATAACCATAACCATTCCGGCCATCAACATAAAACAGGCCTGGGCCATGGGAAAATCACTGGTTCGAACCGATTGAATAATTTCTCGGCCCAATCCTGGCCAGGAAAAAACAACTTCAACCACTACCTGCCCCCCAACAGCAAGTCCAATTGTAATTGCAGCCTGGGTAACAACGGGCAGTAGAGCATTGCGAGCGGCGTGCTTGTACATTATTACCCGCTCGCTCAGGCCCTTGGCCTGACAGAGTTCAATGAAATCTTCACCCATTACCTCCAGCATCGTATTACGCATAATCAGCATCGGTAAGGCCATATAATAAATGGCAATTGTCATTGCGGGCAGGATAAGATGCCAGAGAAAATCCAGGGTAAAAACCTTATCCAAAAACCCTGTTGCTTCATAGGGGAGGGTTCTCATTCCACTGGTGGGAAGAATACCCAGGGTTATCCCAAAGAGCATAATGAAAATCATACCGGTCCAGAAAACCGGAGCCGAGCGTAAAAAAAGTCCCCCCACAATTCCGCTGTACTCTACCCTAGAGCCTCTCCTCCAGGACAGGATAACCCCCAGGATTGGTCCGGTTGAATAGGAAATAATGATGGCCGGGAACATCAGGACCAGGGTATTTAACATTTTTTCCCAGACAATGGGGGCAATAGCGGATCGGTAATGAAAGGACATACCGAATTCACCCTGGAAAAAGTTCCCCAGATAAATGAAATACTGCTGCCACAGAGGCCGGTCCAGTCCGAAACGGGCTCGGACCATGGCCTGGGCTTCTGCGGACAATCCCTCCATAACCAGGGCAGAAGTAGGGTCTGGCAGAGCAAGCCGAAAAACGAAAAAAAGCCCTGTAAGGATAATCAAAAAAGTAACAACCATTTGCAGAAGTCGACGAATAATAAACTCTTTTTTGCCCATAAGCTCCCTCCGGTTCCGAATTTAAATAATAGTTAGAAGAGAGAGGGGAGGGAGTCCCCTCCCTCCCCTGATTTTTGTGGTTCTACGGCATGTTAAGCCTTCCGTCATCATCCCACCAGTAACCGGCTTCTTCCAGCTTCTGGCGAGCCATGTCCAGATCATACTCAAAGATGGGAACGTCTGGATTGTGCCAGAAAGTATTAACCGGGGCAATGATTGAGGTGCCGCGCTCACCCCGACCATCGAGAAGAACATCGATGAAGGTCTCATGGGGAATGGCGTGAGCGATTGCCCGACGGAAATCCACGCAGTCCAGTGCGGGCAGGCGCAGATTATAGGTCATATGATAATAACCGAAGTCCGGAACACTGACTACTTCCAGATGATCTTCCTGCTCGGCCAGAGTAATCTGGGCCGGCTCCAGCCTCCAGGCAGTCATGTCGGCTTCTCCAGTTACCATACCGGTGTATGTTCCTTCAGCATCAGCATAGATAATATACTCAATAGCATCAATATATATATCATCAGCTTTAAAGTAATCCTCGAACTTAACCAGACGCTTGTACTCCGCCCGATCAAAGCGGTCAAATTTCATAGGTCCGCTACCTACAGTGGGGATATCCTCCGGATCCAGCTGATCAGCATGCTCAATGTCCTCCCAGAGATGCTTGGGAAGAATGGGGATCTGGCTCAGGGTAACGGTAATGAAGAAAGATGTCGGCTCTTCCAGGACAAAATGGAGGGTTTGATCGTCAATTATAATTACTTCTTCCAGGGGATCATAGAAGGGGCGGAAATAGGCAAAGTCCTGTTCGATCATGTAATCGTAGGAGAACTTTACGTCTTCCACTGTTACCGGCTCGCCATCGTGGAATAACATGTCATCGCGAATTACGATTTCAATGGTTACATCATCCACGGCTTCAACCGATTCTGCTGCCCAGGGAAGGGGTTCGATGTCTGGAGAGAGGCGGACCAGCTTATCATAGTACATCCGCATGAACTTCCAGCCCCAGACAGTGGTGGAGTCAAGGGGGTTAATATTATCCGGTTCCTGGCTGGTTCCAATGGTAAGGGTGTTGCTGTCACCAATGGGGGTGACGTCAAAGGGCAGCCATTCCGTGTAAAGTCCTTCCCCGGCCATGGGAACGTAGCCTTCAAAAGTGTTTTTGTTGTAGGCCAGGACTTCATCCCGGTAGAAAAGAATACTCAGAGGCTGTTCTTCCATAGCAATCTGTTGCATTTCCAGCACATACTCCCGGCGCTGATCCGGATCGAATTCGCGAGCCTGCTTGCGGAAAAGCTCATCGTATTCCTCGTTCATATAGCCCCCGGGGTTATTACCACCCAGGTCCATCTGTTCGGAGTGCAGAGTTCCCAGGAAGTGCTGGGGATCAAGGCGGTCAACCCGTCCCGACCATCCCACAATGGCAATATCAAAGTCCTGTTCATTATAGAATCTGTCAATAAGGGTGCTGAATTCCAGGGGCTGAACATCGACTTTGATACCCAGCTCCTCCCAGGCATCCTGGATGAGGAAGGCCCCTTCGTAGCGGATGGGATCGTAGCCTTCAGTTGTAGTAACAATTGTGAATTCAGGGACGCGTGAGGCCGAGGCGGTCAGGGAAAGCCCCAGGGCCAGCAAAAAGACCAGACACAACATTAACACCGATTTTCTTTTCACCATAAAGATCCTCCTTTTTAATTAGTTTCCCTTTTTTGATTCGCTACAGGACTCTTTAACTCCTTTATTTTTATTTTATTTCAGTAAAACAAACAAAAATGAAAAGGAACAGGGCTTTTTTTATTCTTTTTGGGTGAAAAATAGACTTTTTAAGCTTCTTTTTAAATTAAAAGCAACCATAAAGAGGGATAAACCGCATGAATTACAGGTTTAAAATGTTACAGTTGAAAAAGGAGGGGCTGGGAAAAAATTCAAGGAGTTCTGTTTGAAAAAGACCCTGTGAACAGGAGAAATAGCTTCCGGGATAATGATGATTCTGCTAAAAGGAAATCTGGCCTGGGAATAGAATTATTTAAGGGAAAGGGGATTATTATGGCCCGAATAAAGATTTTTACCGGAAATTTTGGCAGTGGAAAAACCGAAATCTGCATCAATTATTCCCTGTCCAGGGAAAACCCCCCTTTTCTCCTGGATATGGATGTGGTAAAACCCTATTTTCGCATGCGGGAAGCAGATGAAATTCTCCGGGAAGCGGGCATAGACCTGATTTATCCCAGGGCCATGGCCCAGGCTGATCTACCGATAATAACTCCAGAAATTTTTCGGGCCCTGCAGAACTCCCGGCATGAAGCCATTATTGACCTGGGAGGGGATGATGATGGAGCCCGGGTTCTGGGAAGCCTGAATCACTATTTAAGCCCCGAGAACTGTGAATTAATAATGGTAATAAATCCTTTTCGACCCTTTTCTTCGGGAAAGGGTCATCTATTGCAGTTGAAGGATGACATTGAACAGGCGGCCCGATTAAAAATTACTCATTTTGTGGCCAACGGTAATCTGGGCCGGGAAACCTCGGCCCAGGAAGTAGAAGAAAGCTATTACAGGGTCGAAGCCCTGGCCCGGGAACAGGGCTTGCCCATAAAATTTACCGGGGTTTTGAAAGAATTGATTCCCCGGGTGGAAATTCCGGGGGAGATCCTGCCGGTGAAAATACACCTGCAGCCTCCCTGGCTTACAGGGGGCAATAAAAAATGAGAGTTTTAATTCCCCGGACCCTGCAGCAGTGGCAGAGTTTTATCCAACAACTGGAGTTGATGCGGGGCCTGGAAGTATACCGGGAAGAAGTTCGCAATAAAGAGTATGATCTGATAATTAACCTGGAATCAGGGGGCCGGGAGGCCCAGCTGCCCCCGCCCTTCCAAAAATTTTTGGACCACTTAAATTCTGATCCCCTGCAGGGGGAAAATTTGCAGATGCTCCAGGCCATTATTGATTCTGCCCAGGATGCCATTTCGGTTGTAGATGAAAATGGGCGGGGTTTACTGGTCAATCCCGCCTATACTCGGATGACGGGTTTGACGGAAAAGGATGTTATCGGCAGACCGGCAACTGTGGATATTGCCGAGGGAGAAAGCATGCATTACCGGGTCCTGCAGACCGGGAAGTCAGTTTCCGGTGTTCCCCTAAAAGTTGGGCCTCAGAAAAGGGATGTAATTGTAAATGTAGCTCCAATAATTATTAATGGAAAATTAAGGGGCAGCGTTGGAGTCATCCACGATATTTCCGAATTAAAAAAGCTTTCTGATGAACTGGATCGAACCCGGCGCATGCTGCGCCGTTTGCGAGCCAGTTATACTTTTGCGGATATTATTGGCTCCAGTCCCGGGGTGCAAAAGGTGGTTGAACAGGCCAAAAAAGCCTCTCAAACCCCCGTAACTGTTTTATTAAGGGGGGAAAGCGGAACGGGAAAAGAATTTTTTGCCCATGCCATCCACAATGAAAGCGAGCGCAGTAAGTTCCAGTTTATACGGGTCAACTGTCCTGCCATACCGGATACTCTGTTTGAAAGTGAGCTTTTCGGCTATGTGGAGGGTGCTTTTACCGGGGCCCGCCCGGGAGGGAAAAAAGGTCTTTTTGCCGAGGCCAATAACGGCACCATATTCCTGGATGAAGTGGCCAAAATGAATTTTTCCATGCAGGCTAAACTGCTCCGAGTCCTGCAGGAAAAGGAGTTTACCCCGGTGGGAAGTACAGAGCCGGTAGGGGTCAATGTCAGGGTGATTGTGGCCACCAATGCCAACCTGGAAGAGGAAGTCCGAAAAGGGGGTTTTCGCGAGGATCTTTATTATCGCTTAAATGTTTTTCCCATTTATCTTCCCCCACTGCGGGATAGGAAATCAGATCTTCCCGAACTGGTTAATAATATGATCCGGCGTTTCAATCAGGAATACGGCCGGATGGTGAAAAAATGTGATCCTGCGGCCCTGCAATTATTACAAGAATATGACTGGCCCGGTAATGTCCGGGAACTGGAAAATGTGGTAGGCCGGGCCATGATCGAGGTAGATTATAATTCTGAAATCCTGGAAGCTCATCATTTTCCCGCCCTGGGACTGGCCTATCGGCTGAATGATAGTCGGGCTGGAACCACTGAAGAAAAGCCTTCTGAAGAACTGGATTTGAGAGAGGTTTTAACCAAAAAGGAAGGGGAGGTTCTGCGGCGAGCCCTTTCTCAAAGTGGTGGCAGCCGCAAAAAGGCTGCAGAAAAAATGGGGATTTCCGAAAGGAGCCTCTATTATAAAATGAAAAAGCACCACCTCGACTGAAAATTAGTTCCTGCAAATAATTGCATAAAATGCAGCGAATTGCAGGATGGGCTGGGAAGAACCTCGCACTGGAGCGGGGTCTTCTTTTGGTACAAGTTTTGCAAAATAAGTAACTAAGGAAGATTTCAGGAGGGAGGGATTTTTATGGGAATTTTTGAGGAAATGGCCAGAGAAGGACATGAACAGCTTATCCTCTGTCAGCACAGGAAATCCGGGTTGAAGGGTATCATTGCCATTCATAATACTGTTCTGGGCCCCGGCCTGGGAGGTTGCCGGATGTGGAATTATGAAAATGAAAACGAAGCCTTTAAGGATGCCCTGCGACTGGCCCGGGGTATGACTTACAAATCTGCTGCTGCCGGGGTGGATTTTGGTGGAGCCAAGGCTGTAATTTATGCTGATCCGCAGAAAGATAAGACGGAAAAACTTTTTCGGGCCATGGGTCGCTTTGTGGAAGGGTTAAAAGGCCGTTTTTCTACAGGAACGGATGTAGGAACAGTTTTTGATGATTTTGTAATTATGGGCCGGGAAACCAGTTATGTGGGAGCATTACCGGAAGAGTACGGGGGAAGTGGTGATACTTCAGTTATAACTGCCTATGGAACCTGGAAAGGGCTTAAGGCCTGTGCCATGGAAAAATATGGAACAGCCAGTCTGGAAGGGCTGAGAGTTGTTGTTCAGGGCCTGGGCAAAGTTGGTCATAAACTGGTTGGTCATCTCCAGGAGGAGGGGGCCGAAATAATTGGCTGTGATGTTAATTCTGATTATATTGAGCGGATCCAGAATGATTATCCCGATGTGGAAATTGTTGACCCCGAACAGGCTTATGATGTCGAATGTCATATTTTCTCTCCCAATGCTCTGGGAAGCGTGGTCAATGACCAAACCATTGAAAGGTTTAACTGCGAGATAATAGGCGGTGCTGCCAACAATGTGCTGGAGGAAGAGGAGAAGCACGGGCAGATGCTGGAAGAAAAGGGCATTCTTTATGCTCCGGATTATGTAATCAATTCCGGGGGATTGATCCAGGTAGCAGATGAAACTGCAGAAGCGGAATACAGCAAAAACCGGGCATTTAAAAAAGCTGATGGGATTTATGATATGCTGCTGGAAGTTTTCCGCCTGGCCCGGGAAAATAGCATTCCAACCCGCAAGGCGGCAGATATGATGGCGGAAAATCGAATTGAAGGTGTTAGGGAGCTAAAGAGAATTTTCCCAGGAGAATAACAGGGGGACGGTGGTTATGAGCGTGAAAATACTGATTATTAATCCCGGTTCCACTTCAACCAAAATAGCCGTTTGGGAAGAAGAAAAGGGGCTGACCCTGGAAGATAATATTCAGCATCCCCCCCAGGAAATGGAGAAGTTTGAGGATATTCCCGATCAACTCAAGTATCGGGTTAATGTTGTCCGGGACTTCCTCCAGGGAAAAGGTTATGGGGCAGAAGATTTTTCTGCAATTGCAGCCCGCGGGGGTTTGCTGAAACCCCTGGCCGGGGGAACCTATCAGGTTAATGATATTATGCGTAGGGATCTAAAAACCGGTGTGCAGGGCCAGCACCCTTCCAATCTGGCAGGACTTATTGGGCATGAACTGGCCCGGGAGCAGGGCCTCCCCGTTTACATTACCGATCCGGTCTCTGTGGATGAATTCAATCCTCTGGCCCGGTATTCGGGTATTCCTGAGATTGAACGGAGGGCCCTGGGGCATGCTCTAAATATTAAGGCTGTAGCCCGGCTTGTGGCCGGCGAAATGGGTAAAGACCTGGAGGATTTCAATGGAATTGTGGCTCATCTGGGAGGAGGTATTTCAATAGCTCCCCTGGAAAAAGGGAAAATTGTTGATGTTAATAATGCCAATGAAATGGGCCCTTATTCTCCAGAAAGAACCGGAGGATTACCAGTGGGGGACCTGGTTAAAATGGCGTTTAGTGGCGATTATACAGCCCGGGAATTACGCAATAAAATTACCCGCAGGGGAGGTCTGCTGGCCTACCTGGGTACCAATGACTGCCGGGAAATCGAAGAACGCATTGCCGATGGTGATCAGGAGGCCCGGCAGGTTTATGAAGGAATGATTTATCAGATAAGCAAGGAAATTGGAATGGCGGCAACAGTTTTAAGGGGACATGTAGAGAAGATAATTATTACAGGAGGCATTGCTTATTCCGACTATTTGAACTCTGGCATCAAAGAGAGAGTTCAATTTATTGCCCCGGTCCAGGTGGTTCCCGGCTCCATGGAAATGGAAGCACTGGCCCTGGGGGCCTATCGGGTTGTTTCTGGGCAGGAAATGCCCGGAGAATATGGCGAGGAGGTGGACTGATGTTTAAAAATCTGGAGGAACTTCTGCAGGCAGCCCGGGAAAAGCCCGCAGCCCGCATGGCTGTAGCTGCAGCGGCGGACGCCGAAGTTTTGCAGGCGGTAAAGCTGGCCTGTTCTGATGGGATTATTGAGCCTCTCCTGGTTGGGGACAAAGGGGCCATTCTCGAGGCCTCACGGGAAGCGGAGCTGGATGTGGAAGATAAGTGGATTTTTGATTGCTCTGAACCTGAAGAAATTGCTGCCCGAACCATGCGACTGGTATCAGATGGAGAGGCAGATTTCCTGATGAAGGGGCTGATTGGCACTTCAACACTATTGCGAGCCCTTTTAAGCAAAGAATATGGATTGCGCCGGGAGCGGCTTTTAAGTCACCTTTCCCTTATGGAAATAGGCCGGGAACGCCTGATTATAATGACCGATGGGGCCATGAATATTGCCCCGGACCTGGAAAAAAAAGCCGGAATAATTGCTAATGCTGCTGAAGTAGCCCATAAACTGGGACTGGACAAGCCCCGGGTGGCACCCCTGGCCGCAGTGGAAAATGTAAACCCTGACATGCCGGCTACCCTGGAGGCTGCAGCCCTTTCCAAGATGGCTGACCGGGGCCAGATAAAGGGAGTTGTGGTTGATGGCCCCCTGGCTCTTGATAATGCTGTTGATGAAAAAGCAGCCCGGCATAAGGGGATTGACAGCCCTGTTGCCGGTAAAGCTGATATTTTGCTGATGCCTGATATTGAAGCGGGGAATATTTTTTACAAGGCCATGCTTTATTTGGGTGGTTATCGGGCGGCCAGTATTGTTGTTGGAGCAAGGGTGCCGGTTGTTTTAACTTCCCGGGCTGATGATGCCAGGACCAAGCTGGTTTCTATCGCTCTGGGTAAAATGGCAATCTAAAAAGATTTTCAGGGAGGGAATTTGATTATGAAAATTTTTGACTACATGGAAAAATATGATTTTGAACAACTGGTATTTAATTATGATGAAACTTCAGGATTGAAAGCTCTGATCTGTATTCACGATACCACCCTGGGCCCAGCCCTGGGAGGAACCCGGATGTGGGTATATGAGAAGGAAGAAGAAGCAATTGAAGATGCTTTACGCCTGGCCCGGGGCATGACTTACAAAGCTGCCGTAGCAGGTCTTAACCTGGGAGGAGGCAAAGGAGTTGTTATTGGCGATCCCAAAAAGGAAAAAAGTGAAGAATTATGGCGGGCTTTCGGTCGCTTTGTCCAGAGCTTAAATGGACGCTACATTACTGCTGAAGATGTGGGCACTTCTCCTCAGGATATGAATTTCGTCTCCATGGAAACCAGCTCTGTGGTGGGGCTGATGGGAACCAGTGGCGATCCTTCTCCCTTTACCGCTAACGGCGTATGGCACGGGATGCAGGCCTGCGCTGAAAAGGTCTATGGCAGCCGGAGTCTGAAGGGTAAAAAAGTTTCTGTCCAGGGAGCGGGCAGTGTAGGCTATTATCTGATCAAGCACCTTGTGGAAGATGAAGGGGCAGAAGTAATAGTAACTGATATTGATCAGGATAGAATTGAATTGGTTAAAAAAGAGTTTGGGGTGAAAGCCGTAGCCCCAGAAGAAATTTACAGTGCCGATGTGGATATTTTTGCCCCCTGTGCTCTGGGTGCAGTAATTAATGATGAAACCCTGCCCCAGCTTAAATGCAAAATTGTTGCGGGAGGAGCAAATAATATCCTGGCTGAAGAACGACATGGAGAGGAAATTGAGAAAAAAGGTATTCTCTATGCCCCCGATTATGTTATCAATGCCGGAGGCCTGATTAATGTGGCCGATGAATTGAAAGGATACAATAAAGAAAGGGCTTTGCAGTCGGTAGCGGGAATTTATGATAGTGTTAAAATGGTCCTTGATATTGCCGATCGGGACAATATCCCTACCTATAAGGCTGCTGATCGACTGGCTGAAGAGCGTATTGAGAAAATGGGCCGGGTTCGCAGCAACTTTATTAAAAGCTGGGAGTGAGAAATATGGATTATAAGATCCTGGTTCTCAATCCTGGATCAACTTCAACTAAAATGGCCCTGTACCAGGGTCAGGAGTGTCTTCTGGAGGAAACGGTTCGCCATTCCAGTGATGAGCTCCAGGGGTACAGCCGAATTGCCGATCAGGAAAGCTTTCGGCGGCGGGTAATAATGGAAACCCTGCAAAAAGCAGGTTTTTCCGTGGAGGAGATAGATGCAATTTCTGCCAGGGGTGGGCTTTTAAAGCCCATTCCCGGCGGAACCTGGGTGGTCAACGAAAAGATGGTTAGGGATCTGGAAGCCGGGGTCCAGGGGGAGCATGCCAGCAATCTGGCCGGTATTCTGGCCTATCAGATGGGCCAGCAAATTGATTGCCCGGCCTTTATTGTTGACCCGGTTATTGTAGATGAAATGGATGATCTGGCCCGCTATTCCGGCATGCCGGAGATAAAAAGACGCAGTATTTTTCACGCTCTCAATCAAAAGGCTGTAGCCCGGGATGTAGCCCGAGAAATGGGGACTCGTTATGAACAGGCCACCTTTATTGTTACCCACATGGGGGGTGGAGTTTCCTGTGGCCTGCACCGGAAGGGACGGGTGGTTGATGTAAATAACGCTCTGGATGGAGAAGGGCCCTTTTCCCCCGAAAGAGCCGGAGGCCTGCCGGTAGGAGACCTGGTAAAACTCTGCTTTGATCCTCAGTATGATCAGGATTTCATCCGGAAAAGGATCAAAGGCCAGGGAGGCCTGGTTGCCTATCTGGGGAGCAACGATTTGATAGCAATTGAGAAAGATATGGAGAAGGGTGATGAGCGTGCCCGGGAAATATTCCAGGCCATGGCCTATCAAATTGCCAAGGAAATAGGGGGTCTGGCTGCTGCGGGTCAGGGCCGGATAGATGCAATTATTCTGACCGGGGGAATGGCTCGGTCCCCCGAATTGATTGAGCTGGTCCGGGAGAGAATAGAATTTATAGCGCCGGTAAAAATCAAACCCGGTGAAAAGGAAATGGAAGCTTTATGCGAGGGGGCCCTCCGGGTTCTCCAGGGTCAGGAAGACCCCCAGCAATATAGTTAATTTCAGGGACAGGAAAGGAGGACTATCGGTGCCCAAAGTGGTTTTTGATTCTGAAAGATGTAAGGGATGTCATCTCTGTGTCAGGGTCTGCCCCAAAAAGATTATTCTGATCAGGGAAAATATCAATAATAAGGGTTATCATCCCGCTTATGTGGAGGACATGGACAGCTGTATTGGATGTGCTTTTTGTTATGAAATCTGCCCCGATACAGTAATTGAAGTATATAAAGAGGAAGGAGGTAAATAATGGCCGATAAAATTTTAATGAAAGGCAATGAAGCAATTGGAGAAGCCGCAATTAAATCTGGATGCCGTTATTTTTTCGGTTATCCAATAACCCCACAGAATGAGCTCCCGGCCTATATGGCCCGGCGGCTACCCAATGAAGATGGAGTTTTTTGTCAGGCAGAAAGTGAAATTGGTGCCATAAATATGGTTTATGGGGCTTCCGCCTCTGGAGCCCGGGTAATGACCTCTTCTTCCAGCCCCGGGATCAGCCTGAAGCAGGAGGGAATCTCCTACATGGCCGGCTCTGAACTGCCAGGAGTAATAGTCAACATTACCCGGGGTGGACCGGGATTGGGGGGAATTCAACCTGCTCAATCAGATTATTTTCAGGCGGTAAAAGGAGGAGGACATGGTGATTATCGCACGCTGGTCCTGGCTCCTCAATCAGTTCAGGAAGCAGTAGACCTGACCATGGAAGCCTTTGATCTGGCGGATAAGTATCGCAATCCGGTTTTGATTCTGGGGGATGGAATGATTGGACAGATGATGGAGCCGGTGGAATTTAAGCGCGATATTTCCCCCGAAGATCTCCCCGACAAGGAATGGGCAACCGTGGGGAATAAAGGACGCAAACCCAATATTATTAATTCTCTAAGCCTGCAGGCGGAAAAACTTGAGGAATTAAATGTCCGCATGCAGAAGAAATATCAACAGATGAAGGAAGAAGAAGTCCGCTTTGAGACAATAAAAACAGAGGATGCAGAATATGTGATAGTTGCTTTTGGTTCTATGGCTCGAATTGCAATGGGGGCAGTAGAAAAAGCCAGAGAAGAAGGTATTAAGGTTGGTTTGATCCGACCAATTTCCCTGTTTCCCTTCCCTGATGAAGTGATAGGGATGGTAGCAGAGCAGGCCCGTTTTATGTTGACTTTAGAAATGAACTGTGGTCAGATGGTGGAGGATGTTCGCCTGGCCGTTAATGGTCGTTGTCCCGTTTATTTCTACGGGAGAAGCGGCGGTGTTGTTCCCACCACGGGAGAAATATATGAACAATTAATGGAGCAGGTAAGGGGTGAGAAAGAATGAAAGTAGTTGCCAGAAGACCGGAATCTATGATGGATAAACCCACTCACTACTGTCCGGGCTGCACCCATGGCATCACCCACCGGTTGGTGGCGGAAGTATTAGATGAAATGGGGATCAGGGAAAAAACCGTGGGAGTGGCCCCGGTAGGCTGTGCTGTTCTGGCTTATGAGTATTATAACTGTGATTTTCAACAGGCCGCCCATGGACGTGCTCCAGCAGTAGCCACGGGAATCAAGCGAGTCCATCCGGAAAACTTTGTTTTCACCTATCAGGGAGATGGGGACCTGGCTTCCATTGGAACTGCAGAAATTATTCATGCAGCAATGCGAGGAGAGAACTTCACAACCATTTTTATTAATAATGCTATCTATGGGATGACCGGAGGGCAGATGGCCCCCACCACCATGATTGGCCAGAAAACCACAACCTCCCCTTATGGCCGGGATGCCTCCCAGGCCGGGCAGCCCATCCGGGTTGTGGAAATGCTGTCCACCCTGCAGGGTGCAGGCTATCTATCCCGGGTTGCTCTATATAATAACAGGGAGATCAAAAAAGCAAAAAAGGCAATTCGCAAGGCTTTTGAAACCCAGAAGGCCGGGCAGGGCTTTTCCCTGGTTGAGCTCCTTTCCACCTGTCCCACCAACTGGGGGATGAATCCTGCTGAAGCCCTGGAATGGGTGGAGAGTAACATGGTGCCTTATTATCCCCTGGGAGATTTTAAGACACCGGAAGGAGGGCAGGATCAGTGATAAAAGAAATCATTATTGCAGGCTTTGGGGGCCAGGGAGTTATGCTCATGGGCCAGATTCTGGCCGGAGCCGGTATGCTGGAGAATAAAGAAGTGTCCTGGCTGCCCTCTTATGGACCGGAGATGAGGGGCGGGACTGCCAACTGCCATGTCATAGTTTCCAGTGAAAGGATTAGTTCGCCTTTTGTGGGGGAACCAGATGTAGTAGTGGCCATGAACCTGCCTTCTATGGATAAATTTACTCCCCAATTAAAAAAGGGAGGGCTGCTGATAATCAACAGCTCCCTAATTGATAGTGAGCCTCAACGCCAGGATATCCGGGTTATCAAAATTCCTGCCAATGAACTGGCTGCAGAAGTTGGTAGTGATAGAGCGGCAAATATGGTAGCTCTGGGGGCGGTGGTGGAAAAGCTGAAATTTGTTGAAGTGGATTCAATTATTTCTTCCCTGAAAGATAATCTCCCCGAACGCCATCATCGCTTGATTCCCCTTAATGAAGAAGCAATAAAGCGGGGAATGGATGCCGCCCGGGAATAGCAAGGGGTGACCAAAAATGGTAAATGAAGACAGGCTGGAAAACCTTTTCGTGGAAATGGTTAAAATTGATAGTCCATCGGGTGGGGAAAGACAGCTGGCTGATTATGTCCGGGATCATCTGGAAGAACTGGGATTGGAAGTAGAAGAAGATGATGCCGGGGAAAAAACCGGGGGAAATGCGGGAAATATTCTTGCTTTTCTGCCGGGGACTAAAAAAGGGCCCACCATTTTGTTTACTGCCCACCTGGATCGAGTCGAACCCGGGAAGAATATTGAACCCGTCCAGGATGATGGTAAATTTCGGTCCCGGGGAGAAACAATTCTGGCCGCTGATGATATTTCCGGTATAGCTCCAATATTGGAAGCCCTTTATTGTATCCGGGAACAGGGGTTGGACCATTATCCTGTACAGCTGGTCTTTACCGTATCAGAAGAAGTAGGATTGCTGGGAGCCAAGAATCTCCAGCAGGAATCTTTAAAAGCTGATCTGGGCTATGCCTTCGATTCTAATGGACCGGTGGGTAATATAATTATAAAAGGCCCCACTCATAACAGCATTGAAATTAAGATTCGAGGAAAAGCCAGCCATGCTGGAATCAGCCCGGAAGAGGGTATCAATGCCATTAAAGTGGCTGCTAAAGCGCTTGCCGGCTGTAAACTGGGTCGAATTGATGAAGAAACAACTGCCAATATTGGGACCATCAAGGGAGGTAAAGCCCGCAATATTGTTCCCGATGAAGTTGATCTTTCGGGGGAAATCCGAAGTCACAGCTCCCAGAAATTAAAACAGGAAACCGAAGCCATGCAGCAGGTTTTTCAGGAAGCAGCCGATGAATATGGTGCTGAACTGGAATTTAAGTCCGAGAACCTTTATCCTGCTTTTGAATTCTCAGCGGAAGAAGAAATTGTAAAGCGGTGTTCCCTTGCCCTGGAAAAAACAGGCAAGAATCCTTCTTTACAGGCCAGCGGCGGCGGGAGTGACGCTAATATATTTAACGGCAAGGGAATTCCCACCCTTAATCTTGCTACTGGCATGGAAAAAGCACATTCTACCGATGAGTACATTGCTTTTTCCGAGCTTATTGACCTGTCCCATTTTATTATTAATATTTTAAAAGAGTAGGAAGGTGACTGGCTGTGCCTTCTGAATATGAAGAAATTTTTTCGGGAAATCTCCTGCGCCTGATCCGGAAGCAGGGGAAATATGAATGTGTGGAACATCCCGGTGCGGTGGCGGTATTGCCGATCCTTTCCGGGGGAGATGTTATTCTGATTCGCCAGTACCGTCCCGCGATTAACCGGGAAATCTTGGAATTACCGGCAGGATTATTGGAGCCCGGAGAAGAACCTATAGAGACGGGAAAAAGAGAACTATTGGAAGAGACCGGGTATCACTCCGACAACCTGGAATTTATTTTTCAGTTTTATTCTTCTCCAGGTTTCACCAGTGAAAAGCTATTTTTATTCCGGGCTCGGGACCTTGAATATCGCGGCCCTCCCGTGGAGCAGGGGCTGGAGTTGGTCAGGATGAACAGGGCCCAGGTTTCTGAGGGACTCTTTTCCGGGTTATTTGATGATGCCAAGACCATTATCGGCCTGCAATTCTATCTTCAGGGTGGTGCCGGCAGTTGACCCTGTTTTGTGATCTGCATATTCACCTGGGTCGGGCCGGGGGGCAACCGGTCAAAATTACTGCCTCCTCCCGGATGACCCTGAAGAAAGTTATTGAATATGGTGCCAGGGTGAAGGGGCTCCATATTCTGGGCATAATTGATGCTGCCTGTAGCCCGGTGTTGGAAGAGCTTGAGGAAATGCTTGACAAAAAGCAGCTGGCAGAATGTTCCGGCGGGGGTTTTCAGGTTCCCGCAGGTCCCTTAATCATCCCCGGATCAGAATGGGAAATGGAAATAGAGGGGGCCCGGGTTCATTTTCTGGCTTTTTTCCCAGGCCTGGAGGCTCTCAAAGAGTTTAATTCTTATTTGGGGCAGAAGGTTAAAAACCCGGGGCTCAGCACTCAATTCTTAAGTGATGAAATTCACAACGCCCTGGCCCGGCCCCGGCAGCTGGGAGGCTACCTGGCCCTGGCCCATGCTTTTACCCCGTTCAAAGGTTTTTTCGGTCAGCTCTCCAGCCTGGGCTTACTGGCAGGAATGGCGGGGCACGTGGATCTGGTTGAACTGGGGTTGAGTGCAGACGCGGGAATGGCTGATCAGATTTCCGAACTCGGGACCCTGCCCTTTATTGTAGGTTCCGATGCCCATTCTCCGGATAATATAGGGCGAGAGTACCTGGAAATTGACACTGATGTCCAGGATATGGGACAGTTGTTTGGGGTTATCCAGGACACTGTGGGTCTCCGGGCTTTCCATGGCTTTCCCCCTGCTATGGGCAAATATTACCGGACCCGCTGTCGTTATTGCGGTTTTAGAGCTCCGGGCCTGAGAGTAAAAAAATGCCCTGGGTGTGGAGAAAAGGGCCTGGTGCAGGGGGTTCAGGACCGGATAAACTTTTTAGGGCGGGAGAGTGGAAGTTCCCCTGTCCGGCCCCCTTATCTGCCCCACCTGCCTCTCCATGTTTTACCCGGTTTTGGCCCCAGAACTTTAAGCCGGCTCTATTGTAAACTGGGGACAGAACTGGAGATTATTCAGCAGGTGCCCCCGGATCACCTGGATCAGTACCTGAATTCCCGGCAGAAAGCACTTATTCTCGCTCTGCGCAGGGGTGAGTTGGCCCTGGAAAGTGGAGGGGGAGGACGTTATGGGCGGGTAAAGGGTCCCCCATCCCCTTAAAATAATGTCGCTTTTTGTCCGGGGGAATTACTGTTGGTATAAAATTTGCTTTAATTCTCATTATGAAAGAAAAAGGAGGTTATTTAAGAATGATTATTGGTGTGCCCAAGGAAATCAAGGACAAGGAAAATCGGATAGCGATTACCCCCGCTGGTGTGGAAGCCCTGACCTCCAGCGGCCATGAGGTTCGGGTCCAGGAAGATGGCGGTCTGGGAAGCGGAATCAGCAATGAAGCTTTTTCCCAGGCGGGGGCTAAAATGGTTTCCCGGGAAGAGGCCTGGGATGCGGAGATGATTATCAAAGTAAAAGAACCCGAAGCTGAGGAGTACGGGTTTTTCAAAGAAGGGCAGATTCTTTTTACTTTCCTACACCTGGCCGGTGTTCCCAAGGAACTGACCCTGTCCCTGATGGAAAAGAAGGTCGTTGCTATTGCCTATGAAACTGTAGAGGACAAAAAAGGTGGACTGCCTCTGCTCAATCCCATGAGTGAAGTCGCGGGACGGCTTGCTCCTCAGATGGGTATTCGTTACCTGGAAAAGCATCATGGAGGTAAGGGAGTACTTCTGGGCGGCGTTCCCGGTGTCGGTCCCGCCCGGGTAACAATTATTGGTGGAGGAACAGTAGGGATTAATTCCGCCAAAATGGCCCTGGGACTGGGTGGCGAAGTAACCATTATGGATGTTAGCCACGAGCAAATGCAGTACCTGGACGATATTTTCCGGGGTCAGGTTAAAACTATCATGTCCAATAGCCTTAATATTGCTGAGGCAGTAAAAGATTCGGATCTGGTTATCGGCGGAGTTCTGCTTCCCGGGGCCAAGGCTCCCAACCTGATTACCGAAGAAATGGTTAAGTCCATGGAACCCGGCTCGGTAATTGTTGATGTGGCAATTGATCAGGGGGGCTGTGTGGAAACAGCCAGGCCCACCTCCCATAGTGAGCCCATTTATAACGTGCATGATGTTATCCATTACTGCGTGGTAAATATGCCGGGAGCAGTTCCCAGGACTTCAACCTATGCTCTGACCAATCAGACCCTGCCCTATGCTCTCCGTATTGCCAACCGCGGTTATAAAAAAGCCATTCATCAGGATCCTGGTCTGGCCAGGGGAGTAAATGTCCTTAATGGCAAGGTTACCTATAAGGCAGTAGCCGATGCCCTGGATCTGGAGTATTACCCCTTAAGTTAAAAACAGGAGCCCTCCTTTTTCTGGAGGGCTTTTTTTTTGGAGGAAATAAGGAAGTTTTCGGGAATAATGTAAAGAGAAAAAAAGCTAGAGGAGGTGAGGGATTATTAATCGGATTTTTTTAATAGTTCTGGATGGTTTTGGAGTTGGGGCCATGCCTGACGCTGATCAGTTTGGAGATGAAGGAAGCAATACTTTTGGTCATATACTGGAAAAGCACCCGGATTTACCTCTACCCGGAATGCAGAGGATGGGAATTTTTAATGTTATTGATTCCCCCCGGCAGCAAAAATTTCCCCGGGGCGGTTATGGGCGAATGGCCCTGGCTTCTCCCAATAAAGATACTACATCGGGCCACTGGGAACTGTGCGGGTTGATTCTGGAAGATCCCTTTCCTACCTTTGACCCCGGGTTTCCCCAGGAATTAATGGAAACCTTTTCCCGGGAGACTGGATATGGTTTTCTGGGAAACAGGGTGGCCTCGGGTACTGAGATAATCAAAGAACTGGGACCTGAGCATGAAAGAACCGGCCTGCCCATTGTTTACACCTCGGCGGACAGTGTATTTCAAATTGCTGCTCATGAAGAGGTAATTCCGGTGGAGGAACTGTACCGCATCTGTCGGATTGCCCGGGGTTTCCTGCAGGGGAAATGGGGGGTAGGCAGGGTAATTGCCCGGCCCTTTATTGGGTCCGAGGGGCAATATACCAGAACTCATCGCCGCTGGGATTTCTCCCTCGAACCCCCCCGGAAGTTACTGCTGGATTACCTGGAGGAGGCAGGAAGGGAAGTAGTGGTGGTCGGCAAACTGGAACATATTTTTAACGGTCGGGGAATTTCCCGGTCCGTTCCCACCAAAAACAATGCTGATGGAATGGAAAAATTGAATATTGAACTGATCTCTGGTGGTGGGGACCTGATTTTCTGTAACCTGGTTGATTTTGATATGCTCTATGGCCACCGCAATGATATTGACGGTTTTGCGGGTGCACTGGTTGATTTTGATAGGTTTCTTCTTTCTTTCCAGGAGAAAATGGGGCCCCAGGATCTCCTGATTATAACTGCTGATCATGGTACAGATCCTGGTTTTCCCACCACTGATCATACCCGGGAATATGTGCCTCTGCTGGTAGGAGGACCCCAACTGGAAGAGGGAGTCAATCTGGGGACCAGGGAAACTCTGGCTGATGTGGGAGCCACCATTGCAGATTTTTTTCAGTTAAATTGTAAGCTGGATGGGAAAAGTTTTCGCCAGGAACTGGGTATTTAAGGAGGGAAAAAAATGGGTTATGAAATGAAAAAAGTTGAAGAAGGAATTAATTTTCTGCAGGAAAAGGGTATTCCAGAACCGCAAGTTGGTTTGATACTGGGTTCTGGTCTGGGGGAACTGGCGGAAGAAGTAGAGGGTGGTATTAGAATTCCCTTTACTGATGTTCCCCACCTGCCCCCTTCAACTGTTCCCGGCCATAGTGGACAATTTGTAGTGGGGGAACTGAACAGTATTCCAGTGATAATGATGCAGGGGCGCTATCATTTTTACGAAGGGTATTCTCCCCAGGAACTGGTTCGTCCCCTGCGGATTATGGGTGGACTGGGAATCAAAGCAGTGATAATTACCAATGCCGCCGGGGCGGTTAATGTTAATTTTAATGTGGGAGATTTTATGTTTATCCGGGATCATATTAATTTCATGGGGATAAATCCCCTGCGAGGAGCTAACCTGGAGGAACTGGGCCCCCGCTTTCCTGATATGAGCAAGGCCTATGATCAGGATTTAATCCAGACCGGCGAAGAAGTTGGGCGGCAGAATGGGAAGATTACCCGGAAGGGGGTATACACTGCATTCACGGGGCCCTGCTTTGAAACTCCAGCAGAAATTAAAATGGTGGGGCGGTGGGGAGCTGATGCAGTAGGGATGTCAACTGTACCCGAGGTAATTGCTGCCCGACATATGGGCCTCAGGGTCCTGGGAATATCCTGCATTACTAACATGGCCGCAGGAACTCTCCCCCAACCCTTGAGTCATGAGGAAGTAATGGAGGTAGGGGAACAGGTAAAACCGGAATTTAAGGAATTGATTAAGGGTATCCTGGTTCAAGGGGTTTTTTAGATGCGGACCTATGAATTAATTGTCAAAAAAAGGGATGGAAAAACCCTGACCCCGGAGGAAATAGAATTTATTATTGATGGCTATGTTGGCGAAACAATCCCCGATTATCAGGTGGCTGCCCTGGCCATGGCCATTTATTTTCAGGGGATGAGTAAAGAAGAAACGGTGGCCCTGACCCGGGCCCTGGTTAAATCCGGGGAAACCATTGACCTTTCCGATATTGAAGGGATCAAGGTTGACAAGCATTCTACCGGGGGTGTGGGAGACAAAGTTACCCTGGTATTGATTCCCCTCCTGGCCGCCCTGGGCTTCAGGGTCGCAAAAATGTCGGGGCGAGGCCTGGGACATACCGGGGGTACCGTGGATAAGCTGGAGGGGATACCCGGTTTTCGAATTGATTTAACTAATCAGGAGTTTCGGGAACAGGTCAATTCCCTGGGAGCAGCCATTATTGGACAGACTGCAAATCTTGCTCCTGGAGATAAAAAACTATATGGTCTGCGCGATGTTACAGGAACTGTTGATTCCATTCCTCTGATTGCCAGCAGTATCATGAGTAAGAAAATTGCTGGTGGAGCCAGCAATATAGTTCTGGATGTTAAGTTTGGTAAAGGAGCGTTTATGCAGGATCTGGAGCAGGCCCGCCACCTGGCCCAAACCATGGTGGAGATTGCCCGGGGAATGGGCAGGAAAGCCCGGGCTGTTCTTTCCTGTATGGAGCAACCCCTGGGCAGGGCTGTGGGTAACAATATTGAAGTTATGGAGGCCCAGGCCAGCCTGGAGGGGCAGGGCCCTGCCGATCTGAAAGAAGTGGTTATGGCCCTGGCTGTAGCGGCGTATCAAATGGAAAAACCCGAAATGGATATTGACTCCATCCAGGAAAAAATAGAAACCTGTTGGCAGAAAGGGCAGGCCCGGGATAAATTTCTTCAACTGGTGATGGCCCAGGGGGGGAATTTATCGGAAAAACTCCCTCTGGCCCCAGAATTTATCCTTGAAGCCCAACAGGAGGGATATGTTCAGGGGCTGGATGCCCGGAGTATAGGTCGAGCCAGTATGGTCCTGGGAGCCGGACGCAGGGTTAAAGAAGAAAAGATTAATCATGAAGTAGGGATATTGCTCCATAAAAAAATTGGGGATTGGGTGGATAAAGGGGAAGCCCTGGCAGCAGTATATGCTTCCGACCAGGGTCAATTTAAAAAGGTGAAGGCCGAACTGGGCCGGGCCTGGTCCATTCAAAAGGAAAGAAAAGATCCCCCTTCCCTGATTGATAATATAATCGGGTAATCTGGGGCCGGACCTTAAAAAATTTTAATTTGCCCATATACCCCGCTGGAGGGTTTAATGGAAGGATCGTTTTGAGTTGATTATGGATAAGGGCTTCTATTCTCCTCAATAATCGCCATTAATCTTTAGTTTATGGCCAAACCTTATTTGACTGCCGATTTTTTTTGTGTTAAACTTAACTACAATGAAAAATGCTGGTAAATGCGGTTGTTGCGGCAACCGCTTTGCTTTTACCACAAAAAAACAGGAGGAGAGAATAATGGATTTACCTGGCAGTCTGGAAAAACGTGAAGGAGAAATCTTTATTGGCGGTTGCAGGGTGGAGGAATTAAGCAAAGAATACGGTACTCCCCTTTTAATTATGGATGAAAAGACCATCAGGGAAAAATGTCGTTATTATCAGGAAACTATGGAGTCCAATTACCCTGAATTCAATATATATTACGCTTCCAAGGCGTTTTTAAATTTGGGAATCTGTCGTATAATAGAAGAGGAGGGAATGGGCCTGGATGTAGTATCCGGTGGTGAACTTTATACTGCTCTCAGTGCAGATTTCCCCGCTGATAGGATTATTATGCACGGTAACAATAAAAGCCGCAGGGATATAATACAGGCCATTCAGGCCGGGATCAGAGCCATTGTGATTGATAATGAACAGGAATTAAAAACTGTAGAAAACATTGGCCGGGCTATGGGCAGTAAAGTTCCAGTGATGCTCAGGGTTGTTCCTGCCCTGGAGGCAATAACCCACCCCCATCTTCAGACGGGAATGGGCTCCAAGTTTGGTTTTAAAATGCATCAGGGACAGGCCCAGAAGGCCTTGAAACAGGTGGCTCAATCTGACTCCATGGAACCTATTGGATTACACTGTCATCTTGGTTCTCAGATTACAGATGTTGATATTTACCATCAGGCTGCAGAAGAAGTTCTTAAGCTGGCAGCTCAGTACCGCAATGTGTGGAAAAAAGAACTCGCTCTTAATCTGGGTGGAGGTTTTGCAGTAGCTCATAGTGCTGCAGAGGAAAGTTTCCCCTTTGATCGCTTTTTGCCAGGACTGGCTAATAGGGTCACCCAGCTCAGTCGGGATCTGGACTTACCCCAACCTGTCCTGGAATTTGAACCTGGCCGCAGTATTGCGGCGCCGGCAGGAATGACAATATATTCTCTGGGCGCCTCCAAAGAAGTTGATGGCCTGGGGACTTTGATACCCGTGGATGGTGGAATGTCGGATAATATCCGTCCCACTCTTTATGATGCCAGTTATTATGCGTTTGTGGTCAACAAAGAGGCCCAGGAGCGACCCCGCAGCAAAGTTACCATTACCGGTCGCCTCTGTGAATCTGGAGATATTTTAATTCGAGATATTGAGCTGCCCCAGAGTAAGCCGGGAGAATTGCTGGCTGTTACCTGTACTGGAGCCTATACCTACCCCATGGCCTCCAATTACAACGGCCTGCCCCGACCGGGTGTGGTCCTGGTTAATAATGGTCGGGCCAGCACGCTAATTAAAGGTGAAACCTATGAAGACCTGCTGCAGAGGCAGGAAATACCTGCCCATCTTCAGAAAGAAAAGGATCAGTACATGGCCCTTTAAAAAAAACGGCTGCCGGATAATCCCGGCAGTTTTTTTTTTGGAGAAAGAGCCTGGAATTTATTAGTGAAAAGGGCTTTTCTTCCCCCGGAGCAATGGGGGCCGAAATTTTTCCAGGGGAGAATAGGAGGAATGTATATTTTTTTAAACAAACAGGGCAGGGAACCAGGGTTTTTTCGCGAAATAATTAAAAAATTGTGTTCAAAAAAATGAGCAGACAGGGAGTTGAGGCAATAATGGAAGAAAAACCCCTAATTGGAGTAACGGCAACCCAGGAAAAAGGTGATGCTCCATCCAATTATCAAATTGGACGCCACTATATTAATGGAGTAGCCCGGGCGGGAGGAATTCCAATCATTCTTCCCCTGATTCAAAATGAGGAGCAGATCCAGGAACTGGCATTCCGCCTGGATGGTCTCCTGATGTCCGGGGGAGTGGACATGGATCCGATGCTGTTTGGGGAGGAACCCCATCCTAAAATGGGCCGCATTGATCCCGAACGAGATTTTTTTGAGAAAACAATGCTGGAAAAGATGCTGCAACAGGAAAAAGCGGTGTTTGGTATCTGTCGGGGCTGCCAGATAATAAACCTGGTTATGGGGGGAACCATCTATCAGGATTTGCCTGCGCAGAAAGGGGGAGAGCTGGTAAAACACTCTCAGAATGCACCGCGCTGGTATCCCACCCACTCGGTTAAAGTAAAGTCCGGGTCAGATCTGATTGATGTTTTTGCAGATGAAACAATCAGGGTTAATTCCTACCATCATCAGGCTATAAAAGATGTTGCACCTGGATTTACGGCTACCGCCCACGCTCCAGATGGAGTGGTGGAGGCAATTGAATATCAGAAGGATCAGTTTATCCTGGGAGTTCAATGGCATCCGGAACAACTCTGGGAGAGGGATGAAGCAACCCTCGAATTGTTCCGGATGTTTGTAAATAAGGCAAGGGGGTAAATCGCATGGGTGAATTACGGGAGGCAGCCAGCATTGATTTTCTGTCCCTGGTTGCCAATCACCTGGAAGAGGGAGTTATTGTAATTGACCGGGAGGGAAAAATAATTGTTTATAATGAAGTGGCCCGCACAATTTTTGGAATTGATCCCCGGGTGGGGCCCGGTCATTCCCCGGGGCAGTTAATGCCTGGGGACCTGGTTATTATTATTGATAATGCCCTGGGAGAAGATGATGGTCAATTAAAACCCGGCAGTCTTAATTTGATTGGGGTTGATCCCAATGAAATTAAGGAGGGGGAGAGTTTTCTGGCTCTGGGAGAATTTGGGGCCCGGCCCGGTGAAGGACGCCTGGAAAAAATGGCTTCTGAAGAGAAAGAAGCCAGCTTTTCCTCGGAATGGAAGGGCCGGTCAATCAAATTGATCCTGGATCGCACTCAGAAAAACATGGAAATAAAAGTTGACCGGCAGCGTTTTTGCTATGAATATAAGGTTGCGGCAGGACATATGGTTATCCTGGATGGTGAAACCGCTGAAGTTAAATTTTATCAGGCCCGGGGCTATACTTCCCGCAGGGAGGACATTGGTGATATACTAAAAGGGGCCCGCTTTGGGGCTAAAGGGCCCAGTGCACCGGTTCCTCAACTGAAGGGTCGGAACCTGCAGGAAATTCATCCTCAAAATGAGGAAATTGTCCAGCTTATTGAGTATTTGCGGCAGGATAAAGAAATTAATTCCCGGGTGGAATATGAACTAAATGGTATTCCTGTTCGCTGCAGAACCCAAACCCTGGCCCAGGGAGAAGAAATGGTAGGCGGCTTGCTTTTAGTTGAAGATATATCGGAATTGAAAACCCTATCTTTAGAGCGCGATCGGGCCCTGGCGACGGTGCGCAACCTGGAGAACAGGCTTAACCGGGATTATAGCAAACCTCCTGAGTTTAATAGGATAGTGGGAAATAATCCGGAATTTTTGGACCTGGTGCGGATGGCAGATCGGGCGGCCCGTTCCAATTCCACAATTTTACTCCTGGGCGAGAGCGGAACGGGCAAGGGTGTCTTTGCCCGAAGTATCCATGAAGCCAGCAGCCGCCAGGATGGACCCTTTGTTCAGGTTAATTGTGCTGCCATTCCGGAATCCCTCCTGGAAAGTGAATTATTTGGCTATCAGGATGGAGCTTTCACCGGGGCCAAAAAAAGTGGAAAGCTGGGCAAGTTTGAAATGGCCAACGGTGGAACCCTTTTTCTTGATGAAATTGGGGACCTCAGCCTCTCTCTACAGGGCAAACTACTTCATGTTTTGCAGGATCAAACAATTCAAAGGCTGGGGGGAATTGATCCAATTGAACTGGATATCAGGATAATTGCGGCTACCAATCAGAATCTGGAAGAAGCTTTAGTTAAAAAGGAGTTCCGGGAAGACTTATATTATCGTCTGAACATTATTTCCTTGATTATTCCTCCCCTGCGACGGCGCAAAGATGATATCCTGGATCTGATAAACTATCTTTTACCCCGCCTGGCCTCAAAAGTGGGCAAGGAAGTAACGGGAGTTTCTGATGAAGCTCTCCGTTTAATGTTAAACTATGACTGGCCCGGAAATATTCGGGAACTGGAAAATGTCCTGGAACGGGGTATCAACCTGGCTGAAGGAAATATCATCCTTTCCTCATATTTGCCTCCCACCCTGCAGGCTGATCCCGGGTATCAGGGTAAAGAAATGGACGGAGATGGGCTGTCCCTGGAGCAATCGGTTCAGGAGGCAGAAAAAAGAACAATAATCCAGACTCTCCATAGTTGTGGAGGCAATAGGACAGAAGCTGCCCGCCGGTTAAAAGTTGCCCGGACCACCCTTTATAATAAGCTGCAGCGCTACAGGATTAAATCCAGTTGAAAGCTGTGTTATAATTGAATAGGACTGGGGGCGGACATAATGAAAGCGATCACAACCCATGAAATGACAGATTTTGATGGCCTGGCAGCTATGGTTCTGGCCAAAAAATTATTTCCCCACCATCAGGTTTTGCAACCCCAAAAAAAAGGCCGGGGTGTTGAAGATTTCCTGGCATTATATAAGGATGAGTTTTCTTTTATTCAGGAATTTACCGGTGAGGAAAAAATAAATGAACTGGTCCTGGTAGACACCCAGAAAATTCCTTCCACTCTTCTTCCAGATATAACAGTGACCATTTATGATCATCATCCCCCTTTTGAAGTGGATGCCGGTCCCGGTGGAATTATAAAGCCTGTAGGTTCCACCACCACAATTTTGTTGGAGCTGATTAAGGAAAAAGGNCTGAAATTATCTGAAGCGGAAAAGGTGCTTGCTGCTATTGCTATTTACAGTGATACTCTTTCTTTTACCGCGGATTATACGGGGCTTGATGACTTTCAGGCTGCTCTGTTCCTCTGGCAGGAAGGTTTTAATATCCATATCCTGCGGGAATTTCTTCACCTTCCCCTCAATCAGAAACAGCAGGATCTTTTAAATGAGTTACTGGACCTGGCCCTGGTCTGGAAAATTAAAGGCTTTAATATTCATGTTTTCCCTTATCAATCGGATCAATATATTTCGGGTTTGAATCAAATTGCTCAGACCCTGATGGATATTCGTGATGCAGATGCAGTTTTTTTAATGCTGGGAACTGATGATCGTCAGTTCCTGGTTGGGCGAGCCCGGGTAAGAGAGATTGACCTTGGTCCTGTTATGGAAAGATTGGGGGGAGGAGGACACCGGGGAGCAGGATCCGCCCTGGTCCGGGATATTGATGGAGCCACTTTGCAGGATAAACTTCGGGGCTACCTGGAACAATTTATTTCTTCAGATTTACTGGCTCGCAATATTATGTCCAGGCCGGTTAAGACCATTACTCCAGATACCACTGTGGAAAAGGCCGAAGAAATCATGGAATTTTACGGCCATAACGGCTTGATAATAATGGATGAGGATGATGTGGCGGGGATTTTTTCCCGAAGGGATTTGCTTAAGGTTAAAAAGCATGGGTTAAGTCATGCCCCCGTAAAAGGATATATGAGCCGCAGGGTTTTGACCATAACCCCTGAAACAACGGTCCCGGAAATCCAGGAAATTATGATAAAAAATAATGTTGGTCGTCTGCCTGTTTTAGATGAAGACGGAGCCCTAAAAGGAATTGTTACCAGGAGTGATCTTTTAAAAGTCCATCATCAGGAACAGCTGGAAGTCAGTAGTTACGGTGGCCAGATGGTTTTACCCCGATTACAGGTTTTTGATGTGGGGGACAAACTGGGCCAGCTGCCTTCCCGACTGGAAAAGATTTTTAAAGAACTTACCATTTGCAGTTCTGAACTGGAAATCAAGGTCTATGTGGTTGGAGGATTTGTTCGGGACCTTCTCCTGGGAATGATTAATTATAATCTTGATTTTATTGTTGAAGAGGATGCAGTTCTCCTGGCCCGAAGATTGACCCGCAAACTGGGGGGAAATTTAACCCAGTTTGCTGATTTTAATACTGCGACTGTTGAACTGGAGGATGGACTGGCCCTGGATTTTGCCCAGACCCGCCGGGAATATTATGAATATCCTGCAGCCCTGCCCCAGGTGGAACCTGCTTCGCTGAAACAGGACCTTTATCGTAGGGATTTCACGGTAAATGCAATGGTCATCGGCCTCTCCGGGACAGAATGGGGACAGCTCATTGATATTTTTGGGGGTTTTCAGGATTTAAAGGCCCGTCGTCTGCAGGCGCTACACACAATGAGTTTTGTGGATGATCCTCAGCGGGTCTTTCGGGGGCTCAGCCTGATTATGCGCTATAATTTTTCTTTTTCTCCTGACACTCGCTCCCTGCTTGAGGAAGCGGTGGAGGTTGATATTTTTCGTAATCTCCCGGCCCTGATAATAAAAGACCACCTGAAAAGGCTTCTCCAACTGGGAGATTGGAGCCGCCTGGCTTTTTTATTTGATGAATTCCGATTGTGGCCAGCTACTCTGACCCCGGTTCCCGAGAAATTAAGCTGGGAAGAAGAAGCCCTTAATTTCCTGGAGCAGATCTGGAACAGAGATCCCAAAAAACGGCTGGACCCTCTCCTTGTTTTTGCTGGTTATGTTTTCCGGGAGGAAAGTCGTGGCTTCCGAGCCTCCCTGGTTGAAAACTGGCAATTGGATAAAAAAGCAGGTCGGTTTTTAGTCGAGGAGATGGAAATGAAGGATTGTTTTCAGGATAAATTAAAAGAAACCGAGAACGCTGCAGATGTTTTCTGGCTTTTTCATTCCTGCACCCGGGAAATGGCTGCCTTGATGGGAGCTCAACTGGGGCCAGGACCCCTGCGGGAAAAAATAGAAAAATTTTTACTTCAGAGCAGCCTTGTTGAGATCAGTGTTTCCGGGCAGGACCTGCTGGACCTTGGTGTTCCCAGGGGTCCTATTCTGGGGGAGATACTACGCAAAATAAAGACTGCTCGCATTAACGGTGAAGTAACAACACCTGATGAAGAACTGGATCTGGCCCGAAGAATGTTCTTTAATAGAGGAGGTAAAAACAGTAATGGTTGAATTACTCCTGATTATACCGGTAATACTCTTATCCCTCTCAGTTCACGAGTTTTCCCATGGGAAAGCAGCTGATGTTCTGGGGGACCCTACCCCGCGATCAATGGGTCGATTGACCCTGAATCCCATTGCCCACCTTGATCCTATTGGAGCGCTGGTTCTCCTTTTAACCCGGCGTTTTGGTTGGGCTAAACCTGTTCCCATTAACCCCCGCAATTTTCGGAATCCTGCCCGGGATATAATGGTGGTCAGCCTGGCGGGGCCCGCCTCTAATGTGGGACTGGCCATTGGTTTCTCATTGGTTTTCCGCTTCATCTTATTTCTCCTGGAGATGGGAGCCCTTACCTATGCGGTAGGGAACTTTACTTTCTTCCTGATTGAAATGATTCAGATTGGTATAATAATAAACCTGGCCCTGGCAATTTTCAACCTGCTGCCGGTTCCTCCCCTGGATGGCTCCAAAATTTTGCGAGGCTTATTGCCCTATCGTTATCACCGCCATCTTAATTTCCTGGAAGGGCCCTATGGCTTTATTATCATTATTTTGCTTCTATTCACTGGTGTTCTGGGGCGGGTAATTTCGCCCATTATCTTTTTCTTTTATAATATCTTAATGCTGGGGGTTTAGAAGAAAGGAGCGAAAAAATGGAGAGGAAAAGGGTTTTGAGCGGTAATCGGCCTACGGGTCGGTTGCACCTGGGTCATCTGGTGGGGATACTGGATAACTGGGTGCAGATGCAGAAAGATTATGATTGTTTTTACGAAGTTGCAGACTGGCATGTCCTGACCACTTCAATTGAAAATAGCTCCGCTATTCCCGAACATACCCGGGAAATGGTCCTGGACTGGTTTGCGGTAGGGATAGATCCCGAGCAGAGCACCGTTTTTGTCCAGTCCAGGGTCCCCGAACATGCCGAACTTCATTTGCTTTTTTCCATGCTGGCTACTGTTTCCCGCCTGGAAAGAAACCCGACCTACAAAGAACAGATCAATGAACTTAACCTTGGAGATCANGTCAGTTACGGGCTTTTGGGTTATCCCGTGCTCCAGGCGGCAGATGTTTTAATATACCGGGCTCATGCGGTCCCTGTTGGCGAGGATCAGCTTCCCCATCTGGAGTTTACCAGGGAAATGGCCCGGCGCTTTAACTATGTTTTCGGTGAAGTTTTTCCCATCCCTGAACCCCACCTGACCAGGGCACCTCGCCTGCCGGGGATTGATGGAAGAAAAATGAGCAAAAGTTATAACAATGCCATTTTCCTTACCGATGACCCGGATACTGTGTATAAGAAGGTCTGGAATATAGTTACCGATCCAGGGAGAATTCGCCTGAAAGACCCCGGGAACCCGGAAGTCTGTCATGTTTATTCTTTTTATCAGGTTTTTGCAACGGAAAGAACCGGGGTTGTAGGTCAGGAATGCCGGGAGGCAGAGCGGGGCTGTACTGGCTGTAAAAAGGAACTGGTGGAAATCCTGATTAAACTATTACAACCAATCCAAAAGGAAAGAGAAAAGTATCAAGAGGAACCCGGCTTGATCGAGGATTACCTGGCCCATGGGACAGAAAAAGCTCGAGAAGAAGCGATAAAAACCATGAAAGCTGTTCGGCAGAAAATGGGAGTCGGGAGGATTTAGGGTGGAATACAACCTCAAGCTGGATTCTTTTGAAGGGCCCCTGGATCTTTTGATCCATCTCATTGAAAAAAATCAACTGGATATTAGCGAGATTTCCCTGCATAAGATTACCAGCCAGTACCTGGATTACCTGAATCAGATGGAAGAAATGGATCTGGAAATCGCCAGTGAATTTCTGATTTTAGCTGCCCAGTTGTTGCAGTTAAAAACCAGGAATCTGTTGCCAGGGAGAAAAGCGAAAAACCCAGGCCCGCCTCCCCAACCCGATCTGATAAAAAGGTTGTTTTTTTACCGGCAGATAAAAAAGGTGACCGGTCTTTTAGATGATATTCAATCCAGGCGGATTGATGCTTATAATCGGGATTCGGATCACTTGATTTATTTTCTCAGTCGCTACGAGGACCTGGAAAAGCAGCGAGAAAATCCCCTGGAAGGGATCAATTTACAGCAGTTGGTCCAGGCCTATAATCGAGCCTGTATTGATTCTCGGGCCCGCCAGAAAAAAGAAAAAGAAACAACTCCCAATTGGTACGAGTTTGAAGGAGAAACATTTACCGTAACAGAAAAAATGGAAGAAATAATCGATTATTGCAGCAATTATCCGGATGGCTTTTCTTTTGGGAAAATGGTTCAGGATAAAAAGAACCCCCAGGAAAAAGTAGTATCTTTTCTTGCTCTCCTGGAACTGATCAAATCCAGGAAGGTTAAAATCGCCAGAGGTGCTCAGGCTGAAAAACTGATAATTAAGGGAGGTATGGCTTAGTGTCCTCGCCGCCAGAACTCAAGGGGGCGGTTGAAGCCCTGATTTTTCTTGCTGCAGAACCGGTTACTGTTGAAGAAATGGCTGTGGTCCTGGAAGTAAGGCAGGAGGAGGTCCAGGGAGCAGTGGAAGACCTGAAAAACGATTATAATCAATCCGGGCGCGGTATTCAACTGGATGAATTGGCCGGTGGATTTGTGTTTTCAACCCGGATGGAATATGGGGAATATGTCCGCAGGCTATTTCAGCCCGGCTTAAAACAACGAATCACCCGGGCTTCTCTGGAAACCCTGGCCATAATTGCCTATCGGCAGCCTATAACCCGGGGTGAAATCGAAAAAATCCGGGGAGTAAAGGCGGAGAAGGCCCTTTTTACCCTGGTGAAAAAGGGTTTGATCCAGGAGGTTGGCCGCCTGGAAAAAACCGGCACTCCCATCCTATACGGAACCACTTCTGCTTTTTTGTATCATTTTGGCCTGGCTGATATTTCGGAACTGCCCGATCCCGATGGAATACAGGAAGCGGGACCTCCTGACCTGGGGGAAGACGACTCAGGTTCCCAGGGGGCCGCAGAAAAATCTGGGGATTGATGGATTTTGGGGCAGTCAGTTAGGGGGGGCAGGTTGTGGAAAGATTACAAAAAGTTCTGGCCCGGCGAGGGGTTGGCTCCCGCAGAAAATGTGAAGAGTATATAACTGCTGGCCGGGTGGAGGTAAATGGCCGCATTGTTAGGGAACTGGGGAGCAGGGTTGATCCCCATCGGGATGAGATAAGATTTGACGGACAGTTGATTGCAGCAGTCGCAATGATTTATCTGTTATTCAATAAACCCCCTTTTTGTATCACTACCAGGGAGGATCCCGGGGGCCGCCCCACAGTTATGGATTACCTGCCTTCCTCCTATCAGGATCTGCATCCCGTTGGGCGTCTCGACTGGGATACGGAGGGGCTCCTTCTTCTGACCAATGATGGTGAATTGACCTATAAATTAACCCATCCCCGTCATCAGGTTTACAAAACTTACCGGATCTGGACTGATAAAAGGGTGGGAAAGGAAGAAATGGAAAAACTGAGAAGGGGTATCAAACTGGAAGATGGATGGACTGCTCCTGCGGTAGTAAAAAAAATTTCCCCGGGACTCCTGGAAATTTCCATTCATGAGGGGCGAAATCGCCAGGTCAGGCGGATGATGAGTGCCCTTAAGCTTGCGGTAAACCGCCTGCAGAGAATTCGCATGGGCAACCTGGAACTGGGAGATCTCCCTGCCGGTGAATTTCGGGAGTTGAGCAGCCAGGAAAAAGAGCAATTAAAAGCCCTGTTTTGTAGCTCTTAAAGGTTTATCAGGGCCAATGTAGAACTAGAACAGCAAAGCCCTGAAAGGAACTCCACCATAGCTAGTTGTAGCCTTATTGGAAAAATTATTAAGGAGGTAAAAAAGATGGAACTTTTGAAGGTGTCAGCAAACTCTAAACCCAAAGCGGTAGCAGGAGCACTGGCTGCGATTTTAAGGAATGAAAAGAGAGTAGAGATGCAGGCTATTGGCGCCGGGGCTATCAATCAGGCGGTAAAGGCCATTGCCATTTGCAGGGGCTATGTAGCCCCCAACGGAATTAACCTGATAATGTACCCTTCTTTTGCCGAGATTGAAATTGACGGTGAAGAAAGAACAGCAATTAAATTTATTGTAGAATCGCGATAGTTTTTTTGTTGATGAGGGAATGAAATGGGGGAAGAACATGCACATCAAGGGAATTACCCTCCAGGGTTTTAAATCATTCCCAGAGAGGGTAACGATCTGGTTCGACGGAGAAATAACTGCAGTGGTAGGTCCTAACGGTAGTGGCAAAAGTAATATTGTTGATGCAATCAGGTGGGTTCTGGGGGAGCAGAGTGCCAAGACTCTCCGGGGCGGTAAAATGGAAGATCTTATTTTTTCTGGAACGATCAAGAGGAGGCCTCGTCAGTCAGCCGAGGTCACCCTGATTCTGGATAATTCTGGGGGCGAACTTCCTCTGGATGAAAAAGAGGTTCGCGTCAGCCGCAGGGTACATCAGTTGAAGGGTAGCAGTTATCTCCTTAATGGAGAGACATGTCGGTTAAAAGACATTGAAAACCTTCTACTGGACGGAGGGATGCGCCGGGATTCTTCATCCATCCTGGGACAGGGGAAGATTGAAAGTATTTTAATGAGTAAACCCATGGACCGGCGGGAACTTTTTGAGGAAGCCTCGGGAATAATAAAGTACAAGAATCGAAAAAAGGAAGCCCGGGCTAAGCTGGATCATACCGAGCAGCAACAGCAGCGAATCAGGGATATCATAACCGAGCTGAACCGGCAGGCCAGGCCCCTGCAGGAACAGGCCCGTAAGGCCCGAGAATACAGAGACCTCCAGGACCGGCTTTTTTCCCTGGAGGTAAACCTGTTTTTGCACCGCTTTAACCGCTACTCCCTGCGGTTGAATAAGGTTTTTGCAGAAATAGAAAAAATCAAAGAAGAACGGGATCAAAAGTTAAGGGAACGGGCTGAACTGGGAGAAACTCTGGAAAAAAGCACAGGTTTCCAGAGGGAAACACTTAGAGAACTGGAACAAAAGCGGGAAAAAATTTATCAACTGGGAATTAAAGAAGAAGGTCTGGGTAACAAGATTGAAATAAATCAGGAGAAAATTAAAGTTAATCGGACTGCCAGAAAGGAAAGGGTGGAAGAACTGGAAAATTTGAGTTCTTTATTTGACCAGAAAAATGAGGAAAAAAAAGAACTGGAAAAAAAACTGGAACAAAAAGAGAAGAAGGTTTCTTTCCTGGAAAACCGCCTTGAATCTATTTCCCAGGATGAACAGGAGAAAATCAAACGCGATCATACCCTGAATCAAAGACGAGAAGGGTTACGAACAGAAATAAGGGAAAGCCTGGATGCCCTGAACAAAAAAAGGCAGGCTCAACAGGAACTGGAAGGCAGAATTGCTCGGATGGAAACCAGGTTTCAAGAACTAAAAACATCCCGACAGAATAACTCCTGCAACCTGGCCGAGCAGAAGGACCACCTGGAAAAAAGAAATTCGGAACTCAAAGCAAAAAAAGAGGAACAGCAAAATGCCCTGAATGCTGAAAAGAAACTAAATAAAGAGCTGGAGAAAACACGGGAACAGTATAATAGTTTAGAGGAACAGAAAAATCAAAAGGAAAAGAACCTGATCAGTATCCGCAACCGGCTGGGAGTAATCGGTGAGTTCAGGGAAAAAGGCCGCGGTTATTCCAGTGGTGTTCGGCTGGTACTGGAAGAAGCGGAAAAGGGAAAGCTGGCGGGGATCAGGGGGGTTGTGGCCGAAAATTACGAAGTTGATGTCCGGTATGGAGAAGCAATTGCTGCTGCTCTGGAGGGTAGGGAGCAGAATGTAATTGTTGATAGTGACCGGGCGGCCCAAAATGCTATCCAGGTTCTCAGGAGAAAAAATGCAGGGCGGGTAACTTTTCTACCCCTGGCCCTTATTGCCCCACGCCAGTTAAGGGAAGAAGAAAAAAGGGTGCTGAAAGACCCTGGAATACTGGGGACGGGCCTTGATCTGATCGAGTTTCCCCCTGAAATGCAGCCGGTATTTTCATTTCTCTTGGGGAGGGTTGTAATCGCAGAGAAAATGACCCAGGCCCTGGAGGTTTACCGGAAGCTGAAGAAGAAAGTCCGGCTGGTCACGTTAAAAGGAGATGTTATTCAACCTGGTGGAGCCATTACCGGGGGAGGCCGGCGGCAAAGGTCCCTTTTTAAAGGTAGCCATCAGGAGGCTCAACTTTCCCGGGAAAGGGATAGCCTGGAACAGGAACTCCAGGAACTGGAAGCAAAAAGGGAGAAGGTCGGTGCCCGGCGCGATAAATTAAGGGGTCAACTGGAAGAGTCCCGCGGTCGGGTTTATGAGCTCCAGCTGGCCCAAAAAACCCTGGAAAAGGACATTTCTTTCCAGGAAAACAATCTGGAGCAAATGCGTTCGGCCCTGGAGAAGAATGAGACCGGGTTAAATCAATTAAGGGAAGAACAGGAGACCCTGGAGCAAAAAAAAGAAAAAAACGAACAGAAAATATCCCGGCTACAGGAAAATATCCAGGCCAGCAGAAAAAAGCTGCAGGAGCTGGAAAAAGAAATAGATGAATTGTACCGGGTGCGGGGGGAACATCAAAATTCGGTAATGGATTTGCGGGTGGAAATGGCTGAAACCAGCCAGGAATTCAGTTATACTCAAAAGCAACTGGAAAAAAACAGGGGAGAAATAGAGAAAATTAATCAGCAACAGGAGGAAAAGGAAGAGCACCTGGAAAAGATCCATCAATCTATCTCTCAACTGGAAAGCAATATAAATGAATGGAAAGAAGAAAAAACTTCCCTTCGAGAAGAGCAGATTTCCCTGAAATCGGAAAAAAAGGAACTGGAAGAAAAAAGGGAGGAACTCCAGGAGAAGGTAGAAAAATTACAAAAACAAACTGAAATACTGGATGAGCAGGTTGAAACCCTGGAAAAGAAAATGCACCGACTGGAGATAGAAAGAACCCGCCTGCAGGGAGAAAAAGAAAAAATTTCTGACTGGCTGTACCGGGAATATGATTTGAGCATAGAAAAAGCCCGGTCTTATGCGGATGATAGTTTCCAGAAAAAAGGAGCGGAAAAAGAAATAAAATTAATTAAAAAGAAGATGGAAGCACTGGGGCCTGTAAACCTGGGAGCTATTGAGGAATATGAAAACCTGGAAAAAAGGTTGAATTTCATGCGGGAACAGCACGGAGACCTGCGAGAAGCCCAGGCAATTCTGCACAGAATAATTGAAGGCATTGATCGGAACATGGCCCGGAAATTTAAGAACACCTTCCAGGAGGTTAATAAGGAATTTGAGATAATCTTTAACAAGTTGTTTCAGGGAGGAAAAGCCTACCTTTATTTATCCGATGAAGAAGAACTCCTGGAAACAGGAGTTGAAGTGGTGGCTCAGCCCCCGGGGAAAAAATTGCAAAAACTTTCTCTGATGTCTGGTGGAGAAAAAGCCTTAACTGCCATTGCCCTTCTTTTTGCCCTGATGAAGGTCAAACCAAGTCCTTTTTATATCCTGGATGAAATTGATGCACCACTGGATGATGCCAATGTGGATCGCTTTATTTCCTTTCTGGCGGAAATCAATGATTTATCCCAATTTATTATTATAACCCACCGCAAGAGAACAATTGCTGAAGCCAGTACCATCTATGGAGTCACTATGGAGGATGAAGGGGTATCAAGAATAATTTCCTACCGGGTGAAAGAAAGGGCCGGGTAAAAATGAGCTGTTTTTTCCGGTAGAACTGTATCAGAGCCTGGAGCAAATTACTTTTCAGGCAATGGACAGGCTGGATTCTTCCTGGCATACCTTGAACAGCAGGGTATCCCGGAACTAAATTTCAATTGGAGTTAGAGACTTTTAAGCTGGGGAGTGATTTTGTGAGCATACTGGAAAAATTAAAAGCCGGCCTGGCAAAAACTCGCCAGGGAATCTGGCAGAATACTATAGGTCTTTTCCAACGCAAGGTTGATGAAGATTTTTTTGAGGAACTGGAGGAACTTTTAATCCAGGGAGATGTTGGCGTAAAAACAACTATGGAGCTAATTGAAGAGCTGCAGGCGGTGCAGAAAGAAAAAAAACTGGAGGGGGAAGAACTTTTTTCGGAATTCAAAAAAATTCTGGCTGGTTTTTTGAAAACAGCACCTGTGGAGCTGGATAAGGAGCGTTTAAATATTCTTCTTCTGGTGGGAGTCAACGGTTCAGGAAAAACTACTTCTCTGGCCAAACTGGCCCATCATTTTCAACAGGAAAATTTTGCCCCCATGCTGGTAGCCGGGGATACCTTCCGGGCAGCAGCTATTGATCAGCTGAAAATCTGGGGAGAAAGGCTCAACCTGCCCGTTATTGCTCAGAGCTCGGGTTCGGACCCAGCAGCGGTTTGTTATGACGCCCGGGAATCTGCCCTGGCCCGGGGCAAGAACCTTTTGCTGGTTGATACCGCTGGACGGCTCCATACAGAGAAAAATTTAATGGCAGAATTAAAAAAAATAAAAAGGGTTCTTAACCGGAATCAGCCCAATTTGAAAACCCTCCTGGTTCTGGATGCGACCAACGGGCAAAATGCCCTGGAACAGGGCCGTATTTTTAATGAGGCCCTGACAATTGATGGGGTGATCCTGACCAAATTGGATGGAACTGCACGAGGAGGAATTGTTTTTCCTCTGGCCAGGGAATTAGACCTGCCAGTTTTTAAACTGGGGCTGGGAGAAGGGATGGAGGATTTAAAACCCTTTATTCCAGAACTGTTCGTGGGGCAACTCCTGGAGGGAGAATAGGGTCTTTTTTAGCGACAATATGCTTGACAAAGGGATCAGGGTTTATTATACTATCACCTGTAAAGGTATTTTCCTTAACAGAATGCAGGTGATTTTATGCTGGGAAAAACGGTGCTGATTGGCTATCTTTTCGATTTTTACGGAGCCCTCCTCACCCCCAGGCAGCGGGAAATTATCAGCCTGTACTACATGGAAAATTTTTCCCTGGGAGAGATAGGGGCAGAATTGAAAATCAGCAGGCAGGCGGTTTATGATCACCTGCACCGTGCAGAACAGGTATTACAGGAATATGAGGGTAGAATGGGACTGGTGCAGAGAGATCGGAAACTGAAACAGGGCCTGGAAGAAATCAAAGCAGGGCTCAACGGATGTTCGTGTTCGCAAAGGGAAGCTTTACTGCAAAAGGTAAAGCAAATGGAAAAATTATGAGAGGGGATTGGTAATATTGGTTTTTGCCAGTCTTTCGGAAAAACTGCAGGGAGCAATGCAAAAACTGCGGGGCAAAGGTAAAATTTCTCCCCGGGATGTTAAGGCAGTTATGAAGGAGGTCAAAATGGCTCTCCTGGAAGCTGACGTTAATTTCCGGGTAGTAAAGGATTTTGTTGCTCGCGTGGAAGAAAAAGCTGTAGGGGAGGAAGTGCTTTCCAGCCTGACCCCCGGGCAGCAGGTAGTTAAAATTGTCCATCAGGAGTTAACAGAACTGATGGGTCGGGAGCGGGCAGAGCTCCAGCTTACGGGGGAAATCCCTGTCATTATGCTGGTTGGCCTCCAGGGAGCAGGAAAAACTACCGCCACCGCCAAACTGGGCAAGTACCTGCAAAAAGGTGGGAAAAGGCCGCTCCTGGTGGCAGCAGACGTTTATCGACCTGCAGCAATTGATCAGCTGGAGACCCTGGGTCAGCAGACTGATCTGGAGGTTTTCTCCCTGGGAACGAAAACCAGCCCCAGGGATATCTGTCGGGGTGCTCTTTCCCAGGCCCGCCGGGACGGAATGGCCCCGGTTATTATTGACACCGCGGGGCGTCTGCATATCAATGAGGAGATGATGGCTGAACTTGCAGATCTTAAGAAGGATCTTAAACCGGCTGAAATTCTCCTGGTTGCTGATGCCATGACCGGTCAGGATGCAGTAAACCTGGCCCAGAGTTTTAATAAGGATCTGGGGCTCACCGGGGTAATCCTGACCAAAATGGATGGAGATGCCAGGGGAGGAGCTGCTCTTTCAATTAAGGCGGTGACCGATGCTTCCATAAAATTTGTGGGGGTTGGAGAGAAAGCAGATGCCCTGGAGCCGTTTCATCCTGATCGACTGGCCTCCCGAATTCTGGGCATGGGTGATATGATGAGCCTGATCGAAAAAGCAGAAAAAAGCTATGATCAGGAACAGGCCGCCCAGATGGAAAAGAAAATGCGGGAAGCCAGCTTTACCTTCGATGATTTTCTGGAGCAGTTGCATCAGGTGCGGGAAATGGGTCCCCTGGAAGATATCATTGGAATGCTGCCTGGAATGGGCAACAAAAAGATGTTAAAAAAACTCCAGGTGGATGAAAAGCAGCTGACCTATACTGAGGCCATTATTAATTCGATGACCAGAAAAGAAAGGCAGAGTCCAGAAATAATTGATGGAAGTCGGCGTCGTAGAATTGCCAGCGGCAGTGGAACTTCCACCCAGGAGGTCAATCGGCTGCTCAAGCAGTTTAAGGAAATGAAAAAAATGATGAAGAGATTTCAAAAGCCGGGGAAGAAATCCATGATGAAAAACCCCTTCCCCTTCTAGAACAAAAGTGGAGGTGAACAGTTTGGCAGTAAAAATCAGGTTAAAAAGAATGGGTGCCAAGAGGAATGCATTTTATCGCTTTGTGGTTGCGGATTCCAGGCGGGCTCCGGATGGGCGTTTTATTGATGAGCTGGGATATTATAATCCCACCCGGGAACCGGCTGAAGTTAAAATCGAAGAAGAAAAAGCCCTGGACTGGATGGCTAAAGGTGCTCGCCCGTCGGATACCGTCCGGGCACTCTTCCGCAAGGCCGGTATAATGGAAAAATTTCAACAGGAGAAATAGCGAGGGGGGCTTCCTTTGCAGGAACTTATCAGGTATATTGCCTGTGCCCTGGTGGATAATCCCGATCAGGTGCAGGTTTTTGTGGAAGAAGAGGATAAGACACTGCGGGTAGGCATTAAAGTAGCTGAAGAAGATATGGGAAAAGTAATAGGTAAACAGGGTCGAATTGCCAAGGCTATCAGGACTGTAGCTAAAGCCTCTGCTGCCCGGGAGGGCAAGAGGAGTCAGGTGGATATCCTGGACTGATTAGCGACCCCTTATCCGGAGTAGCGAGGTGTTGTTATGGAATATCTGGCTGTGGGCAAGGTGTTAAAACCCCAGGGGGTAAAAGGGGAATTAAAGGTTGAGCCCTGGACCCGTTCCCCGGAAAGATTTAAAAACCTGTCCCGGGTCTTCACCGATATTCCAGAATATGAAACCTTGGAATTAGTTCAAGTGCGCTGTCATCGGAGATTTGTTTATTTAAAAGCCGCAGGAATTGATTCCCTGGAAGAGGCCGAAGGGTTGCGGGATAGCCTTCTCTGGATCCCCGAATCCTGGCGGGAAGAGTTGCCCCCCGGGGAATATTACATTTATGATCTCCTGGGGATGCAGGTTTACTGCACCAGTGGGGAATACCTGGGTGAATTAAAAGAGGTTTTGTCCCTACCTGGCAATGACGTATTCCTGGTGAAAAAGGGGCAGCAGGAACTATTGATCCCGGCCCTGCACCGAGTTATAAAGGAAGTAGATATGGGCCGGTCCCGAATGGAAATTATAATGCTGCCGGGCCTGCGGGAGGCGGGGAAATATGCGGATTGATATAATAACAATTTTTCCGGAATTATTTATTCCTTTTTTGCAGAAGGGAATAATTGGACGAGCAAGGGAAAAAAGTGCAGTGCAGATTGCTACTCATGACCTGCGGGAATTCACCACTGATCGCCACCGCATGGTTGATGATTATCCCTACGGTGGGGGACCGGGAATGGTATTGAAACCGGAACCTATCTGGAGAGCAGTAAAACAGATCCCTCAGGCAGGACGGGTTGTTTTTCTTACTCCTCAGGGGCGGACCTTTGATCAGGATAAAGCCTGGGAATTATCCCAGATTAAAAACTTAACTTTAATTTGCGGGCGATATGAAGGTGTTGACGAGAGGGTTCGCGAAGAACTTGTAGATGAAGAACTCTCTATTGGTGATTATGTCCTGAATGGAGGGGAAGTTCCAGCTATGGTCGTGGTAGAAGCTGTGGTTCGACTTCTGCCCGAGGTGCTGGGAGATGAAGACTCGGTAGCCGGAGATTCCTTTTATCATGGGCTACTGGATCATCCCCACTATACCCGGCCGGAGGAATTTGCCGGTCGAAGAGTGCCCCGGGTTTTATTAAGCGGGGATCATAAACGAATAGAACGCTGGAGAAAAAAGGAAAGATTGCGCCAGACTCTTATCAGAAGGCCTGATCTGTTCCAGGAGGCCCAGCTAAGTCCCGAGGAACAGGAGTTGCTGGAACAGGTTAAGATTGAGATCAGGGATGGTCTGGACGGAAAGGAGGACAGCAATGAAAGGTATTGATCGAATTGAAGGGAAACATTTAAGAGAAGATATTCCCCAGTTCAAACCGGGTGATACGGTAAAAATTCAGGTCCGAGTTGTGGAGGGAGGCAAGGAAAGGACCCAGCTTTTCCAGGGGATTGTGCTCCGGAGAAAAGGTGGAGGTCTGCGAGAAAGCTTCACCGTTCGGAAGGTATCTCACGGAATTGGAGTGGAAAGAACCTTTCCCCTGCATTCCCCCAGCATTGGGAAAATTGAAGTCGTCAGACGGGGCGATGTTAACCGGGCCAAGCTTTACTACCTGCGCAAGAAAGTAGGGCGAGCTGCCCGGGTCAAAGAAAAGAGGTTTTAATCCAAAGGGGGACTGTTGTCCCTCTTTGTTTTATGGAGGTAGTTGAATGAACAACTGGTACCCAGGACTTATGGTTAAAACCAGAAAAGAATTGCAGGATAATATATCTATGATTGACCTGTTGCTGGAGGTTAGGGATGCAAGAATTCCTGTTACCAGCAGGCCCAGGGATCTGGACCAATTGCTCAAGGGTCAGGACCGGTTTATTGTTCTTTCCCGGGGGGATCTGGCCGACAAAGAAGGGACCAGGCAATGGGGTGATTATTTTAGCAGCAAGGGAGATCAGGTTTTTGTCCTTGATATTCCCCGCCGGGAAGGATTGTCGGAATTAAAAAATTCCATGCAGGAAAAAGCTGATCAGATTAAGTCCTACCGCCAGAAAAAGGAAAAAGGGAAGCGCCCCCTGCGAATTATGGTGGCTGGAATACCCAATGTTGGGAAGTCAACTCTTCTTAATGCCCTGGCTGGAAGGAAGATGGCCAAAACTGGAAATGTGGCCGGGACCACCAGGGGCAAACAATGGCTAAAAGTTAATTCTGATCTTTCTCTGCTGGATACTCCTGGAATTGCGGGGCCGGATCAGGACCGGGAAACCGGCCTGATTCTTGCTGCAGTAGGAGCCCTGCGAGAAGGGGTTTTCGATAACCTGGAGGTGGCCTATGAGCTGCTTAAACGACTGAGTCAGATCAGGGTGCCGGGTTTTGAAGACAGATATGGCTTTCCCCTGGAAGGGATTATTCCCTGGGAAGCCCTGGAGGGAGTAGGGCGGGCTCGAGGCTGTTTTCAGCCGGGTGGAGCCATTTATCTGGAAAAAGCCGCTTCCCTTCTTTTGCAGGATTTCAGGAAGGGCTATCTGGGAAGGGTAACTCTGGAATACCCCGAGGAGGAGGAGACGTAGAGTTGCTGGAAGAGCTAACAATTGCCCAGATTAAAAAGGCCATTCAGGGCAAAAAAGTATATTCTCTGGACCTGGTGCAGGCCCTGCTGGATGATCCCCGGCAGGGGGTGCAGAAAATCGGGCGCAATCTAAAAAAAGAAATGGAGGCCCGGCAGAATCGAATTGAAAGGTTTCGGGCCATGACTGCCTTTGATCGGGGACACTTTCCACAGGAAGGTTTTCAACTGGCAGGGGTTGATGAGGTGGGCCGAGGCCCCCTGGCAGGCCCGGTAGTAGGGGCTGCTGTTTTGCTGCGCCCCGGTGCGCCACTCTATGGAATTCAGGATTCCAAGGAACTTTCTCCCCGTCAGCGGGAAGAGCTCTTTTGTTTAATCCATAAATATAGTGATGCCTGGGGAGTAGGGCTTGTAACCCCTTCAGAAATTGATCGGCTCAATATAGGGCGAGCTTCCTGCCAGGCAATGATAATGGCCCTGGAAGGAATAAAAAGCCGGGTTGATCATGTCCTGGTGGATGGAAATCAGAAGCTCGAAGGCCTGGAAATAAAGCAGACCACGGTGGTTGGAGGGGATAATAAATCCCTGGTTATTGCTGCGGCCTCAATTGTGGCCAAGGTTTTGCGGGACTGGATTATGCAAAGTCTGGATCGGTCATATCCGGGATACGGGTTTGCTCATAACAAGGGCTATGGCAGTCCCGATCATCTGCTTGCTCTACAGGACCTGGGACCCTGTCCCCTGCACCGGTTTTCCTTCTCCCCGGTTCGAAAGGCAGGGGATCAAAAAGGAGGGACTCTTTTTGAGTAAGAAAATTGCCCGGGCCGGTGTAATAGCGGCCCTTTATATTGTTATTACTTTTCTCCTGCAGGCTATAAGTTTTGGCCCGGTACAGTTAAGGGTGGCAGAAGCTCTTACAGTGCTCCCCATTCTGTACCTGGAAGCAGTGCCGGGGGTTTTTGCCGGAGTTTTGATTGCCAATATCTTTGGGGGCCTGGGGCTGGTCGATATAGGACTGGGCAGTCTCATTTCTCTCCTGGCAGCTTTTTTGACCTATCTTTTTCGCAAAAACTTTCTGGCCTACCTCAGTCCCATAATTCTCAATGGCTTTCTGGTCAGTGCCTATCTACACCTTCTTTTTGATCTGCCCTACTGGGAAGTGGCTTTCAGTATAACGGTCAGCCAGGCTATTGTTATCCTTGGTCTTGGTTATCCTTTGATCAGGTATCTCCGCCGAATTCAGAGGGACATAGATTTTTTGCAGTAGGGATCCTGCCTTTACAAACCGTTAGGGAAGCCCTATAATATATAAATAGTATGGAAGGAGGGGTATTCTTGAACGAAAATGTGGCTCAGATTTTAAATTTTTTGATGGAAAAGATTTCCGAAGAAGAAATTAACATTAAAAAAGAGGAACTGGTTCAATATCTTCTGGATGAAGGATACCCCCTTGAAGATATTGATGCAGCTTTTCAGCTTATTTTTGCCCAGCAGCAACAGAATGTAATTGATCTTACTCCCCTGGCGGGAGTTGAACTTTCCTCCCTTCGACAGCGCCTGCTGACCCTGGAAGAAAAAATGAATTTAACCAACAGGGCTACCGGGGTGTTGTGGAAAGTTCAGACAACGGGTCTTCTTGATTTACAGCAATGGGAGTATCTGTTGCTGACCCTATTCAGCGAAAGGGAGTTGCCCCTGGATTGCTCCAGCCTGTGGCAGGCATTGGAAAAAATCCTGATCGCTGAAGAACTGGCAGTGCTGGCCCGTTCAATTCCTGAGTTTTCGCCTTTTATGCAGGACGCCAGATATTATATTAACTGAAGGGACGAGATAGGATGGCACAGAAACTGGTGATTGTTGAATCCCCGGCCAAGGCCCGGACCTTAAAAAGATTTCTGGGGAAAAATTATAAGGTTGAAGCATCCATGGGTCACCTGATTGATTTGCCCCGAAGCAAACTGGGTGTTGATGTTGAAAATAATTTTAAGCCCCACTATATTACAATCCGAGGCAAAGGGAAAATCCTGGCCGGTTTAAAAAAAGAAGCCAAAAAAGCCGATGAAGTATTCCTGGCAACTGACCCTGACCGGGAAGGGGAGGCCATTTCCTGGCACCTCCAGCGGGCTTTAAACATTCCCAACCCGCAGTGCCGGGTGGTTTTCAATGAAGTTACCCGGGGAGCAGTAAAAAAAGCGATGGAAAAACCCCGGGATATTGATGATCAACTGGTTGATGCTCAGCAGGCCAGGCGGATTCTGGATCGACTGGTTGGTTATAAGTTGAGTCCTCTGCTCTGGAAAAAAGTAAAAAAAGGATTGAGCGCGGGTCGGGTTCAAACCGTTGCAGTCCGTCTTATCTGTGAACGGGAACGGGAAATTGAAGATTTTAAAGAAGAGGAATACTGGACCGTAACCGGGAAATTTAAAGCGGGAAAGAAGGATTTTTCTGCCCGCCTTTTCCGCATTGATCAGGATAAAGTAAAAATAAAGAATGAAGAACAGGCCCAAAACCTGGTTGAGGAAATCAAGAAAGAAAAATATAAAATTACCCGGGTTAAAGAAAAAATAAGGAAAAGGAGGCCTTTGCCTCCCTTTATTACCAGCACCCTGCAGCAAGAAGCAATAAAAAGGCTAAAATTTACTGCGCGCAAAACAATGACTGTTGCCCAGCAACTTTATGAGGGGTTGCCAGTTGAAAGGCGAGGGCCAACCGGCCTTATCACCTATATGCGGACTGATTCAGTCCGCACCTCACCCGTGGCTCAAAAAGCAGCTCGCCAGATTATAGAAGAAAAATTTGGCTCCCGGTTTTTGCCCGACAAACCCCAGCAATATAAAGGTAAGGGGGGCAGCCAGGATGCCCATGAAGCTATTAGACCAACTGATCCCCAGATGACTCCCGATCGAATAAAAAAATTCCTGGATAAAGATCAATTCCGGCTTTACAGCCTTATCTGGGAACGATTTATTGCCAGCCAGATGAAACCGGCTGAGTTTTCTGGCCTGAATGTTGATGTTCAGGGTGGGAAATATACATTTCGGGCCAATGGATCCCGGATTATTTTCCCTGGTTTTCTCCAGGTTCTGGGCACAGAGACAATTGAAGAAAATATCCTCCCTCCCCTGAAAGAAGGGGAACAGGCCCGGTTGGAAGCCCTGGAGAAAAAACAGCATTTTACCCAGCCACCCCCTCGCTATACCGAGGGTACACTGGTAAAAGAACTCGAAAACAAGGGGATTGGGCGACCTTCAACTTATGCCCCTATAGTCAGCACCATTCAGCAGAGGGGCTATATTATCAGTGAAAATCAACGGTTTAAGCCCACTGACCTGGGTTTCAAAGTCAATGATCTTCTGACCTCCTTTTTCCCGGAAATTACCGAGGTTCAGTTTACGGCCAGTATGGAAGAAAAACTGGATAAAGTTGAAGATAATGAGGAAGACTGGGTGCAGTTGCTACGTGATTTTTATGATGACTTTAAAGTTAAACTGGAAAAAGCCCAGGAACAGATGCAGGAAGTGGAAATTGAGGATATTGAAACGGACATCGAATGTGATAAGTGTGGGGCCATGATGGTTGTTAAACATGGAAGGTTTGGTAAATTCCTGGCCTGCCCCGCCTTTCCCGAGTGCCGCAATACTAAACCCTATATGCTCCTGGAGGATATAAAATGTTTTGCCTGTGGCAAAGGAAATATTGTTCAACGCCGCAGTAAGAAGGGGCGAACCTTTTTCGGTTGTGATCATTTTCCCGAGTGTGAGTATATTACCTGGGCTCGGCCCCTACCGGAGAATTGTCCCAGCTGTGGAGCCTTCTTGCAGGAAAAAAGGACTAAAAAAGGAGTCAAACGTTTTTGCGCCAGGGAAGAATGTGATTATGAACAGGGAGAGGATAAAGGTGGCAGGGGTTGAAATAATTGGAGGAGGGCTGGCCGGGGCCGAGGCGGCCTGGCAGATTGCCTGCCGGGGAGAAAAAGTGCGGCTTTATGAAATGCGCCCCGGGGAGAGTACTCCTGCTCATCAGACGGGACACCTGGCAGAGCTGGTTTGTAGTAATTCCCTGGGCTCGGAAAAGGAAAGTACAGGCGGTGGGATCTTAAAAATAGAACTGGATAAACTGGGGTCACTGATTTTGAAGATGGCCCGGCAGTACCGGGTTCCTGCGGGCAATGCCCTGGCTGTTGACCGAGAACGCTTCCCCGCGGCAGTAACCCGGGTCCTGGAAAAGCACCCCCACATTGAAGTAATTCGCCAGGAAGTCCGGGAACTCAATCCGGGATCAGTAACAGTTCTGGCGACTGGACCACTGACATCACCTGTTTTTACCGAAAAGCTCAAGGAGTTGACCGGACAGGAGAGCCTGTACTTTTTCGATGCTGCCGCGCCACTGATTTATACCGATTCCATTAATATGGATATAGCATATTTCGGTTCTCGTTATGAAAAAGATGGTGGAGATTATATTAATTGCCCCTTTACCGAGGAAGAGTACCGGGTTTTTTATGAGGAATTAATCAGGGCAGAAGTTGTTCCCCGGCATGATTTTGAAGAAAAGAAACTTTTTTCCGGTTGTATGCCCCTAGAGAACCTGGCTCGCAGGGGTTATAAAACCCTGGTCTTTGGCCCCCTCAAGCCGGTGGGATTGAAGGATCAGCAGGGGAGAACCCCTTTTGCAGTAGCCCAGCTCCGCCGGGATAACCGGGAGGGAACCCTTTATAATCTGGTTGGCTTTCAAACCAGGTTGAAATGGCCTGAGCAGAAGAGGGTCTTTCGCCTGATTCCTGGCCTGGAAAAAGCAGAATTTGCCCGCCTGGGGGTGATGCACCGCAACCTTTATATCAATGCCCCCCGGCTATTGCAAAAAACCCTGCAACTCCAGTCCGATCCCCGGGTTTTTTTCGCGGGGCAGATCACCGGGGTGGAAGGTTATCTTGAATCAGCGTTAATGGGGGCCTGGGCCGGAATAAATGCCTGGCTACAGGTAAAGGGGCAGGAGCCTTTAGCTCCCCCCCGGGAAACCGCCTCAGGCAGTCTTATTGATTATATTACTTCCTCGCATAAAAACTTTCAGCCAATAAACATGAATTTTGGGCTTCTTCCTGCCCCGGAGAAAAGGATAAAGAAAAAAGAAGAACGAAGGAAATATCAGGCTGATAAGGCGGGTACAATTATGGAGGAATTTTTGCACAAAAATAAACTGCTCCAATCGTTCTGTGTCCCTGAAAAGTAAAGGAAAATTTTTTCTGGGGAGGTCTGGACTATGCATTCAACTACGATTATTGCGATAAGAAAAAACGGAAACCTGGCTATTGCTGGTGATGGGCAGGTTACTGTGGGGAATACCATAATGAAAAAAGGGGCCAGCAAAATCCGCCGCTTTTTTGAAGGAGGGGTGGTTGCGGGTTTTGCGGGTGCTTCAGCCGATGCCTTTACCCTTTTTGAAAAATTTGAGGGAAAACTCGAGAGTTATCAGGGAAATTTAAAACGGGCTGCCGTTGAGCTGGCCAAAGAATGGCGTACAGATCGAACCCTGCGCCGACTGGAGGCCCTTTTAATCGTAGCTGATAAAAAAGAGATGTTTATAATATCTGGAACCGGGGATGTCATAGAACCTGATGACGATATTGCAGCCATAGGATCAGGGGGCCCTTATGCCCTGGCTGCAGCCCGAGCCTTAAGCAGGTTTGCAACAATGGATGCGGGGGATATTGCCCTGGAAGCCATGCGCATTGCAGCGGATATTTGTATTTATACTAATGATCAAATTGGGGTCGAGGTTGTGCCCGGGGATTGAACTGTTCAGTCCTGAATAGTTAATAACAATGAAGATCCGGGAACTGTCGATTTTTCCTTTTCCCGGAAAAAATCAATTTTCTGGATTTCAGAAGATTTTGTTCAAGGAGGTTTGATTGTGGAAGATTTGACTCCCCGCCAGACAGTGAATGAACTGGATAAATATATTATCGGGCAGGAACAGGCCAAAAAAGCGGTGGCCATTGCCCTGCGTAACAGGTACCGGCGGCGTCTTTTGGAAGATGAACTGCGGGATGAAATCCTACCTAAAAATATCCTGATGATTGGCCCTACCGGGGTGGGAAAAACGGAAATTGCCCGCCGCCTGGCTCGCCTGGTTAAAGCCCCCTTTATTAAAGTGGAGGTCAGCAAATTTACTGAAGTAGGTTATGTGGGCCGGGATGTGGAATCAATGATTCGTGATCTCCTGGAAACAGCCATCCAAATGGAAAAACAGGAAAAAATAAGAGAAGTAGAGGATAAAGCAGAGGAACTGGCTGAAGAACGCTTGATGGATTATTTGATGCCAGGACGAAAGAAGTCCAGTAACCCCCTGAATATGTTTTTGAGTTCTTCAGGCCGGGAAGAAGAAGGAAATGGAGAGGATAATGAAGCCAGGGAAAGAATGAAGTCCAGGCGGGAACGATTGCTGGAAAAACTTCGTTCTGGGGAACTGGAGGAGCACCCCATTGAAATTGAAGTGGAGGCCAGTCATTCCCCCATGCTGGAAATCTTTTCTGGGGCTGGAGTAGAAGAGATGGGCATTAACATGCAGGATCTTTTTGGGGGGATGTTTCCCCGGAAAAAGAAAAAAAGAAGGGTAAACATCGGGCAGGCCAGAGAAATCCTCAAGCAGCAGGAAGCCCAAAAACTGATTGATATGGATGAGGTTACTGAAACCGCCCGGGAAAGAGTTCAGGAGAGCGGAATTATCTTCCTGGATGAAATTGATAAAATTTCTGGCAAAGATGAAAGTCATGGTCCCGATGTATCCCGGGAGGGAGTACAGAGGGATATACTGCCCGTTGTGGAAGGCTCAACGGTAATGACCAAACATGGTCCGGTCAATACTGATCACATCTTATTTATAGCTGCCGGGGCTTTTCACATGGCTAAACCTTCCGATTTAATTCCCGAACTGCAGGGGCGCTTCCCCATCAGGGTCGAATTATCCAGTCTCAGTGAGGCCAATTTCCGGGAAATTTTAACTGAACCTCAGAATGCTTTGATTAAACAGTACGTTGCCCTGCTCCAGGCGGAGGAAGTTGAAATTGAATTTTCGGATGAAGGAATTGCCCAGCTGGCCCGAATTGCCTTCCTGGCCAATGAACAGATGGAAAATATAGGAGCTCGGCGTCTGCATACCGTTCTGGAGAAATTGCTGGAGGAAATTTCTTTTGCCGGTCCCGAACTCAAGGGTCAAAAAATAATCATTGATGATGATTTTGTTAAAGATCAACTGGAGGGGATTATAAAGGATAAAGACCTTAGCCGATATATTCTTTAACTGGATAATTTTTGAGCAGACTCTACTAATTTGGGGGATGATTTTTCTCCGTTTAATCTGGATTGAAAAAATAAAAACACCTTTTTAAGGGTATTTGTTAAAAGGAGGCTGAAAACAATGGAAAACCTATTGCAGAAAACCCGGCAGTTAAACAATCTTTTGCTGGGGGGAGCAGGAAAGGCAGTTAGTTTTAAAGAAATGGCCAGTGTTTTGAGTGAAGCCATGGATGCCAATGTTTATGTAATCAGCAAAAAAGGGAAAGTCCTGGGCCATCAACTCCTGGATCAATTTGAATGTGAAAAAATGATGGAAGAAGTGCTGGAAAAAAAACAATTTCCTGCAGATTTTAATGAAAAATTGTTGGGAATAAATGAAACCCGGGCTAACATCCAGCAGGAAGATGGTAAGTGTGTTTTTGAATTTCAGGGAGACTGTATTTTTACAACCAAGGTAACAACGGTAGTTCCGGTTAAAGGTGCCGGGGCTCGATTGGGCACCCTTATCCTGGCCAGATTCAGAAACAATTTTGAGGCAGGAGATTTAATTCTGGCCGAATATGCTGCTGCAGTAGTTGGCATGGAAATACTGCGGTCCCGCAGTGAAAAAATGGAGGAAAAAGCCCGGCGTAAGGCCGCGGTACAGATGGCTTTGGACAGCCTTTCTTTTTCGGAAATGGAAGCGGTGGAGCATATTTTTGCGGAACTGGATCAAAAAGAAGGTTTGATTGTGGCCAGCAAAATTGCCGATGGAGCTGGAATTACCCGGTCAGTAATTGTTAATGCCCTGCGAAAATTTGAAAGTGCCGGGGTTATCGAGTCCCGGTCCCTGGGAATGAAAGGAACCTACATTAAAGTTTTAAATGAGTTTTTGCTGGAGGAAATTGAAAAGATTGATCTTTAGATATAAAGAGGAAGGAGCAATTTAAATGGTCAATCCAATAGACAAGTTGACTCCTTTTCAAATTGATGCCCTGCGAGAGCTGGGGAATATTGGGGCGGGTAATACCGCTACCGCTCTGGCCCAGTTTCTGGAAAGAGAAATCCACATGGAAGTTCCTGCTGCTCGCATCCTGCCCCTGGAGGAAGTGCCCCAGATTATGGGGGTAGAAGAGCGGCGGGTGGGATGCGTACTGCTGCGGATACTCGGAGAAGCTCCGGGGAAAATGGTTTTTTTGATTGAAGAAGAGTGCCTGCGCCGGTTGTTAACCCTTGTTTTTGGGGAAGAACCTGATGACCTGGAGGGGGAACTGGAAAGGTCTGCCCTCCAGGAAATAGCGAATATTCTCTCGGGCTCTTTTCTTAACTCTATTAATAAGATGACCGGTTTAAGTTGCGTACAGTCATTACCCAATTATGCCATGGATATGGCCGAGGCCATCCTTAGTTCAATTGCTGCTTATCAAGGGCAGTTTGGAGATCACGTTTTATTCCTGGAAACTTCTTTTTCTGAAGGCGATAATCAAATTTTTAGCAAGTTTTTTCTTATTCCCGAACCAGGAAGTCTGGAGCAGATCCTGGAAGCAATTGGAGCTGAATCTGATGAGCAAGATAATTCCGGTCCGAATGGGTGAATTAAAAATAGATAAAAAACCACAAAAACTGGGGTGTAATGGCCTGGGTTCCTGTATTGGCCTGATAATTTATGATGAGTTCAGGAAAATAGGGGGGCTGGCCCATATAATATTGCCCACAGGAAGAAAAAACGGAAATAATGAACAGAAACCAGGGAAATATGCGGACCTGGCTATTCCCCATTTAATTGAAGAACTGGGGTCAGCGGGAGCCCATCCACGCCGTTTATGGGCAAAAATGGCCGGGGGAGCCCACATGTTTTCCCTGGAATCAGATAATGATATCAGCCGCATAGGAGAACGCAATATTGAAGCAGTTCGGGAGATATTAAAACAGTACAAAATACCGGTAAAAGCCATGGATGTGGGAGGGAAATCCGGAAGAACAATTGTTTTTTATCTCAGCTCGGGAGAGTTAAAAATTAAAACCTTTCAAAAAGGTGAGAAAACATTATAAAGGTTACCGGGCTATTGATAAATAAGGGCTGCTGTGGTATACTACCTAAGGGTTAAAAACACATGATCCGCAACTCCAGGGGTGGTGCCCGCCAGGGTTCCCCGGGATGGGGATGACCGGATCAGAGGAAAAACCGAGAGGAGGAAATTTATCAAATGGCAGTGGTTACAATGAAACAGCTGCTGGAATCGGGTGTTCACTTCGGACATCAGACCCGGCGGTGGAATCCCAAGATGAAACCCTATATTTTTACCGAGCGTAACGGGATATACATCGTCGATCTGCAGCAAACGGTTAAAATGGTTGAGGTGGCCCATAATTTTGTGCGGGACCTGGCCATGGAGGGTAAGGAAGTTCTTTTCGTGGGAACCAAGAAGCAAGCCCAGGAAACAGTAAAAAAAGAAGCGGAAAGATGTGGCATGCCCTATGTAAATCAGCGCTGGCTGGGGGGGATGCTGACCAACTTTGCCACAATAAGTAAACGGATCCGTCGGCTGGAGGAACTGGAAAAAATGGATGAGGAGGGACTGTTTGAAGTCCTCCCTAAGAAAGAAGTAATTCAACTGCAAAAAGAAAAAGAACGCCTGAACCGTTTCCTGGGAGGAATTCGCCACATGAAAAGGTTACCCCATGCGGTTTACGTGGTGGACCCCCGCAAGGAAAGTATTGCAGTTGCTGAAGCAAATAAGCTGGGAATCCCGGTGGTTGCAATTGTTGACACTAACTGTGACCCCGATGTAATTGATTATATTATTCCGGGTAATGATGATGCTATTCGAGCAGTTAAGCTCTTAACTGGAGTAATGGCTGATGCTGTATTAGAGGGTAATCAAGGGCGGGAAGTTCAAATGCCCGAAACCGATGAAGAAGTAGAAGCCGGAGAAGAGAGCTCTGTGGAGGGTGAAAAGGACCTGGAAGAGTTAAAAAAAGAAACTAATGAACAGGAAAAAGCTGAATAAGGGGGGGGAATTTAAGTGGCAATTACCATGGAAACCGTAAAAAAACTTCGTCAGAAAACCGGGGCCGGGGTTATGGATTGCAAAAAGGCCCTGCAGGAAACCGGTGGCGATATAGATAAAGCTGTGGAGTACCTGAGGGAAAAAGGTATTGCTGCGGCTGAAAAGAAAGCGGGGCGAACTGCGGCTGAAGGATTGGTGGGCTCCTATATTCACATGGGTGGGAAAATTGGAGTTCTAATTGAAGTTAACTGTGAAACGGATTTCGTTGCCAAGACTGAAGAATTCAAGGCTCTGGTCCATAATCTGGCCATGCAGGTTGCTGCCAGCCAGCCTGATTATGTTTCCCGGGAAGACATTCCTGGGGAAATAATTGATAGGGAAAAAAGTATCCTCCGTCAGCAGGCGCTGGAAGAAAACAAACCGGAACATGTTATAGAGAAAATGGTAGAGGGCAGGCTGGAAAAGTTTTTTGAAAACGTCTGCTTGCTGGAACAGCCCTTTATCAAAGATACTGATCAAAAGGTCAGGGAACTTTTAAAAGAAAATATAGCTCAACTGGGTGAGAACATTGTGATCAACCGCTTTTCCCGCTTTGCGGTGGGGGAAGAGGAATAGTAAAAGATTTAAGAGAGCACCTCTGGTGTTCTCTTTTTTTGCAGGATTATGCTATTAAAGGGCGAAAAAAAATAAAATGGGGGACAGTTTATGGCTAAAGCGCTTTTTTCCAGGGTTATTTTGAAGCTGAGCGGGGAGGCCCTGGCGGGAGAACAGGAATTTGGGATTGATGCCCGGTATATCAGTCTGATAGCCGGGGAGATAAGGAAGACTGTACGTGAAACCGGTGTTGAAATTGCTATTGTAGTTGGTGGGGGGAATATTTTCCGTGGTCTCGCCGGTAGTGCGGAAGGGATGGATCGGAGCACTGCTGATTATATGGGAATGCTGGCCACGGTAATCAATGGCCTGGCCCTGCAGGATGCACTGGAACATGAAGGATTGCAAACCCGGCTGCAGACTGCAGTGGAAATGAGGCAAATTGCTGAACCTTATATCAGACGCCGGGCAATCAGACACCTGGAAAAGGGTAGAATTGTAATCTTTTCCGGAGGGACGGGAAATCCCTTTTTCTCGACCGATACAACAGCTGCCCTGCGAGCTGCTGAAATTGGGGCCGATGCAATTTTAATGGCAAAAAAGGTTGATGGAGTGTACGATTCAGATCCGGTCAGCAATCCCGAGGCAACCAGGTATACAGAACTCACCTATATGGATGTAATAAAGAAATCCCTGCGAGTAATGGATTCTACAGCAGTTTCGCTCTGTATGGATAATGAAATTCCCCTTATAGTTTTTGGACTTGCCGATCTGGACAATATTAAGCGGGCGGTGATGGGCGAAAAAATTGGAACTTCTGTTTCCTAAAAGGAGGCTTTGTTATGTTTGATGAGGTGGTAAAAGAATCGGAAAACAGGATGCAAAAAGTTATTGAGAGGTCCAAAAAAGAATTTGCTACGATCCGAACCGGGCGGGCTACCCCTTCTCTTCTGGAGGGGATAAAAGCTGACTATTATGGTGTGCCCACTCCCCTTAATCAAATGGCCAAAATTTCTGTTCCCGAACCACGGCAGCTTATTATTCAGCCCTGGGATAAAAATGCAATCAAGCCTATTGAAAAAGCAATTTTAAAATCCGATCTCGGTCTCAATCCTAATGTTGATAGTGACCTGATCCGGCTTGTTATCCCCCAGTTAACCGAAGAACGTCGTAAGGAGCTGGTTCGGGTAGTTCGCAAAAAAGCAGAGGAGCAGCGGGTTGGCATTCGCAATATTCGTCGTGAGGCCAATGAAACTCTCAAAGAAATGGAGAGTGACGGGGATATATCGGAAGATAATTATCACCGGGGATTGGAAAATGTTCAGGAATTGACCAATGATTATATTGAAAAAATTGACGAACTCCTGGAGGAAAAAGAAGCTGAAATAATGGAGGTTTAATATGGGCAGCCTTATAGGGATTACTGCAGGAGAGGCCAGGCAAATTCCTTCGAAAAAACCTATGGTATTTCAAATTACTGGTGGAGAAAAAAGCACCCGGTTCCGGGATGATTTGCGAATAATTCGAGTGATCAATTATCCAGAAAAAATTGAATGTGTTCTGGCTGACCCCTGTTATCCCCAGGACAAGACCCCCTCTTCTGGAGGGGGTTAGCTGATAAGGGAGGAGTTAAAATCAATAGGGAAGAAGTGGAAAAATGGCAGGAAGAATTAAAAAAGGAAAAACTCCCCCGCCATGTAGCCATTATAATGGATGGAAATGGGCGCTGGGCTCAGAAAAAGGGCTTAAGCCGGAATAAAGGGCATCGTCAGGGGGTAGAAACCCTCAAGAAAGTGGTGCGAACCTGTGGAGAAATGGGGATCTCTTTTTTAACGGTTTTTGCGTTTTCAACGGAAAACTGGGATCGACCCCGCAATGAAGTTCTGTTTTTAATGGATCTTTTTCATCGGACTTTTAAAAAAGAGGCCCGGGAATTAATTGCCAACCGGGTCCGAGTTGTTTTTATTGGCTACCGCAGTGGCCTTTCCCGGGATCTGCAGGAAACCATGAACAATATAGAAAAAGATACTCGCTCCTGTGATGGAATTCAGTTGAATATTGCTTTGAATTATGGGGGCCGACAGGAAATAATGGAAGCCGCTCGGGCTTTAGTGGATAGGGGAGATAGGGATTTTTCCCAGGAAGAGTTCAGTGGAAATCTTTTTTCTGCTCCCTGCCCTGATGTGGATCTGCTGATTCGTCCGGGGGGAGAAATGCGATTGAGTAACTTCCTGCTCTGGCAGTCCGCTTATGCTGAATTATATTTTACACCGGTTTTATGGCCTGATTTTTCGGAAACCGACCTGTACCAGGCGGTGCAGGATTTTCAAAAAAGGCAAAGGAGATTTGGCGGGGTGGGGGGTGAATAGTTTGCTGCAGAAAAGAATTTTAACCGGCCTTATTCTGTTTGGCCTGGTAGCATTTTTGATCTGGCAGGGAGGATTGTGGATTGCCGGGGGGATCCTGGTCATAGTGCTTCTGGCCCTGTGGGAATATGGAGCCCTGATGAAAAAACTTCTGGAGGGAGTAGATACCTGGATTTTATTCCCCCCCGGGATAGGAATTATTGGGGCTGTGACCTGGAGAGTGGAAACAGGAGAGGATTATCTGCCGGTGGTTTTGTTTCTGGGGTTGTTGCTGATTCTTATTTTTAATATTAAGAGAGGACCCGCTGGATATTTTCTCCGGGTGGCTCTACTCGTTTTTGGACTTTTTTATATTCCTTTTACCCTGAGTCATGCCCTTTTATTAAGGGGTGGGGTGGCTATCAGCAGCTTTAATCCCTGGCATTTAATCTGGGCGCCCCTACTGGTAACCTGGGTAACTGATATTGCAGCTTTTTTTATCGGTTCGACCTGGGGCAAGACTCCCCTATCTCCGGCCATAAGTCCCAAAAAATCCGTGGAAGGGGCCCTGGGGGGAGGGATTCTGGGGATTGGAGTCCTTCTAATTCTGGCCCTGATTTTACAATGGCCTCTGCTTCCCTTTTTGGTCCTGGGAATTTTAATGGTTATTACAGGACAACTGGGGGATCTGGTGGAATCCTGTATCAAACGCAATGCGGGGGCTAAAGATTCCGGAAATATTCTACCGGGGCACGGCGGTTTTTTGGATCGAATAGATAGCGTAATTATTAATTTGCCCCTGGCTTATTATTTTATGGTTTTTTTCCTTTAGGAGGGGAGAAATATGAGCAGAAATATTCCTCCATATGTTTACTTTGCTGCTGGGGTGGTTTTGTTTTTTGTTCTGGTTTATTTCTTTGTTTCTTATATCCTGACCTATATTCTGCCCTTTTTATTCGCAATTATTCTGGCTGCACTTATTGAGCCCCTGGTAACAAGAATGCAGAGTATATTGCGGCTGGGGCGGGGGCTCAGTGTGGCCATCTGTCTGGCAATTATTATTTCATTATTATTGCTTCTCCTTACTGCTGGTGTTTCCCGCCTCTTTTTTGAAATGGATCGTCTGGTGCGCTCTTTGCCCGAATATCAGGCGGCACTGCAGCATTTTGAGGTGCTCTGGGATAATGAGAGGTTGCAGGAGGTTCTGGATAACTGGGAATTTTCTCCTCAACTGCGGACCTCGCTGGAAGAGGGACTGGAAGAAATTTATGCCACGATCGAAGGTGCCATTAGGAATATTCTGGGGATTTTGCAGGATGGAGCCCGGCGGGTGGTTAATTTTGTAACTGTTACTTTTTTGAGCTTTCTGGCGGCTTATTTTATCAGTAAGGATAAAGAATACCTGGAAACTTCAATAATGGGTGCGGTTCCTGAAAAATGGCGGGAAGAAGCATTCAGTTTTAAAAAAGAACTTTCCGTAAGCATTATTGGCTATATCCGGGCTCTTTTTATTCTGATTTCCATTACCACTATTTTAACAATTATAGGATTGGAGATTTTCGGGGTTAATTATGCCCTGGTAATTGGAATTATTTCAGGGATTCTCGATTTGATTCCAATAGTGGGGCCGGGGTTGATTTTTGTTCCCTGGATAATTTTTTCTTTCTTCATGGGAGAAGTGCTCCTGGGATTTCAGTTGATATTACTTTATGGAACTATGGCTGTAGTGCGTTCCATTCTGGAACCCAAGGTAATAGGAAAAAACATTGGTGTTCATCCCGTGGCAACCCTGGTTGCCCTTTATGTTGGTTTAAGGGTTTTTGGTCCCACTGGCGTTATTATCGGGCCAGCCATTTTAATTATTACTATCGCCCTTATACGGGCCGGGATAGTTGCCAGGTGGAGACTGGAAAAGGGGTGATTATATGGCCGGAGTTTTGATTTTGGGTGCAACCGGTTCCATTGGTCAGCAGAGCCTGGAGGTTTTGCAAAACTTAAAAAACCGGGGTTATGATCTGGACTTAATTGGTATTACTGCGCATAAAAACCGGGTTTTACTGGAGAAACAAAAAGAAAGATACAGGCCCCGGGTCGCAATTCTGACCGGCCAGGAGGCGGGTCCGGATCAGGGTATTGAGTATGGTTCAGGTGCCCTTTTGCAGTCAATATATCGGGATGATGTTGATATTGTTATCAATGGCCTGGTAGGGATCAGCGGCCTGGAACCCAGCCTGGCGGCAATAGAATCAGGGAAAAAACTGGCCCTGGCCAACAAGGAGAGCCTGGTGACCGGGGGGCCTTTAATTAACGAATTGCTGGCTAAAGAGGGGTCAGGGTCGTTAATTCCAGTGGATAGTGAACACAGTGCACTCTATCAGCTCCTACAGGGCCACGGGAAAGGGGACATTTCTTCTTTGATCCTGACCGCTTCGGGGGGGCCCTTTTTCTTTTCCTCCCGGGAGGAAATGGAGCAGATAACCCCGGAACAAGCCCTGCGGCATCCAACCTGGGCCATGGGGGGTAAGATTTCAATTGATTCGGCAACAATGATGAATAAGGCCCTGGAGGTTATTGAAGCCTACTGGTTATTTGGAGTTGATTATGATAAAATTGAAGTGCTCGTTCACCCCGAGAGTATTGTTCATTCCCTCATCCGCCTGGAAGATGGGGCGGTCCTGGGACATATGGGAATCCCGGATATGAAAGTTCCCATTCAATATGCTCTTACCTGGCCCCGGCATGAGGGTGGAGAGTTTGAGTCCCTGGATCTGGCCCGCGTGGCCCGGTTAAATTTTTATCAACCCCGCTGGGCGGATTTTCCCGCCCTGGAGTTGGGTTATGAAGCAGGACGCCGGGGGGCGAGTATGCCCGTTGTTCTCAATGGGGCTAACGAAGAAGCAGTAACTGCATTTTTGCAGGGCCGGATTTCATTTTTAGAAATTGCCAGTTCGGTGGGAGGAGTTATGGCCGCCCATGACCCTTATCCCCTGACAGATCTTCAAGCAGTTCTGGAAGCGGATAAATGGGCGCGGCAAAAATTTGAAGAGGAGGTTAGCTAGGTGGAACTTATCCTGGCTTTTACTGGAGTACTATCTTTTTTACAAACTGCGGTAACCTTTATTATTGTAATCGGGTTGCTGATTTTTTTCCATGAAATGGGACATTTCCTTGCGGCTAAAAGGAGTGATATCCTGGTAGAGGAGTTTGCCCTTGGTTTTGGTCCCGCCCTTATTTCCCGGAAGAGGGGAGAAACCAGGTATTCTTTGCGGGCCTTTCCCCTGGGTGGTTTTTGTAAGATGGCGGGGGAAATGCCCGAAGAAGAAGGGGAGGAAAGCGATAAGTATCTGCAGGCCCAGAAAGAAGGGCGCTGTTTTTTCCAGAAACCCGCCTGGAAGAGGTTTATCGTGGTGGCCATGGGTTCGATAATGAACTTTGTTCTTGCTGCCCTCTTATTCAGCCTTGTTTTCGTGTTTTATGGTTTGCCGGTTGCTCCGGCCGAGACAACTGATATCGGGGATGTAATCCCCGGAGCACCTGCAGCTGAGGCAGGACTCAGGGCAGGAGATCGGATCATTGAGGTGGAGGGTCAACCGGTTGCAGAGTGGGATGAAATGGCGGGACTGATTCGCCAGTATCCCGAACAGGAATTAGAAATAAAGGTGCAAAGACGGGATGAAGTTTTTTCAGTTGCTTTAAGGCCTGAGATCCAGGAAGATGGGCGGGCCGCAATAGGAATATTTCCCGACGTGGTCAGGGAACCCCTTTCCTTTTTAAATTCCCTCTGGATGGGAACCATCCAGACTTTTGAAGTTATTGGAGCCCTGTTTTTAGCCCTGCGGGATATGATTACCGGTGCTGCTCCTGCTGATGTTGGTGGTCCGGTTCGAATTGCCCAGATGGTAGGAGAAGCAGCCGAAGTTGGAATGTCCTATTTATTGAATTTTACCGCATTTATCAGCATTAACCTGGGAATAATCAATCTGCTGCCGATCCCAGCACTGGATGGAGGACGATTAATTTTCATTATTGTGGAAATGGTCCGGCGTAAAAGTCTGGATCCAGAAAAAGAGGGATTGGTCCATTTTATTGGTTTTGTCTTCCTGTTAATTTTAATTGGAGTAATAATAATCCGGGATCTGACCCAGGTTTTTTGAGGTGGTAGGAGTGGGGGAAAAAAAGAAATCCGTCTGGCTGGGCAATATTGAGGTCGGTGGTCTAGCACCGGTTATTGTGCAATCAATGACCAATACATCCACCGCTGATGTTGCGGCCACCTGTGCCCAGATTTCCCGGCTGGAGCGAGTGGGCTGCGAGATCGTGCGGGTTGCAGTCCCTGACCGGGAAGCGGTTCGGGCTCTGCCTGCAATAATATCCAGGAGCTCTATTCCGATTATTGGTGATATTCATTTTGATTATCGCCTGGCAGTGGAGGCCATAAAAGCTGGAGTGGCGGGGATAAGAATCAATCCTGGAAATATTGGTTCCCGGCAGGGGTTGGAAGAGATAATTGCTGCCGCTAGGGATAAAAATATTCCCCTCCGAATTGGAGTTAATAGTGGCTCCCTGCCGGAGAAAACAATAAAAAGGTATGGTTCCCCCGGAGCTGAAGCTCTATGGGCGACCCTGGAGGAGTATATTGGGTTTCTGGAAAAGAAATCTTTTTCAAATTTCAAGGTATCTCTAAAATCAACAGATGTTCTGACCACTATGGAGGCCAACCGACAGGCTGCTCAAAACCTGCCCTACCCCATTCACCTGGGGTTGACTGAAGCCGGTACCCTGCGGCGGGGTCTTGTCAATTCGGTAGCCTGTCTGGCTCCCCTGCTTTTGGAAGGGATCGGGGATACTATCAGAATTTCCCTTACTGAAGATCCCGTAGAAGAAGTGCGGGCAGCCTGGGATTTACTACGGGCTGTTGGGTTAAGGCGGCGGGGCTTGAATATTTTTTCCTGCCCCACCTGTGGGCGCTGCGAAATTGATCTGCAGAATCTGGCTAAAGAAATAGAAAGGGCCACCCAGGATATTAATAAAGATCTAACTATTGCAGTTATGGGTTGCCCGGTAAACGGACCTGGAGAAGCCCGGGAGGCAGACCTGGGCCTGGCCGGGGGCAAGGGTTTTGGGGTAATTTTTGCCCGGGGAAAACCGCTGGGAACCTATCCCCAATCGGAACTCCTTTCAGTTTTTCTGGAGAAAATAAGAGAATGGCCGGGTTGACATTAACTGCTTTTTTTTGCTAAAATACAATAACAAAACAGAGTTCCAACTGCCGGGGAAGTATTAGGCTGGAAGAAAAGTTTCAGAGAACAGCCGCTGTGGTGCGAGGCTGTCTTTTCAACAGTTGAACCCGTCCCCCTTTAAAGGCAGACTTAAGAGTGTCCCTTGATGGGAAATCAGGGTGGTACCGCGGGTGGTTATACCTCTCGTCCCTAATCGGATGAGAGGTTATTTTTTTAGGAAAGGAAGATGATCATGAAGATGTCCCAACTTTATATTCCCACTTTGAAGGAAAAACCAGTTGAAGCAGAAACCCCGAGCCATGAACTGATGTTAAGGACTGGTATGATCCGCCGGGTTGCTGCGGGTATTTATTCTTTTTTGCCCCTGGGTTATAAGGTAGTTAGAAAAGTAGAGAAGATAATCAGAGAGGAACTGGAAAAAGCGGGAGCACAGGAGGTTCATTTGCCCCTGCTGCACCCGGCTGAATTGTGGCAGGAATCGGGTCGGTGGGCGGAAATGGGAGATATGATGATTCGACTCTGTGATCGGAAAAAGCGAGAATTCTGCATTGGACCTACCCACGAGGAAGTTATGACTGACCTGATCCGTTATGAGTTGAAGTCCTATAAAAATCTGCCCCAGAATTTTTATCAGATTCAAACCAAAGTCCGGGATGAGCTGCGGCCCCGGTTTGGGCTTCTTCGGTCCCGTGAGTTTTCCATGAAAGATGCCTACAGCTTCCATACCACCTGGGAATCCCTGGATCAGACCTATCAGGATATGCACGATGCGTATTGTGAAATTTTCCGTCGTTGTGGACTGAATTATCGAGTAGTGGAGGCCGATACCGGACCTATGGGAGGTACTGACTCCCATGAATTTATGGTTCTGGCCGATACCGGTGAGGACAGTGTTCTTTTTTGCAATCTTTGTGGATATGCTGCCAATATAGAGAAGGCGGGCAGCAGGGTGGAATTCAAAGGGGAAAAAATTGATAATCCAGGAAAAGAGGAAATTTATACCCCCGGGATAACTACCATTGAACAACTGGAAAAAGCCCTGGAACTTCCGGGAGAATATCTCTACAAAACTCTTTTGTACCGGGGAGAAAGTGGTTATTATCTGGCAATTGTGCGCGGTTCAGATCAGCTAAACGAAAACAAATTAATGGCTCTTTTGGGTGACCCCTTATTACACCTCGCCGAGGAAGGCTATGGCAACCTTCCGGCTGGCTTTTTAGGGCCACAGGGAGAACATGGCCTGAAAATTGTGGCCGATGAACTGGTTATGAATATGGACTGGGGGGTCGCTGGAGCCAACCGGGAGGATTATCATGTTAAGGGTATAGTGCCGGGAACTGACTTCACTCCTGCTTTTACCGGCAATATTCGTAATGCCCGGCCCGGGGAAAAATGCCTGGAATGCGATGGTAAACTTGAAGAAATCCGGGGTATTGAGGTGGGCCATATATTTAAACTGGGGAAAAAATATAGTGAGGCCATGGGCGCTAACTACCTGGATGAGAATGGCCACTCCCACCCCATGATTATGGGTTGCTATGGAATCGGGGTAACCAGGACTGTTGCTGCAGCCATAGAACAGAATCATGATAATTATGGGGTTAAATGGCCTCTGCCCCTGGCTCCCTATCAGGTGGTTCTCCTGACCCTGGGTGGAGATCAGGCCTTAAAAGAGGAATCGGAAAAATTATATCAGGGACTCCAGGAAATGGGAGTGGAAGTTCTCTGGGATGATCGGCCGGAGCGACCTGGAGTTAAATTCAATGAAGCAGATTTACTGGGGATCCCCCTGCGAATTACCATGGGTAAGAAGTTCCTGGAAAGTGGAAAACTGGAAGTAAAAGATCGGTTCCATGATCAGGATCATTTACTGGGGCAGGAACAGGTTCTGGATTGGATCCGGAATTACTGTATAAAGGAGGGGGTAAGTTGATTGGCGTTGAGGAAATACTACTCCGGTTGATAATTGCCGGGGCCCTGAGCGGTTTAATTGGCTGGGAACGGGAAATCCACGAACGACCGGCCGGCTTTCGAACCCATATCCTGGTCTGCCTGGGTGCAACCCTGATTATGATCATCTCCCAGAACATCCATCATATTTATGGGGATGCTTCGGACCCAGGCCGAATTGCGGCCCAGGTGGTCAGTGGTATTGGCTTTCTTGGAGCGGGAACCATAATCAGGGAGGGGGTAAGCGTAAAAGGTCTGACCACTGCAGCTTCCCTATGGGCCATTGCGGGGATCGGGCTGGCCATAGGCTCGGGTTTTTACCTGGGGGGAGTGGTCACAGCCCTCCTGGTATTTTTAAGCCTGTGGTTTTTATCCAAGGTGGAGTTTAGAGCCGCTGCCAAAGCCCGCTTCCGGGAGATAAAATTCCGGGTGAAAGATGTTCCCGGACTCCTGGGTAATCTTGGCTCCGTCCTGGGGGAATTTGAGGCCAATATTGTAAATGTGCGCATGGAATATGATCAAATTGACGGCGAATTGGAAATAATTATGCGGGTGGAATTGCCTGCCCAGGTGGATCGCAATCAACTGACGCAAAAACTGGCTCAGTGTAAAGGAGTGCATCAGGTCGAATGGGTGAACATTTAGAGCGAATTGCTATCCGGCCCCGGCCGGGCAATCAATTTATTCGGTTGTTATCCAGCCATTTTGGGCCGGGAATAAAGGAAAAAATTCTAATTAACAGGGTAGAAATTGATTCAGAAAAAAACTGCATGATTTCTCTTGCGGTTGCCCCGGAAATCGGAACAGTAGAGATGGAGCAACTGCAAAAGATGCTGCGGAAAAGCCTGCCTGGATTGGGCCGACTGCGGGTCAAAGAGATTCCCTGGGACAATGCTGTCCAGGAAATTATGCTGGAGATTCTGGAGGGTGTAAAAGAAAGTTTCCCCCGTTTTAAAAGCTGCCTGGAAAATATGGAACTTATAATTGAACAGGACAGTGTTGTGTTTAAGCTACCCAGCCGGACCATGATCGATTTTTTAAGGGAAAAGAAACTGGATCAACAAATTGCTCGAAGATTTGCCCAAAACGGTCTGCCGGCAGAGATCCAGATGGTCCAGATTCAGGGAGAGAAAAAAGCATCGATGAGGAAAAAAAAGCCAACAGCCCCTGATCCGGAGGAAAAAACAGTTCACCGGCAGATTAAAGGGAGATTTTTGCCTGAAGCTCCAGAAAGCCTGGATAAGGTCCTGGAGCAGGAGGGAGTTGTCGTGGTTGAAGGAGAGGTTTTCAGCGTTAATTCCCACCGGTCCAGCAGGGGAAAAACAATCCAAATTTTGAATATAACTGATGGAAAAGTTGCCCTGACGGTAAAGATTTTTAATTTGAAAGAAGAATTGCAGCCCGGAAAATGGTACAAATTTCGGGGACCTGTCCAGTATGATGATTTTAGCGGGGAGAAAGTTCTTTTTGCCGGGGATATCCTGGAGGTGTCACCCCTGAAGAGAGAGGATAAGTCCTCTGATAAGAGAATAGAAATGCACCTGCACACCAAAATGAGTGATATGGATGGAGTTATTGATATTGAAGAACTGGCCCAGACGCTCAAAAGGTGGGGGCATCGAGGTGCAGCAGTGACAGATCACGGCGTGGTTCAGGCTTTTCCCCAGGCCTATGCTGCTTTTAAAAAGGCCGGCTTGCAGTTTATTCCCGGCCTGGAAGTCAGTGTTATACCTGATCAGGAACAGATTTATTCGGGATCCTCCCGGGGCTCCTACAATGATTTTCCTCTGGTTTTTCTGGATATTGAAACTACCGGTTTCAGCCCCTGGCAGCATGAGATAATTGAACTGGGAGCGGTCCGCCTGGACCGGGGGTCAACCCGGGAATTTCAGAGTTTGATAAAACCAGAAAAAGACCCATCTTCGGAGATCCTGGAATTAACCGGTATTGAAAAACGGGAACTGGAAAAGGCCCCTACCCTTAAAGAGGTGTGGCCGGAATTCATGAACTTTATTGCTGGCAGTATTGTCGTGGCCCATAATGCAGCTTTTGATTTGAATTTTTTACGCTTCTGGGGAGAACGAGTAGGACACTCCCCTCCACTGGAACTGGGGAGCATTGATACCCTCAGCCTTTCCCGGGCTCTGAATAAAGATTTAAGGAGCCACAGCCTGGGAGCATTGACCAGGAAGTTTAATATAAATCTGGATAATCATCACCGGGCCCTGGCTGATGCCCGGGCCACCTATCGGTTGTGGGAGATATTTTGCAGTAAGCTGGAAGCCCTGGAGATAAAAAAGCTGGAAGAAATCCAAAAAATGGCCCGGGAAATACCCTGGGAACTCAGATTTTCCTGGCACTGGACAGTATGGGCCTGGAATAAAGAGGGTCTTTTCAACCTTTATCGGCTGGTCAGTACTTCTCACCTGGAATATTTTCACCGCCAGCCCTTGATACCTCAAAACTGGCTGCAGGAAAACCGATCTGGTTTGTTTCTGGGCAGTGGCTGCCTGCAGGGCCCTCTATATCAGGTTTTGCTGGCTGGAGGGGCCCGGGAAGAAATGGAATTACTGGGAACTAACTTTGATTATGTAGAAGTTCTGTCTCCCTCCTACTTGCTCCAGAATTCACCGCTGGAAGACCTGGAAACGGCCCGGGAAGTTACCAGAATCCTGGTGGAACTGGCTGAAAAGATGCAAAAGCCAGCAATAGCCATTTCCGATGGCCATTATCTGGAGCGAGAGGATCGGGTTTTTCGGGATGTTTTACTCCATCAAAAAGGGGGTCGAACCACGGGAGGTAATTCTCATTTATTAACCACGGAAGAAATGCTGGGGGAATTTGCCTTTTTGGGCGAAGAAAAAGCACGGACCCTGGTCCTGGAAAACCCCCGGGCCCTGGCTGATAAAATTGAAACACTAAACCCGGTCCCTGAAGGGCTTTATCCACCCCGGGTTTCCGGGGCTGAGGAGCGGATAAAAAAACATACCCGGGAAAAAGCGACCCGATTATATGGGAAAAAGTTACCCCCTCTGGTCAAGAAAAGAATTGATCGGGAGTTGAACAGTATAGTTGGACAGGGCTTTGCGCCAATTTATGCAATTTCCCAGACCCTGGTGGGCAAATCTCTGGAAATGGGATACCTGGTGGGTTCCCGGGGTTCAGTAGGTTCTTCCCTGGTGGCTTTTCTCTGTGATATAACCGAAATCAATCCCCTACCCGCCCATTATCGCTGTTCAGAATGTAATTATTCCGAGTTTGAACCCCTGCAGGAGGTGGACTGTGGTCTGGACCTGCCTGACAGGGTTTGTCCACAATGCGGGAGCAATCTGGATCGAGATGGATTTGATATCCCCTTCGAAGTGTTTCTGGGTTTCCGGGGGGAGAAAGTTCCGGATATAGATTTGAATTTTGCCGGAGAAATTCAAAATAAGATTCACGGTCATACTGAAGAAATTTTTGGCCTGAAAAATGTTTTTAGAGCGGGAACTATTTCAACTATTGCCGCTAAAACAGCCTATGGCATGGTAAAGGGTTACCTGGAAGAAAATAATCTGGATGCCAACAGAGCCCAGGTGGAGCGCTTAATTCGAGGTTGTAGCGGGGTCAGGCGCACAACCGGGCAGCATCCCGGTGGCCTGATGGTCTTGCCCGGGGACAAAAATATTCATGAATTTACCCCCATTCAATATCCTGCCAATGATAGTTCTGCCGGGGTGCAGACCACCCATTTTGATTATCGGTCCATCAGCAGCCGTTTATTAAAGCTGGATCTCCTGGGTCATGATGACCCTACCGCCTTAAAACAGCTGGAAGAACTAACCGGTGTAAATGTTAAGGAAATTCCCTTTAACGACCCCCGGACCCTGAGTATTTTTTCTGGAACTGAGGCCCTGGGTTTAGAATCCGAAGAGGTGGGCAACAGGGTGGGGTCACTTGGTGTTCCCGAGTTTGGAACTCCTTTTGTTCGGGGAATGCTGGAAGAAACCAGGCCGGAGACCATGAGTGAATTGATCAGGATCAGCGGACTGTCCCACGGGGAAAATATCTGGCGGAATAATGCCCAGGATTTACTGGCGGCTGAGGAGGCCTCCCTGAGCCAGGTCATTTCTACCCGGGATGATATTTTAAATGATCTCATCCGCTGGGGAGTTGAGCCAGAAAAGGCTTTTCCCATCATGGAAAAAGTACGTAAAGGGCGGGGAATGACTTCCGGTGAAGAAAAGCTCCTGAAAAGCAAAGGGGTCCCCGCCTGGTATATTAACTCCTGCAAAAAGATAAAATATATGTTTCCCAAGGCGCATGCTGCTGCCTATGTGTTAATGTCCTACCGCATTGCCTACTTTAAGGTGCATTATCCCTCGGCTTTTTATGCCACCTATCTTTCCACAAAAGGAGCGGAGTTCGAGATCAGTTTTGTCCAGGAGGGATTGGACTATATTGGCCGTTGCCAGGAAAGGATCAGGGAGCGAGGCCGGCAGGCCAGCCCTAAAGAAAAAGCCACTTTTACTCTCCTGGAGATCCTGCAGGAAGCCATGCTGCGGGGAGTTGAATTCCTAAATGTAGATCTCTATCGCTCCCATCCCCACCGGTTTTTACTCCAGGAAGGCCGTATTTTACCCCCTCTTACTGCGGTTCCCCACCTGGGTCAGAACTGTGCCGAACGGATAGTTAAAGCTCGAAGCAGCAGGAAATTTACTTCGGTGGAGGATTTTATAGAAAAAACTCAGGCTAATAAAAATGTGATTGATGCTCTGCGGGAGACCGGTGTTTTCAGGGGATTGCCTGCAAAAAACCAGCTATCCCTTTTCTGAGGGTGTCTGGCTTGCATTTACCGGGTCCCTATGGTATACTAACTTTAGCTACGATCAGATAGTCGCGGTTTAAGAGTGGGTTCCCAGCCCACTCTTTAGCTTATATTCATCAAAAATGCAGGAGGAAATTATTGTGAGCCAGAAAGATACTCTTTTTAGCCTGATAGAGCCGGTCATCCAGGAAGAAGGACTGGAACTGGTAGACCTGGAATACCAAAAAGAAGGGAAAAGGTGGATGCTGCGGGTTTTTATAGACGGTCCGCAGGGAATTTCCCACAATGAATGTGTGCGCGCTACTCGGGCCCTGGAACCGGTCCTGGAGGAGGAAGATCCTATTCCCCATGGATTTGTCCTGGAGGTTTCCTCTCCGGGTCTGGATCGACCTTTAAAGAAGGATCGTGATTTTGAGAGGGTTGTAGGGAAAAAAGTAGAGATAAAAACATTTATTCCCCTGGTGAAAAACGAAAAAACCCTGCGGGGGACTTTGCTGGGCCTGGCCCAGGATAGTTTGCGTCTGGAACTGGAAGATGGGTCCACAATCAACATTCCCCGGGAAAAAATTGCCCGGGCCCGGCTGCATTTTGAACTTTAAGGGAGGAGCAGGTAAATGAACTTTGAATTTCTTCAGGCTTTATCTGAGATTGAAAGAGAAAAAAATATCCCCAAGGAGCAGTTGCTGGAGGCAGCTGAAGCTGCCCTTATTTCCGCTTATAAAAGGAATTTTGGGTCCGCCCAGAATGTTACCGCCAGTATTGACCGCAATACCGGAAAAGTTGAAGTGATTGCTCGCAAAGAAGTGGTGGAAGAGGTTGAGGATAAATCCCTGGAAATCCCCCTGGAAGAAGCCCGAAAAATTGATCCCAATTTCGACATTGGTGATATTGTGGAATTTGAGGTAACCCCGGCTAATTTTGGCCGCATAGCTGCTCAAACTGCCAAGCAGGTTGTTGTTCAGCGCATCCGCGAGGCCGAACGGGGGATTATTTTTGATGAATTCAGCAATAGAGAAGGAGATATTATTACCGGGGTGGTTCAAAGGTACAGTAATAGAAACATTATGATTGACCTGGGCAAGACCGAAGCCATTCTGGTTCAACCGGAACAGATGCCCACAGATAATTATAAACCGGGTGACAGGATTAAGCTTTTCATAGTTGAGGTTAAACAAACCACTAAAGGACCCCGGATTCTGGTTTCTCGGACCCATCCCGGGCTGCTAAAAAGATTATTTGAATTGGAAGTCCCCGAAATCCAGGAAGGGATTGTAGAAATAAAGGCGGTAACCCGGGAGGCTGGCTATCGCTCAAAAATATCTGTTTATTCAGCAGATGAAAATGTTGACCCGGTTGGAGCCTGTGTGGGGCAGAAAGGGATGCGGGTCCAGGCCATTGTGGATGAAATTGGGGGAGAAAAAATTGACATCGTGGAATGGAGTCCTGATCCCACTGTTTATGTGGCCAACGCTTTAAGTCCTGCCCGGGCGGTTTCCGTAGAGATTGAACAAGATGAGAAGGTAGCCAAGGTGGTTGTTCCTGATTATCAGTTATCCCTGGCTATAGGCAAGGAAGGGCAAAATGCACGCCTGGCAGCTAAATTAACCGGCTGGCGCATTGATATAAAAAGTGAAAGTCAGTCAGATGAAGAAGCCAGATTAATTGAACCCACTACAGAAGGGGAGGTAATGCGAGATGAAGAGGAAGAAGAAAATACCTCTTCGTAAATGTGTGGGTTGTGATCAGCGCAAAGAAAAAAAGGAACTGATTCGAGTAGTCAGGTCCCCGGAGGGGGATGTGGATCTGGATACAACTGGCAAAAAGTCGGGTAGAGGTGCATATATCTGTCCCCATAGAGATTGCCTGGAAAAAGCCTTTAAAAATCGTCGAATTGAGAAAAACCTGGAGATCAAGTTGCCGGATACGATAAAAATTAACCTAGAGGAAAAAATCGATGGAGAAGGATAGGGGCCTTCGGATTTTGGGCCTGGGTTACCGGGCCCGCGGGGTTAAAACAGGTTCGGTAAGTATTGAACAAAAAATAAAAAAGAGGCAGGGGTTTTTGCTCCTGCTGGCAGCGGATTGCGGTGATTCCACAAAAAGAAAATTAACTGAGCTCTGCGCGAAAAACAATATTCCCTGGAAAAAATGGGGCACCCGAGAGGAGTTTAGCCAGATTTTTCCCCGGGAAACGGTTGCTGTTCTGATTCTGGATGCCAATATTGCTAAACCTTTCTTGAACGGGAAAGGGAGGGTCCATAATGATTAATTGATGGAGGTGTTAAAATGGGAAAAATTAGGATATATCAACTGGCCAGGGAGCTGGATATCAAGTCCACAGAACTGGTGGATATGCTCAAGGAGCTGGGAGTTGAAGCTAAATCACACATGAGTACCCTGGAGGATGAAACAGCCGACCTGGTCAAAGAAATGCTTGCTGGTGATAGGGCAAGGGGCCCGGCCGAGGAGCAGGAAAGCTCGGAGGCTGCAACCCCAATTAAAATCGGGGTCCCGGTTAATGTTAAAAAAATTGGGGAAGCCCTGCAAATTAATCCCAATAAAATAATTAAGCAGCTAATTGAAGAAGGGATTATGGTCAATCTTACCCAGAACCTGACCGGGGAAGCTTTAGAACAGGTGGAACAGGTCCTGGATATTAAAGTTCAGGTGGAAGAAGAAGAAAAAACACCTGGAACTCAAAAGGAAAAAGCTGCCCGGAAAAAAAAGAAACAAAATCTGGTTCATCGACCTCCGGTAGTTACTATAATGGGGCATGTTGATCATGGAAAAACCCAGCTTCTGGACGTTATCCGGGAAGCCAATGTGGTGGCTTCTGAGGCAGGGGGTATTACCCAGCATATTGGAGCCTATCAGGTGGAAGTGAATGGTCGAAAAATTTCCTTCCTGGATACTCCAGGCCACGAGGCTTTTACCGCCATGCGAGCCCGGGGAGCCCAGGTAACTGATATTGCCATCCTGGTAATTGCGGCTGATGATGGGATTATGCCCCAGACTGTGGAGGCCATCAATCATGCCCAGGATGCAAAAATTCCAATTATAGTTGCCCTGAATAAAATTGATAAAGAGAATGCCAACCCGGAACGAGTTAAGCAACAGTTAACTGAATATCACCTTGTTCCCGAAGAATGGGGAGGGGAAACTGTAGTGGTAGAAATATCTGCGCTGGAGAGGATCAATATTGAGGAATTACTGGAAATGATCCTCCTGGTGGCGGATGTCGAAGATATTAAAGCAGATCCCGAGGAAAAAGCTGAAGGAGTAATTGTTGAGGCTGAACTGGATAAAGGTCGGGGTCCGGTAGCTACTGTTTTAATTAAAGAGGGGACCCTGCGAGTGGGAGAAGCCATTATTGCGGGAGTTGCTTACGGCCGGGTTCGAGCAATGATTAATGATAAAGGCGAACGGGTGAAAAAAGCAGGCCCATCTACCCCGGTGGAAGTTCTGGGGCTTTCTGATGTTCCTGTTGCCGGGGATTTAATGGAAACTGTGTCCAGTGAAAAAGAAGCCAAAAAGATTGCCGGGGGCAGACGGGAAAAACAGCGGGAAAAGGAAATAAGCAGCGATCGCCCGGCCAATCTGGAACAGTTTTTTGCTCGAATGCAGGATGAAGAAGTAAAGGAATTGAAAATAATTATTAAAGGTGATGTTCAGGGATCAGTTGAGGCCCTTAAGGATTCTCTGAATCAGATAAAAAGTGAAGATGTTAATTTGAATATTATCCATAGTGGCGTGGGCGCTATTTCCGAAAACGATGTTATCCTGGCTTCAGCTTCCCGGGCAATAATAATTGGGTTCAATGTTCGCCCCGATTCCAGGGCCCGCAGGATTGCTGAACAGGAAGGGGTAGATATTCGCACCTACCGGATAATCTATCAGGTCATAGATGATGTTAAAAAAGCCCTGGAGGGACTGTTAGATCCCGAGATCAGGGAAAAGGTCCTGGGCAGGGCTGAAGTCCGGGAGACTTTCCGGGTTCCCAAAGCGGGAACCGTGGCAGGCCTGTACGTTACCGATGGAAAAATAACCCGCAATTCAAAAGTCAGAGTTTTACGGGATGGGGTGGTCATTCATGAAGGTAGTATTGGTTCGCTAAAGCGTTTTCAGGATGATGTACGAGAAGTTGAAGCCAACTATGAGTGCGGCCTGAATGTGGAAGGATTTCAGGATGTAAAGGTTGGTGATGTTATTGAAGCATTTGTCTTTGAAGAAATTAAAAGAAAACTGACCGAGTGATTGAGATCACTGCCGGCAGATTCCTGAATTATTAGCCGAGGAGTGTTGCAAGATGAATTACCGAGCGAACCGTCTGGCTGAGGTTCTAAAAAAAGAACTCAGTGATCTGTTCCAGAAAGAGGTAAAGGACCCCCGTTTAAATTTTTTGACCATTACCGCGGTGGAAGTAAGTGGAGATCTCAGTGTAGCCAAGGTGTATGTCAGCACCCTCCAGGAAAAAAATGATCCAGCCCTGATGATGGAAGGCCTGGAAAAAGCTGTTGGTTATCTGCGTAAGGAGCTGGGCCAACGGATAGAGATCCGCCACATTCCTGAGCTGAGGTTTATTTATGATCAGTCTATAGAGCGGGGACAGAGGATTCACAATTTATTAAATGAGATAAAAGGAGAAGAGAATGACTGATTGGGGCACTCTGCTTGCAGCTTTTCAATCCCAGAAAAATATTCTGCTTACCGGCCATTCGGATCCTGATGGTGATTGCCTGGGGGCTATTGCCGGGCTTTATTATCTGGGAAAAAGTAAGAACAGCCGGTTAAAGTGTATAGTAGAAGGGCCGGTTCCCGACCGGCTCTCTTTTCTGTTACCTCCGGATATTATAATTATTGGGGATGATACAAAAGAACCGATCTCGAATGATTTTGACCTGGCGGTGGTGGTTGACAGCAGCGATTTAAAGCGGTTGGGTCGGGTTCAAAAAATTGTAGAGGGTCGGTCGGTAATAAATATTGATCATCACCCGGATAATGAATTTTTTGGTGATATTAATCTGGTGGAGGTTGCTGCTTCATCTGCCTGTGAAATTCTGGGTCTGGGGCTGCAGGATAGGGTTTTTTTGCCCCGCCCGGCAATTGAGGCCTGGGCAGCTGGAATTCTATATGACACCGGGGGGTTAAAGCATCCCAATAGCCGGGCCCAGACCCTGCAACTATTAAGCTCTTGGATGGTCAGAGGTCTTGAATTGGCCCCTCTCCAGGAAAAATTGTTTGCCCGTCAGACCCCTGAAACCCTGGCTCTTTATCAAAAAGCCCTGGAAAGATTAAAAATAGGAGCCCGGGGTCTTATGGCCTGGACTGTTGTTGAAGAAGGTCCTGATCTGGGTTCTGCCCGGGAAATTTCCCAGAAGGTTATTGATGAAATTCGGGGGATCAGAGGAGTTGAAGTGGCTGTCCTTTTTGTTGATCAGGGAAATGAAACCAGGGTTAGCTTGAGGAGCAAAAATTTCCCGGTCAATAAAATTGCAGCCCTCTGGGGGGGAGGAGGTCATACCCGGGCCGCCGGAATGAACCTTCAGAAACCCTTGATTAGTATCTATTCCGAAGTCTTAAATGCAGTGGAGGACAGGCTCCATGAATGGAATAATTAATTTTTTAAAACCGCCAGGGATCAGTTCGGCCCGAGCCATTAACCGAATAAAAAAGAGGTGGAATTGGAAAAAAGTTGGCCATGTGGGAACCCTCGATCCCATGGCGGCTGGTGTATTACCGCTTTGCGTTGGCAAAGCTACCAAGGTTGCCAGTTTTTTACTCCTGGAGGATAAAACTTACTGGGGAGAAATATTTCTGGGACAGGAGCGGGATACCGATGATGCTTATGGGCAGGTCTTAACTGAGTTTCCAGTGGATTGTTCTTCCCTTGAAGTCGAGGAGGAATTAAAAAGGTTTCGGGGGCTGATAACCCAGATTCCCCCCCGGGTTTCAGCGATTAAAGTCAGGGGAGAAAGAGCCTATCGACGAACTCGCAGGGGAGAAGATTTTGAAATTCCATCCCGCCAGGTCCAGGTGTTTGCTCTGCATCCCCTGGAGATCAATCCGCCCCGGGTGCGGTTCTGGATTCATTGTTCTCGGGGAACTTATATCAGGTCCATTGCCCGGGATCTCGGTCAGGCCCTGGGAACAGGCGGGTACTTAAATTTCCTTATTCGGACCAGCACTGGCCCCTTTGGCCTGAAAGATAGTATCAGCTGGGAGGAAATGGAAACAAAAAAACTGGAGGAGTTTTTGCAGTCTCCGGATCTGGCTTTAAAGCACATCCCTTTCCTGATTATTGATGAAGGGGGCCGCGAAAAAGTGCAATTTGGTCAGACCCTCAATCCTGAAGATTTCCTGAACCCTCCTGGGGAAAAGGCGGATTACTTCCGTCTTTATGATCGGGACCAGAATTTTCTGGCTTTATGCCGCCCCGAGGAAGACGGTTATCATCCCTTTAAAGTTTTTATATGAGGTGAAGCGAGCTCATGGAGGTATATCAAATATCATCCCAGGAAGAAATAAATGTTCGAGGACTTTTTCTGGCCCTGGGAACCTTTGATGGTGTGCATATCGGCCATCAGAAGGTTATTGAAACAACCATACAAAGAGCAAGAGTTGAAGGTGTTCCTGCCGGTGTCTTTACTTTCTGGCCCCACCCCCTTTCGGTAATAAATCCCCCAGGGGCTCCTACTCTCCTTACTTCCCTGGAGGATAAGCTGTTTCATATGGGTGCCCTGGGGGCTGATATTTGCCTGGTCCAGCAGTTCACTCCTGAATTTGCCCATATGCATTATCAGGATTTCCTGACAGAATACCTGGTTGAAAAGCTGGATGTGCGGGGAATTGTGGTGGGGAAAAAGTTTCGCTTTGGTGATCGGGGGCAGGGGGATACAGGAAAAATTAAGGAAGCCGGGACTACCTTTGGTTTTGAAACCCGTATTCTGGATCCAGTTACTATTGATGGCTTTAATGTCAGCAGTACCCTTATTCGACGCCTCATAAAAGCAGGTAGGGTGGCAGAAGTTCACCGCTTCTTGGGTCGTGATTATAGTATCAAAGGGAGGGTGGAAAAGGGAGAGGGCCGGGGCAGTTCTCTGGGCTTTCCCACCGCCAATCTGGATTTTCCCTCGGGTTTAACGGTACCCCTGCAGGGAGTTTATGTTGTTCAGGCCCGGGTAAAAAATAAGGTTTTTCCTGGTGTTTTAAACCTTGGTTCCTGCCCTACCTTTGGTAAAGAACGGGAGGGAGTTGAGGTTCACCTGCTGGGACTGGAAGAGGAAATTTATGGGGAAGAAATTGCCGTATGGTTCAAAAATTATCTGCGACCGGTAAAACTTTTTGGGGATATTCAGGAGCTACAGGGACAGATAGAAAGGGATATTGAAACTGCCCGGGAAATCCTTAAAAGAGCTTAAACCCCTATTCTTTACAGGGAGCGGGGTTTATGATAAAATTGAGATTGTCAAAATCGTATTCCCTTTTCTAGGATTGGAGATGCTCCGACTCCTCTCTTGGATTGGGGTTTAACCTAAAGAAGGAGGTCAAACATGGATAACGAAAGAAAGCAGGAAATTATTGCCCAGTACCAGACCAGGGAAAGTGATACTGGATCGCCAGAAGTACAGATTGCAATTCTCACTCACCGGATCTTTGAATTAACTGATCATCTGAAGAATCATCCCAAAGATCATCATTCCCGCAGAGGATTGTTAAAGCTGGTTGGGAAAAGAAGAAAGCTTCTGCGATATCTCAGGAATAAAGACCTGGATCGCTATCGGGACCTAATTACAGAACTTGGTATTAGGGGATAATAATAATTCTTATTAGGAGCGGGTTGTCCCCGCTCTTAATTGTACCTGGAGAAGATGTGAGGAGGAGAAAAATTATGTTAAAAAAGTGGGAACTGGAACTTGGTCCAAGGGGAATTACCCTGGAAACAGGGAAATATGCCAAACAGGCTAATGGTTCTGTTTTGGTGAAAGGTGGGGATTCTGTCGTCCTGGTGACTGCAACCATGTCCGATCCCCGGCCCGGGGTGGATTTTTTGCCCCTGATGGTAAATTTTGAAGAGCGGGTTTATGCTATAGGGAGAATTCCCGGTAGCTGGAACCGCAGGGAAGGACGTCCCCGGGATATTGCTACTCTGAATTCGCGGCTGATTGATCGGCCCCTGCGCCCTCTTTTCCCCGAAGGATTCCGCAACGATGTGCAGATTATAGCTACTGTTCTTTCTTTTGATCCTGATTATGAACCTGAGATGCTGGCTTTTATTGGAGCGTCAGCTGCCCTGATAATATCCGATATACCATTTACCACCCCCATCGGCGGATTGAAGGTAGGTATGGTGGAAGATGAACTGCTAATTAATCCTACTGAAGAAGAAAGGGAAAAAAGCTCCTTAGAATTAATTGTGGCTGGAACCAGGGATGAAGTTACAATGGTGGAGGCTATGGGCCATGAAATTCCCGAGGAAAAAATGATAGAAGCCCTGGAATTCAGCCAGGATTATCTGCGGAAAATTGTGGAAATTCAGGAACAGATGCAAAAGGAAGTGGGCCAGGAAAAAATTGAATTTGAACCAGCCCAACCTGATGCGCAGATAGTTAAAGAAGTTCAAGCCTATTCCTCGGATTTAAATCAGGCCCTGCGGGTTGAGGATAAACTGGATCGAAAAGAGGCTGTGGATTCCCTCCAGGAACAGATCCTGGAACTCCTGATTCCCCGTTTTACAGAAGCAGGCGAGGAAGAGGAAGTGGAAAAAATTATTAAAAAAGAATTTGAAGCCATGCTCAAGGATAATGTCCGTCAGATGATAATTAAAGAAAAGAAAAGGCCTGATGGACGGGAACCTGGAGACCTACGGGAATTGAACAGCGAAGTTTCCATACTACCCCGGGTTCATGGTTCAGCAGAATTTTCGCGGGGACAGACCCAGGCCCTTTCAGTCCTTACCCTGGGGGCCATTGGGGACAGCCAGATAATGTTTGACCTCGGGGAATTTGAGCAGAAGCGATTTATGCTCCATTATAATTTCCCTCCCTACTCGGTTGGAGAAACATGGCCCATGCGTCCCCCGGGTCGCCGGGAAATCGGTCACGGAGCTTTAGGGGAAAAAGCCATTGAACCAGTTCTTCCCGATAATGAGGAGTTTCCCTACACCATTCGCCTGGTCTCAGAAATCCTCGAATCCAATGGTTCTACTTCTCAGGCGAGCATATGTGCCAGTTCCCTGGCCCTGATGGATGGGGGGGTTCCCCTGAAATCCCATGTGGCGGGAATTGCCATGGGCCTGATGAAAGAAGGGGACGAGCATGCGGTCCTGACAGATATTCAGGGCCTGGAGGATTTTTATGGAGATATGGATTTTAAGGTAGCCGGTACCCGCAAAGGGATAACTGCTTTGCAGATGGATATTAAGATTGCGGGAATCAGTCGACCGATTATGGAGCAGGCCCTGTTTCAGGCCCGTCAGGCCCGCCTGGAAATTCTGGATAATATGGAAGCCGCCATTTCCGAACATCGCGAAGAGCTTTCTCCCCATGCACCCCGGATGATTACTCTGCAAATTGATCCGGAACAGATCCGGGAAATCATTGGCCCCCAGGGCAAAACCATTCGGAAAATAACCGAAGAAACGGATACCAAGATTGATATTGAAGATAGTGGAAAAATATTTATCCTGGGTTACAGCCGGGAAGATGTAGATAAAGCAATTGCAATGGTCGAAGAGTTAACCAGGGATGTTGAGGTGGGAGAAACCTATCTGGGCAAAGTAAAAAGACTTATGAATTTTGGTGCCTTTGTAGAGGTTCTTCCCGGAAAAGAAGGCCTGGTCCACATTTCTCGCCTGGCCGATTATCGGGTAAAGAGTGTTGAGGATGTTGTAAGCGTCGGGGATGAGATCTGGGTTAAAGTTACTGAGATTGATGATAAAGACCGGATCAATCTTTCCCGGGAAGCTGTTCTAAAGGAAAAAGGTGAAGAGTGCCTGGAGGAAGAAAGCCGCAATCCCAAGCCTAAATCCAGCACAGGTGGTTCGGGTCGGAAAAATGGTTCCAGGGGTGGTCAGCGGGGAGGAAACCGCGACCGCCGCGGGTAAAGGAGCACCTGATGCGACTGGGAATTCATCTTTCGATGGGACGCGGGTTAAAGCGGACCATGGAGGAAGCTCAGGAACTTGGTTGCAATACTGTGCAGATTTTTTCCAAAAATCCTCGCAGCTGGAAGGCGGGGAAATTTGATCAGGAGGGGGCGGACCTGGTCTACCGGGAAAAACAGGACCGGGATCTTAGGCCCTGGGTTGTTCACGCCACCTACCTGATCAATCCCTGTTCTCCTGATGATGATCTTTATTATCGTTCCCGGGAGGGCCTGGAATTAGAAATAGGGCGGGCCGAACTTATGGGGGCAGACTATTATGTTTTGCACCCTGGCAACCGCAAGGACAGCAGCCCTGAACAGTCAATTAAGCGCCTGCAGCACAATCTGGCTTATCTCCTGGAAAAATTTAATTCCATTAACCTGCTGGTGGAAGGAATGGCAGGACGAGGCAGTGAACTGGGGGCCAGTTTTTTAGAATTGAGCAAAATTGTTGCCCCCTTTTCTCCAACCAGGGTTGGGATTTGCCTGGATACCTGCCATCTTTTTGCTGCAGGGTGGGATATTCGTACCGATAAGGGCTGGAGAAAAACATTGGATTTATTTTTTTCCCATATTGATTATCAACGCCTGCAGTTAATTCATGTTAATGATTCCGTTTATCCCCTTGGTTCTCGCCAGGATCGTCATACTCATCTGGGCCAGGGTAAAATTGGCAGGGAGGGGTTTCGAGCCATGATTAACCGGCCGGAATTGAGAGAGATCCCTTTAATCCTGGAAACTCCCGGTTCTGTCCGGGAGGAGGGGCGCAAAAACCTTGAATTTATGCGCAGGTTATAAAGGGGAGTAATGATGATTAATAATAAAGAGGTGGAGGACTTTTTCGCTCCCGGCGGGCTTTTGCAAAATAATTTCCCCCAGTTTGAAATTCGCGATTCCCAGTTTACTCTGGCCAGCAAGATAACCCGGGCTCTGAACGACAAAAGGTTTTTGATTGCTGAAGCAGGAACGGGAATTGGTAAAACCCTTTCCTATCTGGTTCCGGTAATGTTATGGGCCGGGAAAGAAAAAAAACCGGTTATTATTGCTACCTATACCAAAAACCTGCAGATGCAGCTCGCAGAAAAAGATATTCCCCAGGTTCAAAAAATCCTGGGAACCGACCTGAACAGCACAGTTCTCATGGGGCGGGGGAATTATCTCTGTCAGACCCGGTTACGTTTACTGTCCCAAAAAAAAGATAGCTTTTCTGCCCGGTTGTTACCGGAAATATATTTATGGGCCGAAGAGACTTTAAATGGCACCTATGAAGAGTGGCCTTTTAGCGAATACCCTGAAATATGGCCTTTGATTGCTGCGGATGCTGATGGCTGTCATGGGCAATTCTGTCGTTATCAGGAAAAATGCTATCTTCAAAAAGCCCGCAGGCGCTGTCAGCAGGCAGATATTATAGTTGTGAACCATCATATTTTTTTCAGTGATCTGCAATTGCGGTGTAATGAGGAGCAGGGATTTCTTCCTGATTATAAGGTGATTATTTTTGATGAAGCCCATCATCTGGAACAGACCGGGATTGATTTTCTGGGGACCGATTTTTCCCGGCGTGAATTTGTGGAAACAGTTGGAGAAATGCGTGAACTACTGCAAAAGCTGCAGAAAGAAAAAAAAGACGCTCTGAATTTTGTCCAATTATTTTCTATCCTGCAGGGCCTGGAGGAAGAGGCCCAGGCTCTTTTCTTTGAAGTCAATCGGATTATCAGTTCTCAAGAACCCAGGTTTATTGAACCATCCTGGTGGCAGAACCTGCAAAATTGCCCCGTGCGCCTCTGTGAGAAAATGGATGAAGTGGATCATAATATTAAAACGGGAGAGGTTGAGTTTTCGGAGGAATTACAGGTTGCGCGGGGGGAAATATGTAATCGGTGGAAAAAAAATATTCAGTCCCTGGATTATTTTATTAATTTGCCGGAAAGGGGATTTGTTTCCTGGCTGGAGGAAAGGGGGAGAAATTTGAGCCTGCGTTCTCTACCCCTTTCGGTGGACGATTTTCTCCAGAAAAGTTTTTATCCCCGTATGGACAGTATCGTTTTTACCTCTTTTTTTTTTTTCTATTATGCCCGCAACATGGGGTTATCCCCCGATCGAACCGATACCCTGATTTTGGGTTCTCCTTTTGATTATGATCAGCAGGCAACCCTATTAATTCCAAGGGAAATACCGGCCCCCTCTGATAAAGATTTTGTGGATTGTAGTGGGGAGTATTTTAAAAAAATTTATCCCGCTCTTGGTCCCCGTTCCCTGCTTCTATTTACCTCCTATGAAATGCTGAATAGTTTCCATTCCTGGATAGAAAAATTCTGTGACCGGGAGGGGATCGAAGTTTTTGTCCAGGGAAACAACGCAGTCAGCCGGATTATCTCTGAGTTTAAAAATAGCTCCCGGGGAATAATTCTGGGGACCGCCAGCTTCTGGGAAGGCATAGATTTACCAGGGGCGGATCTGACCTCGGTGCTGCTGTTTCGACTCCCTTTTCCTGTGCCCAGTGATCCCTGGATTAATGGGAAGGCCCTGGAACTCCAGCAAAAAGGGCATAATCCTTTCTTCGATTTAATGTTGCCCCGCGCCCTTATTCGTTTTAAACAGGGTTGGGGACGTTTAATCAGGAGTTTTTCTGATCGGGGGATTTTAATTATTTTTGACCGGCGCTTATTGACCAAAAGCTATGGAAAAAATTTTTTGAACACCCTGCCCGATCGTTTGCCTGTGCGGGAGGGAGAGGCCGAGGAACTCCTTCAGGCCGGAATTAAATTCTGGGATCGTGCAGGAGAAATATGGACCGAAGTGGAAAAATAATAAGGCACTACCTGTATGGCGGAGGAGGTATTTTATGGAGCAAATCAAAGCAGCTAAGTGGGTATTACTTATCGTTGTGCTTGTTTTGTTAAGTACTTCTTCCGGACTGGCTTCAGGTTTTTTCCCGGATTTTTACCTGGTTTATGAGGTCAAAGAAGGAGATACTCTGAGCAACATAGCCCAGAATTTTGGAGTCAGTGTTGCTGGCTTGCGGTGGGCCAATGGCCTACAGGGTGATATCATTCGTTCCGGCGATGAACTGATTATACCATCCAAACCTGTAAAAGATTTTCCTGGTCTCAACCAAAAACTTGAACCTAATGGGTCAGAGGATCTGCGCCTGGAAAACCTGCCTCAGCCCGTTCATATTCGCCCAGCAATGCCCGAGGTTGATATTCCCCGGGATGAGCTAATTATCTATCAGGTTCGGAGAGGAGATCGTCTTTACGATCTGGCCCGAGATTTTAATACTACCGTGGCTTTTCTCCAGGCTTTAAATGAATTAGATAGTCCCCAGATCAGGGAGGGGCAGCGGGTTTATCTGCCCATAAAGAATCTTAGTCCACGTCAGGCACTGGAACGGACCATAAGCTCAGATGAGAAAGATATCCTGGCCCGGGCAATTCACGCTGAAGCCCGGGGAGAGCCTTTTATGGGTCAGGTGGCAGTGGGAGCAGTAATTATCAATCGGGTCCTCAGCCCCCACTATCCAGATTCNTTCCGGGGGGTAATTTTTCAACCCGGTCAGTTTTGTGTAGTTCAGGANGGTCAAATCAACCTTCCCGCCAATCANCAGGCATTTGATGCTGCCAGGGAAGCTTTAGAGGGNACAGACCCGACCCGGGGAGCAATTTATTACTTCAANCCTGATACTGCAACCAATACTGCCTGGACCAGAAGCCGGGAAATAACAGTTACTATTGGCAACCATGTTTTTGCGCGGTAGAGAAAAAAAGGGGGCCCTGACGGCTCCCTTTAGTTTTATCAGGAGAGGAGAAGGGAAAATGGAAATTCAAATTAAGCTTCTGGAAGAGAACTGGGAATGCCCGGCCTATCAACACCCCGGCGAAGATGCGGGGATGGATCTCCAATCCCGGGTAGATTGTACAATTAATCCCGGGGAATTTGTTCAGGTTCCAACTGGCATTGCCATTGCCCTGCCCCCCGGTCTGGTAGGCTATGTAAACCCCCGCAGTGGCCTGGCCCGACTTTATGGTATTACAGTTTTAAATGCTGATGGGGTTATTGATTCAGGGTATAGGGGGGAAATAGCGGTGATTTTAATCAATCATGGGTCCCGGCCATTTTCCATAAAAAAAGGAGATCGCATAGCTCAACTTATAATCCATCGTTTTGAACAGGTTCAGTGGCTGCCCGTAACCGAACTAACAACTTCTGCCAGGCAGGATAAAGGTTTTGGACAGTCGGGAAAGCAGTAGTTATTCTTTAAAGACATTTGTTTTTTAGTCCAGGCAGGGAGTGGCGAAATTTCAGGGCTATAAAATAGGGCTTTTTCTTGTTTTTTTAGAAACGCTGTTGTATAATAGGTACGGTTTAATTGCTCCGGGACAATGTTTGGGAGGTGTTTTTTTATATATGGACAGTATTAAAGCCATTCCCCTGGGTGGGGTGGGCGAAATTGGGAAAAATATGATGTTGATCGAAAAAAATGGACGTATTCTGATTATTGATGCCGGGGTCATGTTCCCCGAAGATGATTTGCTGGGAATTGACCTGGTGATTCCGGATATTTCCTACCTGGTTGAGAATAAAGAGCGAATAGATGGAATGGTTTTAACCCATGGTCATGAGGATCATATTGGGGCTATACCCTATATTATTGAAGAACTGGATATTCCTATCTATGGAACCCGCCTGGCTCTTGGCCTGGTCAAAGCAAAGCTTAAAGAATTCCACCTTTCCCGGGAGGTGAAGTTTAAGGAGGTAGCTCCCCGGAAAAAGACCAAAATAGGTACTTTTGAAGTGGAGTTAATTCGGGTCAATCACAGTATTGCTGACACCTGTGCTCTGGCCATAAAGACTCCTTACGGCCCTATCATCTATGCCAGCGATTTTAAGTTTGATCAAACTCCAGTTGATGGGATTGTTGTTGATTATCATAAATTGAGTCAATATGGGGATTCCGGTGTCCTGGCCCTTTTTTCTGACAGCACCAATGCTGAACGGGAAGGATTTACTAATTCGGAGCGGGTGGTCGGAGAAAAAATTGATGATGTTTTTTCCACTGCTCGGGGGCGAATTATTGTTGCTACTTTTGCTTCCAATATTCACCGGATTCAACAGGTTTTTGATGCTGCTCGGCGATACCGGCGCAAGGTGGCTATAACCGGGCGGAGCATGGTGCATAACTGTCAGATTGCTTCAGAATTAGGATATTTAGACATTCCCGAGGATAGCATGGTGGAATTAAGGGATTTACCGGCCATGGATCATGATAAAATTGCAATTTTAACAACAGGCAGCCAGGGTGAACCACTGGCGGCATTGACCCGCATGGCCAATGGGGAACACCGGCAGGTAAATGTATGTGCTGGAGATACAGTTATGGTTTCTGCTTCTCCTATCCCCGGAAATGAAAGACTGGTGGGGGAAACAATAAATAAATTGTACCGGTTGGGTGCGGAGGTTATATATCAGGCCATCTCCGGAGTTCATGTTTCAGGACATGCCAGCAAGGAAGAACTGAAGCTGATGTGCAACCTGGTCCGTCCCCGCTATTTTATTCCTGTCCATGGGGAATACCGGCACCTGTACCATCATGCCCAACTGGCAGAAAATATGGGTATTGAAAGGGACAATATCTTTGTTCTGGAACCGGGCTCAGTCCTGGAATTAAACTCTGAGCAGGGAAAAATTAAGGGCAATGTTGGAGTGGATCGGGTTCTGGTTGATGGCCTTGGTATTGGGGATGTGGGAACAGTGGTCTTGAGGGATCGCAGGCTCCTGTCCCAGGATGGAATTTTGATTGTGGTAATGACCATTGATAGAAAAAACGGCCAGATGATTTCCGGCCCGGATATTGTTACCAGGGGTTTTGTTTATATGCGGGAATCGGAGGAGTTAATCCAGCAGGCCACTGATATCGTGGAAAGGACCATGGAAAAATGCCTTAATAATGGGGAAAAACAATGGTCCCGAATGAAAAACAGGGTTCGTGATGCCTTAAGTGGTTTTGTTTATCAGAAAATAAAGCGGCGTCCGATGATTTTACCCATTATCATGGAAATATAAAATATTCAAGGAACCCTCCTGCTCTGATCTGAATCCTGAACAGGAGGGTGTTTTTTTCCCCAGGGTTAGGAGCAACCAATAAAAAAATTAAATTTCCTGTCGAAAAATTCCCATGAAGCTTAATATAAAAAGGAATCCGGGGCCTGCTCATAGAAAGAAGGGTTAGTAACCCCGCCAAAAAAAATGAAGATAGATTATCTTCAATCAGGTTTAGGTAAATAACCGGCCAGTTTCTTCCGGCCTGCATTTAGCTGTGATTAGGAGGGTGTGGGGATTGTCGTATTTTATGATTTTTGAGTTGCTGGGCGGCGTTGGCCTATTTATATTTGGCATGCGGCAGATGGGTGAGGGTCTTCAGAAGACTGCAGGAGATCGTCTGCAGCGGTTTATTGAACTTTTAACCACCAATCCCCTGGCTGGCATCCTGGTAGGCGCTGGAGTTACCGCAATTATCCAGAGCAGTAGTGCCACTACCATCATGACTGTCGGTTTTGTTAATGCCGGTTTAATGTCCCTGCGACAGGCAGTGGGGATAATTATGGGAGCCAACATTGGCACAACCATAACCGCCCAGCTGATTGCTTTCGATCTGGGAAATTATTCTCTCCCCGCAGTGGCTCTGGGAGCATTCCTCCTGTTTTTTTCCAGGAAAAAGCGTTTTAAACAGATTGGGCAGGTGATTTTCGGATTCGGCCTTTTGTTTTTGGGGATGACTGTAATGCAGGATACCATGTTACCCCTGGCTGAATCAGAAGCTTTCCGGGAGTTTTTTAAAACTTTTGGAGCCATGCCTGTCCTGGGGATCCTGGTAGGTGCGATGACTACTGCGCTGGTTCAGAGTAGCAGTGCCACCATTGGTATTCTGATCAGCCTTGCCTCGGTGGGAGCTATTGATTTTGCCATTGCTATTCCCATACTCCTGGGAGATAATATTGGAACCACCTTTACTGCCCTTCTTTCCAGTATAGGAGCAAAATTAGCTGCTCGTCGTGCTGCCATGGCCCACATGGTTTTTAATGTTCTGGGCACTGGGTTTTTTATTCTGGTTTTTTATTTAGTCCCGGGTTTCTCCGGTCACCTGGAAACTTTCTTCCAGAGTATCGCTGAGTACTTTGGTCATACCTGGAATGTGCAGCGCCTGGTAGCCAATACTCATACTGCCTTTAACCTGACCAATACCCTGCTCTGGTTTCCTTTTGTGGCCTTTCTAACCAATCTGGTGATCCGCATGATCCCCGGTAAGGAAGATATTTTACACAAAGGGCCCATTTACCTGGACGAAAGAATGTTAAAAACCCCGGCAGTAGCGCTGGAGCAGGCTCATAAAGAACTTTTGAGGATGGCCGACCTGGCCTATGTTAATGTGGGGGATGCCAGGCGGATATTTATGGATGAAGAAGAAAATCTCATGGATAATTTTTATGAAAGGGAAGAAGCCATTGACGCCCTGGAGACTGCTATTACTGATTATCTGGCCAAATTATCGCGTCAGCCCATGGATGAAAGCCATTCCAACCGATTGAATAATTTTTTCCATCTGATTAATGATATTGAACGTATTGGGGATCATGCCGAAAACGTTGTTGAACTGGCTGAATATAAAATGGAGCACCGCCTCCCGTTTTCCGACAAGGCCGTTGCAGAATTAGATAATATGTTTGATCGGGTGATGCAAACTATTGATGAGGGGATCAGCTCTTTGAGTACCGGGGATCTGGCAACTGCAGTAAAAGTCCTACGCTTTGAAGATGAGGTTGATGAGCTGGAAAATGAATACCGGGAAAATCATATAAAGAGATTAAATGAAGGTTTGTGCTACCCCGGTTCAGGGATTGTTTTTGTTGATATTTTAAGTAATCTNGAGCGAATCGGGGATCATGTTTCCAATATTGCCAAGATAATTCTAAAGGATCGCAATTAATCCCCCGCCATCGAATTGACCGGAGGGTGGAGATGGGAGCAGGACAAAGCCCAGTAAGAGAGAAAATAATACATGAGGTGAAGCTCCCATGAAAAGGCTTTCCGAAAAAAGAAAAAATGAAATTCTGGGCATTATTTTATTTATTCTTGGTTTAATTAACATTCTCCATCTGTTCTGGGGAGAAACCGGAAGGTTTGGAGAAAGAATGTTTGAATTTATTGAGCTATTTATAGGCCAGGGAGTTTACCTTTTTCCGCTTTTTTTGTTTTATCTGGGTTACCAGTTAATTCAGAAAAAAAATATCCAGGTAAATATTGCTCATCTGGGTATTACCATGGTTTTTCTGGTCTTTTTAGCCTTTTTTCATTCCGGGTTACCTGCGGGAGAAGAACTTTCTGAAGGCCTGCGGGGGCGTGGCGGGGGCATTATGGGCGGGAGCCTGATCTGGTTGCTCCGACAGTTTTTTGCTGATGTGATTGGCTATATTATACTGGTGGGACTGGGATTGATAGGAGTGCTATTGTGGTCAGGCCTGGATCTAAAGGACATGGGTAAAAAACCTTTTGAGATTTTTTCTCTTCGCCGTCGTAGCAAGAAGGCCCCTCCCAGAAAAAAAGCCCGTAAACCTCGACCAAAACGAATTAAAAAAGAGAAAGAAAAAATTCGGGAAGAGGATATTGTCGAAGAAGATGAAGAAGAGGGGGTTATTACTCCCCGGCCCCAGCAGGGATATCAGTTACCCCCGCTGGATGTTCTCCGCTCCCATAACGGGGGTTCTGGAAAAAAGCCGGATGATCAAAGCAGGCTTTTGGAAAAAACCCTGGCCGATTTTGGAATAGAAGCCCAGGTGATAAAAGTTACCCATGGTCCCCGTATATCGCGCTATGAAATTCAACCTGCTCCAGGGGTCAAGGTTAGCCGAATTGTTAACCTGGCCGATGATCTGGCCCTGGCTCTGGCTGCTCCTGATGTCAGGATTGAGGCCCCAATTCCCGGTAAAGCTGCTCTGGGAATTGAAGTTCCTCATAATGCCCAGCAGGTTGTTGGGCTGAGGGAAATTCTTTCCAGCACCGCTTATACTGATAATCCCTCTCTTTTAGCCCTGGTTTTGGGTAAGGATATCAGCGGGCAACCGGTAATTAAAGATCTGGGCAAAATGCCGCATCTCCTCATTGCCGGGGCAACGGGAACCGGAAAAAGTGTTGCTCTTAACACACTTATCCTCAGCATTCTGTACCGGGCTACTCCTCACGAGGTCAGATTGGTTTTGATTGATCCCAAGCAGGTGGAGCTGACCAATTTTAAAAATCTTCCCCATCTCCTGGTTCCTGTGGTCAACCATGTTAACAAGGCTGCAGGGGTATTACAGCAGATGGTAGAAGAGATGCAGCGCCGCTATGAATTATTTGCTGAACTGGGAGTCAGGGGGATTGGGGAATATAATGAAATTCAGGAAACAGATGAACCGGAAAAGGTTTTACCCCTGATTGTAATAATAATAGATGAACTGGCGGATCTTATGATGGCGGCTCCCAAGGAGGTTGAGGATTCTATCTGCCGCCTGGCTCAGATGGCCCGAGCTGCCGGAATTCATCTGATAATTGCTACCCAGAGACCTTCAGTAGATATAATTACCGGTTTGATTAAGGTAAATATTCCCACGCGAATTTCCTTTTACGTTTCTTCCCAGACCGATTCCCGGACCATTCTGGATATGGGAGGAGCCGAGAAACTAATGGGAGATGGGGATATGCTTTATTCGCCGGTAGGGGCTATTAAGCCGACGAGAATTCAGGGCCCCTTTGTTTCCACTGCAGAAGTAAAGAAAGTGGTAAAATTTGTCCGGGATCAGCAGGACCCTGATTATGAAATGAATCTGGAGGATATTGGTAGCGCAGAAACCAGGGCTTCTTCGGAGAAAAGGGATTCTCTGTACCCCGAAGCCGCCCGACTGGTGGTAGAAAGTGGCCAGGCATCTATATCCATTTTACAGAGGCGTTTAAATATAGGCTATACCCGGGCTGCCCGGTTAATTGATACCATGGAACAGGACGGGATTATTGGTTCTTTTGCGGGAAGCAAGCCCCGCAAGGTCCTGCTGGGAGAAGAAGAGCTGGAGGATTTTCTTGAAGGAATTCAGGAAGGATAGGACTGGATGGTATGGATAGGTTTTATCTGGAGTATAAAATTCTGGTGAATAGGGTTGGGCTGCTGGGAGATGTTTCCTCCCTGATGGGAATGCTGGGGATTAATATTATCAGCATTGGAGGAATTCCTCCTGATCGCAGATGCTTCCTCCTTGAAGTGCCGGGATCCGAATACCTAACCCCGGTAAAAAGCTCGCTGGGACTTTCTCCTCACCTGGAATTACTGGAACTTCACCCTCCCACTTATATTGATTTGCTGACCATGCGTCATGGCCGCAAAATCTACTCTCAGGGAGATCCCCCCATGTTTCATTTTCAAAGGCAGGAGCTTCCCATTCTGGTGGATTTTATGGCTGAAACTATCCGGGAAAAAAGGTTGCCCCTGATAGGCATTCAGGGTTCACCCCGGGTGGGAAAAACTGAAGCTGCTATTGCTGCCTGTGTTCATGCCAGCAAAAAATGGATTCTTTTTTCCACTACTTTTATCCGCCAGATGGTCAGAGAGGAAATGGACTTTTCTGACCTGGACGAGGACAGTGTAATTATTATTGATGCTCTTACTTCTCTTCACCGGTCCGGACCCCGCCACCGGCGGCTCCTAAAAGAAATCCTGCAACAGCCTCAGGCCAAGATTGTGGAACATCCCCGTGTATTTGTGGAGGAACTGGATTATGAGTTTGAAAATTTTGATGCCCTGATTTTCTTAAAGAAAGATGCAGAGGAGAATGGAGAGGAAGAACTGGAACCAAATCCGTTTAATCATTTTGATATAAGTTAAAAGGGTGGATGCAAATGAATCAAATAGGAAAAGAATTAAAAGAGATCCGTGAAGAAAAGGGAATTTCCCTGGAAGAAGTGGCCGAGAAAACAAAAATCCCTCTTCGTTTCCTACAGGCTATAGAAAACGGGAGATGGGAGGAATTGCCAGAAGAAGTGTACCTGCGGGGTTTCATAAAAACCTACGCCGAAGTTTTGGGGCTGGATGGCAAGAAATTTGTGGACAATTATAAACGGTCTCAGTCCCAGGAAGTTACCCCCGATGTTCCAGAAAAAGAAGCCGAGGTAGGGGAAGAGGAGGATCAAGATCAATTTCTCCATGTTCCCGAAGAAGACCTGGAAGAAGAAGATCAGGGACAGTTCCTTTTAATAATCATTATTCTGGTCCTGGTCGGGTTGGGGGTAATAGGTTTTCTGGCCTGGCAATTCTGGTTTTAGGAGCTAAAATATGACCTGGTACCAAATGATTTTTGTGGGGCTTCTTCTGCTGGCAATGGTGGTTGGTGGAAGAAGGGGGTTTTTCAGTTCCCTTCTTCGATCCATCAAGTTCCTGATCACCCCTGTTCTGATTTATTTCTGGTCTTTCCCTATAGCTCGTTCTATAATTGATAGTTTAAACCTGAAGCAATATATGGAGTTGGGTTTGCAGGAGGTACTTAATCCAGTAACCGGAAAAGCTAAAGAACAGGTTATTTCTTATCTGGAACAGCTCTCTGTTTCCAATCCCAGCCATTTTCTGGTGCGGGAATCTTTGCATACCGAAAAAGTTATGGGAACCGGGCTGGAATCAATGGAAATCATTGAACTTCTGGCTGGTACCCTTGCTGTTGTTTTTGCCCTGCACGTTGCTTTTTTGTTAATTTTTATTATTGCTTTCCTTGCAGAAAAGATTTTGATTTTACTGGTAGAAACAATTATTTCGCGAAATAGAATAATATCTCTCTGGTCCCGCCTCCTGGGAGGGCTATTAACAGCAGGACACGCCACAATTTTTCTGGCTTTCATTTTAATTCTTATTCAACCCTTATTTGATTTTTTCATTATTGATTTTCCCGAATATCTAAACCCTTATGGTTATTTTAAGTCCTGGCTGGAACCCTTCAGCCCCTGGCTGGTTGATCAAATCCGCAATTTTGTCCTGGGGGGTTAAATGATGCGCCACGAAACCCGAGAACCGTTCAAGGTCTGGTGGGGACCAGGTGAACTTTTATTGGTTTTTATTGGGCCAATTCTGTTTTTTATTCTGGTTGATTTGTTTTTTGCTCCCCGGGGAATCTGGGCCCCCTTAATTTCCGGATTAATTCAGGGCCTCGGCATTTTGTTATTTTCCTGGCTTTTTGTAGGAACTGGTTATGGTTATAGTTTATGGGCCCAAAAGTTTTTGCCGGTTAAGGGCAGGGTTTTAAAGATAATCAAGTGGAGCCTGCTATTATGGTTGGGGGCTACTTTTTTAAATTTCGTTATGCAGGTTCTTCTGGCGGGCTTTCTGGGATTATCCCCTGAACCCCAGGAAATGATAGTTTATATCGTGGAACAGGTAGAAGGGATCCACTTATTATTATATCCCCTGCTGGTTGTAATTCTGGCTCCAGTGGCAGAGGAGGTTTTTTTCCGGGGCCTCCTTTATAATTATCTTCGGGGGTTGTTGCCTCTGAGATGGGCTGCTATAATCAGTAGCGGGCTCTTCGCCCTGGCCCATGGTGAAATATGGGCCTTTTTCCCTACCTTCCTGGGGGGACTGGGGTTTGTCTACATTTTTGAAAAAGCCAAAAGTTTATGGGCACCGGTAATTGCCCATATTATATGGAATGGCATGGGTTTTGTTCTGTTGTATGCCGGNAGATTTCTGGGCCTTTATTAGGGGGGATAAAATTAATGAAAATTTTATTAACCAATGACGATGGTTTGTATGCACCCGGAATCAACTGTCTTTTTAATGTTCTAAAAGAAAAGCATACTGTTTATGCAGTTGCCCCCGAAAGAGAAATGAGTGCTACCGGCCATGCCATAACCCTGCACAAACCTCTAAGGGTTAAAGAGGTGGAATTGGAGGCAGGAATGGCCCAGGCGGTTAATGGAACTCCTTCGGACTGTGTAAAACTGGCCCTGGAGGCCATCCTTCCTTCGCCTCCTGATCTTGTAATATCGGGAATTAATCGCGGTCCCAACCTGGGAAATGATGTTTTTTATTCTGGAACAGTTTCTGCTGCAGTGGAAGGATATTTTCTGGGATTCCCTGCTCTTGCCGTTTCCCTGGTAATAAAAAATGACTTTGCTGATTTTGATTTTGGTGCCCGATACATTGATGATTTGCTTTCTCGCCAGGGGAAGAAAATAATTAACAGCAGGTATCTTTTGAATATTAATTTTCCTCCCGGAGGTCAGGAAGAAATTAGGGGAACAAAAATTACCAGCTTAAGCAAGAGAAATTTTTCCAATATTTTCGATCAAAGAATTGACCCCCGGGGTGAAAAATATTACTGGATGACTGGAAGCATTGAAGAAAAGAAGGAAGAAGGTAGCGATACACTGGCTATTGAAGAGGGGTTTGTTTCTATTACTCCCCTTTGTGTGGATCTGACCCATCATGAGCAGTTAAAAGATCTGAAAAACCTGGACTGGTAAACATCCTGCGATTAACAGGCTGGAAATAGTTTGTTTGCTAATGTTCCAATCTATGTTATAATCAATTAAAATGAGATGGGGAGGGCTGAAATTTGGGGAAAATTAAGGTTATTACTGATGGTGCTTCAAGCTTGCCCCGTTTTCTGACGGAAAAACTGAACATTGGGGTGGTAAATATCCCTGTTGTCTGTGAGGGTCAGGAGATTCCTACCGATACCATGGATGAATTTTATAATGTTCTGGAAAAAGGGAAAATGCCCAAAACTTCGGCACCTGCTCCCGGCGATTTCCTGAAAAAATTCCAGGAAACACTAAAAGAATATGATACCATAATTTCTATACACATCAGTGGGAAAGTTAGTGCTACCTACCAGTCTGCCTGCCTGGCCCGGGAAATGCTTCCTGAGGAGGATATCCATGTGATTGATTCCAACAATATTTCCATGGCTACCGGGTTTATGGTGTTAACTGCTGCCAGGAAGGTTATTGAAGGCTTATCTGTTGAGGAAATCAAGGAACAGGTAGAAACTCTGAAAGAAAAGGTAGGAGGAATGGTGGTTTTGCCCACCCTGAAATATCTGGCCCGCAGTGGTAGGGTTTCTCAGATTCAGGCGCTGCTGGGAAATATTCTTTCTATTAAACCCATTTTGATAATTAATTCCGGTGAGGTTAAGGTAATAGATAAAACCAGATCGGTTGGTGGGTCTCTTAACCGTATGCTTGAACTGGCCAGGAAACGAGTGGGGGAATCCCGCCTGCAGGTTGCGGTTATCCATTCCAATGCCGTGGAAAAAGCCAATAATTTTGTCGAACGGGTTCGGGAAAACTTAAATTGCTCCGATGTTTTTATCTCGGAAATGGGTCCCGGCCTTGCTGTGCATGGGGGTCCAACTATGATTGGTCTGGTCTGGATGAAAGAAAATTAAAGAAAAGCCTTCCGAGGCTTTTTTTATTAGGAATTCTGGAAAAATAGCTGGGGTTTACTTGGAGAAGCTTGAAAAAGTCAATATCAGAAATCGTTCTTAATAAGGCGTTTTTCCCAGTATATGGAGGAAAGGATTAGTAGAATTGATTTCTTGACTGATTATAAAACTTGCTTTTTGGAAGAAAAAATGATAAAAATATCCTAGTAAATCTCCCGGGGAAATGGGGTTTTTTCTAATCGATTAAAGGAATAAACCCTGGGAAAAGAGAAATATTAGGGAGAAAGAAATTACATGCAAAGGGAGGAATGAAAATGGGAAAAAAGAAAAAGTTGACCTCTATTCTGGGGCAACCAGTTGGTAACGATCAGGCTTCTTTAACTACAGGAAAACCACCCTTTACTCTCCTTGGTGATACTCACCTTATAGAAAAACTGGCTCACTTTAACCGGGAGAGAATTCCCGAAAGGGTGGTCCACGCTAAAGGGGCAGGGGCCTATGGGTATTTTGAGGTTACCCATGATGTTTCAAAGTATACCTGCGCTTCGTTCCTGTCAGAAGTAGGAAAGAAAACGGAAGTTTTTGCTCGCTTTTCTACGGTAGGTGGAGAGAAAGGTTCGGCCGATTCGGAAAGAGATCCCCGGGGGTTTGCTGTTAAGTTTTATACTGATGAAGGGAACTATGATATGGTGGGTAACAATACCCCGGTATTTTTTATCAGGGACGCCATCAAATTCCCTGACTTTATCCACACTCAAAAGAGAGATCCAGTCAAAAATACCAAGGATCCCGATATGTTCTGGGATTTCCTTTCCCTGACCCCGGAATCAATTCATCAGGTTACCATACTTTTTTCCGACAGGGGAACTCCCGCCGGATACCGGAACATAAATGGCTATGGTAGCCACACCTTTATGATGTATAAGAATCAGGAGGATTATTGCTGGGTAAAAATTCATTTTAAAACGGAACAGGGCATAAAAAACCTTACCATGGAAGAGGCTGGCGAACTGGCCGGGAAAGACCCGGATCATGCCACCCGAGATCTGTTTGATAGTATCGAGCAGGGAGATTATCCTTCCTGGAAAGTATATATTCAGGTTATGACTCCGGAACAGGCTCGGGAATACAAGTTTGATCCTTTTGACGTTACCAAAGTCTGGTTTCAGTCGGAATTTCCCCTGATCCCAGTAGGAAGAATGGTTTTAAACCGTAACCCGGTAAATTATTTTACTGACGTGGAACAGGCTGCTTTTTCCCCTGGGAATTTTGTTCCCGGTATCTGGGCTTCGCCGGATAAAATGCTGCAGGGCAGGATGTTTGCTTACCCTGACACTCATCGTCACCGCCTGGGAGTTAATCATCATCAGATTTCGGTTAATGCTCCCCGGGCTGCAAATCCCCTATCCTATCAACGGGATGGAACAATGAGTAATTTCCAGGTTGGAGCTCCTAATTATTATCCCAATACTATGGAAGAAGTGGAAGTTTCCCCGGAAAAGCTACCTCCTTCACTGGAAGTCGGAGATGGCGTTCAACGCAGCGAGTATGAATTGAAAGAAGTCGATTTTGTTCAGGCCGGGGAACTATATCGGCGGGTAATGAGTGAACAGGATCGCAAAAACCTGGTAAAAAACATTGCCGCTCACTTGCAGAATGCCCAGGAAAGGATACAATATCGGCAAACAGCCCTCTTTTTTAAGGCTGATGAAAATTATGGGGCCGAAGTAGGCAAAGCCCTGGGAATCGATATGGACCGGGTAAAAAAACTGGCGGCCCTGGATCAAGAAGAGAGAGTGGCTGCTACAGAATAAAAAAATAGGGCAATGAGGTTGGGCTGCGGGTTTAACTGCAGCCCAATTTTTTTTAAAAAGATATTAGTAAGCAAAAAAGATTACCCCCGGGGGTAATGTTCATCCCATTTAATTAATGCTATATTGTAACTGATAAGAGCAAATGCGTTTGTTTCCCGCAAAAGTGTATTCTGGGGTTGTAATTTGCATTAGGTGAAGGAGGTTTAAATTGAGAGAGGAATATATTTAATTAAGGGAATGGAGTTCAGTTAATGGCTTATACTTAAACTGGCAATTTGAATAATACTTTAAATGAAAAGGAAAAAGTTGGTTCTGGATAAAGTGTTTTGATCTCTTTTTTTTCCAGAAAAAAGTATTTGTGTTAAAAAAAAGGTGAGGAATAAAAGTTTGAAAAAGGGAGGGAGCTTACTAAGGCCCGAGGTTTGATCATTAAAGATTTTGATACTGTTTTTAAAACGGAAAAATAAACTGGGAAATCGGCGGATTTTTCTCTTTCTTATTTTTAATTTCCAACAAAAAAGGGGGCTAAAAATGAAAAAAGAAATGGTTATAGTCGTTCTGATCCTGATCTTCTTGGTTTCCTTATCTTCAGCAGCGGAAGCCAGGTTTTATATTGGGGGTATGTATGCCCGGCAACTGGAACATGATGCTCCGGGCACCAGCTGGCTGGGGATAACCCTTCGTTCTCTGGGAAATGGTCTTTTTGGCTCCGACCTTGATTTCCGCTTTCATTCTGGGGATTATATGGGAGAAGACTATTTTATCTTAAGAATCAATCCCTTTCTCCATTTAAATTTAAAACTGGGACAATTAAACTTATATGGAGGTATCAGTCCCTTTACAGTTCAGTACCTATCCTATGGCGAAGGGGAATGGGAGTTTGATTTTCACCTTTTTTATGCAAAAGCTGGCGCCCAATACGATTTTGGTCCACTGGGAGTTTTTGCCCATGGGCTCAATCGTCTGGAACTTGATGATATTGAGGGGTCTTTACGGCAAATGGGGCTGGAATTTGGTGCGGCCTTTGGATTTTAAGAATTAGCCGGGGAAATAGTTTACAAAGTAAGAATTCCCCCTGGTATTTATCTATTTGGGGCTATGGACACAACAGGAGGGGTGGAATTGGCCAAAAAGGATTTTAAAATTCTGTATTGTGATGATTCTTTGCTGGTTCGTAAACAGCTAAAGGAAATTTTGAACCAGGAGGGCTACACAAACCTTATAGAAGCCGCAGATGGTGAAGAAGTCGTAAAGAAGTACCAAAGCGAAAACCCTGATCTTGTTTTCTGTGATATTGTTATGCCTCGTCTGGATGGGTTGGAAGCTTTAAACAGGATTAAAGCCCGGGATCAGTCTGCCCGGATAGTAATGATTTCAACATCGGGGACCAGAGCTAACCTGATCAGGGCCCTGGATGAGGGAGCGGTGGATTTTGTGCAAAAACCCTTAAATCCGGAAAGGGTAAAAAAAATTGTTGCTCGGGAAATCAAAGGAGGCAGGGGCCTTGTTTAGTCAATACCTGGGGAGCTATCTTTTGCGCAGGGAATTAATTTCTGCGGAAGAGCTGGGCTCATTATTAAAAAAGGAAAAAGAGCACCGAATAAAGCTGGGAGTTCTGGCCATTGACCGGGGCTATATGACTGTAGATCAGGTTGAGGAGATCCATGCCCAGCAGAAAAAAATTGATCGCAGATTCGGAGAACTGGCAATAGATAAGGGTTATCTTACTTCTTCAGCCCTGGAAAAATTGTTAACTGAACAGAAGGAGGCCCATGTTTCCCTGAGTGAGATTCTGTTGGATGAAGGATATTTTTCCCTGGCAGAAATAGAAAAAATTGTTCGGGAGTACAAAGAGGATGCGGGCATATCTGATAGAGATATCAGAAGTTTACAGGAAGGCGATGTAGCAATTGCTGTTGATAGGTTAGTGGAGTTTAATAAAGCAGATGAGTTTTTTCGAAATTATGTCATCCTGTTTTTACGGAATTTAATCCGATTTGTTGACCCTCGCTCCCGAATTTTGAGTTCCCAGGAAAAAATAGAGATCCCCAAGGGGCTTGTTATTGAACAGGCAATCCGGGGAGAAGTTGATATTAATACTGCTGTAATGATTGATAGCAGGGATGCGGGTGAAATAGCTTCTCGTTTTAGCCGCCGGGATATTTCTTCTCCCGATCCCCTGATTTCGGAAACACTTAAAGAGCTTTTGAACCTACATAACGGGTTGTTTGCGGTTAATCTATCCAACCAAGGTGTTGAAGTTAATCTTAACCCTCCCGAGATTGCCCAGCAGGCCCCCTATAAATTTAGTGAGGAAATTGAGTTTCGAACCTCGGTGGGGGATATTAAGTTATTCCTTGGAAGCTGATTGAAATTTGGCTGGTCAGATTAATAATGGGGAAATCAAAAAAGCGGGGTTAAAACCCCGCTTATTTTCATGGAGCTGGCGACCGGATTCGAACCGGTTACCTGGTGATTACAAGTCACCTGCTCTACCGTTTGAGCTACGCCAGCCTGCCTGAACTATTATAACTTAAAAGCCGCAAGTGGTCAAGGTTAAACACCTTCTGTTCGGAAATAGAAGGATCAAAAGGAAGGGAGAAAAAGGGTAACAATTTTCCCACCCCTATTGGTAACGTGTAGTAAATTGGGGTCATCATCGGAAGAAATGCTGGTAATTCTGCTCCGAACTGCAAGAGACCTTTTACCCAGAACCTCACCGCTATCTTTACAGAGAATAAAAACACTGCCATCATGGGTTCCAAAGTAGAGGTGATCTTCAAAGAAAGCAAAAGCAGAGGTCGGAGTATAAAGGGGTCTTTCCCAGGCTTTATCTCCCGTTTCTAAGTCAAAAGCGGTCATAACCCCCTGATTGTCACCCCAGACTAAAAGTTGGGAGGTCAGGAACAGATTGTTGAGGCCGGGAACATCAAAACCATCCCAGAGCTCAGGACTTCCACTTTCCTTATCCCATAACAGTAGAGTATTTTCTTTTCCCACGGCTGCAAGCTTATTGCGGTTCTGAGCCACATCCATTATTTCCCCAATATCAAAGCCCTCAATCAGGGAAACTTCCCCGTCAGCAAGGTCAATAGCCAGCAGGTCTCCTTTTCGGGAGAGAACTACTGCTTCTCCCTCTCCCGAAAATAGGCTGCCACGAATCAGTTCCCTTTGGGGGTCGCTTTCCCAGAGTATATCACCTTCATAATCCAGGGCAATTAACTGGCTGCGGAAGGAAATTCCCAAAAGGCCTTGATCGGTAGCAAGCAGTTCGATCAGGCGCTCGGGAATAGAGGCTTCCCAGACAATGTTTCCTTCAGCCTGATCCAGGGCCAGAACGGGTCCATAGAATGAAGGAATAAACACCCTGTCCTCAGCAGTTACCGGCTGATAAAGAAAGGTTTCATTCTCTGCCTGAGTTTCCCAGACTTTATCCTTACTTTTTTTATCAATTGCAAAAATACGCCCGTCGGTAGTTGGCAGATAAAGGTGTTCTTCGTGGGAAAAGCTCCCACCGGAGGTGGTAGCAATAACTTCAAAGTGGGGGCCTATTTCAATATCCTTATCCGAGAGATAGACAATAAGCTGGCGCTCACTCCCGGGATTAAACTGAAACAACCTGCTGTAGGTTTCATAACCTTCTTTTCCAACACTAACTTCTCTTAGACCCAGCTGGACTCCGGTAATCCGGTCGGGAGAGGTTCCTACCTCGCCACCGTCTATAAAAATACGGGCTTCTTCTGGATAGGTGGTTACTTCCAGAACTCCCTGGGAAGCGGTAGCCGAATAATAAACATATCCGGCCGCACCCGCAATTACCAGGAGTAATAACAACAACGCCCAGTGAATATTTGTCCGGCTAATTTAAACCACACCCCTTAATTAATCTCGCCCTTTTAGCTTGGGATCAAGGGCATCCCGCATGGCATCTCCCAGGAAGTTAATGGAAAGAAGAGTGAGGAAGATGCAGAGTCCTGGCCAGACTGCCAGCCAGGGAGCAGTTGTTAAATACTGGCGGGCATTCATCAGCATGTTGCCCCAGGAAGGGGTTGGCGGTTGAATTCCCAGGCCCAGGTAACTGAGCTGCGATTCAGATAGAATTGCACCGGCAACCATCAGGGTCATGGCTACCAGAACTGGAGCCAGGGTGTTAGGAATAATGTGCCGTAATATGATTCTCCTGTTGGTTGCTCCTAAAGCACGCGCAGCTTCAGTAAAATCCTGCTCTTTCAAAGAAAGGGTCTGACTTCGAACCACCCTGGCTATAGACATCCAGCCCAGAATGGCCAGTGCTATAATCATGGTTTGAAAGCTGGGTCCCAGAATATAGGTCAAGATCATCAGAATGGGCAGGGCGGGAATAGAAAGCAAAAAGTCAACAAAACGCATAATTATGCTATCTACAACTCCCCCGAAGTAGCCTGAGGTTGCACCGACTATTGTTCCCACAGTAACACAGACTATAGAAACGATAACCCCCAGAGAAAGTGATACCCGTCCCCCGGCCAGGATCCGGGAAAAAACATCCCGGCCCAGTTCGTCTGTTCCCAGGATGTGGATATCGGAAAAACCCTGAACCATTCGGGAGGAAGTGGTGCCGCCTGTTTCCAGGTTGATAATCCGGTGGCGTCCATTATTCCAATAAGTTTCCACCCGGTGCTCTTCCCCGGCCCGGACAGAGACCAGTTCGCCCGAATCCTCCCTGTCCCAGATTACTTCGCCTTTTTCCGGGTCAAATCCCTTGGATAGTCCACCGCTAAAAGCAAGGAAAAGATATTCCTGGTGGTAATGAATTTTAACTGGTTCATCTGTTATTCCATTGATGGAACCTAATTCTGTCAGCTCTTTTTCATCCAGATTAAAATTGTAAACATAGCCCCCACTGAGAAAATAGATATTTCCTTCATGAAAATGTGCTGTTTCCGGGACAGCATCATCCAGAGAGGCCAGGGTCTGTTTTTCCCCTTCAATGGAAAAGCTTAAAATTTCCCCCTCATCAGTGATAACCAGTGGTCTTTCCAGGGTCCCGGTAAACTTATCCAGGGTTCCGGGAATGCTTACCTCCCAGAACTTTTGACCATCGGCGCTAAAATGGAAAAATTGTTCTCCACTTCTGGCCATGACGCCATCAGCGGTACCCCACACCATTTCGATATTCTGACCAAGATCAGTCGTCCACTCCTCACTTCCATTACTTAAACTCAATGCCATGAGCTTGTTTTCCCCGGTTCCGAAATAAAGGTTATCATGGGATACAGCAGGATGGGAAGTAATGTCCTGCTCCAGGTTCTGATACCAGGAAGGAATTCCAAAAGTAAGATCCCGGGAGAAAATTTCTCCGTTATTCATGGTATTAACTGAAAGGTCAGGCGTGGCCACACTCCCTGTAGGGTAAACCCGGGTTAAAGT
>SL_5KL_010_SEDDRAFT_10000005_pt1 | contig 108490 bp, 115 predicted proteins | sample SodLakKL_010_SED_FD_9118 | JGI IMG/M metagenome (IMG submission 9118)
GTGGCTGATCATGGGATGCCCGGTGGTTGTGAGGACCCTGGTGGTGATCCATGCTGATGCGGGCGCCAGCAGCATGACAGCCAGGATACTGAAGAAAAGATGGTAGATGAAAAGGGGCCGGAAGCAGCGTTTAAGGTCTGAAACGATGTTCAAGGCCTGTTTTTTGATCTGCAAGCGGGGCAGCTCCTTTATGCTTGATTTTGGGCTTTCTGCATGGTGAAATCTTTTGAAACGGCAGTCAAGGGTGTTTCCCGTACGTTGCGGTTTGGAAAGTCAGACAAAGGCTTCTGCTGATTGTCAGCTGTTTGTAGCTTTTCAAAATTTCCATGAAAATGGGGGTTGTCAAAAGAAGGGGAAAAAACTATATTACAAAAAGACATGCCGAGGTGGTGGAATTGGTAGACACGCTAGGTTCAGGGTCTAGTGGGGATCACCCCGTGGGAGTTCGAGTCTCCCCTTCGGCACCATCTTGAACAGACAGGCTTCATTCCTTTGGGATGAAGCTTTTTTATGGTCCCTGTACAGGCAGGCGCTCTCCCAGGGTAATTCCTGAAGGGCTGACCACGGTCCCGTAGGCCAGGACCTTTAGGCCCCGGCGCATTGCTGCAAGGAAAAGATGGGTAAACACAGGGTCGATGAAATCAGCCGGACCGAAGCATGAACAGTCGGGTCTCTGGACCAGATAGAAACAGGCGACATTATATCCGGCACCGGCCAGACGCATGAGCTCCTCCATGTGCCTGGCTGCTCTTGTGCTTACAGCATCAGGAAAGTAGCCTTTATTTCCCTCCACCAAAGTTACGTTCTTGGCCTCTACCCACATGCGCCCCTTTCTGCCCTCCAGCAGGGCATCAAGCCGGCTCTTTCCTGTTCTGGCCTCAGGGATGAAGTTTTCATAATCCGCAAATTCCTCTATGAGTCTGTTTTTCCAGGCCAGCCTCAGCATTCTGCTGGGCACGCTGGTATTCACCCCTGTCCAGAATCCGTGGGTGCGGACCAGTTCCAGGGTATATGGCAGTTTTCTACGGGGGCTCCGGGCAGGAGACAGGACCAGAGAGCTTCCAGGCCTCAAAAGGCCCAGCATGGACCCTGAATTGTTGGTATGAGCTGAAATCAGGGCCTCATCCTTTAAGGCACGGATAATAAACCTTTTTTCCCTGAATTGAAAAACTGCCCGAATACAGTCTTCAGGCAGAGAGATGGTTCTTTTTTCAGGAGCTGCGGTCATGGTTTTTTTCGCTTCCGGGTCTGGCAGAGGATGAATTACCTGGATTCGAGGGCTGTCTGAAAAAAGCTTACCCGGAAAAGCCCTGAAAATAAAGAACGGCAATTTGAAGGCCCATGCATGTTGACTTTATATTGCGATTTTGACAGCAGATCAATATGGTACAAAATTTACATTACCCCGCGGGGATCCTGGGAATACAAAGCCGCATTTCAAGAAATCCGGTGGATGAACCAGACGGTAAGGACTGTCAGGTCTGTTCAGGATTTACATGGGGGCATGTTTCCAGGCATTTTTAAAGGACTTTTTTGGCTCTTCGACGTTTGCTGTGGATTAGTATAGCATTCTGGATAAAGCTCTTTCTTTTGACTGTATGTAAAATCCACACGTTGCGTAGAGAAACCACTTTTTTTCAATCAGGACAGAACAGCGGAGGAAAACATGGACAGACAACCTGTGGTGTCCGGACAGTTTTATCCGGGCTCAGCAAATATTCTGGACCGCCAGGTAGAGGAACTGCTGCAGGGCGAGCCTGCAATGACCAGGACTCTTCTGGCCATGGTCCCGCACGCGGGATATGTATATTCAGGCAGTGTGGCAGGCAGGGTTCTGGCCCGGTCAAGCCTGGCTGAAAAACTCATCCTTCTGGGGCCCAATCATACCGGCATGGGACAGAGAATCGCTGTATGGGGTGACGGTGTATGGCATATACCGGGCTCAGACATAATCGTAAATGAGTCCACAGCATCACTGGTTGGACAGTTATCCGGTTTTTCCCTGGATTATCAGGCCCACCTGGCAGAGCATTCCCTTGAGGTGCTGTTGCCTTTCCTGATCAGAATAAAGCCTGGGTGCAGCATAGTGCCCATAGCAGTAGCCGAGCCCGATGTCCAAAAACTCATCAGGGCTGGTGAAGATCTGGCCCGAACCATTAAAGAGCTGGACCTGGACGTATCTTTGGTCGTNAGCACCGACATGAGNCATTTCATACCTGAAGAGCAGGCCAGAAGGCTGGACAGGCTGGCCATAGACAGGATTCTGGACCTGGATGCGCCTGGCCTGCATCAGGTGGTCACTCAGAACAGGATATCCATGTGCGGGGTGATGCCCATGACCATGGGACTGGCCTGTGTAGGGGCTCTGGGAGCCAGAAGCACGGAGCTTGTGGATTATACAACTTCCGGAGACGCTGCAGGAGATTATTCCAGGGTGGTGGGTTACGCAGGGGTGATCATCAGCTGANAAGCATGGCTGTGCTTCCTGACGGCATTAGAGCATTGGCCGGGACAATAAAAAGCTTAATCCAGGCCCCATGCTCTAAGGCCGACCTCTTTGTTCTGTGCTCCCCTCCCAGATGCTATTCCTTGCCGAACCACTGCAGGGCAATGGCCGGTCCGAAGTAAATGGCCTGGTCCTCGAGCTCCTCCTCTATTCTGAGCAGTTGATTGTATTTGGCCAAACGGTCGCTGCGGCTGGCAGAGCCGGTCTTGATCTGTCCTGCATTAACAGCAACGGCCAGGTCAGCGATAAAGGAATCCTCAGTCTCGCCTGAGCGATGAGAGATTACCGTGGAATAGGCTGCGGACTTGGCCATTTCAATGGTGTCCAGAGTCTCGGTCAAGGTCCCGATCTGGTTGAGCTTGATCAGAATGGAGTTGCCCACTCCAGTGGTGATGCCTTCGGCCAGGATGGAGGGATTGGTGACAAAAATATCGTCACCCACTATCTGAAGCTGGTCTTCTGTCAGGGAAGTGAATTTTCTCCATCCCTCCCAGTCGCTTTCAGCCAGGCCGTCTTCAATGCTGATCAGAGGGAATTTGCCTGCCAGATCACGGTAGTAATCGATCAGTTCGTCCACTGAAAGTACCAGGTTTTCTCCCTTCAGGTGGTATTTGCCTTCCAGGTAGAACTCAGAGGCTGCTGCATCAATGGCCAGGGCAATCTCTGTGCCGGGCTGATAGCCGGATTCTTCAACAGCCCTGATCAGGTATTCAAAGGCCTGGGCATTGCTTTTCAGGTTGGGGGCGAAGCCTCCTTCGTCCCCCACAGTGGTGGACAGTCCGTCTTTGGACAGCAGCTTTTTCAGAGTGTGAAACGTTTCCGTACCCATGCGCAGGGCATCTGAAAAGGTGCTGGCGCCAAGAGGCATTATCATGAATTCCTGAATGTCCAGGTTGTTGGGGGCGTGGGCTCCGCCGTTAATGATATTCATCTGAGGGACCGGCAAAACCTTTGAGTTTACCCCTCCGATATACTGATACAGGGGCAGTCCGGTGTAGGTGGCCGCAGCCCTGGCTACAGCCAGGGATACCCCGAGAATGGCATTGGCCCCCAGCTTGGACTTGTTGTCGGTTCCGTCCAGATCGATCATGAATTCGTCGATCTCCACCTGACGCAGGACATCCATGCCTATCAGGTCTCCGGCAATGTCCTCGGTGACATGTTTGATCGCCAGGGAAACTCCCTTTCCTCCGTAGGCCTTTTCCTGGTCCCGCAGTTCCAGGGCTTCGCGGGAGCCTGTAGAGGCGCCGGAAGGCACTGCAGCCCGTCCAACAATCCCGGATTCCAGCACAACTTCCACTTCAATGGTCGGGTTTCCTCTTGAATCCAGTATCTGCCTGGCCAGAATATCGGAAATTACGCTCATTGTTTACTCCTTGTGGTTGAAGATTGCATGTTCTTTAGCGGTAAACATAAGGCCCTGCATGAGCAGGTCCAATTGAACTTCGTCAATTCCCGGACAGGCCGGGGCCATGATTTCGGCAACCCCTCCCGTAGCCACCACAAGGGTTTCCTGGGGCATCATGTGTTTCAGCCTGGACAGCAACCCTTCGACCATGGCGGCAAAACCGAACCTGGTCCCCTGTGCAAGGCTTTGAGCAGTGCTGCGCCCGATTTCCAGGTTGTCTCCTGCCTCTTCCAGATTGAACCAGGGCAGTTTTGCTGTTCTCGTGCTCAGGGCCTGCATGGAAGAATAAATCCCCGGACAAATCAGGCCGCCAATATAGTCATTTTCCACTACACAGTCAAAAGTGGTGGCTGTCCCGAAATCAACAATCACAAGGCCCTGCTGGGGAAAGGTCCTGCGTGCCCCCAAAGCGGTGACCAGACGGTCTGCCCCTACTTCCTGAGGATTCAGGTACTGATTGTTGAGGCTGACAGGCAGATCTCCGGGCACATGATATACATCCGCCCTGCAGAATCTGATCCCCGCCTGAACTATTTTTGGGTTGAGCACTGGAACCACCGAGGCCATCAGCCAGCTGGCAACTTCCCTGGAGGATTTATTTTCCAGGCGCAGATAATCAAGAATCTTCAGACCCAGGGAGTCTGCTGTCTCCTTTGTATCAGTAGGCAGTTCCAGCCCCGGCCTGAGTCCCCGGGAACCGGCGAGGGCAAATTTGATGTTGGTGTTGCCAACATCTATGAACAGACAGAAGGTTTCAGGCAAAACTGTTCGTCCTCTGGAGGATTGACGGATTGTCAGGGCAAACTGCAGTGTCTTCCGGTCTGAATATAAATTACCGTCCGTGAAGTCAAATCAATTCCAGCCAGTGGGATACGCGCACTCCCGAAGGACGGGTGGAGCACAGCTGAACAATGCACCCTGCACAGTCTGTCAGGCACAGGCTGTCCTGGTGCGGGGCAATACTTTGCCATAGACTCCGGGCCACCCTAAGACTGAGCTTGGGACTCTGGAGACGGAATGCACCGCCAAGTCCGCAACAATGATCTTGATGCACAGCCAGGGACAGTCCATGTATGAACAATGCATCCTGAAGCAGCCGGCCGGTATCTGCCGGACCGTGACATGGCTGGTGCCAGATCAGGTCCGGTTTTTCCGCTCCAGACACTTTTTCCAGATTCAGGCCGGGAATCATTTCTGATATGGAGACGACACTGCGGACAAAGTGTTTCAGGTCAAGCGTCTCTCCTCCAAGGTCCTGTCTGCTGGTGAGACCGTGCAGGCAGGTAGCGCAGAATACATATACCCTGGGTCGGCCCATGTCTTTCCAGATTTTCAGATTGGTCTGCATGCAGAGGGCATCATGGCCCAGAAGACCTGCCTGGCCCAGAGGAAACCCGCAGCACTGCCAGCCTGGTGTAGGCAGAAGGTCAAGCCCCAGGCTGGAGAGCATACTGTGAGCCTTCTGCTCCAGATGGGGACGCAGATATTTTCCCATGCACCCGGGAAAGAGCACTGACTTTTCAGGCTTGAGTTTCGGGGTGTTCCTGAGCTTGAATAATGGTGCAGTACCTTTTGAAGAAAAAGCTGCAAAAGTCTTTGCCAGCGGGTTTGACCCGGGCAGCAGATGCCCTCCCAGTCTGAGCAGAGGCAGAAAAAAGGTCCTGTTCAGGATCAGCCTGGACCAGATCCAGTCTTTCCAGAGGGGGTGCGCAGCCTTGAGTGTGGAAATACGCAGGGGCAGATTGATTTTTTGCGGGCAGACGGATACACATCTGGCGCAGCCTGTGCAAAGACTGGCCAGTCTGGATGCATCCCTGGTCCGAATGTCATGCAGGGATATGTTCTGAAGCAGAAAAGCCTTGCCCCGGGGACTGATTTCCTCCTGAGCGGTGAGCTTGAAAAGAGGGCAGACCTCCAGGCATCTGCCGCAGAGAATGCACTGGGGAAAATCATTCCAGGCAGACCGGTATGACATCATGTTTTCCTCAAGACATTTTGTTTCTCCGGGCCGGGATGGACAATCAGCATCATTTACGCTAATTTTAATTGGATAGTGAAATAAGCTAACAGGCTCAGGCCGGATGATCAATGGGTATGGGTATGCAGATAATATCTTCCTGCACTCAAGCTCAGAAAAGCTGCCTGGAGGTCAGGGGGTCCGGAAGGAAGCTGGCCCTGGTTCCTACGATGGGGTTTTTGCATGCCGGTCATGAAAGCCTTATGCACTGGGCCAGAAAACACAGTGACCTGCTGGTGGTTTCCCTGTTTGTAAACCCGGCCCAGTTCGGACCCGGTGAAGACCTGGCGCGCTACCCCAGGGACCTGGAACGGGATGTGCAGAAAGCAGGCAAAGCGGGTGTGGATATTCTGTTTTATGCCACATGGGTTGAGGTGGAGGGACTTTCCAGCGCGCTTTGCGGCAGGTTCCGGCCGGGTCATTTTCGAGGGGTAGCCACCATAGTCTGCAAGATGTTCAACCTGCTCTGCCCGCATCTGGCTGTGTTCGGACAGAAGGACTGGCAGCAGCTGGTCATTATCCGCAGGATGGCCCGTGACCTGAATATTCCGGTTCAGGTTGTGGGCAGGCCGACTCTCCGGGAACAGGACGGCCTGGCCATGAGTTCGCGTAATGCCTATCTGAGTCCTGAGGAAAGAAAAGCAGCTTCTCATGTATTCCAGGGCCTGAAGCAAATCCGGGAAGAGTTTCTGGCCGGGAAAACCGGTCGGGAAGAGCTGGAGAATCTGCTCAGGGAGTATTACCGGGAAAATCTTCCTCTGGCCGCTGTTGAATACGTCAGGATAGTTGATGCACAAACCCTTGAACCCACTGATCCAGTCCGTCCCGGATCGCTGGCAGTGGCAGCACTTAAGCTGGGCAAAGCCCGGCTTATTGACAACATACTGCTGCAAGAGGGTGTTATCAGTTGACAGTAGACCGGGCATGTAAATGGTTTCATGCCCTAGCCCCGGGGTGGACTCCAGGGTTTAATTCTTAATCTTATGACTCTAAGATCATGCCCCTGCGAACTTTTTTACAGGCCAAAATCCATCGGGCCACAATCACCGGCACGAATCTTGACTATGAGGGCAGTATTTCGGTCTGTCCTCATCTGCTCGAGGTCTCGGGCATTCTGCCTTTTGAACAGGTGGATGTATACAATCTTGACAATGGTGAAAGGCTGACCACATATGCCATCCCTGGCAGCCAGGGAGAGGTTCGTCTCAACGGAGCTGCTGCCCACAAGGGAAAACCGGATCAAAAAGTTATCATTGCAGCCTATAGTGTTCTCAATGAGAAAGAATGGTCCGGACACAGGCCTGTGGTGATCCTTGTTGACCAGGACAACAAAATCAAGGAGCTTTTTCATGGATGACCGCAGGGAAAAGCTGAGCCTTTTCGGGCGAATGCGCAGGTTCTTGAAGGTCAATATCCTGGCCGGACTGCTGTTTCTGGCTCCCATAGTAGCCACATTCCTGATCCTGAAGGTCACCATCGGCTGGATAGACCAGATTCTTCTGATCATTCCCCCCAGATTCCGCCCTGAGAATTTTTTGCCCTTTCCAGTCCCTGGTCTGGGGCTTATCCTCCTGGTTCTGCTGTTGATCTTTTCCGGTGTGTTCGTCCGCAACTATCTGGGCAGGAAGCTGGTGCTTCTGTGGGAGAAGGTCATTGAGCAAATTCCCATTGTGAACAAGATATATACTGCTGTTAAACAGCTTATAGACACCATAGCCAGGGGGACCTCCCGGGACTTCAAGCGGGTTGTGCTTATTGAATATCCTAAAGAAAATATATATGCTCTGGCTTATGTGACCGGGGTGGCTGTAGGCGAGCTGCAGGAGAAAACCAAAAGAAAGATGATCAATGTCTATGTGCCCACAACGCCCAATCCAACCTCCGGATTTTACCTTATGGTTCCCGAAGATGAGACCATTCCTCTGGATATGAGCGTGGAGGAGTCCTTTAAACTTCTTATGTCCGGAGGTATTCTCACTCCGGTGAAAAAAGGGGAACAGGAGAGAGCATGATCATTTCCAATAAAAATTATGTGTTCACTTCAGAATCAGTTACTGAAGGTCACCCGGACAAGGTGGCGGACCTTATTTCTGATGCGGTCCTTGATGCTATCCTCTTCCAGGATCCCAAGGCCAGGGTTGCGTGCGAGACCCTGGTAACCACCGGGCTGGCGTTCATTGCCGGAGAAATAACCACCAGCGCTTATGCAGACCTGCCGGAGATTGTCCGGGAGACTGTCCGGGAGATCGGCTACAACAGCTCTGAAATGGGTTTTGACTGGGAAACGTGTGCTGTTTTATCCTCCATTGACAAGCAGTCTCCGGATATTGCCATGGGAGTGGACCGCAGGTCCGAAGAAGAGCAGGGCGCCGGAGACCAGGGAATGATGTTCGGATTTGCGGTCCGGGAGACACCTCCGCTGATGCCTGCCCCGGTGTATTATGCCCACAGGCTTTCCAGGAGGCTGGCTTACGTTCGCAAGAAGAACATACTCGACTTCCTGCGCCCCGACGGCAAGACCGAGGTCAGTGTCCACTATATCGACGGCAGACCTTCCCGGATAGACTATGTTGTTATCGCCTGTCAGCACAATGAGGATATTTCCTACGAAGACCTGGTGGAAGCTGTGAGGGAGGAAGTTGTATTTCATACTCTCCCTCCGGAAATGGTGGACAAGAATACCAGAGTCTTCATCAATACAACCTCCAGATTCGTTGTTGGCGGACCCAGGGCGGATTGCGGGCTGACCGGGCGCAAGATTATCCAGGATACTTATGGAGGTATGGGCAATCACGGCGGCGGGGCCTTTTCCGGCAAGGATCCTTCTAAAGTGGATCGCTCAGCTACTTACATGGCCCGGTATATAGCAAAAAACATTGTGGCTGCAGATCTGGCCGAGTGCTGCGAGGTGCAGCTGGCCTATGCCATAGGGGTGGCTGAGCCGATTTCCACTCTGGTCACTTCATGGGGTACCGGCCGGGTGCCTGATGAAGTTCTGTCAGCAGCCGTGCGCGAGGTCTTTGACCTGCGGCCCTATCATATAATCAAACTGCTGAACCTGCTTCGTCCAATCTATAAGAAGACTGCATGCTATGGACATTTTGGCCGGGAACACATTGATTTCACCTGGGAAAAGACTGATGCCGTGGATGATCTGAAGACGGCCTGCAGAATATGACCTCTCAGGCCTGCAGGAAACCACGCCGGCACAGGCTGGATCGTGTTCAGCAAGGTGCAGGGATCGAAGAAAAAAACATATCCGGACAGGCTTCAGGCTTTTGCCGTGAGCAGTGTTTTTTCATAATAAAACTGATGGATTCCCGAAAGTTATGCTGAATCAAGACTTGAAAAGATGCTGAAAGTTGAATAGGGCTGAAAAAGGCCCGGGGGTGCAGAATATCTCAGGAATGAAATGACAATAGTGCTCAAGGAGGTCCAAAGTGCAGCCCAGTATCAAGATTGCCGTGGTGGGGATCGGAAATTGTGCCGGCTCCCTGATTCAGGGAATCTATTATTATAAAAATCAGAACGCTACAGATGCGGTGGGACTAATGCACTGGGAAATCGGGGGCTACGGTCCCGGTGATATCCAGATTGCAGCCGCCCTGGATATTGACAGGCGCAAGGTGGGTCAGGATGTATCCAGGGCCATCTTCGCCCCTCCCAACTGCACTGCCGTATTTGAGCCGGACATACCTGAAATGGGGGTCACGGTACAGATGGGCAGGGTGCTGGACGGTTTTTCCGAGCATCTGCAGGGCTACCCGGAAACACAGACCTTCGTCCTGAGCAGTGAACCTGAGCCGGACATGGATCAGGTGGTGGAGCTTCTAAAATCCAGCGGAGCGGACGTGCTGCTCAATTACCTGCCCGTAGGTTCTGAGGAGGCCACCAGGTTTTACGCCCAGTGTGCTTTGGAAGCCGGAACAGCTTTTGTCAACAATATGCCTGTGTTCATAGTCAGCAACCCCGAGTGGTCTCAAAGGTTCGCAGCCAGGAATCTCCCCATTATTGGTGATGATATAAAGGCCCAGCTGGGAGCGACCATAGTGCACCGCACCCTGGGTGATCTGTTCAAGAAAAGAGGGGTCAGGCTGGAGAGGACATACCAGCTCAACACCGGAGGCAATACTGATTTTCTGAACATGCTCAATCAGAACAGGCTCAAGTCCAAAAAAGAATCCAAGACCGAGTCGGTGCAGTCCGTGCTCGGGGCACGTCTGGATCCGGATGATATCCATATAGGCCCCAGCGATTACGTGGCCTGGCAGAAGGACAATAAGGTCTGCTTTCTACGCATGGAGGGCAGGCTTTTTGGAGATGTGCCCATGAACCTCGAACTGCGCCTGAGCGTTGAAGATTCCCCCAACTCCGCCGGGGTGGCCATTGATGCCATCCGTTGCTGCAAGCTGGCTCTGGACAGGGGGCAGGGAGGTCCTCTGTACGGCCCCTCAGCATACCTGATGAAACATCCGCCCAGACAGTACTGTGACGACACCGCTTATCAGCTTACTGAAGACTTTATTCTCAAAGGGACAAACAAACCCTGAAATCCATTTCTTCTGATTTTCCCTTTCTATAATTGCCGGTCTGTGGCTGGTCCTCATCCTTTATTCAGCAGGCCGGTTTAAATCCAGGTCCCAAGTCGGCGTCACGGTCCATCTCTTGTTTTTTTCCCCATTCCCCTGACAGGTTTTCTCAACAAAATGAAAAATGGATGTAAAGTCTTGAGTTGGCACTGTCAACTCTTTGATTTTTCTGTCCTCTGCCTGCCACTGGTCTTGGAGTAATCCTCTGTCACGCGTCTTCTTGTGACTAAAAGGACTTTTTCGATGTGTATCTTGACACTGTATTTTTATTGCTTATTAGGAAAATAAATATGAAACCAGCAAACGGAGGTGGTTAAATATGGTTATCGATTTGAGCAGTTTCTACAATGTGCCGCGACAGATGGATAAGTTTTTTGATGAGCTGTGGAAACCATCTATGATCAGCCAGAGAAGACATGCTTATCCTCCTGTCAATATCAGTGAAGATACAGGCAAAATATATATCTATTCTGAAATGCCTGGAATTCAGATTGAAGATGTAGACATAACCTTAACAGATGGCAGTCTGGTAATAAAAGGCAATCGTAAACATGATACAGGCAACTATTATAGACAGGAGCGTCCAGCAGGACTGTTTCAAAGGGTTATAAATCTGAACGTTCCTGTAGATGCAGATAAAGTAAAGGCCAGGATGAAGGATGGCATACTTGAGATAATCATTCCCAAAGCTGAAGAAGCCAAGCCCAAGAAAGTCAGTATTGAGGCGGAATAAAAGGGAGGTGATCACCATGGCCAATGAAGTACAGAGGAAGGAAGCTCATAAGTTGCCCCGTTTCTCTCCTAGTACGGATATTATTGAAAAAGAGGACGGGTTTCATATCTATATGGATATGCCGGGCGTTGCCAGGGAGCAATTGAATATCAATCTGCAGGATACGGATCTTGAGATTTCCGCGCAGGCGGAATTTCCCAAACTGAAAAACGCCAGCAATATTCACATGGAATTTGGAGACTGCGAATATGTGCGAAGTTTTACTATCTCTGATGTGGTGGATCGTGAAAATATCAAGGCGACCATGAAAAACGGCGTTCTTGAATTGTATCTGCCCAAGGCTGACAAAGCCAGGCCCCGCAAGATCGAGATCGAGGCGGGCTAAGATAAAAGTATATACTAAGGAGGTTATTGGTTATGAGGGACCGTATGATGCCCAGCAGGAGGACTACCACACCAGAAAGGCGCAGCGCCATGAGAGCTCCCATGGATATGTTCGATATGTTCGAAGAGATGTGGAGGCGTCCTTTCTGGGGAATGGAAGAGGCCGGAAGGGAGTTCACTCCGGCAATCGAAGTCAGCGAAAAGGAGAATGAATTAGTCGTTCGGGCCGAGGTACCTGGACTAGCTCCCGAGGATATAGATATCCGGGTGGAGAACAACACCTTGATCCTGAGTGGCGAAAAGAAGCATGAACATAAGGATGAACAGGAAAACTATGTACACAGGGAGTTTTCCTACGGACGTTTTTACAGGAGCATCCCTTTAAGAGGGGAAGTGGATCCGGATAAGATCAAGGCCAAATACAAAGATGGTGTTCTGACCATCACTGCACCCCTGGCGGAAACAGCAAAGGCCAGAAAGATTGCCATTGAAAGTTAGCCGGATCATGGCCGGCCCCCGGAAAATTACCGATGAGGTCGGAAACCTCCAAAGAATACGATGCCCTTAACGAAAATAACCGGGCAAGAGGCCGCACTGAATTTCTGGTGCGGCCTCTTTTATTTCCGGTCTGTGTACGAAGGGAGAAGTTATTTCTTGAACAGGGAGCCCAGGTCAGTAACGTTTTTCCCCGCCCCCAGGTTGCCCAGATTCTTCAGGTCGCCGGCACCTGAAATGGTCAGATTGCTTACTGCCTCAAGATACTTGTTCTTGAGCTCTTCCGGGAGTTTCTTGTAAAAATAAAGGATGTGCCGACCTTCGATTTCTCCGCTGACCTCATTGTCTATGGGGTAGCCAAAGGGCAGCAGCATCATCTGCACCCCGCCCTGCTGAGTAGGCAGCATCTGCAGTATGGCCGGGTCAGTTATTTTTTTCTCCTGAGCATTCCACTTACCCAGAACCATATCACCGGTCACCAGCTTTACCAGTTGAATATCATATGCCATAAATCTTCTCCTTTGATCATGCTTCTTGCAATAACCAGCGTTTAAAATTATTGAATTTAATTTCTGAATCATATACTGTCAAGAAGCAACTGTTCAGGATCTGGCCGGAATCTTATGCACACATGAATTATCCGGGCTTTAAGCCCGCCCCATGAGAAGTATCATGAATGCACTGGACATTCTCTTTGTAATAGTACTGGGCTTTTTCCTCTTTCGCGGGATTTACAGGGGCATGATTCTGGAAATCGCCTCCATTGCAGGACTCGTGGCCGGGTTTATAACGGCCAATCTCCTGTACTTGCAAGCGTATCCCTGGGTCCAGGAAATAATAGGCAATGAAGATTGGGCCCAGGTTGTCAGTTATCTGGGCATATTTCTGCTGACCATGGCGGTAGTGGCCTTCATGGCCCTTATGTTAAGAAGTCTGCTGCGCATGATCATGCTCGGCTGGCTGGACCGTCTGGGGGGAGGAGTGCTGGGACTTATAAAGGCCGGGCTCATCTGCACTCTGGCCCTGCTGCTTTTGACTGTATTTCTTCCTCCGGATAATGAAATGGTTTCCGGTTCCAGGATCGCACCTTTCATAATGGATCTGAGCAAGAGCCTGGCTGAATACCTGCCACGGGAGCTCAGGGAGGATTTTGCAGACAAGATTCAGTCCATGGCCGGAACCTGGTCTGAGGGTGTCAGGGAGCTCATAAACAACGGGGACGGGCAGTAATGCATGACGGTCCTGGAATGGACAGGATTCTGCAGGTTATTGACACGCTTCTGGGTCCGGAAGGATGTCCCTGGGACCGGAAACAGACTCCTGAAAGCCTGTGCGATTATCTTGTGGAGGAGACTTTCGAACTTGCTGCAGCCATTCGTTCAAATGATGCAGCGGAAATCCGGGAAGAAATGGGGGATGTTTTATTTCTTCTGCTTTTCATGATCCGTCTGCTCCGGGATAAACTGTCACTGGATGATGTCCTGATTCAGAGCGCCCTGAAAATGACAGGCAGACACCCTCATGTGTTCGGCAGCGAGGAGATCGGTTCCCGGGATGAGCTCACCCAAAGCTGGGAAAGAATCAAAAAAAAAGAGAAAAACCTCACCAGCCGTCATGTTCTGGATACAATACCCAAAAGCCTGCCTCCGCTGCTTCAGGCTTACCGGATGAATTCCAAGGCTGCCAGTGTGGGATTCACCTGGCCCGATGATCAGGGGCTGGAGGAGAAGCTGGAGGAAGAGTGGCAGGAATGGCTTAAGGCCTGCAGTCAGGGGAATCCCGCCAAGATGGAAGAGGAACTGGGCGATTACCTTTTTACTCTGGTGGAGTATGCCCGTCGCCACCAGATAAAGGCCAACTCGGCCCTGGCAGGCGCCAATGCCAAGTTCGCCCGGCGCATGCGCATCATGGAGGGGCTGGCCCGGGAACGCGGTCGGGATATCTCAAACCTGGATCAGGAAGACCTGGACAGCCTGTGGCTGAAAGCCAAGGCCATGGACGGGCAGTAAATTCCGGATATTGTTTTACTAGATTATAATCACGGGAGTTCATCAGGAGGTGCCGGCTGTTCACGGGGTGAGCCGCTGTAGACTGATTATTGCGGTCATCTTTTTCAGGACCTGCTCCGGAGTCAACCCGCCCGTATCGATATGCACAGCGTCATTGGCCGGACGCAGGGGGGCAATGGTCCGGTTTTGGTCCTGCTCGTCTCTAAGGCGCATCTGCTCCAGGATGTGCCGGGTATCCATTTCGCAGCCCATTTCTTTCAGCTGTCTGTATCTTCTATCAGCCCGGATCACGGGATCAGCCAGGAGATAAAACTTGTAGTCCGCTTCCGGAAAAACAACGCTGCCCATGTCCCTGCCCTCAGCCACCAGGGAGGTCTCCCGGCCCATCTGCTGCTGGGCCTTTTTCATGAAGGTTCTTACCACCGCCAGTCTGGCCAGGGTTGAGGCCAAAAGCCCTGTCTCCTCGGTCCGGACCTGATCCCCGATCATTTTGTCATCAAGAAGCAGCCGGCTGTTTTTGCCTGGGCCTTCAAGCCTGAAGCGCATGGAATTCAGCCTTGCACCCAGTTCATTCTCCTGGAGTTGCAGGGCTGCAGGACCCAGCATCCATGCCGCAGCCCGGTACATGGCCCCGGTATCCAGGTAAGCCATGTTCAACTGCTCGGCCAGAGCCCTGGCCAGAGTGGTCTTGCCTGCCCCTGCAGGACCGTCAATGGTGATGATGGTGTGCCTGGAGTTCATGCCACTATCTCCTGCATGGCCCTGATAAAAATCTGGTTTTCTTCCGGGGTTCCGATGCTGACCCGCAGGAGTTCATTAAATCCGTAGCTGTCCAGGGGACGGATGATGATGCCGCGGCTTAGAAGTGCTTCAAATATTTCCCGGGCATTGCCTGGTGGGGCGAACATGATGAAATTGGCCTGGGAGGGGTATATGCCGCAGCCAAGTTTCTGCAGTTCACTGGACAGAAACATGCGTCCTTCCAGAATGATCTCAAGGGCTTTTTCTGTGAAGGCAACGTCTTCCAGGGCTGCCTGACCAGCCTTGTCCGCCAGGATATTCACGCTGAAAGGCAGTCTTATGCGGCGCATATAATCAGCCAGCATGCCCGGAAGGACAGCGTATCCCAGCCTGAGGCCGGCAAGGCCGTACATCTTGGAAAAGGTGCGCAGGACTATCACATTTGGTACCTCCCTCCAGAAGGAAAGGGCCGAATACTTTTCCACTGGCCGGGCAAAGTCGATGTAGGCTTCGTCCACAACAAGATAGGACCCTTCAGGCAGTGCTGAGGCAAAGTCTCTGATTTCCCCTGCCGGGGCCGCATAGCCCGAAGGGTTGTCCGGATTGGTCAGGAAAACCAGCCTGGTCTGGGGGTTGACCAGGTCCCCAAGTTCATTCCAGGCAAAACTGAAGTCATGGTTGAGCCCGGTCTGGCGGAAGTCCACTCCGTTCAGCCGGGCCTGCAGCTGGTAAATGCTGAAGCAGGGCCTGAAAGCCACGACATTGCTCTGTCCTGGAACCGCAATGAGACGGATCAGAAGATCGATGAGCTCATCAGATCCATTGCCGCAGACTATATTGCCGGGTTCAAGACCGAGATGAGCGGCAATGGCCCTGCCAAGAGAGGGGTTGTTGGCCCGGGGGTAACGAAACACCATGGATGCGTTTCGTGAGACAACCTCCTGAACCACAGGAGAAGTACCCAGAGGATTTTCATTGCTGGCCATCTTAATGACTTTTTTCAGGCCGTATTTATTTTTAATCTCCTCTATGCTGAGTCCCGGTGTATAGGGTTTGAAGGATTGGACCTGGGAACGGATGTAAATTGCTTGTTTTTCAGACATTGATCCTCACAATAGATTAATGTTGACCGCTGATGACAAATACTTGACGGCAAACCGGTCAGCTGCAGCAGTCCCTGATCTTTTTTTCCAGTTCACTCTCGCATGACAGCAGCTTTAGAAAGGTTCCGCGGGGCAGATCAGTGCTCACTGGCCCATAAAGATTGGCCCATACAGGCACCATTTTTAAGGTTCCCCATTTTTCTCCGGCGATAATCAGATCTATATCCATTTCCCGCTCCAGAATGAACTCGTGGTCACCGGGAATAAAAAACCCTTTTGTGCCCAGAAAGCTTTCCTGCCATACTCGGGCCAGGTCCTTTGATGCCGGCAGTTTCAGCTCCATTCGGCCCTCCCGGTTCACCTGATTTGAGGCCGGATGAAGATAAGCAGTTCGTCCATGCGTTCGTCAACGAACTCGTGCTTGAAAAACCATCCCAGCACAGGAATGCGGTGCAGCCCAGGGATTCGAGTCTGTCCCCGGCCTTCAGCCAGTTGTTTGATGCCCCCGATAATTGCTGTTTCTCCGTCCTCGACCAGAAGAGTGGTCCTGGCCAGTTTAGTGCTTATATCATCCCCGTCCGGAGTATCATCACGAACTTCCAGGTTCAGGATCAGATTGTTGTCAGGCGTTATCTGGGGCTGAACCACGAGTTTCAGGACAGCATCCAGGTATTCTGTTCGTGTACCCCGTTCGTCAGGTACCTCTCTGGCGATACGCGTCCCCTGTTCGATTTCTGCCCGCTGGTTGTTCAGGGTCATGATCCTGGGTGCGGAAATGATGCTGGATTTGCCCTGGGCCTCTCCCAGGCGCAGCCTGGCTTCCAGGACAGAGAAACTCCTGCTTTCCCTTCCCAGGTAGCCAACTCCCAGGAGGTTGCCCATATCCCCCGGGAAATTAAAGGTTTCCGGCCGGATAATCTCCTGGCTCAAGCCCGGAGACTGGTATGCGAAATGCCAGTCAATGCCCAGTTCCCTGCGGAATTCTTCTGTGGCATAAACCACCCGGGCCTCAATAAGTACCTGACTTTCGGGCCGGTCCAGATTGCTGATCAGTGCCCTGATTTCTGCAAGCCTGGAAGATGTATCCTGGATGATCAGGGTGTTGGTCCGTTCATCGTGGATGATCCGGCCGCGCTGGGAAAGAAAGTCCTGAATCCTGGGCTCAAGCTCGCTGGCCCGGGCATACTTTATGGGAATAAATTCCTGCTGAAGAGGCTCAAGCTTCATCAGGCTTTCGTGCTCCATTACCCTGGCTTCCCTGGCCTGACGGAGCCTTTCCCTGAGGGATTCCATCTTCTCTGCCGTAGTCACCCGGATGATATTATCCCTGCGGACCATGGCCAGGTCCTTCTGAGCCAGAATCTGATCCAGGGCCTGGTCCCAGGGAACATTTTTCATACGCAGAGAAATCCTGCCTCTGACTTGTTCATCCAGAATTAGGTTGTAGTCGGTAATGGAGAGGATCAACCGTAAAACATGTTCCACTTCGGCGTTTTGCAGGTCAATGGAAACAGGTTCTCCTGTGAAGTGCTCCTGCATGCCGGGTATAATAAAATCCTGCTCAAGGCGATGCATGTTCTGATCCCTGGACAACAGCTCTGTGGGACCGGACGGGTTGGTGCTGCCTGATCCATCAGCTCCGCCCGGGTAAAACCTGAAAACTGCGGAGTCTTTTAAGTCAAGAATCTCAAATTCCTGCTTACCGGACCACAGCCAGGTCAATTCTGCACCGCGGGCAGTATCCTGCACCAGAAGGGACTTGAGCCGGGTGTGGTAATCATCCAGTCTGTACATGCCCACCAGACCCGCAGGTACCGAAACTTCGGGAAGAATGACCTGCATCCTGGTCTGATCCTGCTGGCTTATGATATGGCTCAAGGGCTCCCTGCCCTGGAAATGCACATGAAGAATATTTTCCTGGTCCAGCTGGATATCCGGTTCCTGAACTAGCCTGTTCCCGGTTCCGCCTGATTCATGGGCCTGGATCGGCCATGCCATCAAGGAGAAAAGGCATAAAAAAGACAGAACCTGAACAGGGAACAAGAAAAAATTTTTCCTGGACATTTTATTCATTCTCTTCCTCCCGCAGATTCAAGATTCGGCGGACAGCACCTCCCTGGCCGGGATCACCGTAAATATGTTCAAGGACAACCACCCGGTCCGGAAGAATCTTGACCACTTCACCCCGGTTCATCCCTATCCTGGTTCCCTCATGCAGAAGAAAGGCAGTCCCGTCAGGTATCTCCACCATGGCTGCAGCCTGTTGTGGTAAATCAGGATTCCACAAAATGCCCACGAGACGGATGCGGCTCAGTTCCACCTGTTCCAGAGGAGTCAGCGGTTTTAACTGAGAAGGGGAGACCGCCTCCACAGGCTTTTCAGTCTGGGGAATGATGGGGCAAAAGGGTCTGGCAATCCCCGGTGATCGTAGCCCGGCAGAGGCGGTTCAATCCATTCCTGGGCGGAAAAGATGCGCGGTTCCTCCTGTGCTGCCCACAGAACCGGCGCCCAGATAGTCAAAACAAGGACAATAAAAGATGCGGTTCTTCTATTGAGGTCAGGATCTGGCACTTTTCAGTTGTCCTCCTGGGCATTTTTCTCCATGAGGTTCAGGGCCCTGTAAACCTGGAGCCTGGCTTCGGCAGTAAGGATCATGTCCCGGACAGCCTGTTCCTGCCCGGAAGGACGAAGGCTCAGGCTTTTCAGGCTTACCAGCCTGTCCAGTCTGGCCAGGGCGTCAAAAAAATACATCAGCTCATGAAAGCTGCCCTCCAGTCGCAGCTGGACCGTGCGGCTGGCGAAGTATCCATGCACCTTCTCCGGTCCCGGTTGAAAGAGCAGAAAACGAACCCTGTGTTCATTTCCCAGACGTTCAAATGAGGCCAGAAGCCTTTCCAGGGCATGTTCATCAGCAGTCAAAAGGCTTCGGGCCAGCTCCAGTTCCCTGGCCGCATTCCCTGCCCTCTCTTCCAGATCAGGAACCCTGGAAGCTTTTTTTGAAAGGACGAGCATGTCCATTTCCAGGGATTCGAGTTCGGACTCAAGAGTGCTTATGCCGGCCAGGTTTGGCCCCAGGGATAAATTCCAGGCACCACCGGCAATGGATGCTGCAAGGATTGCCACTATCAACACCCTTTGAACCGGTGTCAGGGACTCAAACCTGTAAATGACTGCCTGTTTGTTCAGACGCATGGCTCTTGGTCATGTCATTTTGGGGGACCGGTTCACTCACGGACAGGTCCCGCCTGAATCCGGAATTCAAATTCCACCAGACTCTGGTCCATGATCTGTCTGTGCGAGGTCCTTTGAGTGCTTACAGAGCGGAAGAATTGAGATTTTCTGAGACTGTTCACATACCGGGCAAAAACCTGATTGTCCAGGGCCACGCCCTGGATTTCGACAGATCCCTCCTGATCAAAGCTCAGGGTCTCAAACCACACCTTTTCATGGGGCAGATTCCGGACCAGAGTGGCCAGGTAGTATACCGGAAGCTGTTGATTAATGCGTATTTTGCTGATGTGCCGGATCCTGGATTCTTTCAGCTCTATCCTTTGTTCCAGCTCATGTGCCCGGCTGACCTGTTCAAGAAGTTCAAGCCTCCGGTTTTCAACGGCCATTTGCTTTTCTTCCAGGACCTTGAGTTTGCTGCCGGTCAGCAGGCTCAGGCCCCAAAATACAGTGCCGGTAAGAATAAGCAGGCATAGGGCTGCAGCGATCTGTTTTTCAGTATATGAGAACCGCTCCCTCTCGGATTGAGGCAGGAGATTGATCCTGATCATGGTCTATATAAACCCCCGCAAGGCAAGTCCAGTGGATACCGCAAACTGAGGCCTGACTGTCTCCAGGTATTTCAGGTCAAAATCATTGGCTCTGACCTGAATCTTCTTCCAGGGATCAAGATGCCTGATTCTGACCTGCAGCTCATGCTCCAGGACCTGCTCCAATCCCTTGAACAGGCTCCCTCCTCCCGAAAGAAAGAGAACATCTGCCTGTCTGCCTCCCGGAACAGAGGACTGGTACAGACCCATGAGCCTTTTTATGTCCGAGGCCCATGAGCGCATAAGATTACGGCAGTCCCGGTATATATTCTGTATGGTTTCCGGGCCTTGGTTTTCAGGCCCTGCCAGTTTGATTTTTTCTGCCTCGCATGGATTCACTTTCAGGTTTTTGGCAATTATTTCGGTTAATTGTCTGCCGCCAAGGGGCGCTTCCCGAAAAAACAGGGGATGGTTGGACAGGAAAACAGCAAAAATGCTCTGCTGCCCTCCAATATCCAGAAGATAGACAGGATCTCGGGTCAAATCCGGATAATTGTATTCGAAACAGTTGCTCAGGGCAAAGGCATCCACGTCCACAATACTCAGCTTCAGCCCGCAATGCTTTATGATCTTCATGAGCTCCCGGACCAGTACTTTCTTTCCGGCTACCAGAATGATATCCTGTTCCTGGCTTTCTGAAGGCTGATCCGGGATGTGGCAATCCAGACAGACATCGTTCAGGTCAAACGGGATATACTGGTCAGCTTTACTCAATGCTTCCTGCTTGATGTCTCTTCCGCGGCCCGGCCTGAACTGAACCTTCTTGACGATGATCCCGTGCCCGGCCAGAGACGAGGCAACAGCCTTGTCCTTAAGACCCAGATGGTTCCAGAGGTCCTGCAGCCTTTGGCTTTTCCGGCCGGGATCTTTGGATTCCCCCTCTGACCAGGGCATCCTGGCAACACACTGCAGATTAAGAGTTTTTCCGCTGGTAGCAAGCTTAACCGTTTTGCACCAGGTGCTGCCGAGATCCAGGCCGCATGAAGGATTCTTGGACCGGAACAAGTTCAGCATCATGATCCTCGAGGCATATATCAGGCCTGCCTTTTGTCCGGCATCCAATTCGGTATGACAAGGCAGGCCGCATTCTCAGGCCAGTGCCAAGGGTTATTCTTTAGCTATGTGAAAAGGTATTTAGGGCCTGATGGTCAGAACAGGAATTTTGGCTGCCTTGACAATTTTTTCAGCCACAGAACCGAACAGAATCCTGTCTATACCCTTGCGGCCGTGAGTGCCCATGACTATCATATCCATTTTTTCCCTGTCCGCGTATTTCAGGATTTCTTCAGCGGCATAGCCTGTGAGCACCTGTCCTGATGACTCCACTTCACTTAAATTTTCCTGAATGAAGATGTCCATGGTTTTTTCGGCACCGCTGACAATTTCACCCACAAAGTTTTCAATGGAGGTGGGAGGAACATGAAACCCCACATACTGGGAAAGACTCGGAGCGATATAGATCACCTTGACAGAAGCGTTTAAAGATTTAGCCAGTGTCTGGGCGTAATCAGCAACTTTTGGGCTCATCTCAGAAAAATCAACTGCACAGAGGATGGTTTTGATCTCGGCCATAAGTCCTCCTGTTCAAGGGGTTGATGGATTAAGCCTGATAATGCCAGATAAAATTGAAAGAAACAAGTTTTTTGAGCAGTAATAAAAGAGGTGAAAAATGCCAATTTATGAGTATTATTGTCCTGAATGCAACAAGCGCTTTGAAGAGCTGGTCATGGACAGGGAAAAAATGGTGAACTGTCCTGTGTGCGGCAGAGACGCCAGCGCAAACAGATGCATGTCTGTCAGCAGCGTGGGCAGGAGCAGGGAAAAATCAGAGGGGCCTTCTGCGCCTCTGTGCGGGCCGACCTGAGGCGTTTAAAAACGCTTTGGTTCAAAGCGGTCAGCTTTTCATGGCATCGAAGCGTTGGAACTTCATGCTCAATCCGGCCCGGCCCTGGGTTGCGGAGCGCAGATCAGTAGAAAACCCGAACATCTTGCGCAGCGGCGCCAGGGAAAGAATGACTTTCTGGTCACCGCGGTCAAACATGTTTTCTACCTGGGCCCCTTTGATACCCAGAAGATTGATGCAGTCTCCCACAAATTCGGAAGGAGTATAGATCTCCACGCTCATTATGGGTTCCAGCAGCATCGGGCCGCCGCCGGCCAGTGCCTTTTTCAGGGCCTGGACCGCGGCCAGCCTGAAACCGATACTGTCAGCACCTTCAGCAGACTGGAGCCTGCGCACCCGGACCAGGACATCCTGGATGGGAAATCCTTTGAGTTCCCCTGCCTGAAGAGCGTCCTCCACCCCCTTGTAAACTGCATCCAGCCAGACCTGGGGCCACTTCTGTGAATCCACCTCCATGCTTATTCTGTTGCCCTGTCCCCGTGGAACAGGTTCCACCTGGACCTCGACCCAGCCGTAATGAAACTCTTCGCCCAGTTCCCTGGCATATTCCGCATGTGCCCTGGACTTTTCAGAGATGGTCTCCTGGTGAACCACTTGGGGGTTGCCGGCCCGGAAGTCTACATTATGTTCCCTCTTTATCCTGTTCAGGGTCACATCCAGATGCAGTTCACCCATGCCAGAAAGGATGAACTGGTCTGTTTCCGGGTCACGCTCAAAAAACAGTGTGGGGTCTTCCTGAAGCATCCGGTCCAGGGCAAAAGTGAGTTTTTCCTCTTCCTGGCTGTTTCTGGGCTCCAGGGCCAGAGTAATGACCGGGACATAGGCGCTGATTTTTTCCAGCAGGATAGGATCTTTTTCACTGCACAGGGTGTCTCCGGTGCGGGCGTCCTTCATGCCGGCAGCGGCCACAATCTGTCCGGCCAGGGCCTGCTCCAGCTTTTCCCTGTGTTTCGCATGTACGGTGAACAGCCTGGCCACCCTTTCCTGAATGTTCTGCCCTGAATTGAAAACTGTCTCGCCGGCACTGATCCTGCCGGAGTAAAGGCGCAGGAAGACCAGTTTCCGGCCGGTTTCCATGCTCACCTTGAAAACCAGGGCGGACAGGGGGGCATTCACCCTGACTGGGAAGGATTTGGACTTCCTGCTTTTCGGATCAATGCCCTGCACCTGGGGAACATCCAGGGGTGAAGGCATAAATTCGCATACAGCATCCATGACCGGCTGGACCCCGATGTTTTTCAGGGCCGATCCCGCCAGCACGGGAACTACCTTGAGAGACAGCGTGGCCCGGCGAATGGCCTTGAGCAGTGCATCAGGAGGAATTTCCCTGCCTTCCAGGTAATCCTCCATGACAGCATCGTCATATTCGGCCAGGTTTTCCAGAAGAAAGTCCCGCCACCGTGCGGCTTCGTTTATTTCTTTCTCCTCGGGATAAAGGCGCGCAATGGTTTTGCCCAGGCTCTGATTTTCAAAGATCAGCTTCTGACCTGAAATGACGTCCAGCACCGCTCTAAACTCCTCTCCCTGGCCCAGAGGGACCTGAACCGGCAGAGGGACAGCCTTTAATTTCCGGCGCATGGCTTCAAGAACCATTTCAAAATCAGCACCCGGCCGATCCATTTTATTGATAAAGGCAATTTTGGGAATATGGTATCTGGTGGACTGTCGCCACACTGTCTCGCTCTGAGGTTCTACCCCGCCCACCGCACAGAAGACCGCTACCGCACCGTCCAGCACCCGCAGGGACCGGTCCACCTCCACGGTGAAATCCACGTGTCCAGGCGTATCTATAATATTTATGTTTCTGTCCCGCCACAGACATGAAGTAAAGGCTGATGAAATGGTAATGCCCCTTTCCTGTTCCTCGGGCAGGAAATCCATGGTTGCCGTGCCGTCGTGCACTTCCCCCATGCGGTGAATTTTCTGGGTATAATATAGAACACGCTCGGTCAGAGTGGTTTTGCCCGCATCGATATGGGCGATGACGCCGATATTTCTGATTTTTTCCAGGTAAGAGGAGGAAATGGATTGATGGGACATGAGTGTTCGGCCTTTAATTTTCAGGTGCATCCGCCCCGGGCCTGCTCCAGAATTCCCGATGAAAGTAAAAAAATGCAGGGTCAAGACCCGGCCATATCCAGCAGGCTTCCATGCCGGGATAGAGGCCCAGAAATGCTCTGGTCTGCAGAAAAAGGTCCCGGGGACCAAAGAAAACATCCATGTCCAGATCAAGAAATTCAGTTCTGTCCAGTTCCAGGACTTCAAAGGCCGGTGGGGCAAGACGTGCTTTTTCTCCTGCAACCATGAAGTGAACGTCTGAATTGGCCCAGGAAATGACATCCCAGTCCCAGTCCAGCTGTTTTCCGGCCCAGACACCTGCCTTCAGGCCGGATTTCCAGGGCAGTGCTATCTTCTTGACCTTACCGGGCAGCAGGTTCCAGGCCAGGTCATCTGAAGTTCCACCCTCCGGAACAAAAAAAGCTGCCTGCACGGACCTGTCCAGACCGTGCAGCCAGGTGTGCAGGAGATTACTGCTCACAAGATAAATGTCTTCAATGCCGGCCAGCTCCAGGGCGGTCAGGAAGTCAGCGGGAACTTCCTCGGGCTTTTTCCCGGTGATAAAGATGGCTGTTGCGGATGCATGGTTTATGACCGCAGGTACCAAAAGGGCCAGGACTTTGTTCCAGGCTGGCAGGGCTGAGCCCAGTATCAGCCCTGCAAAGTCCAGATGCCTGGATATGCTTGTCCTGGAAAAGGATCCATCCAAACGGCAGAGAGTTTCTTTGTCCAGGCAATGATCAGCAGGATAGCAGGCGCAGAGGTGGGCTATCTGTTTTTTGATCCAGGCCCGCCTGGCAGCGGAGGTATGCTCGTAGGCCCTGGCCAGGATCTCCTCGCTTATCAGGCAGGATTCGAGATTGGATAAGATATGCATGGAAAGGCAAGTCCTGAAGTATGTTCCGTGCCGGGCCGGAAAATGGTCCGGCCTGATCCGTGCGGCCAGAGTGTAAAGCTGATGCGCGCCTTGTCAAGCAAAACCTTGCAGGCAGGACCTGGAACCGGTTATGCCCGGCCTGCAGCAGGAAGAATGGCCCAGTTCATATCCCTGGAATCAGATTTCAGAATGCCTTTTCCCCGGCTATCCGGAGTGCATGGCTGCAATGACCGCGCGCATGAATGCCGGCAGGTCATCCGGGGTACGGCTTGTAATAAGTCTGCCGTCCACCACAGCCTCTTCATCCACCCAGTGGGCGCCGGCATGGACAAGATCATCTTTGATGGCGAAAAACGAGGTGACTTTTTTCCCTGGAAGAATCCCTGCCGAGGCCAGCATCCAGCCGCCGTGGCAGATGGCGGCCACCACCTTGTTTTGATTAAACATCTCCCGGACCAGGTTTACCATTGCCCCGTGCCGGCGCATGAAGTCCGGGGCAAAGCCCCCTGGGATTACTATTCCGGCGTAATCCTTCGGGTCGGCATCCCCGGCGGCCAGAGTGGATCTGGCTGTTGTTCCTGCTTTGCCAGGGTAAGCCCTGTTTACCTCCGGAGCCACTACATCCACCTGGGCTCCGGCTTCCAGCAGGCGGTAATAAGGATAGATGAACTCGTAATCATTGTACATCTGCTCTACCATGACCATGGCTTTTTTGTCTTTCAATTCCATTTTCTTCTCCTTTGTATCTCAAGGGTTGTAAGGCACCTTGAGTGGCTAGTCCAGGTTCAGCGCCGACAGCGCCTGGATTTTCAATATAAACATTAACTGCTTGCCTGCCAAATATCAAGCTGTGCCACCCATTGTTTTAAGAATGCCTTTCCTTGTATAAACTTATGAAAAACGTTAACCGGCGTGAAGAAAGTGTGTATATAGTTTTTTTAAGCGCACACATTATACATCTGTCCACCATGACCATGGCTTTTCTGCCCTGGAGTTCCATGTTCCTCTCCCTGGTTTATCTGCCTTTGGAATTTGTACCTCCCGGAAGATTATAAATATCCTTGACATCTGGGCATGCAAGAGGGCATAAAAAGGCATAGCCTTATTAAGGGCAGAAAATTTATTGCCGGGGAGGATGACGTGAGCAATATTACCTTCAAGGCCGATGACGAAGTTATCAAAAAAGCCCGCAAGGTGGCCATTGAAAAAAATACCACCCTGACCCGGATGTTGAGAGAGTATCTGGTTTCATTGGCCAGACTGGAAGATGAAAAGAAATCAGCGGCGCTGTCCAGGCTGGAAAAGACCTTTGAGCGCCACAGCCGGGATATGGGCAGGAGAGAATGGAGCAGAGAGGATCTGTATGAGCGCTCCTGACAAATGCTTCATTGACACTAATGTGGTAGTCTATGCCTATGACCGGCATGAGCCCTGGAAAATGGAGACAGCCCGGCAGATCCTGAGACGGGGGATAAAGGATGAAAATATCGTTTTATCCCCCCAGGTGCTGAGTGAGTTTTTTGTTGTGGTCACGAAAAAGATAAAGGAGCCCCTTGCTCCCGCGCAAGCCCTGGAAATCATCCAGACTTTGAGTGTAATTCCAGCCGTGGACATGGATTGCCTGCTGGTGGAGAAGGGGATAGCTTTCCATATACAGTACAGTATTTCTTATTGGGATGCGCTGATTGTGGCTGCTGCGGAAAGAGCACAGTGCAACATATTGCTCACCGAGGATCTGAAAATGGGAGAGGTTTACAATAAAGTGACCGTGCACAATCCTTTTCGGTGACAAGGACTATCTTCCTTTTAAGGAAAGCAGGGGACAGTTCGGTGCCGACTGTGATCTGTCAACTAATCCAAATTGACTCGTCAACCACGCGGGACGCATGGCAGGTAGAGTGCCGGACAGTGCCCATATTACATACAAAGCGCTGCACTGATATAATAACGTGATGGGTTTGGCAGCCTAATGCTGAAAAGGGCTAAGCCATTACAAAAAAAGGCACCCTGTTGTTCAGGGTGCCTTTTTTTGTTTTAATTAAGGTGTGGATGATCAGGAGGTGCACTCCTGGTAGTTATCTGTACGCCAGGGCCTGGGTAATGACCGGTTCAAAGAGGTTAATTACCAGGGAAGGATACAGCCCCAGGAAGGCCCCCAGGAGGATTATGCCTATCAGAGGCAGGCACATGCTCAAAGGAGGATCTTTGATATGACTGTTGTTTTTCAGGTTATCAGGCAGTTCGCCGAAAAATATTGTCAGGGCAAAATATGCGACATATCCTACAGTGAGCAGAACGGCCATCAATCCAATGATTCCGAGGGCGATGCCCAATGCGTCGGCACGCTGGAATATGCCCTGGAACATGATTACTTCGGATATAAAGCTGCTGAAAGGTGGTATACCGGCCAGCATTAAGCCACCAAGAATAAATATCAGGGCGGTCATGGGCATTTTGTACATTAACCCACTAAGTTTGGTGGTGTCACGGATGTGAGTTGAATAAACAACCATTCCTGCCGCGGAAAAGAAGACGGTTTTGCCAATGCAGTGGCTGAGGAAGAAAAACAACCCTCCCTCTATGCTTGCTGCGGTCAGGGCTCCGATACCAAGCATGGAGTAAGCGCACTGGCTGATGGTGGAACATGCGGGTATGCGCTTCATATCTGTCTGTCCCAGGGTCAGAAGTGCCCCGTATACCATGGTGATAACTGACAGGACCATGATGGGCGGCCCGAACCACTGGAAGTCATCCCAGAGCGGAAGCACAAGCACGCGAACGACAATATAAGCGACTATATTTGCATAGACAGCCATCAATGCAGCTGTGCTGGTGGGTGTGTTGGAATGCACCCATGGAATCCAGACGTGCAGGGGCACGATGGCTATTTTGGCGAACAGGCCCACCAGTATTATGGCTATGGCCCAGAATGCCAATGGTGAACCAGCCATATGGTGAATCTGGTCAATCTGGAAGGAGCCCACCTGGGAATAGATGACCAGGATACCGGCCAGGGTGACAACAGCTGAAAAAATGCCCCAGATCAAGAACATCATGGCTACTTTGACCCGTTCGTAATATCCAAAGTAGGCCAGGAGGAAGTAAAAAATTATGGTCAATAGCTCCAGAAAGAAATAAAGCACAATCAGGTCTGCGGCAAAGGTAAGTCCAACAAAGCCTACCGGGAAGAACATGAACAGGTAGAAAAAGCATGCGTAATATTTGATTTCATTTTTTTTATCTATACCTGCGAAAAGNATTTCGATTCGATGGTCTATGTATTTGATGGAGTAAATACTGAGGGCCAGGCATACCAGGTTGCATATCAGTGCTACCACAATACTCAAGCCGTCNGCCAGTAAGGTAAATCTGATGTCCGGATTTATTGCTAAGGGGTAATCTACCTTAATGGGCTCTCCCTGGTAAACACTGGAAAGTGCCACCAGCAAAAGGCCTGTTGTATAGGCAATACCGAATACCGCCAGCCATCCCGCTTTTTTCCCCAGATGATTCCTGAACAAAAAAATGAGCAGGGCGACGAGTACCGGGATAAAGATTATCTGGAGCAGTATAGAAGGTATCATGTCACATCATCCTGAAAAGGTCCATTATTATTGATGGGAAAAGTCCCAGGAACGCTCCCAGCAAGACAACGCCGATCAGAGGCAGAGACATGAGCCAGGGCGGATCTTTTATATGATCATCGTTTTTCAGATTTTCAGGCATTGGTCCGAAGAATATCTTCATGGTGAAAAAAAAGGCGTAAGCTACTGTTAATACAACCGCAAGCAATCCTAGAATTCCTGTGACCATACCGACTGTGTCAGCACGTTCGAATACCCCGGTGAATAAAATTACTTCCGCTGGAAAACTGCTGAAAGGAGGTATGCCGGCAAGCATCATGCCTCCGGATATGAACAGTATGGCGGTGATAGGCATTTTATACGCCAGCCCGCCAAGATTATGGATGTTTCGAATGTGCGTCATGTAGACCACAATCCCGCAGGTGGAAAAGAATACGGTTTTGCCCATGATATGGCTGAGAAAGAAAAAAAGTCCTCCTTCTATTCCCGCGGTGGTCAAGGCTCCGATTCCCAGCATGGAGTAGGCGCTCTGGCTGATGGTGGAGCATGCCGGGATGCGTTTCATGTCTCTCTGGGCCAGTGTGAGAAGTGAGCCGTAGACCATGGTGATCACTGCAAGTACCATTATGGGCGGCCCAAACCATTGAAAATCTTCATAAAGAGGCATGATCAGGGTTCGGACGATAATATATGCAGCGATATTGGCGTAAACTGCCAGCAGTCCGGCAATGCAGGTGGGATGCTCAGCATGGACCCAGGGCATCCAGACATGCAGAGGAACTATGGCCAGCTTGGCCAGCATTCCGATCAATATTATGGCGATGGCCCAGAATGCCATCGGATTGCCGGCCATTTGATGGATCTCACTGATCTGAAAGGTGCCGATCTGGGAGTAGATCATTAATACACCGGCAAGAAATAAAAGGGCTGAAAAAATGCCCCAGATCAGGCACAGGGTGGCAACTCTCACTCTTTCCACGTAGCCGAAGTAAGCCATTAAAAAGTACAGGACCACAGTCAGCACTTCGAGAAAGAAATAGAGTACGATGAGATCGGCAGCGAAGCTGACACCCATGAATCCCACCGGAAAAAAGAGGAACAGGTAGAAAAAACAGGCATAATAACTGATTTCCTGTTTTTTGGAAATACCCTGGTATATCAGCTCGATACGGTGATCAACATACTTGATGGAGTAAGTGCACAGGACCAGACATAAAATATTGCAAATCAGGGCAACAGCTACGCTTAACCCGTCAGCCAGCAAGGAAAATCTTATATCCGGGTTGACTAGTATCTGATATTCAACCTTAATCAAATTGCCCTGATAGACACTTTGCAAAACCAGCAGCAAAAGAACTGTAGTATAAGCAAGGCCCAACACAGCCAGCCAACCAACTTTTTTTCCCAGCTGATGCCTGAAAACAGAAATAAGCAGGGAAATAAGAACTGGGATGAAGATTATCTGGAGTAGAATATAAGACATCATGTCAACATCCTAATTAAGGCTAAACCCAAAAAAATTATGGTTAAGGCGAGTATGTAGGCCATGCTGCTGGACAGATCCTTTGCATCGCCGCGGATTAAGTTAAGAAGAGAGCTGCCTCCTCGGGCAATCATCCTGGGCATCCAGAAATGAGCTGTCCTGTCAATTCCATACTCACATTTTCCAAAAATAAAGTTTGCAGAAAATTTTCTTAGTCCATCGGGCATTTTTCGGTGAATGCCTACATCGTATCGATCTTCATTTCTGGCTGTCAGCACTGACATTAATACTGTTCCCTGCGCAAAGAACCAGTTGTAGAACTTGTCAATGTACCATCTCTCCCAGAAAAAAGTATGCAGCACCTGTACCAGCTTTGATCGCTGGTAAGCGGTATCAGCATTCCATCTGTTGGATACATAGAATTTGTATGCCGGAATGGCTCCAATGAGCACAGCGGATATGGATAGAATAATCATGAGGGTCTTGGAAAAGTCCGGTACAAACTGAACTGTAGAAAGAGCCAAGTCATCTACCAATTGGATACTAAAGAGATCGTACAGAGCGTACTCCGCTCTCATGCCCAACAGTCCGAAAATGACTATTCCAGCGGCCAGAATACCGCATGCAATCGTTTGAGGCAGATATCCCTCACCAACATGGTGCCCCGGCTTGCTCAACTCCTTTTGAATATGTTCACTGGGACGGCCGTGAAAGACCATACCCACGAAACGCATGGTATAGAAGGCGGTGAATACAACCGTGATCAGTCCAATGATAAACAGAGGATAATGGTGCGACTCAAGAGTAGACAGCAATACGGCTTCTTTGCTCCAGAATCCGGGCAGTGGCGGAACCCCGATCAGTGACAGGGCGGCCAGCCCCATGAAAATCCAGGTGTAGGGAAGATATTTGCGCAATTTTCCCATTTCGTGGATGTATATTGAATGAGCGGCATGGATCACGGTTCCGGCGCAAAGAAACAGGCAGGCCTTGAACATGGCATGGCTCATGAGATGAAATATGCCAGACATATAACCCTTTACCAGCAGATCCTGAGAAAAACCGGCGACACCAAGGGCCAGCATCATAAAGCCGATCTGGCTTACAGTGGAGTAGGCCAGCACTTTTTTAAGCTCCAGGGCCACCAGTCCCTGGCTGGCGGCCAGAAAGGCTGTAATGGCGCCGATCCAGGCCACAATGTGGAAAAAGTAAATAGCCTCTTCCAGTCCATAATGCCAGTATCCCATATAAAATACAGGAATGAACCTGGCGATTAAAAACACGCCGCTTTTGACCATTGTGGCTGCATGGATAAGGGCCGACACCGGTCCAGGACCGGACATTGCCTCAGGCAACCATTCATGAAAAGGAAATTGAGCTGATTTGCCTACGGGGCCGGCGATGATCAGGATGCTGACCAGGATAATCATCCCCGGTGTAGCTGCCATCTGGGACAGCCATTCCGGCGCGGTCTGGTAAAGCTCCAGAACATTGAAGGTGCCGGAATAGTAGTACATGATCAATAAGCCTCCCAGCATGAGCATGTCGCCTATACTGGTAACAATCATTGCTTTATAGCCGCAGACCGTGGGAGTCGAAAAACTGTAGGGAGCAGGACCTCCAATCCAGTATTTTTTCTCATCTCGGTAGTAAAAACTGATTAGGCCCCAGCTGCATAATCCGACCAGTTTCCATCCAATAAAAATGATTATCAGGTTGCTGGCCAGGACCAGCAGAAGCATGCTGCCGATAAAGGCATTCATGAACATCCAGAAGCGCATTATTTCAGGATTTCCCTTCATGTACCCCAGGCAGTAAACCATAATGAAGAAGCTGATTACAGCTACTACGTTGGCTACTATGATACTCAAAGGGTCAAGAAGTACGCCGAAGTCAACCTGAATGGGGCTGTCCAGCCATACAAACTTTGATTGGATGGGAAGGGCTTCTGCTGCAGAGAGCAAAGGAAGCATCATAACTGCAGAAACTGCAGTGAGAAAAGAGAAAAAGACCGCACCGTAATCCCTCAGCCAGGGATTAATGCGGGCAAAAATCGGGGTCAAAAGCACCCCGATAAAAGGCAGGATTATGCAAAGCCATGCTAACTGGACATCCAAGGTAATGCCTCCTCAACTCCTGTAATTTCGGTCCAACCCGTTATTATCATTCGTTTATTATTATGGCGCTGGCTTCAAGAATTCGGGAACCGCCAAGGAAATCACTTCATGTACTATCGGGCCGTTATAAATGCCCACCAGGATTATGCTCACAGCAACTATCAGGACTGGGAGCAGCATCAACAGGCCCATCTCTTTTCTGGGCATGGTTTCGAATTGTTTGCTGCTTTCGTCAATTGATTCAATCGGAGAAGTCACAGTAAGAGCAAATGACTGGGTGATCTTTTTATCGTCTGCTGTTTCGTATGGTCTGAAAAAAGCGATGTTCATGACCCTGAACAGGTAGACCATGCCCAGGATGGAGCTGAAAACTATAACGAAGACAAAGATCCAGGCGTCGGCTTCGATGGCTCCCCAGATCAGGTAAAGTTTGCTGAAGAAGCCGCCGGTGGGCGGAATACCCACCATGGACAAAAGAGCGATGAAAAAGGCCAGGGCAGTCCAGGGCATAACAGTAGGAAAGCCCCGCAGGCGGCTGATGTTCACTGTGCCCATGTTGTTGAGCATTCCTCCGGCCGCAGCAAAGAGCACCAGTTTCATCAGAGCGTGCATGAGAATGTGCAGCATGGCTCCGATAAAAGCCATGGGGTTGGCCAGGGCGATACCCAGGGTGATGTAGCCGATGTTGGCCACTGAGGAATAGGCCAGCATGCGCTTGATATTGTTCTGGACTATGGCCAGTATGGATCCGGCAATGATGCTTGCAGCCGCAAGCCAGCACAAAACATCCATCAGGGGGGGGAACTCGTAAACGGTCAGGATCCGGATAAAAACATAGGCAGCAACCTTGGTTCCTATGGGAGCGATAAGCGTGGTTGCCGTAGATGAGGCATCAGTGTACGCATCGGGCAGCCAGTGGTGCAGCGGGAAGACTCCCATTTTGATGACTATGCCCAGAAGAATAAACACCAGGCCGACTATTACCGGGCGCTGATATTCGGCATGGGGCAGAATGTTTCCGATATCCACCATGTTAAGTGACCCGGTAGCCATGAGTATGAACCCCACGCCCACGAGGTAGAATATGGCTCCGGCCGTGCCCAGGACCAGGTAGCGGAAGGCTGAGACAGGGCCTCTTCTGGTCCCGATGGCCAGAAGGCCGTAGCCGGCCAGGGCGGCAACCTCCAGGAAGACAAAGAGGTTGAAGAAGTCACCGGTGATGGCCATGCCTGCCAGACCGCCCAGAAAGAGCATGCTCAGGGAATAGAATCCGATACTGCTGCCCGGAAGCTCCTGGCGGACGTTGTTGCGGGCATAGATCATGACCATGAGCACGCAGGCGCTGATTATTACACAGATAAATGCAGAAAGGGGGTCCAGGACAAATTCGATGCCTACGGGCGGCATCCACCCGCCGAGGTGGTAACTGATGGCTCCGTTGGCCATCACTTCCTGCAGGCCCATGAGACTTATGCCGAAAACCGCAACACAGGTCAGCAGGGCAATGGCATATGAGGCCCCTGGTCTGAAATAACCCACCATGGGGATGATCATGGATGCGGCCAGATAAAGGACAGGTATCAGTGCCGGAGAATTTTGAGTAATCATTGTTCTTCTTTGATCCGGGCCAGAAGTTCGTCTTCATCCAGGGTATTATAGTTGCGGTAGACAGCTATAGCCAGGGCAATGGCCACTCCCAGGGTGACCACGGCCACCACGATGGCGGTAAGCATCAGAGTATGCGGCATGGGATTCATGTACATATCCGGATTTTCCAGACTTATGCCCGGATCCAGAATAGGCACAGTGGCCCCCTCTTTATAGGCCACAAGGATCCAGAACAGAATGGCGGCGCTCTGAATCATGGACATGCCGAATATCTTTTTAATCAAGTTTTTCTTCATCATCATGGCATACAGCCCGATGACAAAAAGAAGCATGAGAAAAAAATGGGCGTAATAGCCTTCAATTAGTTCCAGCATGGCTGATTCCCAACAGATCGTCATAGATTGCTACAAGGCCGGTCATCACCGCCATGACTATGCCCAGCTCGATGAGCAGAATGCCGTAATAGCGAAGATCCGCAGCTTCCAGGCCGGGGAAGGGCAGGTAGTGGTAGTCCATATACTCCCCGCCGTACAGGACCGTGACCAGGCCGGTTCCGGCAAAGATAAAAGCGCCCAGGGCACAGAAGGCTATTGTTACTTTGCTGCTTATATGGGCCTGGCTGGGCACGGCCCCTATGCTCATACGCAGCAGCATGACCCCTGCGGCCAGCAGCACTCCTCCCTGAAAACCGCCGCCCGGACCGTAATGTCCGTGAAAGAAGACGTAGATGCCGAAAAGCTGGATAAAGGGAGCCAGTCCCCGGGCGACTATCTCTATGATGGGGCTCTGGGTCTGAGTTATCATGGCCTTCTCCTTAACACAAAAAAGCAGGTCATGACCCCGGCGAACACCACTATCACCTCGCCCAGGGTATCCACGGACCGGTAATCGGCCAGAACAACGCAGACCATGTTGGGTGTATTGGTATCTGGATAGGCGTTCTGGATGTAATACGCTCCGGCTACCGGAGTCTCCGCAGGACTCACAATCTGGCTTGCAGGTGCATCAAGGTCACCGCGGGGAGGCATATCCAGGACCGTGTAAAACAGAAAAACGGCCAGGACTGCAAGCAGTAGAAATTGAAAAGCTTTCAATCGCAACTCTTCCTTGTGGTTTTAAAGACCGCTACTACCAGGTAGATACCTACAACGCCGGCCCCGACCACTGCTTCGGTAAATCCCACGTCCACCGAGCCCATGGAGATCATGATCAGGGCTACTGTAAAGCTGTAAATGGTCAGGGTGATCACCGCAGCCAGAAGGTTTTTCAATTGCAAGGCGATCAGTGCGGACACGATCAATATGATATAAAGAAGGAACTCGATTTCCCACGGCATGGCTCAGCCCTCTTTTCCTTTCCTTGTCCACGGCTTGACCCCGTGAATAAGCGCCCTTCTGGTCAGAGCGTGCGCAGCCACGGGTGCGGTCAAGGCCACAAATGCGGCCACAAATAAAAGTTTCAGGCTTGTCAGGCTGAAACCGGTAAAAAACGCGATCCCCAGGATAAAGAGCATGATTCCCAGGGTGTCCACTTTTGTTGCTGCGTGGGCCCGGCAGTAGACATCGGGAAAACGGATCAGTCCGATGCTGCCCACGAGCATGAAAAGTGCCCCTCCAAGCACAAAAAGCACGCCCAGTATATTTGCTATAAGCTCCATAATATTCAGAACCTCGCGGGGGATGTAAAGCGGAAATACCTGGCAACGGCAATCACCGCGATAAAGTTGAGAATCGCATAAGCCAGAGCGATGTCCACAAACATGTCCACCCGGCCGTATACCAGACCGAACAGGAGAACCAGGGTGATGATCTTGGCCCCCACGGCTGCAGCCCCCAGCAGGCGGTCAAAAACCGTAGGACCCTGCAGTACGCGGTAAAAAGGGATGAGCAGGACCAGGACCATGATCGCTGATATCAGGATGTAGAAGAAATCCATCAGGTTTTCTCCTCCTCAGGTTGTACAGCTTTCTGCGCTTCCCTGGCGCTCTCCATGATATGGATGTCTGTAGACATTTCCTCGGGAGTGCAGTCCTCAAGATAAAGCCGGCCCACCCTGGACTGCATGTCCCCGTTGACCAGGCCCTCTTCCAGTTCATCCACTATGGCATGCACAAGAAAATAATCGCCCTTTATATCCAGGGTCAGGGTGCCGGGGGTCAGGGTAATGGAATTGCCCAGCATGACTTTGGCAATGGTATTGGGATAAGGCGATCTGAAACGCACGATCATGGGGTTGATGGGCATTCTGGGATGCAGGGTCAGCTTGGCCACTGCAATGGCGGACAGGGTAATCTGCCACAGCAGCCAGGGAATGTAGAGAATCAGCCGGGGGATATTGATACGGTTTCCAGAGAGGACTTCACCGCTGCTGATGGATATATGACGGACTTTAGCGTTAAGCCAGACTACCAGGGCAACAGAAACAGCACCGTAGAATATGGGTTCCAGGTAGAACCGGCCGCTAAGGATGAGCCAGAGGGCCATGAGAAGTACGGCCTGGATTATTATTCCCCTGTGTTTGACAGTAAAGCCTGGAGGGGAACGTTCGCCGGAGCTGACTTGAGCCATATCTGGAACCCGTTTGGTTTGAGGTTGAGGTTCGGAAGGTTCGCATCAGATCTAATGGGAGTCTGACTTAGATGGATTTCATCAGGCTGTCAAGAGAAAAAAAGTACAAGTTGCCTGTAGAGAGAAAGATTTATTGCAGCAGGTTTTGGAAATAACATTACGGTTCATAGCTTTGTGTCTGATTCTCTTTTTTGATAAATTTATAACTATTGTGATTTTTTTAACATTAATAGTCTTGCGGCCACTGGCAGATTCGGCTTTGACTGCACCCTGTCAAAGGTTTCTAATATTTCACAGACAGGTTGATAATCGGTCCCTGTGGGCTTAACCATTGCTGGCATGGCCTGAGGTATCAGCAGCATCAGGCAGTCGAGGGAAAAATATTATATTAGTTATGATTATTAATTATTTTTTTCTGGACAAGTAAAAACCTAAAAGTTATCTTTACAAAGAAGGGCTGAGAGAGCATAACCATAAACAATCTCGCCGACAAAGGAAGCCTGAAATTTTAAATTTTGCGGTTAACTAAAGGAGTTTTGCATGAGCAGGGAAAATTTCAAGAAATGGGTGTGCACGGCTCTGGAGATGGAGGAAAAAGGCAGGGTTTTTTACGAAAATGCCGCCAGAGAGTGTTCTGCTGAAGTAGGGCAGAAAATATTTGCCATGCTCCGCGATGATGAAGTCAGACATGTCCAGAGGATAAAGGAGATCGAGAAGGCCCTGGACCGTGACTCGGGCCTGGAACAGGCCTGTCGCCTGGAGGACCGGGAAGTGGATGCGGGCCGAGCCTTCAGGGAGCTGGCCGGGAAGGTGCAGGCAGAAAAGCCCTGCGATTCAACCATCAAGGCCCTTAATGCAGGTATGGATTTTGAGCTGGCCCTGGTCAAATTTTATGAAGAGGCCCTGGAAAAGGCTTCCGAGGAGCTGGAGAGGGAGTTTCTCAGGCGCATGGTGGCCGAAGAAAAGGGTCATTTTGTTCTGCTCAGCGACATGCAGTATTATTACGAAGATCCGGAAGGCTGGCACATGGACAAAGACAGAGCCGGCCTGGACGGAGCCTAGGGTATTTATGCGCCGGGAACTGAACATCATGATCGGTGGAGAAGCCGGACAGGGCCTGGTCACAGTGGGAGAACTTCTGACCAAAGCCCTGGTGCGCTCCGGATATCATGTGCATGTGACCCAGAGCTATATGTCGCGCATCCGGGGAGGTCACAATACCTATACAGTACGGACCGGGACCGGAAAAGTCCAAGGCCCGCGCACGGGCCTGGACATACTGGTGGCCCTGAACCGGGAAACCATCAGCCTGCATGAGAAGGAGCTCAACTCCCATTCCATGGTTTTAAAGGACAAAAGATTCGATCACAGCATGGCCGGGGCTGTGGACATCCCCTTTAAAGAGCTGGCAGGCGCTGCTCTTTATGAAAACGTCGTCGGGCTCGGGGTCCTGAGTGCATTTCTTGGTCTGAAAAAGGAAATCCCTGAAGGATGCATACGCTCCGCCTTTGAAGGTAAGAAGCCTGAGGCCGTGGATAAGAACCTGGAGGTCCTGGACAGGGCGTATGAATTCGCTCTGGAACTCAGAATAACCGGATACGAACTGGCTTTGGCCACAGAAGGCCCGGGCCTGATGCTTTCGGGAAATGACGGTATTGTACTGGGGGCCATGTCTGCAGGGGTCAGTTTCTGCAGCTACTACCCCATGACCCCCTCCACCGGTATTGCCATGGCTCTCAACTCCAGCGGCCCGGACATGAATATCGTTGTTGAGCAGGCTGAAGACGAGATTGCAGCCATAAACATGGCCCTGGGCGCTTCCTATGCCGGGGCCAGATCCATGGTGGCCACATCCGGGGGGGGCTTCGCCCTGATGTGCGAGGGAGTTAGCCTGGCCGGAATGACTGAAACACCTATTGTTATTGTCGTGGGCCAGAGGCCCGGACCGGCTACCGGCCTTCCCACGCGCACTGAACAGGCGGATCTTAATCTGGTCCTGTACTCCGGCCACGGGGAGTTTCCCAGAGCGGTGCTTGCACCGGCGGATCCTCAGCAGTGCTTCTTTCTGGCCCGCAAGGCCTTTGACCTGGCAGAGAAAAGCCAGGGTCCGGTGTTCATCCTGACTGACCAGTATCTGGCAGATTCTTACCGCAAGGTGTCTCTTCCTGACCCGGAAGGGCTTGCACCCCCGGCCGCACCGCAAGAGAACAGGAACAGTGAGGAGGAATACCAGAGGTATGCCATTACACCCAGCGGGATATCTCCCCGCCTGATCCCCACAATGGGGCCCTATCTGGTGGTAGTTGACAGTGATGAGCATACTCCCGACGGACATATCACCGAGGACCACCAGGTTCGGCGCAGCATGGTGGAGAAACGTATGAGAAAAGCCTCCCTGCTGCAGAAAGAAGCCATTCCCCCGGAATACATCGGGCCGGAACAGCCCCATGATCTGCTGGTCTGCTGGGGTTCCACCAGAGGCCCGGCCCTGGAGGCCAGAGAAATCCTGGGCATAGAAAAAACAGCTGTTCTGCATTTTTCTCAGGTCTGGCCCCTTGCCCTGGAGGATTTTCATGATTATATGCATGGCTCTTTTCGGGTCGTGTTCGTGGAATCAAATGCCTCAGGCCAGTTTGCAGACCTGGTATGTAAAATGATCAGACCTGAAAGACTTGTTTTTGTTCTGCGCTACGACGGCCTTCCCCTGGATGGAGAATATATTGCAGAAAAAACCAGGCAGGCTGTCATCAGGGAAGGACAGGGGCTCTCTTCGGGCAGCACATAATAACAGCAGCAGGATTCAGGAAGGACTTATGGTGACACTTGATGATTACGGGCAGTTTGAAACTGCCTGGTGTCCCGGCTGCGGAAACCACAGCATATTGAAGTCAGTCAAGGATGCCCTGGTGCAGATGGGGCTTGAGCCGCATCAATGCATTTTCGTTTCCGGCATAGGCCAGGCAGCCAAGGCTCCGCATTATATGAGAACCAACGTGTTCAACGGACTTCACGGCCGGGCCCTGCCGGCCGCCACCGGAATCAAGCTGGCCAACCCGGAGGCAGTGGTCATTGTCCAGAGCGGGGATGGATGTAATTACGGCGAGGGCGGCAACCATTTTCTGGCTGCTCTGCGCCGCAATATCAATATTACCCTGCTGGCCCACGACAACCAGATATACGGGCTGACCAAGGGCCAGGCCAGTCCAACTACGGCCCGGGGACATAAGACCAAGGCCCAGCCCGCCGGCAATCCTTCCGAGGCCTTCAACCCCATAGGAGTTGCCGTGGCCATGCGGGCCGGATTCGTGGCCCGGGGATTTGCAGGCATGCCCGAGCACCTGACCGAACTGATAGTCCGGGCGGTGAAGCATCCAGGCTTCAGCCTGGTAGACATACTGCAGCCCTGTGTGACTTTCAACAAGGTGAATACGTTCGCCTGGTACAAGGAGCGCTGCCATGTCCTTCAAGATCATGACCCGGAACAGTGGGATCAGGCCATGGCTCTTTCCAGGGAGTGGGAGAAAAAGATTCCCCTGGGGGTTATCTACCGGGCTGATAAACCCACGTTTGAGCAGAGCCTGCCTCATCCTTCCAGCAGGCCCCTGTTCAGAAACAGACCGGATCCCGACCGGTTGAGAAAAATCATGGCCGGGTATGTCTGAGACCTGTCCCGGGCGTATTAACATCAAAGGCGGCCTCCATTTTGATTTTTTTTGGTGTCAAGCTTTTTCATCTTGATTCAACCTCTAACAATCCAAGGAGAGCGAAATGAAAGATCGGTTCATGCTATCTTTTGCTTCCGTGCTTATGTTTCTGGCGGTATTCTTTATTTCTCAAGCCGCCTGGGCCATTGAGGACAGGATCTTTCCCCAAGTGCCCATACAGGCCCCGGAGGAGGATGTTTACCAGAATTATCTGGGCATTAAGGGCAAGGAATCTTTCCTGATAACCGACGTCAAGTCGGATCTCGTCCTGGTCCAGCTTTTCAGCATGTATTGTCCCATCTGCCAGCGGGAGGCCGGTGATGTCAACGAGCTTTACCGGATGATCCATGAGGAGGGCCTTGATGATTCCATCAAGGTCCTGGCCCTGGCCCCCGGCAATTCAGCTTTTGAGGTCAGCGTGTTCCGGGAGCGGTATGACGTGCCCTTTCCCATGTTTCCGGATGCTGACTTTGAGTGGCACAAGCGTCTGGGAGAAGTGGGAACTCCGACATTTTATGCCGTAAGCACAAGAGACGGGCGGGTTCTCGGCACCCATACCGGGCCTTTCAGAGAGGGAGTCGAGGCGTATCTGAAAAGCGTGAAGGAACTTTTATAAGGAGGTGTTTTTAATGCGAACCTGGAAACATGTGATTGTTGTGCTGGCCCTTCTGCTGGCTTTTCCCGGACTGGCCGGGGCCATTAAGGAAAGCATCTATCAGCCCGGGGAGCTAAAGCCCATTGACAGCGAGCTCAAGGTAGAGGTTGGAGATGAGGCCTTTGACTTCACCCTGCCGGGAATAGATGGCCGGGATGTCAGCCTGTCCGACTACCTGGGCGAAAAAAACGTCATGATCTCCTTTATTCCTGCCGCCTGGACCCCGGTGTGCTCGGATCAGTGGCCGGGATACAACATTGCCAGACACTTTTTTGACGAAACGGATACTGTGATCCTGGGCATAAGCACGGACAACGTGCCCTCAATTTATGCATGGGTCAGGGCCATGGGAGGACTTTGGTTCCCTGTGCTTTCCGATTTCTGGCCTCACGGAGAGGTGGCTGAGAAATTCGGTATCCTGCGCAGCGACGGAACAGCGGAACGGGCCACTATCATGGTGGATAAAGAGGGCGTGATCAGGTTTGTGCATGTGGAAGACATAAACAGGCGCCCGCCCCTGGAGATGCTGGTGGAGGCCATGCAGGAGATGGCTGAAGACAGATGACAGAGGCCGGATGTCAGGTGACAGGAGGCAGAAGGCCGGGCCGGGTGTGAGCTCTAAGACCCCGGGAGCAATCATTATAAGGTTATCTGCAAGATGAAAGTGCATCAGGATAATACAACCCTCAGTGATCGTTGAAAATAGAGGCGGAAAGCCTTTGAAGCCCGGTGTTGCGGTCGGGCCGGCAAATTACGGACCGCGTCAGGGGCGTGAATTCTCACGCCCCTATAGCTGGCTGAGCCCCAGACGATTTTTCCGTTTCTGGTATCTCAAGCTTGTGCGTATAAGGGAAAGTCCGCATTCCGTGGCCATGGGCCTTTCAGCGGGCGTATTTGTGGGATGTCTGCCCATTATTCCTCTGCAGACAGTGACCGCTCTGATCCTGGCTTTTTTTCTGCGGTGCAGTAAGATTGCCGCCGCAGCAGGGACATGGATCACCAACCCTCTTTACGCCCCTTTTGTCTACTATGGAATGTATCTTCTGGGCAGGGCCATTATCCCGGTGGGCAAAAAAGAATTTGAACCGGAAGAACTTACACTGTTGAATATTATCAACCTGGGATGGGATTTTTTTCTGCTCATGTTTCTGGGAGGAGTGGCTGTCGGGCTGATTTTGTCATTTCTGACCTATGCAGCTTCCATCCGGCTGATCCATATCTATTACCGCAAAAGATCCCTGCGCCTGAAACTCAGAAGACAGAGAAAGACATGAGCTACGCCCGGGCCAAAAAAAGTCTGGGTCAGAATTTCCTGGTGGACAGGAACATTGCCCGCAAAATCGTGACCTGCCTGGAGCTTGAACCTGACGATGTGGTGCTGGAGATCGGACCGGGCAGGGGGGCTCTTACCATGTGCATGGCTGCACAGGCGGGGAGGGTCATTGCCCTGGAAAAGGACAGGAGCCTGGCCTTTGAAATGATCAGGCATCCCGTAATCCAGATGATCAACATTGATGCCCTGCATCTGGACTGGTCCAGGCTGGACAGAATCCCGGGAATCAAGATCGCCGGCAACCTCCCTTACAACATAGCTCAGGTTCTCCTATGGGATATTGTCGCCGGGTCCCGGCTGTTCAGGAAAGCAGTGTTCATGATCCAGAAGGAAGTGGCTGGAAGAATCGCAGCCTCTCCCGGGAGCAGGGAATACGGTGTGCTTTCCGTCTGGATCCAGTCTTTTGCCCGGGTCGGGATCCTGTTTCACGTCCCTCCCACAGTATTCAGGCCAAGGCCCAGGGTGGAATCTTCAGTGATCGCCCTGAAACCTCTGCCCCGGGAAAAAATTTTTTTTGTGCCCTGGCAGTTGTCAGCCCTGCTCAAAATCATGTTCCAAAACAGGCGGAAGCAGGTGGGCAAAATCCTGAAAACCTACTGGAATGAAAGAAAAAATTATGTTCTTGAGCACTGTCTTCCTGATCCTTCCCTGCGGCCAGAACAGCTCTCTCCGGAAAAGTTTCAGATGCTTTCAAGGCATATTTATGCCTTGAAAAATGGTTCATAAGTAAATTTTGTCTTGACTTGTACCGCTTTTTTTTGTTTTTCGTACTTGGTTTGCTTGCATTAAGAGAGAAACAGGTGTAGACAGCTTTCAGCGATCCGCCGGTTCGGGTATCATATCTATACCAGCAACAGCGAATCCTAGGGGAAGAACTGCTTTGAATATTGTCAGTTTGTTTTTTGGTTAAACTTTTGTAAGGAGGAAGTAACTGATGACAAAAGCCGACTTGGTATCCAAAATCGCGGAGAAAGCCAGCCTGACAAAGTCAGACTCTGAAAAGGCGCTCAATGCTTTCCTGGACTCTGTTCAGGACACCCTGGTCAAAGAAGGTAAACTGACCCTGACCGGTTTTGGCACTTTTGCCGTAGAAAACAGAAAAGCACGCAACGGACGCAACCCCCGCACCGGTGAAGAAATAAAGATTCCCGCCTGCAAGGTGGTCAAGTTCAGGCCTGGCAAGGTTCTTAAAGAGACAGTAAAGTAGATGGTCCAGAACCCTCAAGGAGACCGCTCGTAAGACCTTTGAGCGTGAGGCGTGCAACCATCCTGGTCTGTTTCCCGTAATCAGGACATCTCCTGATGGATGGTCCTGAAGAATTTTATCCAGGCTGCATCATTATCTAAGCTTGTTTGGTCAGAGAAAATTCCTACCCGTAACGGAAAACAAGCAGCTGGTGCCGGCAATTTACCTGCCAAATTTACACTGGAATTTATGCGCATAAGAGAGGGCAATCATCAGCCCTCTCTTTTTTCTTGCCAAAGGAATCGAGTTGAGATATAATAAAAAATTAGACCTGGACAACTTCAAAAATTGTTTTTCACTCGCAATTTCAGCCTGTCCTTGTCTTCCCAGCCAGAGTTATGTTTCAAGGGGGTGTTAATTAGTGCCTGGAGTTATCCTGGGAGAAAATGATAACTTTGATTATGCATTGCGTAAGTTTAAAAAACAGGTGGAGAAATCCGGAATTCTTTCCGAGCTGAAAAAGAGGCAGCATTATGAAAAGCCCAGTATTCAGAAGAAAAAGAAAGAAGCTGCAGCCAGAAAACGCCTGATGAAAAAAATGCGCAAAATGCAGATGATGTAATTTTCCTGGGCTGGATATGCTCATGAATATCTACTCAAAATCTGACCACGCCAGAGCGTGACAAACCAGGCCTCCCATCCGGATATTCCGGCTGGGGGGTCTTTCTTGCCTGTACACTATGGAATCCAGGGCCATCAATCTGCTGGAATTTCCAAAAGTCCTTGAGCATTTGAGCCGGGAGTCTGTTTCTGTCCCCGGACAGCAGTCCTGCCTGGAGATCCGTCCTCACACGGATCTCAGGAAGCTGGGCGAAGAACAGCAGCTTCTCCAGGAAGCAGTTGATGCCCTGGAAAAGTATTCTCTAAAGCCTGGCTTCTTTCCTGAGCTTGGAACAATGTTTGCCATTCTGGAACGGGATGAGGATATCCTGGATCAGGAATCTCTGTGGGCTCTGCAGAGTTTTTTGGACTCGGCCCGCTACCTGCAGAGCTCTCTGCAGGAGATTGCCCCGGCTTTTTTCCCCGGATTGAGATATACTTGGGAGGGCATTGCCTGGCCGGAAACACTCTGGTCGGCCCTTGACCGCTGCCTCGGACCTGCAGGAGAGATCACTGACCAGAGTTCCCCTGAACTCATGGCCGTAAGGCAGGAGATCAGGGCTCTGCGGGAACAGTGCGCCAGAAAGGTCAATGAATCCCTGAGCCGGATCAGCCTGTCGCACTATCTGCAGGACGATTACCTGACCATTTCATCGGACAGGTATGTCCTGGCCCTGAAAGCCAATTTCAAGGGGAGACTGCAGGGGATCATTCACGACTATTCTCAGACCGGGGAAACCTGTTACTTTGAGCCTTTGTTCCTGATGGATCTGAACAATCGGCTTCAGGGGCTGCAGCGTACCCAGAAAGAAGAAGAAAGAAAGGTAAGGGCCTATTTGACCGGCCTGGCCCGCAGGTCCAGGGCAGTCCTGCATGCCTTGTATGTCTGGATGGTGCGTATGGATGTGCTCTGGGCCAAGGCAGGACTGGCCAGGAAAATTGAAGGAACAGTTCTGCAGATATCTTCAGAAAACCGGCTGGAACTTAAGAATGTCCGTCATCCCCTGCTGGTCCTGGGCGGACATCCTGTGGTTCCTGTAAATATCACTCTGAACCCGGGTCAGCAGGGGCTGGTCATTTCTGGAGGCAATGCCGGGGGCAAGACTGTGTGCCTCAAAAGCCTGGGTCTGGCTGCGCTCATGGCCCTCTGCGCCTTGCCTGTGCCTGCTGACCAGGGCAGCAGCATTCCTTTCTGGGACAAGATCTTCGTGTCCATGGTTTCAGAGCAGGGCGTGGAGGAGAGCCTGAGCACTTTCACCGCCCAGATTGAGCATTTCAGCCGTTTCTGGCCCGGGATTGATTGCAGCACTCTGGTGATCCTGGACGAATTCGGAGTGGGTACAGATCCCTCCCAGGGAGCGGCCCTGGCTCAGGCAGTGTTTGACTGCGTGCTGGAGAAGCAGGCCTGGGTAGCTACCGCCACCCACTTCCCGGCTCTCAAGGCATACGCCCTGTCCCGGGAGGATGTCCGGGCCTGCTCTGTACTTTTTGACCCTCAAACCAAAAAACCCCTGTACAGGCTGGCCTACGATCAGGTGGGGGCCAGTCTGGCTCTCAGGGTGGCCAGGGAACAGGGTCTGCCCGGGGAAATTATTGACCGGGCCCGGGAGTATCTTCTGCTGGAGGATGAGGAACAGGACCGGCTTTTTGACAGGCTGAACCGGCTGGCTGCACAGCGGGAAGAAGAACTTGCAGAACTGCGCAAAGAGCGGTCCAGGCTTGAGCAAATAATGGAAAAGGAGCGGCAGAAGCTTGTCCTGGAGAAGACCAGATTGATCCGGGAACTGAAAGAGCATGCCCAGGCAATTGTCAGGCAGTGGCAGACACGGAAGGCCGGGCGCAGGCAGGCCCTTAAGGAGCTGGCCGGGCTGCGGCGCAAAGCAGAGAGTCTGGCTGAAGAACCCGGCGGGAGCAGCCGGGCCGGAGACCTGACTTTCAATGATGTTCGTCTTCAAAAGACATATTTTTATCCAGGCTGGAGCAAAAGCGGGGTTGTCCGGGATAAAGACCAGAGAAAGAATCTGGTCAAAATCGATTTCGGAGGTGTTTCCCTGTGGGTGAGTCCCGGGGAACTGGCTATCTCCAGGGGAGGAAAGGAATCAGAGGATGCCGGCGGGTACACCGCGTCTTCCCTGTCGTCACAGCCGTACAGGCTGGACCTGAGAGGAAGGTACCAGGATGAAGCAATGGAGGAACTGGAGAAATATCTGGACCGGGCCATTCTGTCCGGGAGGAAACAGGTGGAGATTATCCACGGCAAAGGTACCGGAGCTTTGAAAAGGGCTGTCCGGGAGTACCTGCAGCAACACCGGATGATAAAGGACTATGCTCCGGGCTCCGGAGAAAATGCTGACGATGGAGTAACCACTGTAAGATTGCAGTGAACAGCTGGGGGTCAGAGCACTGCGTGCTTCTCCCGGCCGTTTCACCTGTTCAGCGGCCCTGGAACTGCTGTCAGGGAGTTTATATAAATGTCCAATTTTGATGCCCGGGATCTGGCTGAAATTAAGTCCAGGCTCAACCTGGAGGATATTGCCGGCAGGTATCTGCAGCTCAGGCCTGTGGGCGGACGCCTGATGGCTCCCTGTCCCTTTCATCAGGAAACCAGGGCTTCGTTTTCCATAAGCCCGGATCGGGGGTTTTTTTATTGTTTCGGCTGTCAGGCCAAAGGGGACGTGATCGAATTTTACAAGAGTATCAACGGCCTTGATTTTGTCGAAGCAGTTGCCCAGCTGGCAGATGAGGCTGGAATCAGGCTGAAGAAAGGGGGCAAAAGCCACTCAGGCATGGAAAAAAGCCGGGCCGTGATTTGCAGGGAGGTAAATTCCTGGAGCCGATCTTTTTTTCTGGAATGTATTCAGCGCCGTGAGGGTGAGCAGGCCCGGAACTATCTGAAAAAGAGGCTTATAAGCCCTGAGGTGGCCAAAGACTTTGACCTGGGCTGGAGCCCGGACGGCTGGGACAGTCTAAAAAATTTCCTGGAGAGCAAGGGCCTTACCCCCCAGCAGGGGGTCCTGGCAGGAGTGCTGAGCCAGGGCCGGCAGGGAAGGATATACGACCGTTTCAGGGCAAGGCTTATGTTCCCCATCCTGACCCTGTCGGGCACAGTGGTTGCCTTCGGAGGGCGGGTCATGGAACACGGAGAGCCCAAATACCTGAACAGCAGCGAAAGCCCTGTATATACCAAAGGAGAGCATTTATACGGGCTTTATCAGGCCAGACAGAATATCACCAGATCCAGGCAGTCCCTGCTGACCGAGGGATATCTTGATGTTCTGGCCCTGCATCAGCATGGATTCACCAACAGCTGCGGGGTACTGGGAACCGCCCTGACCAGTGCACAGGTTAAAAGGCTTGCCGGACTGTCCAGGGAAGTTGTCCTTCTTTTTGATGGAGACCATGCGGGACAGAACGCTGCTTTCAAGAGCGCTGCCATGATTCTTCAGGCCGGGCTTTCCTGCAGGGTTCTGATCTTTCCTGATGGAGAGGATGCCCACAGTCTGCTCAGTTCAAGAGGAAGGGAGTCCCTGGAAAAGCTTGTTCAAAATGCCCGGGACGGTCTTGATTTTTGTGTGGGGATGCTTAAGAATTATAAATCGCCAGGTGAAATAATGTCCTGGGTGGAGAATTTTATCATGGAGATCCATGATCTGTCCTGGAAGTCCTACTACATACCACGTATATCCCAGGCACTGGGAGTGTCTGAAAAGGAGCTGCGGGAGAAATTTATCCGGAAAACCTCTCCCGGAAGCCATGCCTACCTACGGAGATTGCCTGGAAAAGCCCAGGAGCAGAGAGACCGCGAACTCCTTGCTTTTGCCGTCTGTTTCCCCGAATACAGAGACAGGCTCAGGCAGAAAAACCTGGGTCTGGCCCTGTGCTCGGACTGGGCCAGGGATTTCTGGGACAAGCTGAGGTCCATGCAGGTGGACAGTCTGGAAAACCTGACTCCTGAAGAGTCTGATTTTTTTGTTCTGAGCAAAATGCAGGGCGGTCTGCAGCAGGAAGACAAAGAGAAAATTCTGATCCAGGTGGAAGATTTTATCAGCAGATCTCTTTCCAGGATGAGCAAAAAGAATCTCAGGCTGGCTCTGGCCAGGGCCCAGGAGAATGAGGATCAGGAAGAGGTCAGAAGGATTCTGGGGTTGCTGCAGAAGAGCTTCTGAGCTTTCTATATAATTGTTTTTCAGGTCAACATGAGCAGAATTTATTCAGCTGCCCTGCCCGCTTTTCGGGCGGTGCAGACTAAACTTAAGGTCAAGAGGGTGCAATGCGCAGCATCAAGGATGTTCAACAAATCAAGGCGTTGATTGCTGAAGGCAGGAAAAAAGGTTTTCTGACCTTTGAGGAAATTAACAAGGCACTGCCTTCGGATGTCACTACCCCGGAACAGGTGGAGGAAATCATTTCCATTTTTGATCAGCTGGATATTGCCATAGTTGACGGCAAGGCAGGAAAGCCCCTGTCCGTCTCTCAGGAGGATGCCAATTCCCTGGCTGAGACTCTGGTTCTGAACATGGACAGGCTTGAAGACGCAGCCGAGGCAGTATCCAGAAGCAATGATCCCGTGAGGACGTATCTGAGGGAAATGGGTGCTGTAGGCCTTCTGGATCGTGATGGAGAGGTGGTCATCGCCAAAAAGATCGAAGCGGGCGAGATGGAGGTCCTCTATTCCCTTGTTGAGGTGCCTGTGGCCATCGAAGAATTGATCCAGGTGGGTGAAGATCTCAAGCAGGAAAAGGTCAAGCTCAAGGATGTGGTCAAGACCATTGAGGAGGATGATCCTACTGAAGAGGAAATGAATCAGCGGGAAAGGGTGATTTCCCTGCTTGAAGAGATTCGGGTGACTTATAGAAAGCGCAGGAACATCTATGATAAGCTCAATGAATGCGCCAGGCTGGACCGCAGGGTTTATGGTCTGCAGAAAAAGATACTGGACTATAAGCATGAGATCGTGGAGCATTTGAGGCATATCAAGCTGGAGAAGACACTCATCGACCGCATTGTTGAAACAGTGAATGATTATGTACGCCAGATGCACAATTGTCAGAGGGACCTGAGCGCTTATATTCTGTCCCTGGGTATCTCTCAGGAAGATCTGTACCAGATCCTCAGAAGGCTGGACAAAAGAGAAATCAATCCAGTGGCCGCCGCGGACAGACTGGGGATGACCGTTGATGAGCTTTTTTCATTCAAGGAGCTTATCTACGGCAAGATGGAGATCCTGGAGAGCCTGCAGCAGAAATGCATGCACAACGTGTATGAGCTGGAAGAGATCCTGTGGCGGATCAACAAGGGCAACCAGGAAGCCCTGCGGGCCAAGCAGGAACTCATCCGGGCCAACCTGCGTCTGGTGGTCAGCATTGCCAAGAAATACACCAACCGGGGTCTGCAGTTTCTGGACCTGATTCAGGAGGGCAACATCGGCCTGATGAAGGCTGTGGACAAATTCGAGTATCAGCGGGGATACAAGTTCTCCACCTATGCCACCTGGTGGATAAGGCAGGCCATTACCCGGGCCATAGCCGATCAGGCCAGGACCATCCGCATCCCGGTGCACATGATAGAAACCATAAACAAGCTTGTGCGTACTTCCAGGTATCTGGTTCAGGAACTGGGACGCGATCCCAGTCCCGAGGAGATCGCCGAGCGCATGGACTATCCCCTGGAAAAGGTCAAGAAAGTGCTCAAGATAGCCAAGGAGCCCATTTCCCTTGAGACTCCCATCGGAGACGAGGAAGATTCCAGCCTGGGAGATTTCATCGAAGACAAGAAAGCGGTTGCTCCTGCAGACGAGGTGGTCAACTCCAAGCTTTCAGAACAGATAGCCAAGGTGCTGGCTGAACTGACTCCCAGGGAGGAACAGGTTCTGCGCAAGCGTTTCGGCATCGGGGAGAAGTCCGATCATACCCTGGAAGAGGTGGGCAAACTGTTCAACGTCACCAGGGAGCGTATCCGGCAGATTGAAGCCAAGGCACTGCGCAAGCTCAGGCACCCTGTGCGCAGCTCTTCCCTAAAAACCTATTATGAAAGCTGATTAGTTTCCATCAGGAAATTCTTTATTTCCGGATGCTGAAACTGCCGGTTTTTTTCCGGAAACGAGGATTTTTTTCTTCTGGCAAGGAAATCAAGCAGTTATGAGGAGGCATATCTTAATACGTTGACGAATAATTGTTCAGATTGACCTGTCTGCGTTTCAACAGGCAGGCGCAGCCAAAAGGAAAAAGAACCGTTTACGGATGAAATCTGATTATCGTTGCAGGCCACCAAGACATCTTTTGCTGATTTTTGTGAATGGAGGTGACCATGAAGCACTGGCCGGGAATCTGCCTTTTAGGAATTATTTTTGTTTTTGCTCTGGGTCTGTCCATGGCCCTGGCCGAGGTCAGAGAAGTCCGGGTGGCCTGGGTGCCGGACGGGGATACCCTTATTCTTGATAACCGTGAAGTGGTGAGGCTAAAGGGTATAGATGCCCCGGAAACCGGGTACAATGGCCATCCTGGTCAATATTTTGCAAGAGAAGCCGCTGAAAGGCTTGAGGAACTGGTCATGGACCGATCCCTGACCATGAAGACAGGTCAGGTCCCGGAGGATCGCTATGGACGGACCCTGGCCTATGTGTACCTGCCCTCAGGAGAAAAAATCAATGTGCTCCTGGTAGAGGAAGGCCTGGCCTTCTATTATCCTCATCCTGATCAGGATGAGGCTTTTTCCGGGCGGATTTACAGGGCCCAGCAAAGGGCCGTGGATCAGGGTCTTGGTTTCTGGCCGGAAGTTCTTGCCCAGGAACCCAAGGTAGAGGGCTGGCCGGGCAACAAGCGCAGCAGGCGGTTTCATCATCCGGACTGCGGATATGGGCAGAGAATAGCTGACCACAACATGCGCATGTTTTCATCACTGGGTGAGGCGTTCTACGCCGGATTCGCCCCCTGCCGCAGGTGCACGCCCTGGCCTGCAGAGGAGAGATGACGAACTACAGAGAAGCCGCAGGTCAGGGCTTGAATCCCGGACCATCAGGATAAGTTTCCAGCCTTTTTACAAATTTTAATCAAGGTACCAGGAGCAATAATTATGGAAAAATGGGTGGAAGTGGCCAGATTTGAAAGCATGAGCCAGGCAGTGCAGAGAGAAAAGGCCAGGATCGAGGAGATAGCCATGGATGTGGGACTGTTGCCGGAAAAAGTGGTTCGGGTGGAAGAGAACGACCAGGTGGTGATTTTGGTGCATCCGGAGTTTTACAGCTATTATCAGGGATAGTAAAAGGTTCCTCATAAGTTTCACAGCAGACCTCGAGGAATCATAAAAAAGCACATGGACTTTGACTGCGGAATGTAAAATGGCCCGGGTTCCATCCGTTGTTCAGCAGGGATATCTGTGCTGTGCCAGCAGATACAGCATGCGGTCCAGGGGGCGGATGAGGCGTGCGTAGAGACCGCCGTACCCGGGAAAGTTTCCGAACAGTTTCTCTTTCTCTTCCTGCAGATTCATGTCCGAGCTGGATTCGGGAGATGACTGGGCCAGGGTCAGGGCCAGCCGCTCCCGGATGAGATAGCTTCTGAGCCTGTCCAGAAACATATCCGCATTGCGGGCAAAATCATGCCTGTTTTTTTCCCAGAAAGAAAGTACTCTGCCCGCAGGCTCATGGTGCAGGGCCTGGCTGACCATGGCATACAGGAAATTCACAGCAGCCCCTGGAACTCCCCTGCGCCAGCCCAGAAGCCATGGAGTCCTCCAGTAGAACAGAAAATGGGACCGGCCCAGTTCGATTACCTCCTCCAGGCCCTGCCTGGTCCAGACAAGCACATGATCTTCCCATGCCTGGGAAAGGTTTCTCAGGTCCCAGGTGCTTACCTGCTGTCCTTGCTGGTCCCGGGACCGGTCCCTGTTCATCCAGGTCCAAAGCAGCTCCTGCAGGAGCTGATTTGCCTGAGCAGACCCAGGGGTCTCCAAATGGGAATAACTTAAAACATATTCTCCTCTCCCCAGCCTGCCGTATATTATGCACGGTTCTCCGGCAAGCATAGCAGGGTCCAGGTTGATGCCGTAGATTTCCTCCCATCTGTATACATCGGGATTGCCCAGGTCGCTGTAAGGAAGGTCAGCAGTCCAGAAATCATCTGCCGGCTCCAGGTAGCTGGCCAGTACGCTGACTTCGTCCCTGGCTTCATCCCCGGACTTGAACTGCGACGGCCACCACACGGGAAGGCAGATATCCCTGCGGCTCTGGTTCCATACAGGCAGTCTTACCAGGCAGCGGACATGGCCGCTGAAATTGGGCAGACGCTCATCCATGGGCTTTCTGGACCAGGAGCAGAGATCCAGGCAGGGGGATGCCTTACCCGAACTGAGCCCCAGGCCGGCACCTCCGCAGATTCCCAGATACCTGCCTCCCTTGGATATGTATTCTCTGATGCTTTTCAGTCCGGAGCTGCCCAGGGTGTCGGCCTTGAGCCTGGCCCAGCCTCCAGGGACCAGGAACCCGGCGGGAGGGCTGCGGCGCAGGAGACCCTCCCTTACCTGGGAGGCGCTTGTTACGGCAAAGGGAATATCCAGATCCTCCAGGGCCCTCCAGAGCATGAGCCCCCAAAGATGGGATTCATCCCAGAGCAGGTACAAGCTTTTTTCAGGCGTAAGCATGAATGATGTATAGCATGACCAGGATGATGTGGCAAATCAGGGTAATGAGCGGGGGTTTAAGCCGGGCCAGAGTGGCTGATTTTCAGGCTTCTGCACTGTTCTCGGCAGAGATTTCTGTGGCACGAGTGCGCTGGCGCAGACAGAACAGGGCAACGGTGGAACGCAGATTGGGCCACAGGCTGATGCTGCGGTTATACATCAGGGAATTCAGCTGCAAAAAGCGCTGATCCAGGATCTCCACCTGCATTTCACGGCACAGCTCCTGAAAGTCCTTAATTGTTGTCAGCCTTATTTCCGGGGTTTCGTACCATTTATAGGGCAGAGTCTGGTTGACCGGAAGCCGTCCTTTGAGCATGAGCTGCAGCCGGATGCGCCAGTGGGCGAAATTGGGAAAGGTGACCACAACTCTCTGGCCGATGCGCAGGGCCTGGTGAAGCAATGACAGAGGATTCTTCACGATGAGCAGGACCTGGTTCAGTATTACCATGTCGAAGTAGTCCCCCAGAAAGTCCTGCAGCCCCTCTTCCAGGTCGGCCTGGATCACGGACAGACCCTGGGCCAGGCAGTCGGCCACGTGTTCAGAATTTAGCTCTATGCCCTGCTCATGGACATGCTTTTCTTTTTTGAGTTTCTTAAGCAGTTCCCCCCGGCCGCAGCCCAGATCAAGCACCCGCTCCCCGGACCTTGCAAGTTCCAGGATATATGGATCCAGCTCCCTGTCCCGGGTCAGGCTTTTATGCCAGTCAAAGCGGACCTTTTCTTCCCTGTTCCTCAAGCTAGTCCTCCTTCTCCAGCCTGGTCAGAAAGCCGGAGACTACATCCCCCATGCGGTTGCCCGGAAGCAGAAACGCGTCGTGTCCCTGATCGCTGCCGATATTGCAGTAGGACACATCTTTGCCGGCCTGGCGCAAGGCCTTAACCAGTTCCTGGGATTGGGCTGGAGGGAAGAGCCAGTCGCTGGTGAAGGAGATAACCAGACATGAAGCTTGACAGGGCTCAAAGGCCTTTTTCAGGCTGCCGTAGTCCTGGTGCAGATCAAAGTAATCCATGGCCCGGGTAATGTACAGGTATGTATTGGCATCAAAACGCTTGACAAAGGTGCTGCCCTGATGATGAAGGTAGCTTTCCACCTGGAAGTCGGCCCCGAACTTGAATCCCCGCTCAGTGCCGTTGATCATGCGCCGGGAAAACTTGCGCAGCATGGCGTTTTCCGAGAGATAGGTGATATGGGCGATCATCCGGGCCAGGGCCAGGCCGCTTTCAGGCTGCCGGTCCGGTTCGTACAGTCCGTAGTTCCAGCAGGGATCGCTCATGATGGCCTGCCTGGCCACCTCGTTGAAGGCAATGGCCTGGGGTGACATGCGGGCCGTGGCGGCAATGGGGATGGCGCCTTTGACCATGTCCGGACAGCTGATGGCCCACTGCAGGACCTGCATGCCCCCCAGGGAACCGCCGATAACCGCCATGAGCCTCTTGATGCCCAGGTAGTCCACCAGCCACTTCTGGACCCTGACCATATCCCGAACCGTGTAGAACGGGAAATTGAGCCCGTAGGGCCTGCCTGTGGCCGGATCAATATCCGCAGGACCCGTGGTGCCCTTGCACCCCCCCAGGAAGTTGCTGCAGATCACAAAATAGCGGCTGGTATCCAGGGGCTTGCCCGGACCAATGATCAGGTCCCACCAGCCCGGTTTTTCCCCGGGCTCGCTGGTATGGTATCCTGCGGCATGGGCATCGCCTGAAAGGGCGTGACAGACCAGAATGGCATTGTCTTTGTCCGGGGAGAGCCGGCCATAGGTTTCATAGGCCACGTTTACCGGATGCAGGGTCTTGCCCGACTCCAGGCGCAGAACCCATTCTTCTCCCTTGAAGGTGACTTTCTGGGTTCTGACCTGACCAACACTTTTTTCCAGGGAAGCGCCTTTTCGGGTCATGGCTTCTCCATGCCGCAATTCTTGTCCATGCTCAGAAAATGGTGCTGCATAAGTTTAAAATATTAAACTTATTTTCGTCCCCGGGCAATACTGGATATTGAGCAAAAAATCCTCCCCGGGCCCGGGGACTGTGAAAGCTTTTGCATTTTGGAGAAAAAGAATATAATATTTATTATTTTCCGAATAATCCGTATGCTGGGCCGGGTCTTACAGGTCATGCCCTTCAGAACCATCTGCAGGGTCCTTAGATCATGGGCCGTATTTTTTTCCGGGCCTGCCCTGCAGTCCCCGGAAACGGCCCAAGTGCGAAATATTCGGTAAATTACCCGCACCTGTCAAGCAGTATCCCCTGAAACTCAAGGAGAACGGACATGAAAACAGCGGGTCAGAAAATGAGGATGGCATAAAATGATCAGAAAAAACTGGAAAGCAGACACCATAGCCCTGCACGGGGGCCATGTCCCGGATGCGGCCACCCGCAGCAGGGCGGTTCCCATTTACCAGACCACCAGCTATGTCTTTGCCGATACCGGGGAAGCCGCTTCCTTGTTCGGCCTCAAACCTCAAGTCTGGGCCCCCAGGCTCAATCTGGACACCCCGGGGCTGCGGCCGGAGGAATTTCCTCCTGAAGCCACCGGGAATATCTATACCCGGATCATGAATCCTACTACCGATGTTCTGGAAAGACGGATGAATCTGCTGGAAGGCGGAGTGGGAGCCCTGGCTTTGAGTTCCGGATCCTCGGCTGTAACATACGCGATTATGAACATATGCCAGAGTGGTGATCATGTGGTATCCTCATCCAGTCTTTACGGTGGAACATACAACCTTTTCAGGCATACACTGCCGCGCTACGGCATCAGCACCACCTTTGCGCATGCGGAAGATCCGGATGAATTCACCGCAGCAGTAACCGAAAGGACCAGGTGCATTTTCGTGGAGACTATCGGCAATCCGCGTTTGAATGTCCCTGATCTGGCTGCGCTGGCTGAGGCGGCCCACGCCAAGGGGATACCCCTGATCGTGGACAATACTGTTCCTACGCCTGCACTGTGCCGGCCTTTTGAGCATGGGGCAGACATAGTGGTCCATTCCCTGACCAAGTTCTGCGGAGGGCACGGCAACTCCATAGGCGGAATCATCGTGGACAGCGGGCGTTTTGACTGGAATTCCTCCGGCAGGTTCTCCATGCTTACCGGGTCTGATCCTTCCTACGGCGGAGTGGTTTGGGCCCATGCAGTGGGAAGGGCCGCTTACATAGTCCGGGCCAGAACCATTCTTTTGCGCGACATGGGGGCCTGTCTTTCTCCCTTCAACAGTTTTCTTATCCTGCAGGGCCTGGAAACCCTGACCCTGCGCATGGAGAGACACAGCCAGAACGCCATGGCCGCAGCCAGATATCTCAAGGACCATCCTGGTGTGGCCTGGGTGCTTTACCCCGGGCTGGAAGGGCATCCCACTCACCAGCAGGCTGCCGGATACCTGCAGGGCGGATTCGGGGCGCTTGTGGGCTTCGGAATCAAGGGCGGCCTGGAAGCAGGACGAAAGTTCATTGACAGCCTGAACCTGTTCAGCCATCTGGCCAATATCGGCGATGCCAGGAGCCTGGCTATTCACCCGGCTTCCACCACCCATGCCCAGCTCACCCCGGAAGAACAGCAGCAGGCAGGGGTGACTCAGGATTTTATCCGCCTGTCCATCGGCCTTGAACATATTGATGATATACTGGCCGATATTGATCAGGCCCTGAGCAGCAGTCATTAGTCAGCGGGCAGGGGATTTTGTCTGCAGCTGTAACCTGAAGGTAATATAATCAAATGGTCACCATGGAGTGTAAAACCCAACTGCTTACACCGGAGGGATCCCGGGAGATCAGGGAACTGGTCCTGGAAGAGAAGCCTGTGGGGATTTTTCTCAATGACGAGCCCGTAGGCACGGCCATGGTCCTCGCCCTGGATCTGAGGGAACTGGCAGTGGGCTACCTCTTCGGCCAGGGATATATAGATCCGGGGGACTGGATCTATGATATTGAAGTCTGCGAGCAGGGCCGGGTGAATGTCTATGCCGAGGTCACGCCAAGGCCGGAGCAGGAGATGATCACCACTTCCGGATGCGGCGGCACAGGCAGAATAGCCAGAAGGCTGCTGGAGGAGAGTTATCCGGAGCCGGCCGAGTTTTTCCTCACATTCAGCCAGCTGGGAGAGCTGGTCAAGAACACCCTGTCCTGGTCCACTCTGCCCGGAGATACGCATTGCGTTCACGGCTGCGGCTATTTCAGCCGGGGCAGGTTCCGGGTATGCTACGAGGATGTGGGCAGGCACAATGCCGTAGACAAGCTCATGGGAGCTATCCTCCTGGGCGGCCTTTCACCCGCCGGCGCGGCCTACACTACAGGCCGACTCACCTCGGACATGGTGCTCAAGTGCGCCCGCATGGGCATACCCATAGTTCTGTCCAGGACAGCTCCATCTTCTCTGGGTCTGGAGATCGCCCGCAGGGCCGGGCTTACCCTGGGTGCTTACGTCCGCCCCGGCCGGGTCAACGTCTTTAACGCACCGCACAGGATTGTCTGGGATTAGAAGCGGTTGACAACAGGCTGGCCATTGAGAAAGTGGGCCATAACCCTGCCCTGCATGGTCTGTCCCAGGCAGGGCGTGTTTTTGCTCCTGGAGAGCATGTTATCGGGAGCTGCGGTCCATGTATGATCCAGGTCCACCAGGATGAAATCAGCCTGCTCGCCTCTGGTGAATCCGCACACCGGAAGATCAAAAATCTTTCCCGGCATTGAAGCCATAAGCCTGGCCAGATCATGAAGGCTGAGTATTTCCTGCCGCACCAGATTCAGGCACAAAGAAAGGGCAGTGTCCAGACCGGATATACCGCTGGGTGCCTGGGCAAAGGGAACTTCCTTTTCAAAGTCTGCATGGGGCGCGTGATCCGTGGCAATGATATCGATAACCCCTTCCCGGACTGCCTGGCGCAGGGCCAGCACATCGTTTCTGCTCCGAAGCGGCGGATTGACTTTGGCCAGGGTATTGTAGTTCCCCACCATGCTTTCATCCCAGTGCAGGTAGTGGGGGCAGGTCTCCGCGCTTATGGGCACGGACTTCTGCCTTGCCCAGTGGATGAGCTCCACAGAAGCGGCGCAGCTGATATGGGCCAGATGGATGGGTGTGTCCAGGTAAGCGGCCAGAAGAATGTCCCGGCTCACCTGCACGCTTTCAGCCAGATCAGGTATGCCCTTGAGACCCAGGTAGTCGGACATTTTGCCTTCGTTCATCACCCCGCCTGCGGCAAGGTCAGGGTCCTCGCAGTGGTCAATGACCACGAGGTTGAGGTCAGAGGCGTATTCCACAGCCCTGCGGAAAATCTCACTGTCCCGGACAGGCATCCCGTCATTGGAAAACGCCCTGCATCCGGCCCGGGCCAGTTCTTCCAGCGGAGCGAGTTCCCTGCCCTTGAGGCCTCTGGTCAGGGCGCCCACCGGATGAATAAAGGGACCCACCGGATGGGCCAGTTCAGCCTGCCTGAACATGTACCCGGTAACCCCGGCATGGTCGTTAACCGGACTGGTGTTGGCCATGGCCAGGACCCGGCCGAATCCTCCGGCCGCGGCTGCTGCCAGGCCCGAGGCGATGTCCTCCTTGTATTCAAAGCCTGGTTCGCGCAGATGGGTATGGGCGTCAATCAGGCTCGGCAGAAGGTGGCATCCCCGTGCGTTCAGAACAAGGTCCTGTTCAGAGGCCCTGTCCTGAACTGCCTCAGCAGGGATAAATTCCTCGATCCGGTCTTCCAGCAGGACCAGGGTCCCTGCCCTGCCGTTGAGGACAGCATCCTGGATGTACATGTAAGGCATTGGTTCAGGCCTCCGTGATATCCTGTTCAGGCCTGCTTCTGGCCAGATAAAGGTAGAGAAGGGCCATGCGCACAGCCACCCCGGACTGTACCTGGTCCAGGATCAGGCTCTCCCTGCTGTCGGCCAGGTCCGAAGAGATTTCCACTCCGCGGTTGATGGGGCCGGGGTGCATGATTTTTGCCCCGGTAGCTGCCCTTTTTAAATGTCTGGCCTGGAGGCAGTAGCGGGCTGAATACTCGCGCAGGTCAGGCAGAAGCCCTGCTTCCTGCCGCTCAAGCTGAAGACGCAGGCTGATGATGGCATCCATGCCCTGGCAGGCCGAATCAAGGCTGGAAAAAACCTCGACCGGCCAGTGTCTGAACCCGGCCGGAAGAAGAGTGCGCGGGGCACAGATCCGGATCTTGCACCCCAGCATGTCAAAAAGCTGCACATCGGAGCGGGCCACCCGGCTGTGGGCGATATCTCCCAGAATCAGGATTTTTTTGTCCTGGAAGCTTTCCCAGTGCCGGTACAGGGTGAATCCATCCAGCAGGGCCTGGGTGGGATGTGCGTGCCAGCCGTCCCCTGCATTGAACACGGTGCAGCCAAGGTGGCCGGCAATGAATCTGGCTGCGCCGCTCAGGCTGTGTCTTAGAACAATGGCGTCCGGATTCATTGCCTGCAGCGTGAGCACCGTGTCCTTGAGAGTCTCGCCCTTGCTCAGGCTGCTCCCTCCTGCAGCCAGGGAGAAGCTGTCCGCGGACAGGCGCTTGGCAGCCATGTCGAATGATGTTTTGGTTCTGGTGGAGGGCTCGGCAAAAAAAAGGACCACGCTTTTGCCCTTGAGTATGGGTACCTTTTTTACACTGCGGGAATTGATCTCCATGAACTTGGATGCGGTATCAAAGACATGCCTGATTTCTTCGGCGGACAGAGAGTCTATCTCCAGAAGGTCCTTGTGTTTCCAGTCCATGGAATACCTGTTTGTTTCGGGTTGACAGGCAGACGGCTCAGCATGAGCCTTCTGCGGCCTTATCAGATCTGGGCCGGAAAGATTCTAGACTATTTGTCATGATTGTGCAAGTAAGCATCTGCATTGCAGGCTGAATAATACTGCAGCGGGGCGGCAGGGAGGTTTCCTGAAATCTTTGCTCATTTTGTCTGGATTTTTGTCTCCTGCAGGATTTCAGGCATGGCTCCTCGACCAACGGGCTGCTTTTATCTCCAGGCAGCCAAAATTTAGAAGGCCCAGCCCATGAATATCTGCTCCGGGATTTTATCAAAACCCCGGAGCTGGAAAGATGCAGTGTAATGCCATAATAATTCCACAGCAAACTTCCAGGAACCATGAGGTATGTGATGAACAGAATAAGGGTTTACACCCGCAGCCTGGGCTGTCCCAAGAACCTTGTGGATACTGAAAATATCCTGGCCGGACTCGGTCCGGGATGGTCGCCTGCTGCAAGTCCTGCAGAGGCGGAGGTGGTCCTGATCAATACCTGCGCCTTTATCCGTCCGGCAGTGGAGGAATCCCTTGAGGCCATTTTCGCTCTAGCAGGCGAACTGCATGGTTTGAACCCCAGACCTTTTGTGGTGGTCACAGGATGCCTGGTATCCAGGTACGGAGTTGGTCTTGGCCGCGAAATCCCGGAAGCGGACCTGTATGTCCCGGTTAAGAAACAGAAAGACCTGCCCGCAAGAATCCTGGCCCGGCTGGGGCTGCCGGGCAGGCAGACAACCGGCTGGCAGCGCCCCGCACCCAGGGGGAGCTATGCCTATCTCAAAATCAGCGAAGGGTGCAGTAACCGCTGCTCCTTCTGCACCATCCCCTCCATCCGGGGCAGGCTCAGATCAAGGCCTGTGCCGGAGCTGACTGCTGAAGCCAGCTGGCTTGTGGATCACGGGGCAAAAGAGATTATCCTGGTCTCCCAGGACAGCACGGCTTACGGCCGTGATCTGGGCTGGAGTCGGGGTCTGGCCGGACTTGCGGGTGAACTGTGCGGTATTAGCGGTCTTGAGCGGCTGAGGATTATGTATATGTATCCGTCCGGCCTGGACAGAAAACTGCTGGCTGCTCTGGCCGGGCTGGGCCGGCCTTTTGTGCCCTATTTTGACGTGCCGGTGCAGCACGCCCACAGGGACATCCTGATGCGCATGGGAAGACCTTTTCAGCAGGACCCCCTGCAGATCATTGACAATATCAGAAGCTTTTTTCCTGATGCAGCCATAAGAACCACCCTGATTGCGGGTTATCCCGGAGAAAAAGAAGAGCATTTCAGGGCTGTTCTTGATTTCGTGCACAAAGCACGGGTACAGCACCTGGGAGTTTTCCCCTATTACCCCGAGGAGGGTACCAGAGCGTCCGGGTTTTCCGGACAGGTCCCCGGGAGCCTCAAGGAAAAGCGGCGCAGACTGATCATGCAGGAACAAAGAAAGATAAGCCGGGCTTACCTGCAAAGATTTGTGGGTCAAAGCATGGAAGTGCTGGTGGATGAGCCTCATGCCGAATGGCCCGGACTTTTTACCGGCAGGGCCTGGTTTCAGGCCCCGGATGCGGATGGAATAACTTATATCAGCGGACCGGAAGCAGAACCGGGCAGGTTGATCCGGGCAGAAATAACCAACAGTTTTGACTTTGACCTGGAGGCCCTGGCCTGAACAAGTGCGCTGAACCTCTTCGGACATTCTGAACAGGGGCAAAATTTGCAGAAAGTCATTATTTTGATTGTCAAGTATGAGGGTATCTGTTAATGAGCAGCAAATTTATCACGTGTGTTAGGGGGACTTTTATGCACAACACAAACGAAACCACTGATCCGCAGAAGAATCTTGAAAATGAAGTGAGCTTTGAATCCGCGCTGGAAGATTATCTCAACGCGGACTTCGGCGAGATTCAGGAAGGCAGTATAGTCAGCGGAGAAGTGGTCAAGGTGGAAAAGGATTACGTACTGGTGGACGTCAACTTCAAGTCAGAGGGTCAGATCCCGGCATCCGAATTTCTGGACAGCGAGGGTAACCTGACTGTCAAAGAAGGGGACAAGATTGACGTCTTTGTCACCCACAAGGATGAAAATGAAGGGGCCATCTCCCTGTCCAGGGAAAAGGCCAGAAGGGTGAAACTGCTGGATGATCTCCAGGATATCCTGGACAATCAGACCACTATCAGAGGCAGGATCGTCAAGCGGATCAAGGGAGGATACAATGTGGATCTGGAAGGCCTGGAGGCCTTTCTGCCCGGTTCGCACGTGGACCTGAGGCCGGTTCCGGACATGGATGCCCTGGTGGGCCAGGAAATGGACTTCCGTATCCTCAAGATCAACCGTCGACGCAGCAATGTGATCATTTCCCGCCGGGTGCTCCTGGAAGAGGAAAGAGAAAACATGCGCCAGGAGCTCTTGAACACCATCGAAGAAGGCCAGGTGGTCCAGGGCAAGGTCAAGAACGTGACCGAATACGGAGTATTCATCGACCTGGGGGGCCTGGACGGCCTTTTGCACATAACCGACATGTCCTGGAAAAGAATCCGCCATCCCAAAGAAATGGTCCAGCTTGGAGATGAACTGGATCTCAAGGTTCTGGGCTTTGATCCTGAGGAGAAAAAGGTCTCTCTGGGACTCAAGCAGCTGGTTCCTGATCCCTGGGAGAACATTGTGGAAAGATATCCTGAAGGTTTCATAATGACAGGCAGGGTGACCAATCTGGCCGATTACGGAGCTTTTGTGGAGCTGGACGACGGGGTGGAAGGACTGGTGCACATCTCGGAGATGTCCTGGACCAGAAAGCTCCGGCATCCTTCCCAGATGGTAAAGTCAGGGGACGAAGTGGAAGTGGTGGTGCTGGGCATTGATTCCGCCCGCAAGAGAATTTCCCTGGGTATGAAACAGGTCAGTCCAAATCCCTGGGATGTGGTGGCAGAAAAGTATCCCGAGGGAACTATTCTGGAGGCCCCGGTCAAGAACATAACCGAGTTTGGACTGTTTATCGGCATAGAGGACGGCATCGACGGCCTTATCCATGTTTCGGACATGTCCTGGACCAAGAAGATCCGTCACCCCTCCGAGCTGTATAAAAACGGGGACATGGTCAGGGCCAAGGTGCTCACCGTGGACAAGGAAAATGAGAAGTTCACCCTGGGGATCAAGCAACTCACAGAAGATCCCTGGGCTGAAGTGCCCAACCACTATCCTGTGGGAACCAGCGTCACCGGAAAAATCACCAATATCACCGATTTTGGACTGTTTGTGGAAGTGGAGGAAGGAATTGAGGGCCTGGTGCACGTATCCGAGATGAGCCGGAAGAAGATCAAGAATCCCAAGGAGCTGTTTACCGAGGGTCAGGAGATTCAGTCCAGGGTCATTCACGTCAGTGCTGATGAGCGCAGACTGGGTCTGTCCATTAAACAGCAGTTGGAGGAAGAGGAAAAGAAGCGCTCAAATGTTGAACAGCGCAGCAAGAACGGCGCTTACACACCGGGCAGCAATCTTGGAGATCTAATCAGACAGAAGCTGGAAGAAGGGGATGGAGACAAACAGGATTAAATTCAGCCAGAGACACCCGCTGATTTTCGGATTCATGCTCATACTGGCGGCCGTTGTCACTTTTATGGTGGCCATGGCCGTTTTTAATTATCTTTTCTTTGACGGACCGAGGCTGAGGACCCAGCCCAAGCTTGGAGTGGTCAACGTCAGCGGGCTCATCACCGATTCCAGGGATATTGTCCAGTGGATCCGCAAACTGGAAGAGGATGATCAGGTCAAGGGCGTGCTTATCCGAATCAATTCTCCAGGCGGGGTAGTGGCCCCTTCCCAGGAGGTTTACAGGGCTGTATACAATCTTGCCCAGGAAAAGACAGTGGTGGTTTCCATGGGCTCTGTGGCCGCTTCGGGCGGATACTATGCAGCCAGCCCGGCCCATAAGATAGTGGCCAATCCTGGCACGCTGACCGCCAGCATCGGGGTCAAGGCCACGCTGACCAACATGCAGGAGCTCATGCGCAAGCTGGGCATTGAGGATCAGGCGATATACAGCGGGGAGTTCAAGGATGCCGGCACAATCATGCGGCCCATGACCGACGAGGAAAGAGAGTATTTGCAGGCCCTGGTGGACGACATGCATGACCAGTTTGTAAAGGACGTAGCCCTGGGCCGGGGCATGGAAGAGGAGGAAGTGCGGCTTTTGGCCGACGGCCGGGCCATGACCGGGCGCCAGGCCCTGGAGGCTGGCCTGGTGGATGAGCTGGGCGGCAGGCACGAGGCCATGGAAATATTGCGGGAACTGGCTCAGGTTGATAAAAAAGTCAAGCTGGTGGAGGGGCCTGAAGAGAGAATTTCTCTGCTGCGCAGGATCCTGAGCGAATTCTCTCTGGGAGAGGCTGTCCCCGGGCCCAGATGGGTGTTTACCTATGAGTGATCCGGCCCGGGTGCTGGACAGGATACGGCAGGGCCTGCGCATTGACCGGGACGAAGCCCTGGTGCTTGCCCGCGGGGCTGCTGTGCACGATCTGGGCCGGGCCGCCTTTGGGGTGCGCAGCCGGCTTTTCCAGGACAGGGCTTACTATATATACAATCAGCATCTCAACTATACCAATGTCTGCAGCAATTCCTGCAGATTCTGCGCCTACAGCAGGAGGGCCGGAGAGGAAGGGGCCTATACCATGAGCCTGGAACAGGTCCGGGAGGCCATTCTCTCCAGGATCCACGAGCCCATTGACGAGGTCCACGTGGTAGGCGGCCTTAACCCGGATCTGCCCTATGAGTATTACCTGGACATGCTTGCACTCATCAGGGAAGCCAGGCCGAAGGCGTGCATCAAGGCCTTCACCGCCGTGGAAATAGCCTTTCTGGCTGGAAAGTACGGGCTTTCCAGGACCCGGGTACTTGATGACCTGGTCAGGAACGGGCTGGATGCTTTGCCTGGAGGCGGGGCAGAGGTCTTTTCCCCCGGGCTTCGCCGGCATCTCTGCCCGGAAAAGCTTTCAGGGGAAGAGTGGCTCAGGGTCCATGAACTGGCTCACAGCCTGAATATTCCCACTAACTGTACCCTTCTCTTTGGACATGTGGAGTCATGGGAGGACCGCCTGGATCATCTGCAGGCCCTGCGGGATCTGCAGGACAGGACAGGCGGATTTTTATGCTTTATCCCTCTGCCCTATCAGCCGGGCGGGAATGAACTCAATGCCCGGGGCCCGGACGGCATGGATCTGGTCAGGATGTGGGCGGTAGCCAGGCTTTTTCTGGACAATATTCCTCATATCAAGGCCTACTGGGCATTTTCCGGGATCAAGGCGGCTCAGCTGGGGCTGTGGTCCGGAGCGGATGATTTTGACGGAACCATAGTGGAGGAAAAGGTGGGCCATGCTGCAGGGGCGGATACTCCCAAAGGGCTCAGCATGGACCAGCTTGAGCACCATATCCGGGCCGCAGGCTTTACCCCTGTCCGCCGGGACTCTTTTTTCCGTCCCCGGGCCTGAATCCCGGTGCAGAGCCATTCTGTCTCCTTCAACATCACGGCTTTTTCCGCCTGCCCGGATTTTTATCCTGCAGATGTTTTTTTGAGTTCTTCGAACTTTGATGTGGAATTATCAATATTGTCTGTCATTCAGTACTTCCGGCTCCGGGGTTTTGATAAAATCCCGGAGCAGATATTCATGGGCTGGGCCTTCTAAATTTTGGCTGATTGGAAATAATACCCGCTAGTTGTGTCGGGGAATATTTTTTTGTTTTTTTCTTTCCGGTCTTGACTCAGGTCAAGGCTTTGAAGCCGGGCCTTACACCAGAGCGGGCAGGTACTTTTGAAGCACAAGCCTCTCCAGCAGGGTAAGGGCGGCCAGGGCGTAAAGTCCGGCCAGAAGGTCATCCACCATGACCGAGTATCCCCCCGGAAGCCAGGTTTCCGAGCTTCGCACGGGCCAGGGCTTGAGGATGTCAAACAGCCTGAACAGGAAAAAACCCAGGGCAAGCAGCAGCATATTCGGTGCGGCAAGCAGCAGGAAAGTCACCCATTGCCCCAGGACTTCGTCAATCACCGCCTGGCCGGGATCCTTGCGACCGTACTTTTTTTCCGCTTCAGAGCAGGCCCTGGCGCCCAGAAAGAAAAGTCCGGCCAGAAAAGGTACCTTGATCCAGAGAGCCAGGGGCATGAACAGCCAGGGGGCGGCAATGACAGCCGCCAGAGAGCCCCAGGTACCGGGCGCCAGCGGTAGGCGGCCCACCGGTCCCAGGGTAGCCAGGCTGGTCCAGAAAACAGATGCATGATGCTCACTCCGGCTCATGTCTATTCATCCCGCACAGCTCTGACTGCGCCCAGTTGCAGCATGCTCTGCAGCACCCTGTCCAGGGGCAGCCCCACCACGTTGGTGTAAGAGCCGTAAACAGCATGGATCAGAAACGCCCCCGCACCCTGGATGGCGTAGGCGCCAGCCTTGTCCATGGGCTCGCCCGTGGCCATGTACGCCTCAAGGGTCTCCCTGCCGGCCTGAATCATTTCCACCCGGGAGGCAGTGCTGAAGCTGAGCCTGGTATTTTTCCCCCTGCACATGAAGCATACTCCGGTAATGACCGAATGCACCGCTCCCTGCAGACGCAGAAGCATTTCCAGCCCCTGCCCGGCAGAGCCGGGTTTGCCCATCACTTCCCGGTCCAGGACCACAATGGTGTCCGCTCCAAGGATCAGGGCGCCCGGGTTATTTTCAGCCACTGTGCGGCATTTTTCCGCAGCCATTTCCAGGGCGTAATCTGCAGGATCACGGTCCGGCTGCATGGGCGGTTCCCTGAACCGGGCCGGAATCACACGGAAGTCGATGCCCAGCAGGCTCAAAAGCATCTGCCTGCGTGGGGAGGCCGAGGCCAGGACAATTTCCTGGACAGCCCGGAAAGGCCCCTGGTGAATGCTCATTAAATCAGTGTTCATCATATATTATCCAGGTTGCATTTGTCTCTTGGAGCCAAGTAAAGCGTTTATGCTTTAAAATCAAGGCCGGAAGGGTTCAGTCAGGACAGGCCGGAAAAAATACACATGAAATCCAGCAGCAATTTGTACAGGGCAATATTTTGACTTTTCCCGGGCTTTGCAGCTAAAGAGGAAGAAAAACCGGTGCGGGGAAACATATGCTGAGAAAAAGACCCAAAGCCTGTTGTCTGCTGATTATGGCGCTTTTTTTGCTCTCCTCGTGCGCAGCACCAGTGCACAAAGGCATGATCAGGGACCTGGAAATACTGCCCCAGAACAGCGTGCACTATATTCCGGATCTCTCCAGGGAATTTTTTTCATCCCGGAAACAACAAGAGCTCTACAGTAATCTTGAAGACGCTTACTTCAGTCCCTGGTCAGGTTCGGTGCCCAGGCACAAGAAAGACGAAGTCTTCTGGGCCTTTGCTTCTCTTAAGGGCAGAACCCTCTATGGAGAGAACCTTCTACCCCTGTCCGGGGAGTGGCTGGACGAAATGAGGGAAAAGTCAGACATCTCAGGATATCCGTCCAGGCATGAGCCCGCGGTTACCGTGGACAATGCGCACATGCGCGTGCTGCCCTCCAGCAGGCCGGTATTTCTGGATCCTGACAGGCCCGGGCAGGGATTCCCCTTTGACCGGCTGCAGAACACCCTGGTCCCGGCGGGAACCCCGGTGCTCATCACCCATGCCACCCGGGAAGGGGACTGGGCCATGGTGGAGACCGGGTATGCAGCCGGATGGATGCAGTGGTCCAGTCTGGCCCTGGCGGATGAGGATTTTATGCGCAGGTATCGCTCGGGTTCCCTGGCAGGAGTTGTCCGGGACCGGGAACCTGTGTCCACAGAAGAGGGCAGGTTTGTTTTTACCGGGCGCATAGGCATGCTCTTGCCCGCAGAACCAGGACAGGACATGGAAGAGCAGCCGGATTTTCTGGTCCCTGTGCGGGATTTTCAGGGCAGGGCGCTGCTGGTCCCGGGAAGAGCTTCTTCCGGAGCTGTGAAAAGAATTCCATTAAGACCCACAGGGGATAACTTTGCAGATATCCTGAACTCCATGCTGGGTGAGCCCTATGGCTGGGGAGGGCTTTATTTAAACCGGGACTGCTCTGCTCTGCTGCAGGATATCTTCCGCATGTTCGGGATATCTCTGCCCCGCAATTCGGCGCAGCAGATGCGCTTTCAGGATCCCATATCCCTGGAGGGACTGGACCGGAGGGAAAAGCTGGATCTGATTCTTGAGCAGGGCAGGCCCCTTGTGACCATTCTGTACATGCCCGGCCACGTCATGCTTTATCTGGGGGCTGATCCGGGAACCGGACTCCCGGTGGTATACCACTCCATGTGGGGGCTCAGGACCGCAAGGTTCTGGCACGGGCAGCCGGGGCGGTTCATTATCGGGCGGACAGTGATCACTTCCCTGGAGCCGGGAAAGGAGATGACCTCCCTGGCCAGACCGGAAGGACTGTTGATCAACCGCCTTAGCCGCATGACAGTCCTTGTGCAGGATGATTCCTGAATCCCTGCGGCCCGGGCTTCTGTCAGGCAAACGGATCCGGGCCTGGCGCAGGAAGCCCGGGCCTTGACTTTGGACTGCTCAATACCCATGTATAATCTTGCCCATGGATTTCAGGCGGGTGGAAAAAGAGATTTTTCAAGGAGGTTCTGTATGGAATACAATGCGTGGGTAGTTGTGGCTGATAGTGCCCGGGCCAGGATTTTCGGAACCAATGCCCGGAGGGGAGAGCTGACTGAGCTGGAAGCAATGTACCACCCCGAGTCAAGGATGCGCGACAGGGACCTGNAGGCTGACAGGCCCGGGAGACTGTATTCAATGCAGGGGGAATTCCGGACCACTGCGGAACAGACCCCGGCCCGAAGGCTGGAAGCTGATCGCTTTGCCCAGAACATTGCCGAATACCTGGACAAAAATTATTATGAACGCAAGTTTGAGCGCCTGGTTCTGGTGGCTGCCCCCGGATTTCTGGGCATGCTGCGCAGCAGGCTCAGTGACAGGCTGCGCAAGGCTATGGCCAATGAGCTGGACAAAGACTTGAGCAACCTGGAAAAGCCCAGGGAGATCCGCAAACGCCTTCCTGAATATCTCTGGTAGGCCGGTACCCGGCCTGATCACTTTACTCCCCGGCCCTGTCCCGGACAATGGCGTAGACGGTTTCACCGGAAACCTCGTCATGATCGAGCAGGGCCCGGGCCAGACTGTCCATGGCCTCCCTGTTGGAGGCCAAAACTTCCCTGGCCCGTTCATAGGCCTTTTTAAGAATGGCCTCCACCTCTCTGTCAATTTTCTGCGCGGTGAGTTCACTGTATTCCCTGGCCTTGCCCAGGTCCTCTCCCAAAAATATCTCCCTGCCAGGGCCTCCAGGGGCCATATGCTCGAATTCCTCGCTCATGCCCCAGTCCAGAACCATTCTCCTGGCCATCCTGGTGGCCTGCTGCAGATCATTGGCTGCTCCGCTGGTGGCGGTGGAAAACACCAGGGCTTCGGCGCAGCGACCCCCCATCATCACTGCCAGCCTGTCCATGAGGTATTCCCGCCCATAAATGTAATGCTCCCTGCCCGGGAACTGCTGGGTTGCGCCCAGGGACTGGCTTCTGGGAACTATGGACACCTTGTAGACAGGATCGGCATGGGGCAGGATGGCTCCCACAACGGCGTGCCCGGCCTCATGGTAGGCCAGCAGGCGTTTTTCTTCGGGGGTCATGACCAGTCCGTGCCTCTTGAGTCCCATGAGGATCTTGTCCCGGGCAAGCTCCANATCCTGTCTGCTGATCATCCCGCGTTTGTCCCTGGCTGCAAGGAGGGCGGCCTCATTCATCAGGTTTTCCAGGTCCGCTCCGGAGAAGCCCGGAGTTTCCCTGGCCAGACGGTCCAGATCCACGTCTGTATCCATTTTTTTGTTTCTGGAGTGAATCTTCAAAAGCTCCACCCTTTCCTGGACAGTGGGCAGATCCACCATGATCCGCCGGTCAAACCTGCCCGGCCTGGTGAGAGCGGGATCCAGAATGTCCGGCCGGTTGGTGGAGGTAATGACCACAACGTTTTCATGGGCCTCAAAGCCGTCCAGCTCAGTGAGCAGCTGGTTCAGGGTCTGCTCGCGCTCGTCATGTCCCCCTCCCAGGCCTGCTCCGCGCCTGCGGCCGATGGCGTCGATCTCATCGATATAGATGATGCTGGGCGCATTCTGCCTGGCCTCCTGAAAAAGGCTGCGCACCCTTTTGGCGCCTACGCCCACAAACATCTCCATAAAATCCGATCCAGTTATGCTGAAAAAAGGGACCCCTGCCTCTCCGGCCACTGCCCTGGCCAGAAGAGTTTTGCCCGTCCCAGGCGGGCCCACAAGCATTAAGCCCCGGGGGACTTTACCCCCGATTTCCCGGATTTTGTCCGGATCCTTGAGGTATTCCACTACTTCCATCAGCTCCACCTTGGCCTCCTGAGCCCCTGCCACATCTTCAAAGGTGGTGGCCTGCACTCCCAGATCAAATCTTTTGGCCTGGCTTCTGCCGATGCCGAAAATGCCGCCTCCTCCCTGCATGCGCCTGTACTGGGAGTAGAGGAGCAGAGCAATGAGCAGCAGAGGCACAGAGGAGAGCATGAGGTACCAGAAGAAGGGACTGCGTTCCGGCCGGGTATTGATTTCGATATCCTTTTCCCGGAGCAGGGGAAGAAGCTCTTCGTCGCCAAAAGAAGGTACATAGGTCACGAACCTGGTGTAGGTGCGGTCGTTTACTTCGCCTTCCTCTTTTAGAGAGCCCTGGATGCGGTCTCCGCGCAGGGTGATCTCCTCTATGTTGTCCGCCCTGACCTGTTTCAGAAAGGAACTGTAGCTGATATGGGCCGCCTGCCACATGGGGGCGGTGAGGTGCCAGATGAGCAGGGCCAGAAAAACGATAATCAGGACACGCAGGAAAAAGTTGGGCTGCAGTCCTGGTTTTTGCGGCTGTTTCTGCATATAATCTCCTTTAATAACATATCGTTAATAAATGCGGATAGCAAGTCCGGCCAGACTGAAAACTCCGGGCGGCAGAAAGGCCTGGACTTCCACCTGGAACGGATTCTTGCCTTGATCCGGAGGAAGGTTTGCACTAGTCTCACTTTAAATAAGGGCGAGCGTTCCCGTGATGTTGGAACTGCCCTTGAAGAGGAGGTTCAGGATGCTGGAAATTCAGGGCAAAGGCCTGGTTGGGCAGGGACAGGTATGCGTCCTGGGCCCCCTTGAGGAACACGGCCTGGAAGGTATCTATACTGCACCGGATCCGGGATTGAAGTGGCTGCGCGCAGGCTGTTTTCTCCAGGAGCAAAGACCTCTCTTCCAGGTCCTGGAGAAGTCCTGGGCAATCGGGGCTGACGGTTCCGGCTGCCTCAGGATTTTTCTCAGGGCCCGGGAAGATGTAGATCTGAATCGACTGATCCGGCTGCAGAGCCTGCGCAGTGGAATTTCCCTGGCCTGGGTCACCCTGAGCGACAGGGGCGCGGCCGGGGAACGCCCAGACAAAAGCGGTCCCCTCATTGAAGAGATGGCATGCAGGAGCATGAGCATCTCCCTGGCCAGGGGATATGTGATTCCGGATGATCCGCAGCTTCTCAAGGCCCTCCTGATCCATCTGGCCCTGGTGGCAGGGGTGGACCTGATCCTGACCACCGGCGGCACAGGTGTCGGCCCCCGGGACATTACCCCTGATGTGACGGCAGAGGTTGTGGACAAGCGTCTGCCCGGGTTTGAACGGTCCATGCTGGCTGTTTCCCTGCAGAAAACCCCCCACGCAGCCATCTCCAGGGCTGTTGCCGGAACCCTGGATGAAAGCCTGATCATCAACCTGCCCGGGAGTCCCAGGGCGGTCAGGGAGAACCTGGAGTGTGTTCTGCCGGCCATTGAACATGCCCTGGCCAAACTGCAGGGCGATCCTGCCGAGTGCGGCTCGGGCTGAGAGAATTCAACCCCCAACAAAAGGCCTGAGTATGGAAATCTTTCTGGCTGATCTGCATATTCATTCCTGCTACTCCCGGGCGACCAGCAGGAGCCTGAGTCCGCTAAGCCTGGCTGCCTGGGCTGCAGTCAAGGGCATTCATGTTGTTGGTACCGGGGACTTCACCCATCCGGGCTGGCTGGAAATGCTGCACAAAGACCTGGTGCAGGACGAAGACGGTTTTCTGCGTCTTCGGGAGAACAAAGACCTGGCCTTTTGCGTGCCGGGATTCGAGCAGAGCCTCATTCCCAAAACCAGATTCATGCTCTCTGCGGAAATAAGCTCCATATACAGGCAGGGAGGAAAGGTGCGCAAGATCCATAACCTGGTCTTTTTTCCGGGCTTTGAACAGGTCAGAAGGTTTAATCAGAAGCTGGAGCGCATCGGCAACCTTAACTCGGACGGGCGGCCTATCCTGGGGCTTGACTCCCGTAACCTGCTGGAAATGGTTCTGGAGACGGATCCATGGGGCTTCGTGATCCCGGCGCACATATGGACCCCGTGGTTTTCCCTGTTCGGGTCCAGGTCAGGTTTCGACACCCTGGAGGAGTGCTTCGGGGATCTGTCCGGTCACATCTTCGCCCTGGAGACCGGACTTTCCTCGGATCCGGAGATGAACTGGCTCTGGAGCAGGCTGGACCGCTTTGCCCTGGTATCCAACTCCGATGCCCACAGTGCGGAGAATCTGGGCCGCGAGGTCAACCTTTTCCAGGGGGAGGTGAGCTACGAAGGCATTTACCGGGCCCTGCGCCGGGAGGGTCTGGGTCACAAGTTTCTGGGCACCCTGGAGTTTTATCCCGAGGAAGGCAAGTATCACCTGGACGGGCATCGCAGGTGCCGGGTGGTCATGGACCCCAAGGAAACCATGGCCCACAAGGGCAAATGTCCTGTCTGCGGCAGGGAAATTACAGTGGGCGTACTCAACCGGGTCATGGCTCTGGCTGACAGGGAAGGCCCTCAGCAGCCAGCGTTTCAGCCCGGATTCACCTCGGTTATACCCCTGAAGGAGATTATTTCCGAGTTTCTGGGAGTGGGTTCCAAAACCAAGAAGGTGCAGTCCTTTTATAACCAGCTTATTGCCAGGTTCGGACCGGAAATGCAGATCCTGCAGCATACGCCCGTAAATGATCTCAGCCGTTTTTATTCCTCTCTGGGCACGGCCTTATCCCGCATGCGCTCCGGGGAAGTGATCCGCGAGCCTGGATATGACGGTACATACGGGATTATCCGGGTCTTCACCCAGGCTGAAAGGGAAGAGTTCAAAAAGGGCAGGTATCTCATGCCGGCGGCAGGAAAGGGCAGAACCGCCGGATACGTGCGATCCGGCCGGGCAAAATATGCTGCCGGGGCCGACGACGGTGCAGAGGAGGCCGATGCAAGCTTGAACACTTTGCAGCAGGAAGCCGTACAGGCAGGCCCCGGCCCGGTCCTGGTGCAGGCCGGGCCGGGCACGGGCAAGACCCAGACCCTCATGGCCAGGGTCAGCAGGCTTCTGATGGAAGGAGTGAATCCCAGGCACATTCTTGTTTTGACTTTTACCCGCAGGGCAGCCCGGGAGCTGAAGGAAAGGCTCTCCCGCATGCATGGCCCGGATCAGGCCCTGCCCAGGACCGAGACCATGCATGCCATGGCTTTTGAGTACTGGCAGAGCGTTTATGGGGAGGAGCCGTTGATTCTGGGGGAAGAGGAGGCTTTCAAGGTATTTTCCGGGGCCAACCCGGAGCTCACAGGCCAGGCCCTGAAAAAGGCCTGGCAGGATCTCTGCGTGGCCAGGGAAAAACGCCTGGAAGTATCCGGGCATGGACAGAACTACAGCCGTCAGAAACAGGACTGGAATCTTGCGGATTATACCGATCTCCTCGAGTTCTGGCTGGAAGAAATGCAGAGCGGCAAGTTTGTCCGGCCCTTTACCCAGGTCCTGGTGGATGAAATCCAGGATCTGTCCAGACTGCAGCTCCTGGTGGTCAAAGAGCTCCTGCCCCCTGGAGGTGAAGGATTTTTCGGCATTGGCGATCCCAGACAGTCCATTTACGGGTTCAGGGGAGCCTCCGGGGATGCAGCAGGGGAACTGACCTCGTTCTGGAGCGGGCTCACAACCATTTCCCTGACCCGGAATTACCGCTCAGCCCAGGACATACTGAATCTGTCCCAGGGTTTGTTTCCGGAAGATCCCAGGCTTGAGGCCCGAAGCACGGAAAGGGCCAGGATTACCTTTTATGAGGCGGTAAACGGGGTGCAGGAGGCCCACTGGATGGGCCAGAGAATAAAAGAACTCCTGGGAGGAACAGGTCACTGGCAGAAAGACAGCGGACAGTCCCACAGGGACCTGGCTCCTGAGGACGTTGCGGTTCTGGTCCGTTTCAAGGCTCTGGCCTCCGGCCTGGAGAAGGAGCTGCACCGTCTGGGAATACCCGTGAGCGTGCCCCAGCATGAGCCTTTTTACCGGGATCCCAGGGTTGAGCTGATCCTCAATGCTGCAGCCCGGGTACTGGGGGTGACCTGGAATGAAAAGGTTTTTGAGTGTCCCGAAAAGGTTCTGGCCAGGGGACCTCAGGGTATGGCCGCCTATCTGGGGGACATGCCACCATTTGACAGGATTTTCTGGCAGAGCAGGGCCTTCAAGGAGCTGGAAAGCGCCTACAGGGCAAACAGCGGATGGACCGGACTTATAAACAGCATCCGTCTGGAAAGCGAGCTGGACCAGGCGGAGATGCTGGGCAAAAAGGTCAGGATTCTGACCATGCACGCAGCCAAGGGCCTGGAGTTTGAAGCCGTGTTTCTGCCCTGTCTGGAGGACGGGATCCTGCCTTTTGCAGGAACAGAGTTTCTGCTGGGCAAGCCGGTGCCGCCCGGGGCCAGAAGCGACCCTGCAGAGGAGGCAAGGCTTTTCTACGTCAGCCTGACCCGGGCCAGGCAATATCTCTTTTTGAGCCTGGCCAGGAGCAGAAAGATCTTCGGCAGGCCGGTCAACCTCCAGAAGTCAAGGTTTTTGTCCGGGCTGTCCCTGGAAAAAGTGTACAAGACCAGATCCATTGCCCAGCAAGCCCACAGGGAAAAACAGCTCAGGCTTTTCTGACCGGCGGATGCTGAACCAGCAAAAACAGGGGGTATCTTCAATAAAGGGGGAAAGGGCGGACTAGCGCAGCAGAAAATTGTAGAAGAATTTTTCGTACAGGGTACACATCCTCTGGGCTGTAACCGGCCTGAGACCTGCGCCCCTCAGGCGGCAGTACACGTGCAGAGGGTTGAAGTGGTGCTGAATAAAGTTTTTTACTTTTATCATACAGGTTTTTCTGCAATAAACATGCCTGAAAAGGACGGGTTATATCTATCTCGATTTATCATGGAAATCAAGCAGTAATTTTTGCTTCCAGGAAAAAATATCTGTATTCTTCATGTGCTCTGTAGTGATCACCCCGGACAGGCATTTTCCAACAGACAGGAAAATAACATTGCATCTGTTGGCTTCTCAGGTTAAAGGGGGCTTCCAGGGCCTGGAGCCCGGCAAAGGTTTATAAGATATGGACCGGAAAGCCGGAATATCATTCCAGGGGAACAATAAATTATGGCATATTTTCGTACGCTGGACAACAGACTGGCCGAGCTTCTGAGGCTGTTCAAAAAAAGCGATCGCCTGCTGATAATGATTAATGCCGATCCGGATGCCATGGCCTCGGCCATGGCTTTGAAGCGTATTCTGTACCGCAAGGTGGATACAGCAGCCATCGCCCGTGTCAATGAAATCTCCAGGCCGGACAACCTGGCCATGATCAAGCTGCTGCGCATTTCCACCAAGAAGCTGATTCCTCCCCTGCTGGCCCAGTATGACAAGTTTGCCCTGGTGGATTCCCAGCCCCAGCATCACCGCGACTTCTCCAGGGTGGACTTTACAGTGGTCCTGGACCACCACCCCCTGGACAGGGACAACCCGGTAAAGGCCCGGTACAGGGAAATAGTTCCCGAGTACGGTGCAGTAAGTTCTCTTTTGACCGAATACCTGTACAACCTGAAGATCAGGCCGGGAAAGCTCCTGGCCACTGCTCTTCTGTACGGGATAAAGACAGATACCCAGAGCTTTGAACGCAAATTTTCAGATGTGGATATCAGGGCTTTCAGGTATCTTACCAAGTTCTACGATCCTTTGCTTCTGCAGAATATAGTGCGCTCTGAATTCCACAAGGACTGGCTCAAGTACTTTTCCCTGGCTTTCCGCAAGATCAGGCTCATGGGGCAGGGTGCCAGCGTGTTCATGGGCAAGGTGGATTCTCCGGATATACTGGTTATCCTGGCGGATTTCTTCCTGCGGGTCCACAATATTTCCTGGGACCTGGTCAGCGGAATTCATGACAATAAGCTGGTGATTATTTTCCGGGGAGACGGCCTGCGCAAGGACATGGGCAAGCTGGCCTCCCAGATGTTCGGCGATCTGGGGCCGGCAGGCGGGCACAAGCAGATGGCCCGGGCAGAGATCTCCCTGGCGAGCATCGACCGCACTCATGCCCAGCAGTTTATCCTGCAGCGCCTGGCCGAGGCCAGGGGGAAAAAGACGAGCAAAACCAAACCGGGTGCATCCGCCGGCAATCCTGGGGCGCTGAAGACATAGCCATGCTCAGGGAAAAAATCCTGCCCAACAGTGAACCTGTTTTTCTCATAGACGGCAGCTCTTTTCTGTACCGCGCCTTTTATGCCTTTCCGGACCTGAAAAGATCCGACGGCATGCCCACCAACGCCATCTACATAGTGGTGCGCATGCTGCTCAAGATCCTCAGGGAGGAAAAGCCCAGGTACATGGGTTTTTTCGTGGACGGCAAAGGCCCTACTTTCCGCCATGAACTCTATTCTCCATACAAGGCCAAGCGCATGAAGATGCCTGAAGGTTTGTCCGTCCAGATCGAGCCCCTTCTGGAAGCGGTGCGCCTGCTGGGTGTGCCCGGATACGTGGCTGACGGGCTTGAGGCTGATGACCTTATTGCCGGGTATGCCGAGCGGTTCAAAAAAAAGCATCCTGTGGTCATTGTGGCTTCGGACAAGGATCTCAAGCAGCTGCTGGACGAGCAGGTCTATATCTGGGATCCGGGGAGCAGAACAGGCGAGCCGGTAAACTCCCTGGATTTCACACGGGAAATGGGCATTGCCCCGGGGCAGTGGCCGGATTTTCAGGCCCTGGTGGGAGACAGTTCGGATAATATTCCGGGCGTGCCAGGTGTGGGTCCCAAGACAGCCCTGGGATGGCTTAAGAAATATCCCCATCTGGAGGCCCTTATTGAAAACCTGGACCGTCTCAAGCCCAGGGAGCAGGAAAAACTTAAAGCCCACATGGACGAGATATTCCTTTTCCGTAGACTGACCAGACTCCGGCAGGACTGCGCAGGGGACGCCAGGCTCATTGATCTGCAGATCAGGGAGCAGGACATGGAAAAGCTGGTCCGGTTTCTGCGCCAATACGAGTTCAGGTCCCTGCTCAGGGAGCTGCCCGGGGACGCCCTGAACAACCACCGGGAGCAGGCCCGAAAGGACAGGGCAGCCGCAGTCGCCCCGGACCGGGAAGAGATTCCTGGATGTGCCGGACAGGATGCAGGCCTGTTCCAGGACAGGTCCGGCTTTCTGGTGGCCCTGGGAGAGAAGGAATGGCTGGCCGGAGATAAGAAGGCGGTACAACTGAAACTGAAAGGATGCAGAAAGTTTGTCTTTTCCCTCAAGGACCTCTACAGGTCCGACCAGACCTGGATGGAAGAGCCGGTTTCCGCATTCCTGGATATTTCTCTTGGAGCCTATCTTTTGAATCCTGAAGAGCGTGATTACGGCTTTGAACGGATATTCAGGACATACGCCCCTGAAGCCGGAGTTCAAAGGGAAAACAGGGCCCTGGCCGCCCTGAAGATCGGGCGCCTGGTGGAGCAGAAGCTGGCGTCCGCCGGACTGGACCGCCTGATGCAGGATCTGGAGATGCCCCTGATCCCTGTTTTGTGCCGCATGGAATCAGCCGGGGTAAATATTGACCTCCGCGCTTTCAGTGATTTTCTGGACCAGGTCACAAAGCGCCTGGAAGACCTGACCCGGGAGATATATTCCCTGGCCGGAAGCCGGTTCAATATCCGCTCCACCCAGCAGGCAGCCAGAGTGCTTTTCCATGAGCTGGGGCTCAAAGCAAGGCGCAAAACCCCTACCGGAGCGTACTCCACGTCCAATGCAGTGCTGGAAGCCATGCGCCGCGATCATCCCATAGTTGAGCGCATACTCGAATACAGGACCCTGGAGAAGCTTCGCTCCACATACCTGGAGCCTCTGCCCAGGAAAGTGGACTCCTCGGGCCGCCTGCACACCACGTTCAATCAGCTGGCCACGGCCACGGGCCGGCTTTCCAGCAGCAACCCCAACCTGCAGAACATCCCCATCAGGGGAGAATTCGGCCCCAGGATGCGGGCCTGCTTTATTGCTTCCAGGGGCAGACTCCTGGTGGGGGCTGACTATTCTCAGATTGAGCTGCGCATTCTGGCCCACATGTCCAAAGATCCCAATCTTATCCAGGCGTTTGCAGTAAACGAGGATATTCACCGCAGAACCGCAGGGCTTCTTTTTGACAAGGATATTCAGGAGATAACAACCGATGAGCGGCGCAAGGCCAAGACCATCAATTTCGGGCTGCTCTACGGAATGGGGCCGCAGAAACTCAGCCGGGAACTGGGGATCAGCATGGACGAAGCCAGGGAGTTTATCAGGGTGTACTTCAGCAAGCTGGGAAAAGTCAGGAAGCTGTATCAGAGCATTGAAGAGACGGCCCAGAAGCAGGGTTATGTGACCACCCTGGCGGGTCGCAGGCGGCTGCTCCCGGATATCAGCTCCAGAAATGACAACCTGTCCCAGCAGGCCAGACGAACAGCAGTGAATACGGTCATTCAGGGTTCTGCAGCGGACGTGATCAAAAAAGCCATGCTGGCAGTGGATGGTGATGAGCAGCTGCGCCGTATGGGCGCAGTCCTTGTTCTGCAGGTCCACGACGAACTGCTCATGGAGGCGGAGGCTTCCCGGGCCAGGGAGGCCGGGGAAAGACTGGCCCGGATCATGAGCAGGGTGGAAGAACTTGAGGTGCCCCTGCTGGTGCAGTGGGGCGTGGGCAGAAACTGGGCTGAAGCCCATGGATGATGAACCAGGACATGACAGATCCGGTTTTTCTTACTCCTGAATATGCACCCGTGCCAGAGAGGGTGCGTCTGGCCATGAGCAGGGATACGGCAGATGCCGGCCCGGAAGAGCAGCAGGCCCTGCAGGATCGGGTTCAGACCGGTCTCGGCTGGCTGCTGGGCACAAAGCAGCCCGTCTCGGTCCTGGCAGCCTCCCTTTCCGGGGCCATGTCCGCGGTCCTGGTACATCTTTTTGATCCCGGGGAAAAGGTCCTGGTGGTGGAAGCGGGGCAGGAGGGCCTCAGGTGGTCGGATACGGCCCAGGCCAGGGGACTTGAAGTGGTGGCCCTGCCCATACCCTGGGGACAGGCGGTCAGGCCCAGGGAGGTGGAAAACGCTCTGTCCAGGTGGCCGGACATAGCCGGGGTGCTGGTGCAGGCTGTGGACGTTTCCACTGCAGTAATGCACCCGGTCAGAGACCTTTCTGCTTTGTGCCGCAGAAAGGAACGACTGATCATTGTTGATGGAACCGCAGCAGTGGGGATTTCCCCCTGCAGCATGGACGTCCTGGGTCTGGACTGCCTTTTGAGCGCCTCCGGCCCGTCCACCCTGCTTCCTGCAGGGATGGCCTTCGCAGCGGTGGGGGATTCCGCCCTGAGCAGGAAAAGCAGGGCGGGAGCGCCGGAGGGAGCATCATCTGAATGGTGCAGAACAATGCTGTCTCTGTCCGGGCGGGAATTATCAGTACCCTGCGTCATCCTGCTGCAGGGGCTGGAGTCCGCTCTTGATCTCTTGAGGAGCGAGGGCCTGGAGAAGATCCATCAGCGCCACAGGGCCTTGGCGGCCATGGTCCGGGCGGGCACAGAAGCCATGGGACTCCAGCTGCTTGCGTCCTCGGATAATGCCTGGGGGGTGAGTGCTGTCTGCCTTCCGCCAGGCATTGATCAAAACCTGCTTTTACAAACTGCCGGAAATGATTATCAGGTAATATTGGCCCCGGGGTCAGGGCGGCTCAGGGACAGAATTCTGCGCATGGGACATATGGGATGTACATCCTGGAAGGATGTCCTGGCAGGGCTGCTGGCCTTGCACGGATCATACCGGAAATGCGGGGGCGTGTGCGGGGCCAGGGATTACCTGGAAAGGGCCTGGCTTGCATACGAGCTGGTCATGAGCCGGGAACAGATGACAAAATTTTGATCAGCCTTAGAATCCATCAAGGAGGTGCAGATATGGAAGAGCACAATGAAAAGATCAGGGTTACGGATCGCAGAATCCGGTTTGACGAGGAAAATATGGAGGAAAAAGCCGGGGCAGAGTCCGAGGCCAGGAAAATAGAGCGCAAAAAAGCAGCCGAGGACTATAAAAAGGCATCAGCAGAGGAGGAAAACGCTTTTCCGCGCATGGACTTTTCCACCTTTGTGCTTTCCCTTAGTTCATCTGCCCTTGCCCACCTGGGGGAAGTGCCTGATCCGTCCAACGGCCGCACAGAGGAGAATCTGCCCATGGCCAGGCATACCATTGATCTTCTGGTCATGCTGGAGGAAAAAACCAGGGGAAATCTGACCAGGGAAGAAGAAAGACTGCTCAAGGACTTTCTGTTCGAGGTCCGCATGAAGTACGTGCAGAAGGCCGGCTGAACAGATCCTAAATTTCCAGATTCTGCCCTGACCAGAAACCTTTACCCGGTTTTTATACAGCAGCGGGTCAGGGCGGGACCTGGGGAAAAGTCTATCAGATCCTGACCGGGTCGAAAGCATCGCCGGTAATGCACTCTCCTCCGTTCAAGGTCACCCTGAAGGTGTTTTCCACTCCGACCATGCCCACCTTATCCAGGCCTATCTTGGGTTCAACTGCCAGAAACATGTTTTCCTCCAGGGGCTCTTCAAACCCCTTGGCCAGAGGCGGGTATTCGTCTACTGCCAGTCCGATGCCGTGACCCAGAAAAGGAACCTTGTTGCCGCCCAGTCCCATGAACCCCTGGGAGAAGCCGGCCTGTTCCGCCATGTCCACGGCCATGAGATAAAGTTCCGATGGTGTGGTGCCGGGTTTGAGCCTTCCGGCCACAGCCTCCTGGATTTCAATGCACAGCTTCTGGGCCTGCATGACCTCTGGTGGAGGATCCCAAGCAGCCGGGAAATAGACCTGGGTCTTGTCCGTCTGGTAACCCTCCAGGGCAAAGCCGCAATCCAGGGTCAGGGGCTCGTTCTCCTGCCAGACCCGGCCGGCGTAGCCCATCTGGGTTATGGCCGGATGCTCCCCGCGCAGTCCCACCGGGCCGTTGAACACGCTGGGGTAGTTGGCGCTGTCCCCGGCAGAGACATGGCCCAGGAAGATCTCCTCCCCGAAGCTCTGCATGCGCATAAGACCCTGGTGGCCCTGGGAAAAGAAGCACTCCCAGACCTTCATGCTGATCTCGCGTTCGGTCATACCCGGAGATATCATCCGGGGCAGAATCTCATACAGTGACCTGTGGTGCCTCTGGCCGCACAGGATCATTTTTTCCGCTTCCCACCGGGTTTTCACCGCCCTGGTCTGGGACAGGGCCTGGTCAATGGACAGGTAGCCGGGGCTGGAAAGCCTTTTCTGCAGGTTGTCGGCCAGTGCCCAGGGCAGCCCCATTTTTTCCGCGCCCACCAGGTCCGGCACTGAAAGATCAAATCCGGCCAGGATATCCTGGACCTGTCCGTAGGATTTGAAGGGCACTGTCCGCTCCAGTGGCGATTCCAGCCTGAACCGGTCCAGGCCCTTGCGGCACATGAACACTGGTTCCTCCTGCATGGGGACCCACAAAAGGCCATTGCCGAAGGATCCGGTGAAATAGTATATGTTCAGGCGGGAAAAGATCATAGCCGCCCCGCAGCCCAGGCCGCTGTCCCGGATGTTTTTTCTGAAGGCCTCCAGCCTCTTTTCCATCTCCTCCCTGGGTAATTTTTCCAGGCTTTCAAACATAAGCGCTCCTTGCGGTCTTTTATTGTTCCTCGAGGTCTGCTGTGGGAGTATTCAGTACAAGTCTTTTGCGAATTTTCTGTTCCTGCTGCCGGGACGGAAAAATTCCTGCAGCATGTCCGGAACCCGCTTTTATTCCACCAGGGTGTAATCCATCCTTCTTTTCCTGGGAACAAATCCGGCCTTTTCCACCAGATGGCGCATTTCTTCCTCGGGCAGCCTGAAGCTTACCCCGGCTGCGGCTACCACGTTTTCCTCGATCATGGTGGATCCGAAATCATTGGCCCCCCACAAAAGAGCCATCTGGCCCACTTGGGCCCCCTGGGTCACCCATGAGGCCTGGATATTGGGAATATTATCCAGAAACAGCCGGCACAGGGCCAGGAACCTGAGGTATTCCCCAGACGAGGCTTCCCCGGCCTGGACCAGGGTATTGCCTGGCTGGAAGGTCCAGGGGATAAAGGCGGTGAACCCGTAGGTCCGGTCCTGCAGATCTCTTATTCTCTGCAGATGTTCCAGGCGTTCTCTGAAGGTCTCCACGTGTCCGAACATCATGGTGGCGGTGGTTTTAAGGCCCTGCATGTGGGCCTCGAGCATTACCTCCAGCCACTGTCCGGAACTGCACTTGCGTGGGGCAAGCATGGAGCGCACCCGGTCCACAAGAATTTCTGCCCCGCCCCCGGGTATGGAGTCCAGGCCGCTGGCCCGTAGCCTGGATATTACCCTGCTCACGGAAAGCCTTTCCTTTTGGGACAGATAAAATATTTCCGGAGGGGAAAAACCGTGAACAGCCAGGCCGGGAAAATTGTCCTTGATAAAGACTAGCATTTTTTCGTAAAAACCGAGATCCAGGTCCGGGTTGAGTCCGCCCTGAAGAAGGATCTGGCATCCTCCGAGGTCAATGGTTTCCCGGATCTTGCGCCTGAGTTCATCAAAGCTCAGCACATAGCCCTGGTCATGGCCGGGGGGCTTGAAGAAAGCGCAGAATCTGCATCCGGAAATGCAGATATTGGAGTAATTGATATTACGGTCCACAATGTAGGTGACCATTTTGTCAGGGTGCAGGTCTGTTCTGACTGCGTGGGCCATGCTGCCCAGGGTGAACAGATCCGCTTCCTGCCAGAGCTTTTCAGCCTGGTCCATGCTCATGCGCGGCATAACAAGATGTTCCTCGGGTTTACAGGGGCTGTTATCGGACATCTGCATCCGGGCCGTTTCCCGGAAGTTTGTTCCTGAAAAGGATATATTATGGGCTCCTCGACGCAACGTGTTGATTTTACACACAGTTAAAAATAAAGAGCCTTATCCAGAATGCCGGAGCCGGAAAGATATAGTATAATGCCTTAACAATTCCACAGCATACGTCGAAGAGCCATATTATGCTTAACATACTCAGGGATCAAGATCTAAAAAATATCCTGGAAAGGGCCCGGACTGTGGCTGTGGTCGGGGCCAAGGACAGGCCGGGCCAGCCCGTGGACAAAGTGGGGCGCTACCTTATGCGGGCGGGATACACAGTAATACCTGTGCACCCCAAAAGAAAACAGGTCTGGGGACTTGATGCCTGTGCCAGCCTTATTGACATACCTGTGCGGGTGGACATAGTGAATCTGTTCCGGGCCCCGCAGTACTGCCCGGAACATGCCGGGGAAGTCCTGGAACTTGAGAATCTCCCGGCAGTCTTCTGGATGCAGCTGGGCATTGCTTCCCGGGAAGCCCGGGAAATTTTAAGGTCCCGGCCTGTTGCCGTTATCGAGGACAGGTGCATAAAGATCGAACATCAGAGGCTCCTGGGATGAAGGAAGTGAAAAGCTCCTGTGTTACAACCCAAGCCTTCGAGTGCCGCATGTGCGGGGAATGCTGCAGCGGATCCGGAGGAATTGTGGTCACTTCTGAAGAACAGCACAGGATCGCCGCGTTTCTGAGGATGGGCATTGCAGACTTTCAGCACGGGCACGTCCGGAGCAACGGCCTCAAGTCCTTTATCCGCAGCAATGAGCAGGGCTGGTGCATCTTTTTCCATGTGGACAGGGGCTGTCTTGTCCATCCGGTCAAGCCGGGACCCTGCCGGGCCTGGCCCTTTTTCCGGGGCAACCTTATGGACCGGTCAAGCTTTGAAATGGCCCGGGAGTACTGCCCGGGCATCAATCCGGATATTGATTTTGCCGGGTTTGTCCGCCTGGGGATAGAGTATCTTTCCAGGCACGGGCTGAATGCGGCATTCGGTCATGAATCTGCCAACGCCCTGCACACAGGGGATCTCACCGGACCTGATGAGAACCGGTCTTAGACTGAATAAGGCTCTGGCCCGGGCAGGTGTTTGTTCCAGGCGCGGGGCTGACCTGCTGATCTTTGCAGGCCGGGTTAAAGTGAATGACCAGGTGGTCCTTGAACCGGGCACCAGGGTGGATCCGGATAAGGACAGGCTGCAGGTGGAGGGACGGCCCGTAGATCTCAGAGAGGCGCAAAAGCAGGAACCGGTATATGTGCTGGTGAACAAGCCCGTGCACATGGTCACCACCCTGCACGATCCCCAGGGAAGGTCCAGGATCACTGATCTTCTTCCGCAGCACCTGGAGAAGATACGCCTTTTCCCTGTGGGCCGGCTGGACTACTTTTCCCAGGGACTTCTTCTGCTGACCAATGACGGAGACCTGGCCTACAGGCTGATGCACCCCTCAGGAAAACTGCCCAAGGTTTACCGGGCCAGGCTGCGCGGAGATCTGAGCAAAGAGAAAATCCGGGCCATGCGCCAGGGAATGGTCCTTCGGGAAGGCCGGCGCCTGGCCCCGGCAGGGGTGCAGGTCAGGGAGAGAAAAGGAGACCTGGCAGTAGTGGATCTAACCCTGGTCCAGGGGATCAACCGCCAGATAAGGCGCATGTGCAGGGACCTGGACCTGACTGTGCTCTCTCTTACCAGGGTCAGGCAGGGTCCCCTCGTCCTGGGGGACATGCCTCCGGGGCAGTGGCGCCTGCTGACTCCCCGGGAGATCCAGGCCCTGAAACAGAGCGTTGGTCTTTAGCCGGAACAGGCCCGGAGCCTATTCTTCAAAGGCCCTGACAATGGCCTGTTCTCTGCGCAAAGGGCAGAACGAGGGAAATTTATCTTCCATCTTTGGAATAGGCCTCTTGGTTGGAGTGGAAATATTGCATTCTAGTCCGCCGCTCTCCAGGCTGTTGCAGAACGGACAATCAGGCGAGCATTTTCTGACGACTATAATCATGGTCTTCTCCCTTTAAATTCCATTGAGTCAGTTATCCGTGCCTTCCAGGACCTCAGCTCCTTCCGGCGCTTCAAAGGTGAACTTCTCCGGATCCAGGTCCGGGTCGGTTTTTATGGACTCGAATCTGAGCTCGTTGCTGTTTCCGAAAAAGTCAACAAGCATTATCCTGTGCAGCAGACCTTCCGGGTCAGTCCACAGATAGGCCAGGACCAGGTTGGGCTCGGGCTCTCTGGGCACCAGCCTGAGCTTGTCCAGCCCCTGCTCACTGCCCTGGACCTCGACCCTGAAGTCCTCTGCAAGTCTGGCCTGCCCGGAGATGAAATTGAGCATGGTTCTGGAGTTCAGGATGTCCTCCACCCGGTACTCGTAGACTTCATTCTCTTCCGGGAAGTAGTTCCAGACCCTGTCCCCGTCCATTACCAGCAGTTCCCTTTCCGGAGTTTCAGCCTCCCAGCGGATCTGCATGGGTTTCTGGAAATAAATCCTGCCGGTGCGCCTGTCCTCTTCCCCGGTGGCAGCATTGGTCAGTATCTGAACATAGTCGGCCTGCAGACCCTGCAGTTGATCGTAGCGGTCCTGAACCCTCAGCGCCGCGTCATCCAGCGGTGCCGAGGCCTGTGTCGGCAGGCCCAGGGCAAGAGTCAAAACCAGGCATATGAAAACTGTTTTCATGTGTTTAACCGGTCCTTGAATAAGATTTCTTCTGATTTTATGCATGAATTTTAATTATAAGCCACCCTTTGGTCCTTGTAAAGAGCGATTCCGGAATTTAAGGTACCGGATGCAGCCTTAGGCTAATGTTTCCGCGGCCCAGGGTCAATCAGGGCGCGGCAAGAGCTGCAGGCAGACCGCTCCAGCTGGTGGTGTATTCCGGGGACAGGCTGCTTCTGAGCATTTCCCCGGATCTGTCAGCTGAAGTTCCGCAGGCCGCAGGCCTCAGGACATGTTTTCCCCATCTGGCGTTTATCCTGTCCATGGCCTCCATTAGTCTCTGTTCCTGCCTTTCCCGGGCCGGAGGAGGCGTGAAAAAGGTCAGCTGTCTCTCCCGCCGGGGCTCGATTCCGGTGAGCATTATCCCGGTTTTCTTGTAGGCGCAGCCCGGCCGGTATATCTGCTTCAGCACTGCAGCGGCATGCCTGATCAATGCCGGGGTGTAGCCGGTGGGATACGGGATGGAGGCTGCTGCGGACCGGGAATACTGGGGCTGGTTCTGTCTGAATCCGTCGGTCCGGACAAAGACCACCAGTCCGGAACAGAGCGACTGCTGGGCCCTGAGCTTTTCCGCAGCCCTGGCTACATGACGGGCCAGGGCCTTTTGCATCTCTTCCAGGGATTCCACGCAGCGGGCGAATGATCTGGAACTCATGATACTCCTGCCGGGCCGGGGGGATTTCTCCAGGGAGAAGCACTGCCTGCCATGCAGCTCCAGCAGGATATGCAGGCCGTTCACGGTCATCCTGGACCTGACCCAGTCCCGGGGCTGCCTGGAGAACTGCAGGGCGTTTCTGATGCCATAGCTTCTGAGCAGCGGTGCGCACTGCCTGCCGATTCCCCAGACATCCTGGATATCGGTCTGCTCCAGGCAGAAGTCCAGGTCCGGGCTGGCAGTCAGGTCAAGCACTCCCCGGCAGCCGGGGTGATTTTTGGCGAACCTGCCGGCTATTTTGGCCAGGGTCTTGGTGGGTCCCATTCCTATGGAAACAGGAATGCCCACCCATTTAAGTATTGTGCTGCGGAGATGCCGGGCAAGATCATCTGCGCTTCCGGCCGGTCCGCTCAGCAGCAGAAAGGCTTCGTCAATGGAATAGATTTCCATGTCCGGGGCAAACCGGGCCAGGATGTTCATCACCCGGCAGGACATGTCTCCGTAAAGGGAGTAGTTGGAGGAGAACACCTTTACCCCGTGCCTGACCAGGAACTCCCGCAGCTGAAAGGCGGGCTCGCCCATCCTGATCCCCAGGGCCTTGGCCTGGTCGGACCTGGCTATGACGCACCCGTCGTTGTTGGACAGGACCACCACCGGCATGTCCTCCAGGGCGGGGTCAAAGACCCGTTCGCAGGAGACGTAGAAGTTGTTGCAGTCCACAAGGGCGAATATCCGGGACATACGGCCGTCCTCATGGTTCCGGACAATATCAGAGTTTGCGGATCACCGCGGTTGCCACGCCCCAGATGCAGGCATCCATGGCCTCAGTTATTTCCACGGGCTGGAATTCCGGGTTCTCAGAGGCCAGATAAACCCGTCCCCGGCTGAAGCGGAGCCTCTTGACCAGCATCTCCCTGTCCAGGACGGCCACCACTATCCTGTTGTGGGCCGGCTCCACTGATCTGTCCACCAGGAGAATGTCCCCGGGCAGGATTCCGGCTCCGCACATGGACTCTCCAGATACCCGGATGAAGAAGGAGGCGGCCCTGTTTTTTATCAGGTACTCGTTCAGGTCCAGGCTTCTGTCCATGTAGTCGTCCGCCGGGGATGGAAATCCGGCCGGGACAGGGCACAGCGCTTCCGGCAGAAAAACAGGACAGGGATCAGGTCTGGGAGGCATGACACCCCGGCCGTGGCATCCTGCCGGGTCTTTTTTGCGGCTGGTCTCCTGCAAGGCGTCTTTCCCCCGTTTCTCAGCAGAGCTCGTCAATATTGATGGGCCGGCCGCATGCCGGGCATTTCATGAGGTCCCTCCTTCTGGCCTGGGGCCGGAACAGGGGATAGACACCCCTGGAGGTGAAGATATAGGCCACGTAAACCCTGTGTCCGCAAGTGCAGAATCTTTCCTGCATCTCGGTCCTCCTTTGGTATGCATGTCAATTTACTTATGTAAATATAAAGGACAAAAAAAGGCCTCATGAATACTCCCGGCTGCTCCAGAGCACCCGTCCCAGGATTCTCAGCTGTTGGATCTCGTCCCCCTGCAGAGTGACCGGGGCGTACCTGCGGTTGGCGGACAGGAGTATGACCAGGCCGGGAGCGGACTCAACCCTTTTTACCTGCAGGGTGTCCTCCAGTCCCACCACATACAGGGCATGGCTGGAGAGCCCTGTCTGGCCCAGGTCCACCAGGACGCTGTCCCCCTCTTCCAGTTCCGGGGACATGCTGTCCCCGGTCACTTCCATGATCACCATGTTTTCCGGGGCGCCTTTCCTCCTGATCCAGGCCGCGGAAAAGGGGACCTCCCCGGTCACCTCTTCCTTCACTTCCAGGGAGCCTGCCCCGGCACAGGCCCTGGCCGAGACCACGGGAACGAAAAAGGTGTCCTCCCTCCCGGCCTGATAGACAGGACCCTTTCCGGACTCGATCCAGCCCGGGTTGAGGCCGAATATGGAGGCGATCCTGAGGCTCCAGCTCCTGGGAACACCGCGTTTCTTGGCCAGGGTGATGGCTGCCGGGCCCACTCCCAGAAGGTCCGCCAGCTGCTTCTGGGAGCTGATCTCCGTAGTCCTGGCCACCCTGCGGAAAAAATCCTCAAATTTCATTGTCTGCCCCTTTTGTATTTCAGTTTACAAAAGTAAATTAATTTGTCAACAGAAAATTTATACTCCAGCCGTCACAGTCAATGGGTATATTTCAGGAAAAATCTTGACCATGCACGGAATTGTTATTATTATCCTTTTTCCTTTCAAAATCCTCAGGCCCCCGTAGCTCAGCAGGATAGAGCACAGGATTCCTAATCCTGGTTAGCCCAAGTTCGAATCTTGGCGGGGGCACCACAAGCATCGCCGGCACAAGGCTTCCTCCACAATAAGGCGGCGGCTGCAGCTTACTTCCTGTTCAGGGTGACTAAACACCTGAGTATGTAATCGGTGAATTCCAGCAGGTCGTCCAGGCGGTTTTCAATGATATGGACCATCAACTGTACATCCAGATCCTGGTATTCATGGACCACTATGTTGCGAAAGCCGATCATCCTGCACAGTCTGTCGGCAAGTTCTGCCGGAATGATTCCGTTTGCCGCAAGAAGCCTGAAGCTGTCTCTGCTCTCCTTGGGCAGCCCCAGTTTCTGGACCTTGATGGTGTAATTGGCAAGATCAATGTATTGTTCGCAGGCCCGCTGCATATTTATGGCAACGGCATCCTGCCTTAAAAAGTCTTCAGCAAAGGGGAGATCAGCAGGCATGCGGTAGTATTTGCGAACCTGTCCTATGCAGCGCTCAATACTCTCTTTTTTGTTCAATACTATGTCATTCATGTTGCCAGCACTTTGCCGCTTTTGAGAACATCTTCCACGATATCAGCCCGTTCCTGGCAAAGCTTTTGATAGGCGGAATAAACAAGCATCTCGAACTGTTCAGCAGCGTATTCATCCCGGCAATAAATCCTTTCTCCGTTCGCAATCACCTCCTTTTGCAGGACGGTATTGACCATGCGCAGATTGACCAGGTCGACATTTTTGTTCAAGACTTTTTCCAGGTCGCAGCGAAGGTTAAAAAAATATGCGGCCCCGGATTTCCTGGATTGTTCAGGAGAAAGGAGAACAGCTGTGTCCACATCGCTTCCGGGATGCTCTTCACGGGCCGCCAGGCTCCCGAACAGATAAACTGCCTGCAGTTCGGTAAAATGCTTTGTCAGAATGCTGATTATATCCTGCCTGTAATTCATTATAAAACCTGAAATATGGGATCTATTGGAGAATTTAATCTTTACATGTTTTCGTCCATGTTATCAATAAAAGAATCATGGTTCAGGAAGAGATGAAAGGGCCGTTTTCAGAATTCCTAATCCTGGTTAGCCCAAGTTCGAATCTTGGCTGGGGCACCATGATTTCAAGGGGTTGCAGAAAAGTTCTGCAAGCCCTTTTTTGTTGTCCGTGTCCGTGGTAAGCAGAATTTCAAGCAGGCAGGAAAGAGCATATCCGGCTTAACCGTGTCCGGGCGCGCTCCTGCCGGAGGACCTTTCGCCGCCTTAATAATAGCTTTCACGGTTTACGGATCATGATTCACAGTTCACAACCCTGTTCCCTGGTCACAGATTGCGGTCCATGTTCACAGAAAATTCGGCATCCGGTTGAAGAATATGAGGGAAAGATAATGATCAGCAGAATGAAGAAACTGTCAAGAATCCTGGTTCTGGCTGTAGTAGTGGTGGTAGTCCTGATGCTGATGCTCAGGGGCCTGAGATTCTACCTGGCAGGTGTGCCTGCATCAGTATGGCTGGCAGGCTGATTGGCATATAACAGCTGACAATAACGGCTCAAGGAGGCATTTGAGATGTACACGCAACTTTTTTCACCCCTGGATGCAGGCGGCATTAGGCTGAAAAACAGGATAACCATGGCACCACTCTACCTTGGCTATGCCGGGGAGGGGGGCACGGTCACCCCGCTTCTGCTGGAGCACTACCGAATGATGGCTGCAGGGGGTGCAGCCATGATCACTGTGGAAAACGCCACTGTGGATCACCCGGCAGGGAGCGGTTCCAGCCGGACCATACGCGCTGACACGGATGAGAATCTGGATGGCCTGAAAAAACTGGCCAGGACCATCAGGGAGCAGGGGGCCCTGGCCTGCCTCCAGATCAACCACGCAGGCCGGTTTGCAGCTGCAGATGAGCCCCTGGCCCCTTCAGCAGTGGATACCTTTGGAAGAATGCCCAGGACCATGAGCAGCCGGGAGATAAATGACGCCAGGGACAAATTTGTTTCTGCCGCAAAAAGGGTTGCCAGGGCAGGGTTCGACATGGTGGAACTGCACGGCGGGACCGGGTATCTGCTGGCCCAGTTTGCTTCTCCGCGGACCAACAAAAGAGAGGACGACTACGGAGGTTCCCCGGAAAAAAGAAGGCGCTTTCCCCTGGAGGTCTTCAGGGCTGTAAAGGAGGCAGTGGGCAGCTTCCCGGTGGGATACCGCTTTCTTGCGGATGAATGGCTGCCTGACGGGCTCAACCTCGAGGAATCATCACTGCTGGCCCTGGACCTCTCCCGAGCAGGGGCAGCCTACCTGTCGGTCATGGGCGGGACCCATGAATCCTTCACCCTGCCGGAGACAGCCAAGAAGTCCAAACAGCCCGGATACATGTCCGACCTGGCCGGGGAGATCAGGTACCAGGTTGATGTGCCGGTAATCACTGCCGGAAGGATCTCTCACGGGCACGTGGCCGAGGAGATCCTGGGATCCGGCCAGGCCGATCTCATCGGCCTGGCCCGGGTGCTGTGGGCTGACCCTGAATGGCCCCGCAAGGTCTGGGAGGGCAGGGAGGACGGGATAATCCTCTGTGATCCCGCCTGCGACGACGTGTGCTTGCAGCTGGTGATGCAGGGCAGGCCCGCCTTCTGCCCCCGCTGGTCCCCGGACAAGACCCGCAGGCTCAAGGACCTTTTTGAATAATAAAGCCAGGCAGGGGCAGGGCTCCCCATGCCCTGCCCCTGTTGAGTCCGGGCCCGCTCCCATGCGTTCCCGTACTCAATCCCGCCTGAGCAGATTCAGGATCCTGCCTGAAAGCCTGACAGCGTCACTGGGACACATTTCCTGGCAGCAGTAGCAGCTTATGCACCTGTCCCGGTCCAGAAGAGGACCCCGGTGGGTCATGGCCATGGCTCCCACAGGGCAGTGCTCAGAGCATATTCCGCATGACGTGCATTTCTCAGCAACGATGCGGGGCAGGCAGAGGGCCCACCTGGACAGGCAGCGGTTCATGATTACGCCGGCAATCCCGGGCAGGAAGGTCCCGGGGAACCTGAACCCTTTGACCGGTTCCAGTCTTCCCAGGATGTGCATGCGCTCAGGATCAGTCTCGCCCAGGCCGCGGGAGGCAGCCTCTACCAGATGTGGGATGCTCCCGGGCTTCTGGCCCAGCATGTGCATGGCCGCCGCATCCAGGGACACGGCATTGTCCGAGGCCAGGATTCTTCCCAGGTGCACCGGCTGTCCATTGGAAGGACCGTTGCCCTGCATGGCCAGCACCGCGTCCATGATGTTCAGCTCGGGCGGGCGCACCTGGTATATATCCACCAGCCCCCGGGCGAATTTGCGCGGGGTCGGACAGCTGGCGTGGATGCGCATCTTGTCCGCGCCTACCACGTATCCGAAGGTGTTCTTGACCGCGCCGGTGAGCACGGTCAGGGAGTGGGTCTTGAGCTTGGGCAGGTTGATGACCTCATCCGCCTCCAGCACCTGCCTGGATATGCCGGCTTCGCTGAAGTACCTGGATTCTATCCGCCTGCGCACGGGATAATGACCCAGATTGACATAACACTCTCCGGCGCACTCCAGAAGCCCGCTTTTCCTGGCCGATACTTCAGCCCGGCCGTATCCTCCCATGCCCGGGTTGTCCCCCACCAGGACCCTGGCACCCCTTTTTTTCAGGGCCCTGACAACGCTGGATACCAGAGCCGGATGGGTGGTCACGGCTTTTTCCGGAGAGTGGGGGCCGAGTATGTTGGGCTTGACCAGGACCAGCCTGTCCTGCCTGTCGCGGTCAAAGATTTCCAGGATTTCTTCCACGGCACGGTCCAGGGACCGGTCGTATTCAGCGCCGGCCGCGTACACCTTCTGGCGGTGATATCCGCTGACAGAGCTCACTGCCGTTCCCGGCCCATGATTGTAATTTCTATCTTTCTGGTCCTGGGCTTAACATCGTGGTTGATGACCACCACCTGCTGCCAGGTGCCCAGGAAGCACCCGCCCCCGCGCACTGGAATGACCAGGGAAGGGCCCAGCAGGGCAGCCTGGACATGGCTGTGTCCGTTGCCGTCGGCCCAGGCCTTTTCATGTTCATATTCCCTGTGCGGCGGGGCCAGTTCGTTGATGGTCCGGGCCAGATCAGCCACCACTCCGGGTTCGTATTCAATGGTGGTCAGGGAACCTGTGGATCCCATGCACACAGCGTGCAGGGAGCCGGTGTCTATACCTGACTCGCTGACCATATCCTGCAGCAGGCGGGTAATATCTCGGATGTCCGGGCCTCTTGCGGTCTCCACCCGGATCTGCCGTGCAAAACACTTCATTTGCAAATACTCCTTTTTCAGGCAAGACTACTCCAGGCGGCGTTAAAAGTCCAAATGCAAGGACCAGGGTTCCCGGGGCAGAAACTCCCGACGTCAGATTTCCGACCCCCCACCTCCGACGTCCGATTTCCGACGTCCGGTCCTTGATTCAGGCTTGAACTGCCTTGATTTTTCTGTTCAAATATCCCCGATGGAAACAGCGCTTCCGGGACGGCTTCTTTTCTGCATGCAGCAGGCCCGGTTCTGTCCCGGTCTTTATCCTGTGAAGGTAAAACAAAGGAGAAGGACATGAGGTATTCGGCTTTTACTCTACCCCTGGTCCTGGCCTTTTTTTTGGGGTCGTCCCTGGTCTTCGGAGAAGCCGGAACCCGGGAATATGTGGGATCAGAAGCCTGCAAAGGGTGCCATGTCCATGAATATGAAAATTTTATGGAGTATGCCGCCAAATCCAGGTCAGACCAGAATGTGATGCTCATGCTGGATAAACTGACCCCGGAGGAGCAGCGGGAATGCTACGAATGCCATACCACCGGGTACGGACAGCCCGGCGGATTCGTCAGTTTTGAAGAAACCCCGGAGATGGGGCATGCCGGCTGCGAGGTGTGTCACGGTCCCGGATCAACGCATGTCCTGACCGGTGATCCAGATCATATTGCCGGAACCCTGTCCATTGAAGAGCACTGCGCTCCCTGTCATGATGACGAGCGGGTCAGAAACATCAACTACAAGCCCTTGCTGCATTCCGGTGCGCATTAAAGACATGACGCAGGACATCTGTTTCTGCAGCGCATCATTAAGCCGTCTTATTGATTTTGTAACTTATACTGAAAAGGCCGGGCCATGAGACTGCCTGACATGTTTAAAAAATCCATTACTGTAAAGGTTATCACCCTGGTATCCATGCTGGCTGTTGTGGTCTTTGCCGTGCTCATTACGGTGAATTCATACTGGCAGCGTGAGGATACCCTGGATCAGATACAGATGATGGGGTACAGGACCACTGACCTGATAGAGCTCAATATTGAAGGTCCCATGCTCATAGGAGACAACCAGGGGACCCATGAGCAGTTCGAAAGAATTGACAGGCTGTATCATGACCTTACCGTGTATCTGACCGATTTCCGGGGCAATATAACCTACTCCACCCGCAGGGAAGTACTGCGCCGGGACATGGATGAGGTGTACCGGGATCAGGTGGTACTGGAGGGGGTTTACGGCAGCCTGCAGGATGAAAGGCAGGCATCCGCCCTGGTAGAGATGGATGAGGGCTCCTTTTTCATGACTGTGCGCTCGGTGCCCAATGAGCAGGGATGCTATCACTGCCACGGCAGTTCCCAGCCCATCCTGGGAAGCATGCTGGTCATGCAGGATGTCGGCCCGAGCCTGGCCCTGCTCCAGAGGCACCAGATTCAGAATGTGCTGCTGAGCCTGGCATGTCTTGTGCTTCTAATTTTTGCACTGGTGTATTTTCTCAAGAAGACCATTATCAACAGGATAACCTACCTGCACAATATGGGGATGAAGATCAGCCAGGGGGACCTGGATGCCCGGTTCACAAATCTGGGTCCGGATGAACTGGGAAAGCTGGGCCAGGGATTTGAGTTCATGGTGAACAACCTGAAGCAGAAGATCAGGGAAGCCCGGGAAAAGTCAGAACTTGCCGAGGAGCAGACCAGGAAGGCGGAGAAGGCCATGGAGGATCTGGTTGAAGCCCAGCAGAAACTGGTTCAGTCCGAGAGGTTCGCAGCCATTGGCGAGGCAGCGTCTCATCTGTCTCACGAAATCAAGAACCCGCTCCTGCTCATGGCCGGTTTCGCCAGACAGGTAAGGGGCAAGCTGCCCGAGAGGTGCTCCGAAGCTGAGAAGCTGGACATTATAATCCAGGAAGCACAGCGCCTGGAGAAGATGCTGACCCAGGTCCGCGACTTTACCAGGCCGCGTAAGCTCCAGAAGGAGTCTGTGGATATCAACCAGCTGATTGATGATACGGTCAGGATTTTTGACAACGAGCTGGAGGACTCGAAAATCGTTTACCAGCAGGATCTTTCCGGGGACCTGCCCCTGTTAAGCATTGACAAGGATCAGATCAAGCAGGTGCTGCTTAATCTGATCAAAAACTCCCTGGAGGCCATGCCCGGGGGAGGTACCCTGACAGTCGGTTCCCGCCCGGAAAACCGGTTTGTCCGCATATGGGTGCAGGATACAGGACCGGGCATTGCTCCCGGGAAAATGAAATATATCTTCAGCCCCTTCTTCACCACCAAGGACAAGGGCTCCGGTCTTGGCCTGGCTGTGAGCTACCGTATTATCCAGGATCACGGCGGGGACATCTTTTTAGACAGCAAGCCGCACCAGGGGACCAGATTTACCCTGCTCCTCCCGGTATCCCGGGCTACGGAAAAATAACCTTTTCAGCGGGTCTTTCTCTCGAATATCTTCTTGAGATCATGATACCCGGCCGCCAGGGTAAAAATCAGAATCAGCAGAAACAGGTAGAAAACCGGGCTGTCAGCTGGAAGAACATGCAGAAAGAAGAGAAAGGGGAAGGCTATTAATAAAAGCAGGCCGATTATCAGGACGTAAAATCTGAACGGCTTGTTCCGCATTGGCTGCACCTCCTTTTTTCCCGCTTATGTAATTTAAACTTAATTCTGAGACCATGTCAAAAAAACAAGAACCACGCGCAGCGCGTGGCAGACCTTTGACAGGATTATCAAAAGAGTTGCTTTTTCTATATGATGCTTTGTTTCAGGCTCGGCGGGGTATGAGCGCCGACTAATGAAACTGCTGTTTAATTGACAAGGCTTTGCTTTTTTCTTAAATATCTCATGATGTAATGATTATTGCCTGGGGGTAAGAAATGGCCTTGAAAAGTAAGTTCACCAGTAAAGAACAGGTGACTATTCCTAAGGAGATCAGGGCAAGCCTGGGGATTGTTTCTTCCGGAAAGGTCTGCTTTACTGATCTCGGCAATGATATGGCCCTGTTAAGCGTCTGCGACAAGCCTGCTTCGGAAATCTTCGGACTGCTCAAGGACCGGCCCAGGACGCGGCAAGGATCTATGACCATTGAAGAAATGAATGCGGTCATAGCTGAGAAAAGATTTGAAGCGTGTTGTCGCGGATCAACTGCATGATTGCTCTGGATACCAATGTCTTGGTCCGGCTGGCTGTGGAGGATGACCCGGATCAGGCTGCCAATGCCAGGCTAGTAGTCTTGGATGCGGAAAGCCAAGGGGAAAAAGTGTTCCTCTTGTCCGGCGTTCTTCTGGAAATGGTTTGGTTCCTCTCCAGAGGTTACGGTTTTCAACGTACTGATATTGCCCGTCTTCTGGAGGGAGATGAGGCATGAGCGAGTACAGAAGATCCTATTGCGGGTTGTGTCATCCCAGATGCGGTCTGCTGCTGGAAATCGAAAAGAACAGGATAGTTTCGGTTCAGGGGGATCCAGAGCATCCGGTTACCAGGGGAGTGATCTGCGAAAGGGGCCGGTTGATGGCCGATCACGTGCACCATCCAGAGCGCCTGAATCATCCTCTCAAGCGCAAGGGAGACAAGGGCTCAGGGCAGTGGCACCGTCTGTCCCGGGAACAGGCTTTGGATGAGGTGGCAGAGAAGCTTGACAGGCTGCGGGAAAAATTCGGTCCTGAAACCCTGGCCTTCACCCACGGAACCAAGCGCACCTACCACTGGGACGAACGCCGTTTCTTCAATCTTTTCGGCTCTCCCAACGTATGCGGGGCGAACAATATCTGCATGTGCCCGAGCAATGCCGTGGAATACGCCACCTACGGAGGTTTTTCCTGGGGAGATGTTGCGCGGGCGGACTGCATTGTCCTCTGTGGCTACGCTCCCTCCAGGTCTTCTCCCACAGGGTTCTACCCCAGAATTGTCCAGGCCCTGAAAAGAGGCGCCCGTCTGATCGTGGTTGATCCCCGCCGCACCCGGGAAGCGGAAAAGGCGGACATGTGGCTGCCCATCCGTCCCGGAACCGACGTGGCCCTGATGCTGGGCTGGATACGCTGCATCATGGAAAACGGACTTTTTGACGGGGATTTTGTGCGGCGCTGGACCACGGGATTTGAAGATCTCAGGGCAGCTGCCGCGGGGTTCACCCCGGAGAAGGTGGCTGAAATCACAGGGATTACCCCAAAGCAGATCACTGAATCGGCCAGGCTTTACGCGACCATCAAGCCGGCCACCTTTCCCTGGGGCTACGGGATAGACAAGCAGGGCATAAACGCCACCCAGGCCGCCCGGGCCAGGTGCTGCTTAAGAGCCATTACCGGCAACCTGGATGTGCCCGGAGGCGAGCCCCTGGGGTGCGCTGATCCGGTGGGCCGGATCATTGATGAAGAGGAGATGGAGCTCAACCGTATGCTGCCCGGGAACCAGCGGGCCAAGCAGCTGGGTGCGGATAAGTACCCCTTTTTCGGATTTCCGGGATGGGAAAAGAACGTTGAGGCTAACCGCCGCCTGCCACGGGAGTACATGCATCCCCCCAATGCTGACCGGACCAGCGTGGCCCACGCCCGGGAGGTATTCCAGGCCATGCTTTCCGGCAGGCCGTATCCGGTGAAAGCAGCCATTTCCGTGGCCAGCAATCCTGTGCTCTCCCTGCCCGATTCCTTCAGGACCAGGGACGCCCTGAAATCCCTGGAGCTTTACGTGGTGGGCGAGTTCTTCATGACCCCTTCAGCGGCCCTGGCGGACTACGTCTTTCCCGTATGTTCCACAGTGGAGACCACCGAGCTTTGGCTGAGCGACAATTTCTGCGTGGCCTGTCCCCGGGGGATCGACCCCCTGTTTGAGCGCCGCAATACTTACGATTTCTGGAGAGGCCTGGGGGTGAGACTGGGTCAAAAAGAGCACTGGCCCTGGGAAAGAGTGGAACAGGCCTGGGACTATATGCTTGCCCCCCTGGGGCTCGATTTTGCCGGGCTTTTGGAGCGAAACGGGATTTTCGGGACCCGGGAATACGCACGTTACAAAAAATATGGCTTCGGCACGCCATCGGGCAAGGTGGAGCTTCGCTCCAGCATCCTGGAGGACCTGGGAGCCTCTCCGGTTCCTTTGTACCGTGAGTCTCCATGGTCCCTGAGCGGCAATGAAAGTCAGGATGAGTCCTTCCCTCTGATTCTGATCACAGGCAGCCGGTTCATGCCCATGTATCATTCTGAACAGCGTCAGATCGAGGCGGCCAGAAAGAAAAGACCTCATCCCCTGGTAACCCTGCATCCAGATACCGCGTCCTCCCTGGGGCTTGAGCCGGACCAGGAGGTGGTGGTTGAGAGCCCCCAAGGCAGTATCAGAATGCGGCTTGCTGTCTCGGATATGATAGACCCGGGCATGGCGGATGCTGATCACGGGTGGTGGTTTCCGGAGCGTGACGCAGCAGATCCCGGGCTGTTCGGGGCTTTCGAGTCCAATGCCAATGTCCTGTGTCCGGATGATCCCGGGTTCTGCAGCCCGGAGATCGGCAGCTGGCCGCACAGCGGCATTCCCTGCCGGGTGAGGGGAGGGTGATTGCTGCTCGGCCGGAGCAAAAAACCAAGCAATAGAGAAAGAAACAGAATCATGCAATGGAATCCACCCGAAAGAGACTGGAAGTACGTCCGTTCAGTGCGTGATGACCTCCTGGCAGCCCTGTGCGGGCGCGTCAACCAGGAATCCATAAATATTTTGAAAAAGGGCTCCGCTTCGGAGCATGATAAATACCTTGCCCTTTACCGGCATGTTCAAGAATCAGACCGGATCATTGCCGACTGTTTCAATGACCTGAAGCGGTCCAATCTGATATTTAAACTGGCCTTTCTTCAGTACCATGGGATATTGAAGGCTGAACATGTCCAGCGTCTCTCGCCTGAAACGCAGGAAAAGCTGGAGGCGCTCAAGTCCCTGAACAATCGCTGACCTCTAAAATCCGACCTCCGATATTCGATCCTTGATTCAGGCCTGGTCTGTATTCAATGTTGATCCTGGACCGCAGGCCTGTTCTCAAGCCTGCGGATGAGAGACACATCCCGGATCAAAAGTGTCCTGGGTGGAACAGGCGGGAAGTGTTCCTGAAATGAGCATCCCGGATTTTTAGATGAATTGTTCAGTAAAGACCCACGAGGACCATGGCAACTAGTTTCGATTTTTAATTTTATATGTCTTTATCCCCATGTGTCAGGATAGTTGTCGCTTAGGGCAAGGTAGGGGGTAGGCACCAGAGGCCCAGGGAGGGGGGCGTGTCCGCGGCCCCCGATCTGCATCCAGGAGCCCTTTGTCGAGGCGGCTCCGGGTGAGGGACAGGACAAAGGCAGGCCCGTGATCGGCGGAGGGGCGATGTTCAAAGGCAGGGCTGTTGAAAACCTGACCGCCGGGCTGCCTCGGCGAAAGTGGCGCGGCCTCGAGGAATGCCCGCATGAAGAACTGCAGTCCCCTTCCAGGGTACACATAGATCCATACGGGTATGTCCATGTGTGTCAAGGGGTAAGCATCGGGAACATATGGCAGCGGCCTCTCCCGGAGATCATGGCCGGGTACAGGGCCGAGTCGCACGCAATATGCGGCCCCCTGGTCAAAGGAGGTCCGGCATGTCTGGCCAGGGAATACGAAGTCGGTCATGAGGAGGAGTATGTGGACGAGTGCCACTTCTGCTTTCTCGTTGGGCGTGAGCTTGTGAAGCGGTTTCCAGAGCAGCTTGCCCCAAGGCAGGTCTATGGTCTCCAAGAAAAATGAAAAACCCGACAACCACAGAATTCAGGCTGACACAAAAACCGGCGCAATATTGAGCAAAGGAGGAAAGGAAATCAATCATGGCTATCTCAAAAGCGAATATAGTTGCTGGGAATCTTATTTGGGCCACGCTGGTGGTATTTCTTCTCTCTCAACCTTTGATGGTTAATGCGGACGGAGAAACACCAATAGAGTGGCGCGAGGCCTTTGTTACAGTTTATGCGGATCTTAGAGAGATTGAAGGGCATAAGGATCATGCTGTCGGGCTTATGCAACAGCGAGGTTTTGCCTTTTATGAAGATGAAGAGGTAGCAACGGTAAGTACCTGGCTTACGTTCGAGCGATCCGGTGCGGAAACGAATTACCGTGGATATGCTGTCTACGCATTCCCTGACGGAGCTACCAAGATCGGCCGTTTTACCGGTACTGGAGATCCACAAGGCGAGCAATCCGGGCAGTTCAGTTTAGAGGGTGGAACTGGGCGTTACGAGGGGATCACCGGCCAGGGTCACTTCACCGGCCATGGTTTCCCGCCCCACGGAGATATCTGCTTGGATGTCAGCGGAACCTACTCACTCCGATAGGACAAAATTGTAATCACCTAAGAAAGTTAGGTGCTGGAGAGCCTGCCCCATTGCAAATAAGAACTTAAACACGTTAAAATAGTCAAATTGCCGATTAGTTAGTTTCCATCCGGTAAGTCTTTCTTTCCGGATGTTGAAGGTATTGGTTTTCTTTCCGGAAACGAGGAGTTTTTTCTTTTGGCAAGGAAATTAATCAATTATGAGGAGGCGTATCTTAATACGTTGACGAATAATTGTGCATATTGACCTGTCTGCGTTTCAAGAGGCAGGCGCAGTCAAAGGGAAAAAGAACCGTTTCCGGATGAAAACCAACTGGCGGGCGGCATTTCTGTTTGAGAACGGAGATGCCGAGATGGTGAATTACGAAGATTACCATTATGGAATTACTTATGTTGATGCACAACCCTCCTAACCCGTGTGAAATATTGCGCGTTGAATGCAAATCCGAATTACGACAGGCAGGGAACACCCTGACGGTCTGGTTCGATGATCCCCGGGATGAGTATGTCCGCGAGGAGACCGGCGATGAGGTGGCGCTGATGAAAAACAGGGAAGGACAGGTAATCGGATTTGAAAAGCTGAACTATTCCCCCGGGATCAGCGGAAAGGGTCTATAATCTGCAGATTCTGTATTACTTGTTCATGCTGCAAATCTTCAGAATACAAAATGCTGCAGTTGGATAGCAGGGCAGCAGAAACAATTAGACTGTCATACCAGCTGTATTTGTATGTCTGCTTGACTTCCAGGGCGCTTTGATAAAAATCCAGGCTGGGAAAGAAAATGGCTAGGGGGCTGAGAATATTTGCCAGATACTTTCCGCAATCCGAGACAGAAAGGGGCTGCTTGAATTTTTGCATAGCCACATTGCAGAATTCTTGGATGACCTGATAGCTGATCACTCCTTTATGGCTGCTCAGGGATAATCTGATCAGATTCCGGGCGATACTTTGTTTTTGGGGGTCTTCTTGATCAAAGGAATACACAAATACATTGGTATCCAGAAAAAAATTATCTTTCATTCATATCTTCCCTGCTGAACTTGCGGCCCGGGGAGGCATAAGACATGGAATCCATCAGCTTTTGATATTTTTTTTCGGCTTCATCGTTGTGAATGTATTGCCTGAGCCACTGCTGGAACAGGCTGTTTAGAGAGGTATGCTCCCTGGCGGCCTTTTCCCTGGCTTTTTGAATCATGGCTTCTTCAGCCTTTAAGGTGATGTTTTTTTGCATAACTGTTCATTTCTGGAAATTTTCACTATATTTAAAATTAGCACTAAAATAGTGCAAGGTCAAGTCGGAAAAGAAATCTGACAAGGAAACTGGCTTGCAGTAGCCGTGGCCATAATAGGCGCTTTAGCTGATACGCCTGTAAAAAGTAAGTTTTGCAGGCGTATCTTCTAAACCCTGACCCCTGAACGGAAGTTTCAGTCCAGTGATGCAGGTGCTTCCACCTCTAACTCCTCAAGATCATAAATTATCTCCACCAGCCTCTGGGCCACCTCGGTGGGCACATCGGTCTGACCGCGTCCGCCCAGAAAGCTGGCCAGAAACCTTTCCAGTTCCACAAAAAAGGCCAGCCTGTTCTGCGGTCTGGCAAAACCGTGCCCTTCATCCGGTGCCACCAGGTACTGCACCACCTGCCCCTGGTCCCTCAGGGCGGCTACTATCTGGTCCGATTCCCGCTTGGGCACCCTGGGATCATTGGCCCCCTGAGCCACCAGAAGCGGGGCCTGGATATTCTCAGCCGAAAAAAGCGGTGACTGCTCCTTCAGGCGCTGCCTGTCCTCCGGATCTTCGGGATCCCCAACCCTTAGCTTGAAGGATTTCAGAACCGGTTTCCAGTATTCCGGCACAGATTCTATCAGGGTAATGATATTCGACGGACCCACCATGGAAGCCCCTGCGGAATAAAGATCCGGGGTGAAGGCCAGGCCTGCCAGGGCAGCAAAACCACCGTAGGAGACCCCGTAAATCCCCACATGATCCGGGTCTACAACACCCTCTTCAATGAGATGCTTCACTCCGTCGGTGATGTCGTGCTGCATGTAGCCCGTGCCCCACTCTTTGTTGCCGGCATTTAAAAACTCTTTTCCAAATCCGGAAGAGCCCCTGTAATTTGGCTGCAGCACTGCATATCCCCGGTTGGCCAGAAACTGTGCCTGGGGATCATACCCCCAGTAGTCCCTGACCCAGGGCCCTCCATGGGGCATGACTACCAGGGCCAGGTCCTCCGGCTCCACACCCCTGGGCAGGGTAAGGTAGGCCGGAATCTCCAGTCCGTCCCGGGCCTCGTACCTTATAGGCTCCATGCTGGCCAGATACTGTGTAGGCAGGTCCGGCCGGGAACGATAGAGCAGATCGACCTCTCCGGAGTCCCGGTCATACAGATATACCGAGCCGGGATCAACGTCACGGCTGACGCTGATGATCCACATGTCTTCATCCTGGGTCCTGGAACGGAAATTTATATCGCCTTCGGGGAGAATAGCCCTTATCCTTTCGTAATCCTTCTTGAATTCATCTTCGTGAAAGTAAACCCGCTCTTTATCACCGTCGTAGTAGGTGGCAAGGAGCTCGTCCGTGACCCGGGAAAATATGGCCCCTCCAAAGTCAACCTACCCCTTCGGGGTCTTTTTCCACCAGTTCTTTTTCACCGCTTTCGGGATCAAAAAGGACCAGCCTGGTCAAATCTGCATCACCCCTGTTGGTTACCAGGTAAACCCGGTCGTTGTCATAACCCCGTGGCAGGTGCACAATCCTGGCGCTTTCCCCGAAATCCACCCGGTAGACCTGCTTCAGTTCACCTTCTTCCAGCTTCAGGATTTCTGTGCCCCCGTCAGGAGTCTCTCTGGATGCAAACCTGATCCGGCCGTATTCATCCACAGTCCAGCTGGTGATATTGTGCTCGTTTTTGAATATCAGCTCGCGCTCGCCGCTTTGAACATGAATCTTGTATACATCGTGCAAAGCTGGATCGCGGTTGTTCACTGCAACTACAACATGTTCCGGCTTTTCCTCGGGCCTGGCGATCACACGGGTCTGCACCCCCTCGTAATCCGTCAATGCCCTGGATTCAGGCACATCAGCCTCCTCTGCTGCTTCCCCATCAGGCCCTACGGCATACAGGTTGAAATTTTCATCCCCGTGTTTATCCTGGGCATAAAGAATATTTTCACTGTCCCTGCTCCAGAAAAACATCCTTATGGGATGCTCATCGTCGGTCAGTGGCCTGGCCTCTTCAAAAGACTCTTCCCGGTCCTTGACCCAGATATTCATCACCCCCTGGAACTTTTGCCTGAAGGCTATTTTTTCTCCGTCAGGAGATATTGTTGCGCTGTCCTTTTCCGGGTCATCAAAAAAAAGCTCCCTGTCCAGCAAGGGCGGCAATTGATCCAGATAAGTCAGTGCCTTCTCATCATTATCATAACCAGTTGAACAGGATAGCGAAATAATAGTGCAGACAATAATCGTTATATATAATAATGTTTTCATAATAACCTCATGGAAGCCTGTAGTCGAAAAGGATTCCGGCCTGATTGAATTATTATTCTTGAAGCTCTTGTCTGGCCGCGGATTGTGTCAATAAAAATGAGATATATTCCCCAATGATACGACTGCAAAAATGAATTTTTGCAGTCACTTGCTCGATCCTTACTGCCTGAATATCCGCTTCCGCATCGCCTGGTCCCATAGTGAGCAGCAAGGTAACAGTTTTTGACAGGATTAACAGGATTTTCAGGATTAATTTTCCTGCCCGCATGCCGGATGCCTGCGGGCAGAGAATCCAATCACGCGAGGCGCGTGACAGTATAAAACTCCTCTCTTATCGCCGGAAGGCGATTGAACCTTTCTTGGCGGGCTTCCGGCCCGCCAAGAAGAAATCATGTCAATCCTGTTAATCCTGTCAAAATTTCTTCGATTATATCGCTAAAAATACAGAAATTATAAGATACCCTGGAAACATATTACAAGAAAATGCTGTCTAAATAATATGAGAGACAAAAGCAATGAGTTGCATAATAAAAATTGATGACTACACTTAGTTATTATTCTGCTAACCATTAAAACAGGTATATTATGAAAATTATTTTTCAGATCAGCCTTAGAATGATCATTGTGTCTGTCATTGGACTGTTAGTTCTTTATCTGTTCGGGAGTATCATCTTCTTTAATGCTACCCCGAAAGATAAAAGAGTAACTGAGCCAATCATTGCTCACTATTCACCGGGTGATGATGACTTTATGAGGGAAACTGGTGTGTTAATGGGGAGCAGTTGGGTATCTGGAAATAGTATAGAAGTCATTGATAACGGTGTGGATATATTTGAATCAATGCTGGAAGATATTCGTAATGCAGAAGTCAGCATCACCAAAGAGACCTACAATTTTTGGGGTGAGGATGTAGCCGGGCCATTTTCGGAGGCACTGTCTGATGCTGCCGCAAGGGGGGTCCGGGTTCATTTTATCATGGATTTTGTAGGGTCGAGACTGGCCACTTCAGATCAGCTGAACATGATGAAAGATGCAGGCGTACAGCTGGTGCGCTGGAGGAAGCCCGCGTGGTATCAGCTTTCGCGGCTGAATCACCGCACCCACCGGAAGCTGCTGATGGTGGATGGGAAAGTGGCATACATCGGCGGTGCGAATACGGCTGATGACTGGCTACCACCGGTAGATGAGGGTGGTTATAAGGATTATCACTATCGCGTAACCGGCCCCATCGTGCAGGAACTGCAAGGAGCATTTTCTTTGAACTGGGTTGCCTCCACCGGCCGGCTTCTCACGGGTGAACAATATTACCCGGCAATTGATACGACCGGCGAGGTCTTGATGCAGGTTGCCTCCAGCAATCCGAGAGAAGGGCGAATGAAAATACGCAAGAATAAATTATACCTTATTTCATCCGCCCGTGAAACGATTCGTCTCGGATACGCATATTTTTTCCCTGACCATTCCATTATTGATGCGCTAGTGGATGCCGCAGAAAGGGGGGTGCTTGTTCAAATTCTTACCCCGGGCGAAAAAATGGACCAAGCCTACTTGCGTTATGCCTCCCACAACCGTTGGGGCGATATTTTGAAAGCTGGCGTAGAGATGTACGAATACCGCCCCGGGATGTACCACGCCAAGCTGATGATTGTGGACGACCTATATCTTAGTGTTGGTTCTTCCAATTTTGATAACCGCTCATTTAGAATCAATGACGAGACCAATTTGAACATCATTGACCGGGAGTTAGCAGCACTGATGGTTCAAACTTATCTAAATGACCTGGAAATGTCGGAACGTATTACACTTCAAAAGTGGGAAAACAGACCAGCCTGGCAGAAGGTTGCGGGGTGGGTCACTCAGATAATTGGACCTCATCTTTAAGCCTTGAATCAGCTTTAATGGTTGAATGCAATTTTTTAGAAATACAAAAGTATTTTATTCAATGATATGTTATAGATAATTACTCTGATATGTTAAGGGAGTGCTTATTATATCAACCATAAAACATAAGGGGGGTAGTGATGTTGAATATTTATAAGGCAGTTGGTTTTGGCTTCATTTTGATTATGCTTTCCTCTCTCATTGCCTGTCAGACTCCGGCGGGAAGAACAACGGGAGAAGTGGTCGACGATGCTACCATAAATACGAAAGTAAAGGCAGCATTGTTTGATGATGAAAAGGTCAGCGGTTTTGCCATTTCTGTCGATACCTTCAAAGGTCAAGTAACGCTGACCGGAGCCGTAGACAACGAGCAGCAGCGAGAACGAGCAGGTGATATCGCCGGCTCTGTCACCGGAGTGCGTACAGTCAACAACCAGCTCAATATCAAAGAGAACTGACAGGCAGGCAGATTATGGACAGGGCGGAAGCAATAATCCATTTCAGGCTGCCTCCACCAAGGAGTTAATTGTTCCATAACGGTTCCAGACAGGACATTAACGACCCAAAATTGTTACCGCCATAAAGAAAAAGGGAGCTTAACCATGGGCAGCAAACAAATAATCGGGATAGTGCTTCTTGTGCTCGGAGCAGTCTTGCTTTTTTCCGGCTATCAATCTTCCCAAGCGTTAGACGATCAAATATTTGAAGCTTTCACCGGCCGTTTTACTGATTCCACCATGTTCCTGCTCATCATTGGGGGAATTTCCACGGTGGCAGGTTTAGGGCTGCTTATTTTTAAAAGGTGATTGATGCTGACGAGGATGGAAAATGTCCGCTTCGGCTACACAGCATTGTCTTACTGGTTATATCTCAAATATACGTCCGCCTGCAAAAAGTCCTTTATGCAGACGCGGAGGACAGGTTATATAGGACAAAAAATCAAAGGCTTATGTGGTACATCTTATTGCATTAAATCTGCTTTTAAACTGTTTGCGGGTAAATCTTGAATAGTTCGGCAACCAGAAGGAGGTACTGTGGTGAATAAGCGGATAATCTCTCAGGGTACTCAGGGGGTTTTACCCGCTGATCAGGATTGGTTGGAGGTGGAACGTCTTGCCCTGGTTGAGCTCACTTCCGAGGATCCTGAACACCAGTTTGAGTCAGCACTGCGACCTGAAACCGGATCAGCCTGGAGGGCATCGTCCCCCGGGGAGCAAGTGATACGTCTGCTGTTTTACGAGCCGATACGGATCAAACATATCCGTTTAGAATTTCATGAAGAAAAATACGCTCGTACACAAGAGTTTGTGCTACGGTGGTCACCGGATGAGGGGCAGTCTTACCGTGAAATTGTGCGTCAGCAGTATAATTTCAGTCCACCTGAAACGATTCGCGAGGTTGAAGATTATTTTCTCGATCTCGACAGGGTGACGGTACTGGAACTAAACATCTTTCCGGACATCAGTGGGAGCGATGTCCGGGCATCCCTGGCCGGGTTGCTGCTCGCATAAGGTTCCAGCTGCTTTTTGATTCACCAAAGAGCAAAGGGACATTGTGTTGCCAGGTTACTCATTTGACAAGCAGGCCAGGACTCCATTTACTGATGTGCCCGGACCAGAAGAGAGTTCATTGCAGTTTACAGCTATCGACATGCAGTATTTCTGCTTCGAATCCGAAAAGACTACTATTAAAACGCCTGGACCAAGGTCAGCTCAAATAAAGATCTTTTTCCCAGGTTTCCAGCCTGATGATTGACCTCCATCTACTGCCCCTGCCATTGATAAACCATACCCCTTAAATGCTGCAACAGCCTGGCAAGGTTGGACTTTTGTTGATTCTGGCAGGCATTCTTGCATGAGACTGGCGGTAATGATATACAGATGTTGGATACCATTTCTATTTGAATGACATGCAGAAAATCTTTGATCCCTTGTTCGAAACAGCATCTGGAGAAAGCACCATGTTAAATCACGATAACGAGTGGCTTGAGCATTTGAGTTACATGGCGGAATCCAGCACCTTGGTGGACAACTCGCTCTACGCCAAGCATGACGTCAAACGAGGCCTGCGCGATGTGTCCGGCAGGGGCGTGTTGGCGGGACTGACACGGATCGGGGAAGTCCAGGGTCAGACCATTGTTGGTGACAGCACCGTCCCGGGTCCCGGATGTCTCAGATACCGAGGCATAGACATTTCGGAGATCACCAACGGTTTTTTGGCCGAAGGGCGCAGCGGATTTGAGGAAACTTGTTACCTCCTCTTATTCGGCGAACTACCAAGGCGTAGAGAGCTGGAGCGCTTCCAGGCCCTTTTGTCCTCCTACCGCTGGTTGCCCCACGATTTCGTTCACGACTCCATTCTGACCCTGTCCAGCCGAGACTTGATGAACGCCATCTCTCAGAGTGTGCTGGCCCTTTACGTGCTGGACGATCATGCGGATGCCACGGACATCCCCAATGTACTCCGCCAAAGCCTGCGGATGATCGCGACCTTCCCGCTTTTGGCCGCGTATTGCTACTGGACTCACGCCTACCGGTTTGGAAACCAGAGCCTGGTTATTCACAGCCCCCGTCCCGAGCTGTCCACCGCCGCCAATTTCCTGCACATGCTCAGAACCGACAGCCTTTATAGTCCACTGGAAGAGCAGCTGCTGGACCTGGCATTGGTTCTGCATGCGGAACATGGCGGCGGCAACAACTCGTCGTTCACCATACATGTGGTCTCATCGAGCGGCACTGATACCTATTCGGCGGTCACTGCGGCGCTCGGGTCGCTGAAGGGCCCGCGCCATGGCGGAGCCAACGTTAAGGTGGTTCAGATGTTCGATGATCTGAAGCAGCAGGTGCAGGACTGGGACAATGATCTGCAGATCGAGCAGTATCTGTGCAAGCTCCTGAACAAGGAAGCCTTTGACCGTTCCGGCCTGATCTACGGCTTTGGTCACGCGGTTTACTCTGTCTCAGACCCCCGCACGCTGATCCTTCGGCAACACGTCCGGCAACTGGCGCGCGAAAAAGGACTCTCTGCAGAAATGCAGCTCTACGAAAAGGTGGAAAAGATGGCTCCCGAGATCATTGGCCGCACTCGCAAGATGCACAAGGGCGTCAGCGCCAATGTGGACTTCTACTCAGGACTGCTCTATCGCCTTTTGGACATCCCTCCCGAGTTGTTCACCCCGCTGTTCGCCATGGCCAGAATCGCTGGATGGAGCGCCCATCGAATCGAGGAACTGGCCAATGCGGGAAAGATCATCAGGCCAGCCTACAAAAGCGTCACTTTGGAACGGCACTATTTTCCCTTGGAAACTCGCGAGGAGACTTGATAGTCAGTAACATCCGAACAGTAAACGCCATGTGAGCACCCCCTGCCTTCCTCGGGACGTCCAGGTGCTGTGCTCTTGCGGGTGGCTGGGGAAAGCCATACACAGGTACTGGTCCAGACAGGAAAATAACCTGATCCTGAAGCTGCCCTGATAACGCTGGACGCAACGGTAAAAGGTTCCAAGAGGAAGATAATCCATCAACTGAGAAAAAAAGATTTTGCTAGAGTACCTTTGTTTGTAGTTTGACCAAAGCAGGATGACTTGGTGAAAATTTTTAGGGCTCTTCGACGTATGCTGTGGAATTGTTATGGCACTATACTATCTTTCCAGCTCCGGGGTTTTGTCAAAAGGGCTCAAAAGCTTGCCCTGATAAATCCTG